>ENA-OPZZ01000301-OPZZ01000301.1-human-gut-metagenome-genome-assembly--contig:-NODE-301-length-39899-cov-4.274087_pt1 | contig 39899 bp, 31 predicted proteins | sample MGYA00242487_ERZ504511 | MGnify/ENA primary metagenome ERZ504511 (study PRJEB26092, sample SAMD00036241) | human gut metagenome | host: Homo sapiens | study: EMG produced TPA metagenomics assembly of... | reverse complement strand
ACTCCGTTGACATCATATTTTTTCTCGATAATCTTCAGATTTTTATCTGTCATATCAATCAGTGCCGCCTCTGCCAGTTTCTGATTTTCTCCCGGCAGGATCGCCTTCTGTTTGATGACCGAATTGCTGTTTCCCCATGGATCAGAGTCCGTCATGTGGGTATAATACGTTTTATAGTTCATCTTTAACAGGGCCAGAAAATGCTGCTGTTCCACCTCATATTCTACCACCAGAAGATCCGCCGGCGGAATGTCAATATTTTTATTCATAACACCGTAAAGCAGTTCCCCCAGTTTCTGACTGACCGGGATAAAGTTTTCTTCGTTGTACGCTTCCAGTTCTGCCTGTACCTTAGAATCTTCATCAAAAGAACATTTTTTCATATCATCGCTCTCTAACAGCCGGAAAATATGCGCCCGCAGAAAATCCCCAAAATCTGATCCGAAATCAATCACCTGATCAGACAGAACCGGCATCCCCATCGTAGAATCCATAATATGTATGATCACCTGTCGTAACCGAATATCTTCTTTTTGCATCTTTCCCTCCTAGTTCAGCCGGATATTCTTCAGCGCATCGGCAAATGCGGAATTCACCGGTTCTTTTGCCTCTTTCTGCTGTTTCTTCATATACGCATGCACATCCCGTTTGGATACACCTCCGCCCTCTTTTTTCCGTCGCTCCTGAAATTTGGAAAGGCGTTCTTTGTGTCCGCAGGAGCAGACAAACATACTGTCGTCCCCTTTTCCGATCATTTCCATCCGTTTGTGGCAGATCGGGCATCTGGCGTTCGTTGTCCGGGATACAGTTTCCCGGTATCCGCAGGCACGATCCTGGCACACCAGAAGTTTCGCATTCTTTCCACTGACGGCAAGTAATCGTTTCCCGCAGTTCGGACATTTTTTATTTGTCATGTTTTCATGACGGAAGGTTCCCTCTTCCCTGCGGATCTCCTGCAGCAGCTCTTTTGTATAGCCGCGGATCTCACTCATAAATGCACGGTCATCCAGCTCTCCTTTTGCGATTTTTGAAAGCTTCATCTCCCATTCTGCAGTCAGTTCCGGCTTTTTCAGATCCTCCGGCACTAACTCCAGAAGCTGTTTTGCCTTAGATGTAATATGAATCTCATTTCCTTTCTTTTCCAGCAAAAAGGTGTGAAACAATTTTTCAATAATATCCGCTCTCGTGGCAACCGTTCCCAGCCCTCCGGTTTCTCCTATGGTTTTTACCATCTCACGGTCTTTGTTCTCCATGTATTTTACCGGATTTTCCATTGCCGAAAGCAGTGTTGCCTCAGTAAATCGTGGCGGCGGCGTGGTTTTTCCTTCCCGGATATCCACCTGCACCTGTTTAAACTCCATACCCTGACTGATTTTCGGAAGGGTCTGATCTTTCATATCACGGGAGGACTCATCCTCATCCTCACAGTTCATCTCCTGTACCTGACGGAATCCTTCGTCTATCATGACTTTTCCTCTGGCAACGAACTGTTCTCTTCCACTCTCTGCATAAATAACTGTCTCTTCGTATCTGCACGGCGGACAGAACGCACTTAAAAAGCGGCGCACCACAAGATCATAGATTTTTCGTTCCTCATTTGTCATATGTGTCAGATCCACAAACTGTTCTGTCGGGATGATAGCATGATGATCAGATACTTTTTTATTGTCCACAAAAGACCATTTTTTCGTCTCCGGGTGCTGTGCTTTTACTGTCAGTGCCATCTTCCGGTACGGACCGACCGCACAGGCATCCAGACGCTCGGATAAGGTTCCGACGACATCCGAAGTCAGATATCTGGAGTCTGTTCTTGGATAAGTAAGTACTTTATGATTTTCATAGAGACGCTGCATAATATTCAGAGTTTCCTTTGCAGACAATCCAAACCGTTTGTTCGCATCCCTCTGCAGTTCGGTCAGATCATAAAGCAGCGGTGGATAAACTTTTTTCTCTTTCTTTTCTGTCTTTCTGATGATCAGACTGTGCTTCTCACATTCCTTTTTTATCTCCTGGGCACGCTCCTTCTGATAGGTACGAAGGCTGCCTGTTTTTCCTTCTTTCCAGGTAAAAGTAATACCGTCTGCTTTTGCTGTGATCATATAATAACTTTCCGGTACAAACCGTCGAATCTCATTTTCTCTCGCCTGGATCATCGCAAGCGTAGGAGTCTGTACCCGACCACAGGATAACTGTGCGTTATATTTACAGGTCAGTGCTCTGGTGGCGTTGATTCCGACCAGCCAGTCCGCTTCCGCACGGGACACCGCCGCCCGGTATAAGGGGTCGTACTCTTTGCTGTTTTTTCAGATGGGCAAATCCATCCCGGATCGCCTTGTCTGTCACGGAAGACACCCACAGTCTCCGGCACGGTTTCTGGTTTCTTGCTTCTTTTAAGATCCAGCGTGCCACCAGTTCTCCCTCTCTTCCGGCATCCGTCGCGATCACGATTTCTTTGACATCCTGTCGCTGTACCAGTTTTTTCACTGTCTGGAACTGTTTTGCCGTCTGTCGGATCACTTCCGTTTCCAGTTTTTTCGGCATAATCGGAAGTTCTTCCATCTTCCATTCTTTATATTTTTTATCGTATCCTTCCGGGTCTTTTAAGGTTACCAGATGTCCCAGTCCCCAGGTAACGATATAATCCTTTCCTTCCAAAAAACCGTTTCCCTGCGGGGTACAGTGAAGCACCCGGCCAATGTCCCTTCCCACAGAAGGTTTTTCTGCCAATACTAAGGTTTTCATTTTTATCCTCATTTCTGTCTGTGCCGACATCCTTCTTATTCTTTATTTTTCACTCTGGCATTATAGCATACTCTTTCACATATTTCAAAGTCCAACCCCGGTTCCGGTATTCTCTCATTCCCTTCTGATTTTAACAAGTTTTCCTGTTTTTTTAAAAGTTCCATGAAAATGCACAAAAACTCTTGCCTTTTCCATACAAATCATATATAATATCTTTTGTGTTAATTCACAGGCTGAAATAGCTCAGTTGGTAGAGCACTTCACTCGTAATGAAGGGGTCGTGGGTTCAAGTCCCATTTTCAGCTTTTCAGAAACGTTCGCCATTTATTTTCAGGTGGTGGACGTTTTTTCGTTATCTACCTGCTGAACAGTCACTTACTTTTAAGAAAAGGTGATGGAACTTCTCTGTTCCACCACCTTTTCTTTTGCTATATCTTCTCTTATTTCTTTTACAGTTTTCGGAATGCATACAGAGAACGTTCTACCTTCTCCGTCTCGATGCAGTAAGCCATACGGAAATATCCCGGGCAGCCGAAGGTATCACCGGGCACTAACAGCAGATCCTGCTTCATTGCTCTCTTACAGAATGCAACCGCATCCGGTTCCGGAGCTTTCGGGAACATGTAGAAGGTTCCGCCCGGGCGTACGATCTCAAATCCCATACCGGTCAGGGCATCATAAAGAATATTTGCATTTTTCTCATATACTGACAGGTCTGCGGTATCGTACAGACAGTCTGCCACTGCAAGCTGGATCAGGGATGCCGGGCAATTATGCCCGATACCACGGGAAATCTGTCCGCACATATCTACAATGGTTTCCGCCTCATTACAGCTCGGTGACACTGCCACATAACCGATTCTCTCTCCAGGAAGGGACAGCGATTTTGCTGAAGGAGTAACAGGTGATGGTATTCGGATAATACTTTGCGATAAACGGTGCGTCCACACCCTCAAAAACAATCTCACGGTACGGCTCATCTGAGATCAGATATATCTCATGACCGTATTCTGCTGCTTTTTTCTCCATGATCCGCGCCAGTTCTCTGACTGTATCGGTGGTGTATACAATACCGGACGGATTATTCGGCGTATTGATCAGAACTGCGGTAACATCGTTTGTCAGCATGGTCTCGAATTTTTCAAAGTCAATCTGGAATCCTTTCAGATCCGGCGGAACAACTTTCAGCTTTGCTCCTGTCAGATTGACATACGGGTTGTATTCCGGGAAAAACGGTGCGAAAGTAAGGATGGAATCTCCCGGGACAGTTACTGCACGGAATGCATGTGCCAGAGCTGCTGCAGCACCGGAGCACATGAAAATATGTTCTTTTTTATATGGCAGACCGAAACGTTTTTCCAGAGATACCGCTACCGCCTCACGCACACTGTCGATACCGAGGCTCGGGCTGTATCCATGAAGGGCTACCGGGCTTTCCGTCTCCAGCAGTTCGATCATTTTCTTTGTAAATTTTTCCGGAACCGGCACAGACGGATTACCGAGACTGTAGTCAAATACATTCTCTTTTCCGATCTCTTTTGCCCGTTCGGTTCCGTAAGTAAACATCTCACGGATTACGGATTTTGCTCCTAACATCTTTTTATATTCCTGTGCAATCATAGTTGGTCTCCTTACTTTCTGTCCAGGTTTCCAATCCTTTTTTTCTTATCGTTCAGAAACCTGCTTTTCCTTATGCTTAATATACAATTACCGGTGTTCCCACCGATACTGTCTCGTAGATAGTTTTTGCAGCTTCCAGCGGAGTATTGATACATCCGTGGGAGCCATTGGTTTTATATATATCACCGCCAAAATTATTACCACGACTCGCCAGATCATGAATACCGACGCCACCGTTAAATGGCATCCAGTAATGAACGAAAGCCGTATATTCCGGTTGCCCGTTCGCATCTTTTGGCCCCTTCATGGTGTATTCTGTGGTCTTCCAGAAGATTGGCCAGCACCCGTTTTTCGGAGTAGCTCTTCCTTCTTTTGATATATCACCGGTAACCACCGGAGTTTCCACCACAAGTTGTCCGTTTTTGTAGCACCACATTGTCTGCCTGTCGATGCTGATTTCTACATAGACATCGCCAAGATCGTTATCACTTGTTCCTTTTGCCTTATGGCTGTAAGAAAGTTCCATCTCCTGCTCTTTTCCTTCAGCCAGTGCCGTTTTCAGGTTTTCCAGGGATTTTTCCCGGTCTACCTGCCAGCCGTATCTGTTGGTTGCCAGTGTGATCTGTGCGCCGTCGTGAGTTGTAAATTTTCTGGATTTTCCATAGGTATCAATCTGATCCGCAAGTTGCTCAATAAACGCCTTTTCCTTCGATTCATCAATAGAATAATTGCCGTTTTCGTCCTGTACAAGCCAGGATTTTAACACCTCATGATCAATCGTGGATACGGTACCTTTCACTGTATAAGTCAGTTTTGCACCGGTCAGCGAATTCAGCGTATTCATCTGTTCGTTCAGAGATTCATCATTCTGATACACTGCAGGTTTCAGATAACAGTCCTGATCCACCAGAGAAAGTTCTGTCGTTCCGTTTTGTATGGCATCCTGTACCAGAGAAATAACTTTTTCTTCATCCACCGCATTACCTTCCACCTCAGGGGCTATCCTATACCCATCTGCAGTTTCCTGTAGTGCCGCATCCCGGGGCTGTACCATATTTGCCTCGCTCATAAACGGAAGGCTTTTTAAAATCGGTTCCACCGCATCTTCTTCGTAGGTGGTATTCGCCGATACTTCATACTTACCTCCCCGGAACGCATGGAGAATCCACTCCAGTGGTTTCTGATCTGTCAGTAACTGATCCACACCATTGTCATCCACATACGTCAGATGAAACTGTGGTCCGGTAACAGCATATATTTCCCCTTCTTTCGTGGTGATGTTCAGTGTATATTCACTGATTTTTTCCTGCAGAAGCTCTTTTACTTCCGAAGCTGTCTTATCGCTGCAGTCCTGTCCGTTGATCCACGTATCTTTATAAAAATGGATTTTGTAATAATTACTTCTCCATATATACGCTGCTGCCACTCCAAGCAACAGGATCAGGCAAAGATATACGCTGATGATTACCTTTTTTCTGTTTCTTCATTTTTTCATTTTTTTACCCTTCTTTTGTGCCATGATTCCCCTTTATTCTTTTGCTCCCTTTCTGTATACACACCGCGCTCCGTCTGCGTTTTGCGAGTATATCCTTTTTCTGGATAATTATATACCATTTGTCGAGGAATACAATTTCAATTCTCTTAATATTTTTTACACTTTGTAAACTCTTTATATTTCCCTTTCACCGGTGCATATGCACATCCATCTGCGGATACGGAATCCGAATGCCCCTCTTATCAAATTCCAGTTTGATCTGTTCATTCATACGCCACTTGGTATTCCAGAATTCTTCTGTTTTTACCCAGGCACGAAGCCCTAAAATCACTGCACTGTCCCCCAGTTCATCCACAAAAACCTGAGTTTCTTCCCGATCCAGAAGTTCCGGATCTTTTTCGATCAGTTCCCGGAGAATCTGTTTTGCCAAAAGCAGGTCGGATTCATAGGAAATTCCCACTTTGATCTCCAGTCTTCTTTTTTCCATCGCCGTTACATTCGTGATACTGTCGTTTGTCAGCACAGAATTGGGGATCACGATCCGACGGCTGTCGATGGTCATCAGCGTAGTGTAGTACAGTTCGATCTTCTGTACCGTTCCCTCGGTCTTTTCCCCATTTTCGATGATGTAATCGCCAACGGAAAACGGGCGCAGGAACATGATGATCAGTCCGCCTGCAAAGTTGGATAAGCCACCCTGCAAAGCCAAACTGATCGCCACGCCGGCAGAACCTACAAGTGCAGCCACCGAAGTCTTGTCCACGCCAAGATTTCCGGCAATCGTCAGGATCAGGATCAGATGCAGCCCAATCTTAATTCCTGATAAAAGAAAGCTTTTTGCTGCCTCATCACTTCCGAATTTTACCAGATGTTTCCGCAGATTTTTGCAGAGCCATCCGATCAGTTTTGTTCCGATATAATAAACGATCAGCGCCAGGATGACTTTCAGCACAAAATCAAGAAGTCCGTCCTGTGGAATACTCTCCTTCCACTGAGCCAGCGCCTTTATTGCATTCGTCATTCTGTCTTAGTCTCCTTTTTAGCTGTTACCGTCTTTTTCTCTTTTGGCTTCTTCGCAGCTTCTGCTTCTTTTGCTGTGCGTTTTTCTTTCTCTTCTGCACCTTTCTTCTCAGCCGTCTCCAGCTTCTGCTGGATGACTTTACGAAGTCCTTCTTTTTTCTCAGTTGCAGACAGCATCTTTCTTTCTGCTTTTCCGGCTGTCTTTTTCGCTGTTTTTGCCGTTCTGTTGGTAGAAGTCTTTGCTGCTGTTTTTGTAAAGCTGTAAATTGCTACGCTTAACGGTGCAACTTTTACTTTGATCGTATACGGACGATCATCCGTCTCTTCTTTCTTCGCAATCTTTACACGTGGATTGACCACACCGGTTCCACCGTATTCTTTTGCATCACTGTTCAGGATTTCTTTGTATTTTCCTGCATACGGAACACCTACCAGTTCCTCCTCATAAGCGACATCCGAGAAATTACAGATAACAACCAGTGTATCTTCCTGTTTTTTGGATTTTCGAAGGAAAGTCACCATACTCTTTTCCCATTCCACGCAGTTGATCCATTCAAATCCATCGGAATCATAGTCCAGTTTCCACAGTGCCGGATGCGTCTTATAAAGCTGAATCAGGGCTTTCGTATAGTTCTGCATCTGTCTGTGTGCCGGTTTTTCCAGGTCTTCCCAGTCAAGAGCTTTATTTTCTGCCCATTCATGTACCTGACCATATTCCTGTCCCATAAACAGAAGTTTTTTACCCGGATGTGTCATAAAAAAGCCATACGCCGCACGCAGATTTGCGAACTTTTTATCCTCGGTTCCAGGCATCTTCTCCAACAGAGAACCTTTCTGGTGTACCACCTCGTCATGGGATAAGCTCAGCATGAACCGTTCGCTGTAAGCATAAACCATACTGAATGTCAGTTCGTTATGGTGTGCACCGCGAAAATACGGATCATTACTCATATAGCCAATGAAATCATTCATCCATCCCATATTCCATTTGTAATCAAACCCCAGACCGTCTTCCGTGTCCACACTTCCTGTCACTCTCGGCCATGCGGTGGACTCTTCTGCTATCAGAAGAGCATCCGGATGTTTCTTTTTAAAGATGGAATTCAGATGTTTTAACAATTCCACAGCATCCAGATTTTCATTGCCGCCATAGATATTTGCCACCCATTCTCCATCATTCTTTCCATAGTCCAGATACAACATGGAAGCCACTGCATCAAAGCGGATACCGTCTGCATGGAATTTTTCTGTCCAGAACAGCGCGTTGGCAATCAGGAAGTTTTTCACCTGCGGTCTTCCATAATTATAGATCAGTGTGCCCCAGTGTGGATGATACCCCTGTCTCGGATCGAGATGCTCATACAGACAGGTTCCGTCAAAGTTGGCAAGCCCGAAGGTATCCCGTGGAAAATGCGCCGGTACCCAGTCCAGGATCACACCGATACCCGCCTGATGGAGCGTATCCACAAAATACATAAAATCTTCCGGTGAGCCGTAGCGGCTGGTCGGTGCATAATAGCCGGTCACCTGATAGCCCCAGGAGGCATCAAACGGATGTTCCATCACCGGCATCAGTTCCACATGTGTATAGCCCATCTCTTTGACATAAGCCACGATCATCGGTGCCAGTTCCCGGTAATTATAGAATTCTCTTCCGTCTTCCGGTTTTTTCCAGGATGCCAGATGCATCTCATAGACGAACATCGGGGCATCCTCTGTCTGAATCTTTTTTCGTTCCTTCATCCATGTCTGATCTTTCCAGACATACTGTGTAAGATCTGCCACCACCGAGGCAGTTGCCGGGCGAAGTTCTGCCTGGTTTGCATAAGGATCGGCTTTCAGGTAAGTCAGACCGTCTTTTAATTTCAGTTCATACTTATACAGAGACCCTACCGGAATCTGTGGGATAAACAGCTCATAGATTCCTGATACCGAAAGACGCTGCATCTGGTATACTCTGCCATCCCAGTGGTTAAAATCTCCAACCACACTGACACGGGCCGCATTCGGTGCCCAGACTGCAAAATACACACCATCCACACCATTGACAGTCATCGGATGTGCACCCAGTTTTTCGTAAATATCATAGCAGATACCATTGATAAACTTCTGTTCTTCTTCCAGCGTGATCTGACAGGGAAATGCATATGCGTCATAGCATTCGATCTGTTCTCCCTCCTGCTCCACAAGATAGGTATACTCCGGAATCTTTCTTCCGCTCAGTAATACAGCAAAAATATCCTGCTCGTCCTCTTTACTCATCGGATATTCTCTGCCGTCTTTTGTCGTTTTCACCGTTACTTTGTCCGCTCCCGGGGAAAAAAACACTGTACCAGCACTCCGTCACCGGTTACATGTGGTCCGAGGATCTCTCTGGGCGCATATTCTTCAGAATATACAACTGCCTCGATCTCCGGCCAGTCCATCAAATCATATAATTTATCAGACATAAACCCCTACCTCCTGCAATTTCGTAACTGTTCCGTACCTTCACAGTTACAATTTTTCATATATTAAATCTATCATACCATTTTCATACTTGAAATACAATCGTAAGAAGAAGTAATCGGAATATATATTGCATCGAACCTTAAATAATTCTTCATCGTGAAAAGAGAGCCGTTTCGCCCTTTCGGATGTAACGACTCTCCTTTCTTCCTGCTCGCGCAGGCATGTATTATTTTTCTATTTATTTTATTATCCTTTATTTTATTATCCTGACTTTCAGAACGCCCTCGATCTTGTCTAATTTGTCGATGATCTCCCGGGTTGCCGGTGTCTCCAGATCGATCAGAGTATATGCATAATCTCCTTTACTCTTGTTGGTCATATCGGAGATGTTCATGCCTGCCCCACCGAGAACGGTTGCGAACTGGCTGATCATGTTTACTACATTTTTATGGTTGATGGCGATTCTTCCGGCCACACCGCAGATACCCATATCACAGTTTGGATAGTTGACAGAATTATGGATATTACCATTTTCCAGATAATCTCTCAGTTCTTTGACTGCCATGCATGCACAGTTGTCTTCGGATTCAGCTGTGGATGCTCCCAGATGTGGTGTTACCAGTGTATTTTTTGCGCCTGCAACGGTGGAGTTTGCAAAATCTGTGACATATTTTTTCACTTTCCCTGTTTCCAGTGCGTCTATCAGAGCAGTTTCATCCACCAGAAGGTCTCTGGAGAAGTTTAACAGAACCACACCGTCTTTCATCATTGCGATGCTGTCTTTGCTGATCATGCCCTTTGTGCTGTCAAGAAGCGGCACATGAAGGGTAATGTAATCACACTCTTTGAAAATATCTTCCACATTGGCAATATGTTTGATCTCTCTGGAAAGCTTCCATGCGGTATCTACAGAAATATATGGATCATATCCGTATACTTCCATACCAAGATATATCGCAGTGTTGGCAACCATGGCTCCGATGGCTCCCAGACCGATGACACCGAGTTTCTTTCCTTTGATCTCGCAGCCGGCAAACTGTTTTTTCTGTTTTTCTGCCAGTTTTCCAACATTTTCGTTATCTTTTTCCTGTTTTACCCATTCCACACCGCCTACAATATCACGGGATGCAAGGAGCATACCGGCGATTACCATTTCTTTGACACCGTTTGCGTTGGCTCCCGGTGTATTGAATACGACGATACCCTGCTCTGCACAATCCTGTAACGGAATGTTGTTGACACCGGCTCCGGCACGGGCAATAGCCTGAATGTTTTCCGGTAATTTCATCTCATGCATCGAAGCACTTCTTACTAGAATCGCATCGGCTTTTTCTATTTCTTCTGTTTTTGTGTAATCATTTGTAAATCCATCCAGTCCCACTTTGGAGATCGGATTCAGACATTGATACTGAAACATCTTACAGATTCTCCTTCTCAAATTTTTTCATGAACTCTACTAATTTTTCCACACCTTCAATCGGCATAGCATTGTAGATACTTGCCCGCATACCACCGACAGTTCTGTGTCCTTTCAGATTCTCCAGACCTGCTTCTTTCGCTTCTTTTACAAACTTTGCATCCAGATCCGGGTCTCCTGTTACGAAAGGAACGTTCATCAGAGAACGGGAAGCTTTTTCTACGGTTCCCTTGAACAGTTTGCTTTCATCCAGATAATCATACAGGATCTTGGCTTTCTTTTCATTGCGCTCTTTCATTGCTTCCAGACCGCCCTGTTTTTTCAGCCATTTGAATACCTTACCACAGATGTAGATGCAGTAGCAGTTCGGTGTATTATAAAGAGAATTTGCATCAGCATGTGTTTTATATTTCATCATGGTCGGAGTTCCCGGCAATACATCGTCTGTGATCAGGTCATCTCTTACGATTGCAATGACCATGCCGGCCGGTCCGATATTTTTCTGTACACCACCGTAAATGATTGCATATTTACTTACATCTACCGGTTCAGACAGGAAACAGGAAGAAACATCTGCCACCAGATCTTTTCCTTTGGTATTTGGCAGTTCTTTGAATTTTGTTCCATAGATCGTATTATTCTCACAGATATATACATAATCTGCATCTTCGCTGATCGGAAGATCGGAACAGTCCGGGATATAAGAGAATGTCTTGTCTTCGGAAGTGGCAATCTTGTTTGCTTTTCCGTATTTCTGTGCTTCCTGCCATGCCTTCTTTGCCCACTGACCGGTTACGATATAATCGGCAACCTTGTTTTTCATCAGGTTCATCGGGATCATGGCAAACTGCAGAGATGCTCCGCCCTGAAGGAATAACACTTTATAGTTATCCGGGATGTGCATCAGGTCTCTCAGATCTTTTTCTGCTTCCTGAATAATCTGATCAAAAGCTTTGGAACGGTGACTCATCTCCATCACAGACATTCCTGTACCCTTGTAATCTAACATTTCTGCCTGTGCTTCTTTCAGCACTTCTTCCGGCAGTACAGCAGGACCCGCTGAAAAATTGTAAACTCTACTCACCTTAGTTTCCTCCTCTTTCTCACATTTTCATAACTGTTCAGCACCTTCGCATATGCCAGCTAAACAGCTATCCTTTTTCTTCTTTCCCGTTAGCACTTTAGTGTGCTAACATATGAAACACTATACACCTCTGATAAATTATTGTCAATATCAAAATTCTGTTAAATATATTTTTATAGCAATAAAGCAAACCAGATATATATTTTAATGTATCAGGTTTGCTTTATTTATTAATTCCTATTTTTCTTTCTTCGCAAGATCCTCAGCATCAAAGACTTCCTCGATCGGAGCTCCTGCAGGAACCATCGGGAATACTTTGTCATCACAGTCGATCTGGCAGTCCAGCACAACAGTTGTGTTCAGTGCGATTGCTTTTTCGATCGCCGGACCCACTTCTTCTTTTTTGGTCACACGGATGCCAACTGCACCCATGGATTCTGCAAATTTTACAAAATCTACTTTGTCATCCAGTATGGTGCTTGAATAACGGTGATCGTAGAACAGAGTCTGCCACTGACGCACCATGCCCAGTACGTGATTGTTAATAACGATCTCAATAAGCGGCAGGTTATTTCTTGCTGCCGTAGCAACTTCGTTCATGTTCATACGGAAGCATCCGTCACCTGCGATATTGACTACCACTTTGTCCGGACGACCGAATTTTGCACCGATTGCTGCTCCAAGACCATAACCCATGGTTCCCAGTCCGCCGGAAGTGAGCAGAGTACGCGGTTCTTTGTATTTGTAATACTGGGCAGCCCACATCTGGTGCTGTCCCACATCGGTAACGACGATCGCATCACCTTTTGTCACACGATACAGTTCTTCGATGACATACGGTCCGGTCAGACCTTCCTGGTTATATTTCAGCGGATATTTTGCTTTCATATCTTCCACTTCTTTCACCCAGGCATCGTGATTCTTCGGATGGATCTTTTTGTTTAATTCTTTTAATACTTCTTTAACATCGCCGATGATACTGCAGTCTACTTTAATGTTTTTGTTGATCTCTGCGGCATCCACATCGATCTGGATGATCTTTGCATTCTGTGCAAATTTTGCAGTGTTACCGGTTACTCGGTCAGAAAAACGTGCTCCCACAGTGATCAGGAGATCACACTTTGTCACACCCAGGTTGGATGTTTTGGTTCCGTGCATACCAAGCATACCGGTATACAGTTCGTCTTCTCCGGAAAATGCGCCTTTTCCCATCAGAGAATCCGTTACCGGAGAATTAATGGTGTGTGCAAATTTGCGCAGTTCTTCTGCCGCTCCGGAAGTGATCGCACCACCGCCCACGAAAATGAATGGTTTTTCTGCCTCGCTGATCAGTTTTGCTGCCTGATCCAGGTCAGATTCCAGCATCTCGGCAGTATACGGAGCGATCGGTGTCGGCTCCTGATAAGTATATTCTGTAACAGCTGCTGTCACATCTTTTGTCACATCCACAAGTACCGGACCCGGTCTTCCGCTCTGTGCAATGGTAAATGCACGTCGGATCGCAGGTGCAAGGTCATGGATATCTTTTACGATCATACTATATTTGGTGATCGGCATAACAACGCCGGCGATATCAACCTCCTGGAAGCTGTCACGTCCGAGAAGTCCTGTTGCCACGTTAGCTGTGATCGCTACCATCGGGATAGAATCCATATGGGCTGTCGCGATACCGGTTACCAGATTGGTTGCTCCCGGACCGGAGGTTGCCATACATACACCTACTCTTCCGGTAGCACGGGCATATCCGTCAGCAGCATGGGAAGCACCCTGCTCATGAGATGTGAGTACATGGTGGATCTCATCGCTGTGTTTATATAAAGCATCATAGACATTCAGAATCGTTCCTCCCGGATATCCGAATACGGTGTCTACGCCCTGTTCTTTCAGGCATTCAATAATAATTTCTGATCCTGTAAGCTGCATCAGTCTTTCCTCCTAAATTATTTCTTCGGTACTTCGAGAATGGCACCACGGTTACCGCTGGTTACCATAGCTGCATAACGTGCCAGATATCCGGTCGTTACTTTCGGCTCACGCGGCTGCCAGTTTGCTTTTCTCTTTGCCAGTTCCTCGTCAGATACCAGCAGTTCCAGACTGGTTTCCGGAATATTAATACGGATCATGTCGCCTTCTTCTACCAGTGCGATTGGTCCGCCTACGGCTGCTTCCGGTGATACGTGTCCGATAGAAGCTCCTCTGGATGCTCCGGAGAATCGTCCGTCTGTGATCAGTGCTACGGAAGATCCCAGTCCCATACCTGCGATTGCGGAAGTCGGGTTCAGCATTTCTCTCATGCCGGGACCACCTTTTGGTCCTTCGTAACGGATCACAACAACATCACCCGCAACAATTTTTCCGCCTTTGATGGCTGCAATAGCATCTTCTTCGCATTCAAATACACGAGCCGGTCCTTCGTGTACCATCATTTCTTCGCAGACAGCACTGCGTTTTACAACACCACCGTCCGGTGCCAGATTACCTGTCAGAACAGCAAGTCCTCCGGTCTGGCTGTATGGATTGTCTAACGGTCGGATAACTTCCGGATTCCGGTTAACGCAGTTTGCAATATTTTCTCCTACTGTTTTTCCGGTTACTGTCATGCAATCCAGATTCAGCAGATTTTTCTTTGATAATTCATTCATGACAGCATACACACCGCCTGCTTCGTTCAGGTCTTCCATGTAAGTCGGTCCTGCCGGTGCCAGATGGCACAGGTTTGGTGTTTTAGCACTTACTTCATTTGCCAGAGTGATATCGAAGTCAAATCCGATTTCATGTGCGATTGCCGGCAGATGCAGCATACTGTTTAGTAGAACATCCCAGTGCCATATCTACAGTCAGTGCATTCATGACTGCTTCTTTTGTCATTATATCTCTCGGACGGATATTCTTTCTGTACATTTCCATAACCTGCATGCCGGCATGTTTTGCCAGTTTGATACGTTCGGAATATACAGCCGGGATGGTTCCGTTTCCACGAAGCCCCATACCCAGTACCTCGGTCAGACAGTTCATACTGTTGGCTGTATACATACCGGAACAGGAACCGCAGGTCGGGCATACTTTATTTTCAAATTCTTCCACATCGTCTTCTGTCATAGTTCCGGCTGCGTAGGATCCTACTGCCTCGAACATACTGGACAGGCTTCGTTTCTGACCGTGTACATGACCTGCAAGCATCGGACCACCGCTGACAAATACGGTCGGTACGTTCAGTCTGGCTGCTGCCATCAGAAGTCCCGGTACATTTTTATCACAGTTTGGCACCATAACCAGTGCATCGAACTGATGGGCCATCGCCATCGCTTCTGTGGAATCAGCGATCAGGTCACGGGTTACCAGGGAATATTTCATTCCGATGTGTCCCATGGCGATACCGTCACAGACCGCAATCGCCGGAAACATGATCGGCGTACCGCCTGCCATGGCAACTCCCTGTTTTACTGCATTAACGATTTTATCCAGATTCATATGACCGGGAACGATCTCGTTATAAGAGCTTACGATACCGACTAACGGTCTCTCCATCTCTTCTTTTGTCATTCCCAGTGCGTTAAACAGGGACCGGTGAGGTGCCTGCTGCATTCCAGTTTTTACTGCATCACTTCTCATATTCGTTACGCTTCCTTTCTGTTTTCCCATTCAGTTTTAGTGAATCCGTTCTGCGATCAGGTCACCCATCTGTACGGTTCCTACCTGTGTGCATCCTTCAGACATAATATCTCCGGTACGGTATCCTTCTTTTAAGACTGCCTGAACAGCTGTTTCCACTGCATCTGCTTCTTTGTCCAGATTCAGGGAATAACGAAGTAACATTGCTGCGGACAGAATAGTTGCGATCGGGTTTGCAATTCCCTTTCCTGCGATGTCCGGTGCAGAACCGTGGCTTGGCTCATACAGTCCAAAGCTTGTCTCGTTCAGACTTGCGGAGGAAAGCATACCGATGGATCCGGTTACCATACTTGCCTCATCGGAAAGGATATCTCCGAACATATTCTCTGTCAGAATGACATCAAACTGACCCGGGTTATGTACCAGCTGCATCGCACAGTTGTCTACAAGCATATGTTCCAGGGTTACTTCCGGATAGTCTTTTGCTACTTCCTCTACGATTTTTCTCCACAGACGGGAGGAATCCAGTACATTTGCTTTGTCCACGCTTGTTACTTTCTTTCTTCTCTTCATCGCGATCTCAAATGCTTTGACAGCGATTCTTCTGATTTCTTTTTCATTATAAGACAGGGTATCCACAGCTGTCATCACGCCATCCTGTTCTTCGGTCTTTCTTTCTCCGAAGTAAAGACCTCCGGTCAGTTCTCTGACGATGATCATGTCAAATCCGTCACCAATCCGATCTTCTTTTAACGGGCATGCAGCTTTCAGTTCATCATACAGGTATGCCGGACGAAGGTTTGCGAACAGGTTCAGAGCTTTACGGATCGCCAGAAGCCCTGCTTCCGGACGTTTGGATGGCTCTAGCTGATACCACGGGGATGTTTTTGCGTCTCCTCCGATGGATCCCATCAGAACAGCATCGCTGGATTTTGCTTCTGCGACAGCTTCATCAGTCAGCGGGACACCGTGTACGTCGATGGATGCACCACCCAGGAGTACGTTGGTGTATGTGAATGTGTGCCCGTATACCTGACATACTTTATCTAATATTTTTTTTGCTTCATTCACAATTTCAGGACCGATTCCGTCGCCGTGAATTAATGCAATTTTGTAGTTCATAATCGTTTCATCCTTTCTTTCTTTACCTCTTTAATCTGTTACAGACTATCATAATCTATTTTCATGGTATTTTCAAGGGAAAGTTGAGGGGGGTATTGGGAACGGACGCCGGAAAGGAGCAGGGACAGAGTGTGGCGGCATTGGCAAATACTCTATTTCCTGATCATTAAAGCTTTTCAATATTCTATAAAAATATTGATTTTGCCTCCTTTGTCATATAAAAAGAAAAAACGACCAGCCAAGTTCTCTGTTGAAAACCTGATTGGTCGTTTTGTTTATCTTGCTTATGTCATTTTATTCAGTTGCGTCAGATGCTTTTTCTACTTCTGCGATAGCTGCTTTTTTCATTGGGATTCGGCAGTTTTTGTTGTTTCCGAATTCTACGATTACATCTTCATCGGTGATATCGATGATAACTCCGTAGAAACCACCGGTGGTAACTATTGCATCACCTACTTCCATATCATTCAGCATGGCTGTGACCCGTTTTTGTTCTTTTTTCTGCGGACGGATCATTAAGAAATACATCAGAGCGAACATAATAACCAGCATAACGATCATATAGATAGTGCTTGCTGCTCCTGCTGCCTGTGTTGAAGTCATTACTACTCCCATTGCACATTCCTCCTGCTTTTTCTTTTCCGTTTACGGACGTTATTACTACTATACACAAAAACAGGGGTTCCATCAAGCTGTTTTTGATATTTTTATTGTTTTTTTACTTTTTGTCGTTTTCCAGGAAACCTTCCAGCTTCTGTTTTTTATATTCTTTGTATCTGCCTTCTTCGATGGCCTGACGAATCTCGCTCATCATTGTGTTGTAGAAATACAGATTATGCAGAACGCAGAGACGCATGCCCAGCATCTCTTTCGCTTTTAACAGATGACGGATATAGCCGCGGCTGTAATTTCGGCAGGCCGGACACTGACATCCTTCTTCGATCGGACGCTGATCCAGTTCATATTTGGCATTGAACAGGTTTCTCTTTCCCTGGTTGGTGTATACATGTCCGTGACGGCCGTTTCGGCTCGGGTATACACAGTCGAAAAAGTCCACACCACGATCTACTGCTTCCAGAATGTTGGCCGGGGTTCCGACACCCATCAGATACGTTGGCTTTTCCAGTGGCAGATGAGGTACGGTCACATCCAGGATATGGTACATTTCTTCATGGCTTTCTCCTACAGCCAGTCCACCTACCGCATAACCATCCAGATTCATCTCACTGATCGCTTTTGCGTGATCAATACGGATATCATCAAAGATAGCTCCCTGATTGATACCGAACAGTAGCTGATTTTTATTGATCGTATCTTCCAGGCTGTTCAGTCTGGCCATCTCAGTTTTACATCTTGCCAGCCAACGGGTGGTTCTTGCCACGGAATCCTCCACATAGCTTCGTTCTGCCACGCTGGACGGGCACTCATCGAAAGCCATCGCAATGGTGGAAGCCAGGTTGGACTGGATCTGCATACTCTCTTCCGGTCCCATGAAGATCTTGTGACCATCGATGTGGGAACGGAAAGTTACGCCTTCTTCCTTGATCTTTCTTAAACCTGCCAGGGAAAATACCTGAAATCCACCGGAATCCGTAAGAATCGGACGATCCCAGTTCATGAATTTATGGAGGCCTCCCATCTGTTTTACGATTTTATCACCCGGACGCACATGGAGATGGTAGGTATTGGACAGTTCTACCTGTGTGCCGATTTCTTTTAAATCTGTAGTCGCCACTGCTCCTTTGATGGCTGCGGCAGTACCTACGTTCATAAATACCGGAGTCTGGATGGTTCCGTGAACGGTCTGGAATTCTGCACGTTTTGCATTTCCATCTCTGGCTATGATCTTATACATATTTTTATCACCTTTCTCTTTTCTTTTACCGGATGTTCCGGTATATGGTCCATATGTTCAGTTTTTCTGATCCTCTGATTTTAAAACATCATTGCTTTTTTTCTTCAATAATGCCCATGTTCTTTCATACAGTACCGCTTATTATATCTGTTTCCGCCTTTTTTTTCAATAAATATTTCACAATTATTTTCTCTTTTTTTAAAGATTATCTCTTTTTTCTACATTGCCATATTCCAATAAATGTCATATAATAAGTCAGTCCGGATTTTCGGACATGTTCCTATTTAAATATGTAACTGTTTATATGACAGTTTTCATATCTGACAGGATGTAGGATTCGTAGAAAGTAATCCCTTTGTGGCATTCCATCTGTTTTCTTTCCATGAATAACGGAATGCACGCAGACACCTATGTAACTGTTGAAACTCAGGAACGGTTACTCATATACATGTAACTGTTCAGTACCTTCACAGTTACGAGCCAAAATGCATTTAAACGATAAAATCACCTTCGGTGATGGCATTTTGGCTTGTATGTCTCGGGATTTTGACATATTCATGTCAAAACACCTCGCGGGACAGTGGCTACTGAATAGTTACATATACATACAGAAAAGGAGGTGGCAGTTATTACTGCTACAACAAACAACACACCAAATTATACCCTGGGAATCGATATCGGTTCCACAACGGTTAAAATTGCCATTCTGGATGAGTCTCACCAGATTCTGTTTGCTGACTATGAACGGCATTTTGCCAATATTCAGGAAACTCTGGCTTCCCTTCTGTCAAAAGCCATTGATAAACTGGGAGAGATGACCGTACATCCGGTTATCACCGGTTCCGGCGGACTGGCTCTTGCCAATCATCTGGAAGTTCCTTTTGTACAGGAAGTAATTGCAGTTTCTTCCTCGTTGCAGGAACTTGCGCCAAAAACAGATGTAGCCATCGAGCTTGGCGGCGAGGACGCCAAAATCATTTACTTTGAGGGCGGCAACATCGAACAGCGCATGAACGGTATCTGTGCCGGTGGTACAGGATCCTTCATCGACCAGATGGCTTCCCTGTTACAGACCGATGCTACCGGACTGAACGAATATGCAAAAAACTATCAGGCTCTGTATCCGATCGCAGCCCGCTGCGGCGTATTTGCAAAATCAGACATCCAGCCGCTGATCAACGACGGTGCTACCAAAGAAGACCTGTCTGCTTCTATTTTCCAGGCAGTTGTCAACCAGACCATCAGTGGACTGGCCTGCGGAAAACCGATCCGCGGTCATATCGCATTTCTTGGCGGTCCGCTGCATTTCTTGTCCGAATTAAAACAGGCCTTTATCCGTACTCTGAAACTTGATGAAGAGCATACCATCGTTCCGGAAAATTCTCATCTGTTTGCAGCAATCGGTTCCGCACTGAATGCCAAAGAAGAGGTTTCCGTATCTCTGTCTGCTCTGAAAGAACGGATGGCACAGTCTATCAAACTGGATTTTGAAGTTGCACGTATGGAACCGCTGTTCGCTTCCCAGGAAGACTATGATGCGTTTAACGAACGCCAGAGTCAGTACAACGTAGCCACCGGTGATCTGGCTTCCTATGAAGGCAACTGTTTCCTTGGTATCGATGCAGGATCCACCACAACAAAAGCCGCTCTGGTCGGTGAAGATGGTTCCCTGCTGTATTCGTTCTATGACAACAACAACGGGAATCCACTGGCAACCACCATCCGTGCCGTGCAGGAAATCTATTCCCAGATGCCGGACACTGCCCGGATCGCCTACTCCTGCTCCACCGGTTACGGTGAAGCACTGATCAAAGCTGCTCTGATGCTTGATGAGGGCGAGGTTGAAACCGTATCTCACTATTATGCAGCCGCTTTCTTTGATCCGAAGGTCGACTGTATCCTCGATATCGGCGGTCAGGATATGAAATGTATCAAGATCAAGAATCACACCGTAGACAGCGTACAGTTAAATGAAGCCTGTTCCTCCGGATGCGGTTCCTTCATCGAGACCTTTGCAAAATCCCTGAACTACAGTGTACAGGATTTTGCCAAAGCAGCTTTATTCGCAGAGAATCCGATCGACCTCGGTACCAGATGTACCGTATTCATGAACTCCAAAGTAAAACAGGCTCAGAAAGAAGGCGCTTCCGTTGCAGATATCTCCGCCGGTCTCGCTTACTCTGTTATCAAGAATGCGTTATATAAAGTAATCAAAGTTTCTGATGCTTCTGAGCTTGGTAAAAATATTGTCGTACAGGGTGGTACATTCTATAACGATGCGGTACTGCGAAGCTTTGAAAAAATCGCCAACTGTGAAGCGATCCGCCCGGACATTGCAGGTATCATGGGTGCTTTCGGTGCCGCTCTGATTGCAAGAGAACGTTTCGAAGATGGCAAAGATACAACTATGCTCTCCATCGACAAAATCAATGATTTGAAATACACGACCAGCATGGCAAACTGTAAAGGATGTACCAACAGCTGCCGTCTGACTATCAACCGTTTCTCCGGCGGCCGCCAGTATATCAGCGGTAACCGCTGTGAGCGTGGTATCGGAAAGCAGAAAAATAAAGAAAATATCCCGAACCTGTTTGATTACAAATACAAAAAAATCTTCGGTTACACACCGCTTGATGCCGATCAGGCTGTCCGCGGTAAAGTAGGTATCCCGAGAGTCCTGAATATGTTCGAGAACTATCCGTTCTGGTTCACCTTCTTTACGAAGCTGAAATATCAGGTGGTACTCTCTCCTACTTCCAACCGTAAGATCTACGAACTGGGTATTGAATCGATTCCGAGTGAGTCCGAATGTTATCCGGCAAAACTGGCACATGGTCATGTGACCTGGCTGCTCCGTCAGGGTGTGAAGTTTATCTTCTATCCATGTATTCCATATGAACGTACCGAGTTCCCGGAAGCAATTAACCATTACAACTGCCCGATTGTAACCTCTTATGCAGAAAACATCAAAAATAATGTAGATGAATTAAATGATCCATCCATCACCTTCCGCAACCCGTTCCTGGCTCTGACGAATGAAGAGACAGCCACAAAGCGCCTGGTGGAGGAATTCTCCGATCTTCCGAAAGAAGAAGTTCTGGAAGCGGCACATGCTGCGTGGGCAGAACTGGAACATATGAGAAACGATATCCGCAGAAAGGGAGAAGAAACCCTTCGCTATATGGAAGAAACCGGAAGACGCGGCATCGTTCTGGCAGGTCGTCCGTACCACATTGATCCGGAGATCCATCATGGTATCCCGGATATGATTAATTCCTACGGAATCGCCGTACTGACCGAAGACTCTGTGTCTCATCTGGCACCACTGGAGCGTCCGCTTCGTGTCAATGACCAGTGGATGTATCATACCCGATTATATGCTGCTGCAAACTTTGTCAAAGAACGTGACGATCTGGATCTGATCCAGTTAAACTCCTTCGGCTGTGGTCTGGATGCCGTAACCACCGACGAGGTACAGGAAATTCTCTCCAACAGCGGAAAAATCTATACCTGCCTGAAGATTGATGAAGTAAACAACTTAGGTGCTGCCAGAATCCGTGTCCGCTCTCTGTTGGCTGCCATTCGAACCAGACAGAAACAGCAAAAGAAACGGGAGATTCAGCCTTCTTCTATCAAGCGGGTACCATTTACCGAAGAGATGCGAAAAGACTACACTATCCTCTGCCCACAGATGTCTCCGATGCATTTTAATATCCTGGAGGCAGGTTTCAATGCCAGCGGCTATCATCTGGAAGTCCTTCCGAATGATAACAAAGAGGCCGTCGATGTAGGACTGAAATATGTAAATAACGATGCCTGCTACCCGTCCCTGATGGTTGTCGGACAGATCATGCAGGCACTGTTATCCGGCAAATACGACCTGCACAAAGTAGCGATCATCATGTCACAGACCGGTGGTGGATGCCGTGCTTCGAACTATATCGGATTCATCCGCCGTGCATTGAATAAAGCGGACATGGGACATATCCCGGTAATCTCCATCAACCTGAGCGGTTTGGAGAGCAACCCCGGCTTCAAGATTACTCCCGGCCTGGCACGCAGACTGGCTTACGGATGTATCTTCGGTGATATCCTGATGAAATGTGTATACCGCATGCGTCCTTATGAAATCAAAAAAGGATCCACCGACCGCTTACATAGAAAATGGGAAAAATCTGTATCAATTTTGTATCCGGCAAACATCTGAGTCATACCCGGTTCAAACAGATCTGCCGTACGATCATCCACGATTTTGACCGTCTGCCGATCGATGAGAACAATAAGAACGAAGTCGGTATCGTAGGTGAGATCCTGGTAAAATTCCTTCCTGCTGCCAACAATCATCTGGCTGAGCTTCTGGAACAGGAAGGTGCCGAAGCTGTCGTTCCGGATCTGGCTGACTTCATGTGCTACTGCTTCTACAATCAGAACTTCAAGCATGAGAAACTTGGCTTTAAGAAGACTTCCGCTATCACCGGAAATGCCGGTATCGCCGCTATCAACTGGCTGCGCAGTGCTGCTACCGAAGAATTCAAGAAGAGCCGTCACTTTGATCCGCCGGCAAATATCTCGGATCTCGCCCGTATGGCTTCACCGATCGTATCCATGGGTAACCAGACCGGTGAAGGATGGTTTCTGACCGGTGAGATGATGGAACTGATCCACGGTGGTACACAGAATATTGTGTGTACGCAGCCATTCGGATGCCTGCCGAACCACATCGTTGGTAAGGGTGTTATCAAAGCGATCCGCAGAAGCCATCCGGAGGCAAATATCGTAGCTATCGACTATGATCCGGGCGCTTCTGAAGTAAACCAGCTGAACCGTATTAAACTGATGCTGTCTACGGCTGTAAAGAATATGAAGTAAAAGCAGAACAATGGATCTGCGAAAATCATTATATCATGAACTTCGTTCATGATCGCCATTCGCCGCTCCCCAGAACCGTGCCAGCACGCTTCTGGGGAGCTAACGCTCATTACATTACAGATCTTTTTTGCAATGAAAATGGCTGAGGATTCGTCATAGAACGTTTCCTCAGCCATTTTCATTTTCTTTTTAAAATCCTTCTTTTCTCCGCTGTTTTCTTAACCTATATCGTTTTTCTCCGCCTTCCCATTCTGCCCTGTCATTTTTCCGACTCGACGATCAGCCCTGGGACCCGGAATTCGGGTGATGGTGTTCATCAACGGCTACCATTACCACATATGCACGGTTGATCACCTTCCGGATACCGTGACGACTTTCTACATATGTGTCCACACGTACTTCCATCGAAGTTCTTCCCACATGCGTAATCTTCCCCCGAAGAACTACTACATCATTTACAGTAGCTCCCTCTTTGAAATTCAGGTTATCGATCGCCGCTGTCGTGATGTCCGCCTCGCAGTGACGCATCGCCACGATACTGGCAATTTCATCAATCCAGCCCATCAGCTGTCCTCCGAACAGATTTCCATAACAGTTCAGATAATTGGGGCGCATCAGATACGTCTGCTCCGTCTGAGAATCCACTACCCTTTTACATGGTCTCTGTGTTTCTTCCATTGTAATATCCTTCTTTCTTCCATTACACAAATCATTGCTGTTCTATTCTTCATTAATTGCAGGTAACTATTCAGTACCTTCACAGTTACGAGCAAAAATGCATTTAAAATCACCTTCGGTGATGGCATTTTTGCTTGTATGTCTCGGGATTTTGGCATATTTATGCCAAAACACCTCGCGGGACAGTGGCTGCTGAATAGTTACAATTGCAGCTTCATTATCTGTATAGAAAACAAAGCAAAGCTGGCGTTCTGTACAGAATCTACCAGCCATACTCGAATTACTTTATTTCAGGGAAATCCCATTCCTGTCTTTATCGGAATACTTTCAGGATCCGTAGCACTTTCACCACATAATTTCCCATCGGGAACCGCCGCATCTGTTCCACAGTTGTTTTCGTAACGATCACATACAAAATCAGATATACCAGTGCTGCCAGAATTACAGAAACACCCAGACACACGATACGGATCGGCACCAGAAGATGTAGTCCGTAATATACGATCCATGCCACAACACCCATACCTGCTGCCGCTGCCAGTGGTTTTCCGTAACCGTTGACAAAATCGTTCTTGTGACCCAGATATTTTTTCAGGGACATGGCATTCAATACACACATGGCGACTGCAAATACCAGACTAGCGATCAATACAGAGAACACGCCCATCTGTGGAGCTGCAAAAGAACATACCGCCACAGTGATCACATTCAGCACCAGAGAAATCGCAGAGTTTCGAAGCGGAATTCTCGCTTTACCGATTGCCTGCAATACTCCGTTCGTAATCGTAGACAGTGCGGAGAAAATAACCGTTATGGAACCTGCTAAAAGCAGCTGTCCCGACAGTGTTCCACTGGATGGAAACAGCACTTTTGTGATTGGAAACGCCAGCACAGCCAAACCGACTGCTGCCGGGATACACAAAAACATCGTCAGCTGGATTCCCTCGTTGATCTTTTCATTTGCCTCTTTATACTCATTTTTGATAAATCTCGTTGCAATCTCCGGCATCATTGCAGAGGAAGTGGCACTTGAAAGTGCCAGCGGAATATTGATCAGCGTAATGTAGTAATTACTGTATTCTCCCCACTGACCACTGACTACTTTTGCAGCGATGCCTTTCATATTCAGGATATCCGAGAAAATCTTGGAATCCAGGTAACTGCTGGCATTGTATACAAAAGTATTGAAAATAATCGGCGTTACCATCAGGAAAATGATCTTCATAACGCCCACCATGGACTCTTCCTGTGTATGTTTATCTCTGGCGATCTTTTTATGGATTGATTTCCGGTTTGCCGCATAGACGATCAACATAAATGCCAGACCGGTCAGCACACCGGCTCCGGTACCCATCGCACCACCGGCTGCACCATAAATTGCATGCGTCTCCTCGTCCACTGCAAACTTCTTGATCAACAGCCATGCCGCCAGAATACTGACGATCGCATTGGCGATCTGCTCCAGAATCTGGGAGATCGAGGTTGGCATCATCGTGCTGTGCGCCTGAAAATATCCACGCATAACACCGAGAATTGCTGAAAAGAAAATTGTCGGCGCCAACATCCGCAAAGCCAGAAGTGCCTGCTGCTGATTGACCGGCAGCAGATAATTACCAAAGAAAAAGGCAACCAGAGCTGCCACTCCACCCACGATCATTGCATATAATAACGCCCCATGAAAGACTTTCTGGGCATTTCGATATTGTTTCAGTGCCAGACGTTCCGATACGACCTTTGATACTGCCATCGGAATACTGTAGGCAGAAATCAGAAGCAAAATAACATACACGTTATTCGCATATCCATAATATCCAAGTCCTACCGTTCCCAGCACAACCCCCAGAGGACTTCGATACAAAAGACCGATCACCCTGGAGATCAAAGTCGCCATCATCAGAAATGAGGCGTTTTTCACTAATCCATTTTTCTCACTCATCATTTACTCCTGCTTTATCTCTTTTTCGATTTTTCCGGCTTTCATGGAAAAATCCCGGCAAATACCTGATCTGTCTTCTATAGCCGGACTACCTATTCTCGATCTGCCAGTCAATCGGATCCAGACCATGTGCTGTCAGATAAGCATTTGTCTTACTGAACGGCTTACTTCCAAAAAATCCCCGGTAAGCGGATAGCGGACTGGGATGAGGAGCCTCCAGAATCAGATGTTTGTCCGGGTCAAGCATGGATTTTTTACTCTGAGCCGGTTTGCCCCAGAGGATAAAAACCATCGGGCGATCCTGTGCCGCCAACACCCGAATAGCCGCATCGGTAAATTCTTCCCAGCCGATCCCCCGATGGGAATTTGCCTGATGAGCACGTACGGTCAGAACTGTGTTTAACATCAGAACACCCTGTCTTGCCCATTTTTCCAGATATCCGTTGTTTGGGATATAACATCCCAGATCATCTTCCAGTTCTTTGTAGATATTCACCAGTGAAGGCGGAATCTCCACATCCGGTTTTACCGAAAAACAAAGCCCGTGCGCCTGTCCGTCTCCGTGGTACGGATCCTGTCCGAGAATCACTACTTTCACCTGATCCAGCGGTGTAAAATGAAACGCATTAAAAATATCATCTCCCGCCGGAAAAATCTGATGGGTTGCATATTCTTTTCCCACAGTTTCAAATAGTTTTTTTATAATAGGGTTTGTGAAATTCCCCTTCCAGGGCTTTTGCCCATGCTCCTGAAATTGGAGGCATACGCCCTCCTCCTCTCCTGTGCGTGCAATGGCAATCTTCCTGTATCCGGATTTTACCGGATTTCCACGCACACTTGTATTTTCGTAGCTGTAAAGGTACTGAACAGTTACGTATTTTCTTATATTGCCGATATCTTTACAGACGAACCGGAAGTCCTCTGTCCCGAAGATATTCCTTTACTTCCCGGATCTCCAGTTCTTTGTAATGGAACAGAGACGCTGCCAGTGCGGCATCTGCACCGCCCTCTGTCAATGCGTCATAAAAGTGCTCCAGCAAGCCCGCACCACCGGAAGCAATAACCGGAATGGATACTGCATCTGCGATCGCACGGGTCAGTTTCAGATCGTATCCTGCTTTTGTGCCATCTCCGTCCATACTGGTGAGAAGAATCTCTCCTGCTCCCAGGGCTTCTGCTTTTTTTGCCCATTCCACAGCATCCAGACCCACATCGATCCGCCCACCGTTTTTATAGACATTCCATCCTGAGCCGTCTGCCCGCTGCTTTGCATCAATAGCAACTACCACGCACTGACTTCCGAACTTTAAGGCTGCTTCATGAATCAGTTCCGGGCGGTTTATCGCAGAAGAATTGATGGAAATCTTGTCTGCTCCTTCCCGCAAAAGCAACCGGAAATCATCCACCGTGCGGATACCGCCTCCTACGGTAAAAGGAATAAATACGTTAGCCGCAACTTTCCGCACCATATCTACCACTGTATTACGATGATCCGAAGATGCTGTGATATCCAGAAAAACAACTTCATCTGCACCGGCCTCGTCGTACGCTTTCGCTACTGCCACCGGATCACCCGCATCCTGAAGATTGACAAAGTTCACGCCCTTTACTACTCTTCCATTATTTACATCCAGACATGGAATAATTCTTTTTGTCAGCATCTTATCGTCCTCCTTTTCCTTCCAGTTTTGCAAAATTTTTCAAAATCTGCAAGCCCACATGGGAACTTTTCTCCGGATGGAACTGGCAGGCAAACAGATTGCCGCTTTCCACAGAAGCATGGATATGGGTACCATATTCGGTTGTTGCAGTCACAATTTTTTCATCCTGTGCTTTCAGATAATAGGAATGTACAAAATACACATATGCATCTTCCGAAACTCCCGCAAACAACCGTCCTTTATTCGGAAATCGGATATTATTCCAGCCCATATGAGGGATCTTCAGCCCTTCTGCCGCAGGAATCCGAAGAATCTCTCCCTTTAAGATGCCAAGGCCCTCCACGCCCGGACTCTCCTCACTTTTTTCAAACAGAAGCTGCAGTCCCAGACAGATTCCCAAAAACGGAGTCTGCTCCTGAACTACCTGGTGAATCACGGGTACCAACCCGAAATGGTGCAGATTTTCCATCGCATCTCCAAAACTACCCACACCCGGTAACACCACTTTATCCGCAGCCAGAATCTCTTTCGGATCTCTGGTCACCAGCACATCCTCTCCTATCAGCTGCAGAGCTTTTTCCACGCTTTTCATATTTCCCGCATCGTAATCAATCAGTGCTATCATGTCTTCACTCCTCATCTGTTTTTCTGACACTGCCGCTACTCCATCACAGCTGTGTCTGCGACCTTTTAGATCGATTGTTTTATCAAATCATAACCGTAATAGATACAACTACAAAAACTGACAAAACATTACAGTTTAGTTTATCATAATTTCAACTCGAATTCCATATCTATTCTGCATAATATACTAGAGCGTGTTTGAAAAAGGCTTTTCGTGAGCTGCGAGTCCCAGTTTGTGGGAGATTTTATCCGAATGAGGGCGGCGTAGCGGGCTACGGCAACCGAATAAGGGTAAAATATACCGCAAAGTGGGGCTTGCAGATTGCGGAAATGATTTTTCAGACACGCTCTAGTGCTTTGGATTAAGTGTTACTGTTCACTCCGTTCCCGGTAACGATGAATCTTTCTCTGTAACCTGCAATAATTCAATTATTTTCAGGAATCCTGCTGCATCGCTGCCGGAAGTTTTCTCTCCTTTGCAGTAAATTCTTTCACATCAATACGGATTACATTCACAATTGATACCAGTTTCTCATCAAAGGTAAAATCCTTTCCCGTCTGCTGTTTCATCAACAGGGACAGTGCTTTTTCCTTTTCTTCCACATCCGCCACCAGGGTTCCATATCCGCGTCCCATCACGCTCCGATATGCCATCCCGTACTGGCAGGCTACCTTTCCCTCAAACGGAATCATATCTGTCTCCAGAGCAAATGAGACTTTTGGATTCTTCTCCAGAACATCAAATTTGTACCCTTTGGTGGCGCCATGGAGATAAAATGTCAGCTTTCCGTCCACATATTCATATCCATAATTCATCGGCACCACATAAGGCCATCCCTCATCAGACAAACCCAGATGCAGGATCTTTGTTTCGTTGATGATCTGTAATATATCATTGATATCAGTTACTTCTCTTTCCCGTCGTGTCATAATTTTTCTCCTTCGCCGTAATCTGATTCTCTCTCTATTCCCCAAAATCAGCTGCACAGATCTTCAGTTTTTCCCGGATCGGCAGGTGATATGGACAGCGTGGTTCGCATTTTCCACAGCCGATGCAGGCAGAAGCTTTTACTTTTAGGGTACTGTATCGATCTCTGGCCCACTGCTCCAGATCATAACGTTGCAGATAACCGGCAAACAAAAAAAACACTTGGAATCTGGATTCCTACGCTGCAAGGTGCACAGTAATTACAACGACGACAAAAATCCGTTCCCAGTTGGTCACGGACTGCCTGAATCTTTTCCTCTTCTTCCTTCGTCAGCGGTTCCTGATTCTCACAGGCTTTCTGATTCTCTTCCAGTTCCCGAATCTCTGCCATACCAGGAATAGTTATCGTCACATCCGGGTTGGAACATACATAGCGGAGTGCCAGAGTTCCGTCTTCGATGGCACCTCCTGCCAGTGGTTTCATATCAATAAATCCGATGTTTTTCTCTCCACACCGACGAATCAGTTCAGCCCCCTGCTGTTCCACAATATTATAAGGAAACATAATCGTCTCCACCCAGTCCAGGGTCAGCGCACGCTCAAAAACTTCCGTGGAATGCGCCGTGATTCCGATATGTCCGATCTTTCCAGCGTTTTTCGCCTCCAGCAGTGCTTCCAGTGCCCCACCTTCTCCGATCACCTGATCCAGCTGTTCCATACTCGGATTATGTACCTGATACAGATCAATATAGTCTGTGCGGAAATTCCGAAGACTCGTCTCGATATCTGCCGCCATCGCTTCTTTTGTTCTCGCCATGGATTTTGTTGCCAGCACGAACTGATCCCGGATTCCTTCCAGACCGTAGCCGATATACTGTTCACTGACAGTGTAGCCCCGTGCAGAGTCGATGTAATTGATTCCCCGCTTTACCATATCCTGCAACAGCTTTCTTGTTCCCTCTTCATCGATCTTCTGAATCGGAATCCCGCCAAATCCCATGCGGGAAACCTTTAATCCGGTTTTTCCAAGTGTTTTGTATTCCATTTATATTTCTCCTTTTTCTGTGACATATGATCTGATTTTTCATGAGATACATTATAACATCTTATGGGGCGGAATGAAATCTAAAAAGAGCCAGTATTCTTATATTTTGATAAGAAATACCGGCTCTATTGAACTGACTGATTACACGCAGGTTTTCATCAATCCACTTAGTCATTCCTCAGTGCCGTCACCGGATCACTCTTTGCCGCTTTCTTCGACGGGATCAGTCCACCGATAAACGTAAGAAATACGCTCAGCACGATCAGTATAAGTGCCGGAATCACCGGCAGGGATGCACTGACAGCAGTGGTATCTGCCAGTTTGTGAATCAGGGCATTGCCCGGGATCAGAAGTAACAGTGTCAGACCGATACCTATCAGACCTGCACACAGACCGATGATACAGGTTTCCGCATTGAACACCTGGGAAATATTTCCTTTAGACGCTCCTATTGCCCGCAGGATACCGATTTCTTTCCGGCGTTCCAGCACACTGATATAGGTAATAACTCCGATCATGATCGAAGAAACCACCAGTGAGATCGCCACAAACGCAATCAGCACATAACTGATAATATCAACAATATCTGTCACCGAGGACATCAGCGTTCCGACCATATCTGTGTAGCTGATCACCTGCTCGTCTTTTCCTTCTCTTTCCATCTTACTGTTATAATCATCCAGCAGCTGCACGATCTGTTCCTTACTCTCGAAGTTTTTCGGATAGATTGAGATACTACTCGGTTCTGCCTTATCTGCATAGCCGAGTTTCTGCAGGTTCGAATCATACGTTGTACTTCCGGTATTTCCCATGGACATCATCAGTTCGGTCAGTTCTTCTCCATCCATGCTTATATCAAATGCCCCGGTAAATGCATCCGCATCAATAGAAAATGCATTCTGCAGATTCTCTCCTACCCGGCTCATCGCCTGCGTCATGGCTTTTTCCATACCACCGGCGATCTGTGTCATCATCTGCTCCATCGCTTTTGAAATCTGCGTTCCCAGTGCCTGTGACAGAGTATTTCCATAAGAAGAAAATGCACTCTGCATATAGGTTCCGATTGCCGTGGATATCTGTTCTTCCACACCCTTCGTGTCGATCATCTTCATAAGCCCTACAGAAAGTTCCTGCTTCGCGCTGTCTGTTCCCAGATAATCCATAAAGTACTCACCCATTTTCGCCGGATCCGGGTAACCGTTTTCCTGTACATAGGCTTCATATCCTTCCAGCAGCTCCTTCGAAAGTTTTTCCAGCTGTTCTTTTGTGATATTGACATCTCCGTTAATATGAATATTTTTCTCTGCCCAGGCAGTCAGGATCTGCTGGCATTCTTCTGTCTGGAGATATTCCGTCAGGTATTCATCCAGCTTCGTCATATCCGTATAGCCCTTTTCCTGGGCATACTTCTGGAATCCGATCATGATATCTTTGATCAGCTGCTGCAGTTCTTCTTTTGATACTTCGACAGAACCGCTCGCTTCGATGATGTCTTTGATATTATTTTTCAGAATTTCCTGTGCTTTTTCTGTATTCAGATAACCAATAAAGTTTTCTCCCAGACCGGAATAATCTGCTTCCGGATGTTCTTTTGCATAGTCACGATAACCAGTTAACAAAGTCGTAGTAAGTTTGCTCACATCTTCACTGGATGCCTGGATCTTGATTCCACTCATCAAATTACCGAGCGACAGATCCGGTGCTTCCGGAAGCGAAATATTGATGGCACTCAGATCCAGCATGCCCGAAAGATCCAGTGTATTCGGATCGACGGAAAATGCATCTGAGAGATCCGTGCTCCCTGCCATTGCATTTGCCATGGCATTTTCATCAAATTTAAATGCATTTTGCAGTTTATCCTCATCGATCTTAAAGAGGGATCCCATATCAAAATCATTATCCGATTCTTTACCAAATTCTTCATTAGTAAAGACATCAATATCTTCATTTTTCATCTGAGCTTTTACGATTTTACTGTTTTTCGCTTCCTCGATCACATGATCAGTCAGCTCTGCCGGATAATAGATACCGGTTCGAAGCAGGGTTCCATTGGCATCCTCGGATGGTTGCACGATACCGACCACTTTCAGGTCTTCCCCGTTTTTCACCAGTTTTTTCATATATTTATTATTATCCGATTTGTCTTTCCAGACCTTGTATTCACTGTCATAGCTGTAATAATCCGAAGCATTGACCAGTTTAAAGGTGGTTCCCAGAATATCCTCATAACGGTATGTGCCGATATTATCCGGAGTATCCACATCTTCATCCTTCATAAACTGTTCGATCATATCGTCAAGTTCCATGGCATCTCTGAGTCCCAGTGTGTACAGGAGAAAATCGCTGATACTTCCGTCCGCAGTCATAACTACCACACATTCGTCATAACTTTCCGGCCAGCGACCTGCTTTTACATCATACTGGTTTTTATACAGATTCTCCTCTCTCGGCATCTCATAAAACACATCTGTGCTCATCATCGAGGACATCATACTATTTGCACTCGACGAAGAACCAAGCCCCAGAGAAGCAAAGGATTTGTCCGGATTAACTTGACGAATCTTATCTCTATCTTTGTCCAGTCGAAAGATCTGCGGTGTTGCGCTGTAACTGTATTCCACGGATTTTGCGTATTTGCTGACTTTCTTTCATGATCATCCAGATATTTTTTCAGCGATTTCAGGTCATTGGAGTCCATCGTGGAGAACATATTTGTGATCATCTGCACGACATTGACCTGATCGTCGTCTTCTTTCTCCGCGTCTTTATCATCTGTCCCCATGTTCATCGTCATCATGGAAGTCAGGTCAAACCCGGTACTCTGGATCTCCAGTGGATATTCCGATAACGTTTCTTCTTCCACCGACTGGATATAAGCATTGACACCATTTGACAGTGCCAGGATCAGCGCGATACCGATGATACCGATCGATCCGGCAAAGGAAGTCAGAAGGGTTCTGGCCTTTTTGGTCTTTAAGTTATTAAAACTCAGTGCCAGAGCTGTCAGAAATGACATCGAAGATTTTCCCATATTTTTATGTTCCGGAGGGGACAGTGCTGCCTCATCCACCTCATAGGGATTTGTATCCGAGCGGATCTTTCCATCCCGCAGATTGACGATTCTTGTGGCATAAAGTTCCGCCAGTTCCGGGTTATGGGTAACCATCACAACCAGACGGTCTTTCGCCACCTCCCGCAGCAGATCCATAACCTGTACACTGGTATTACTGTCCAGTGCTCCGGTCGGCTCATCCGCAAGCAGAATCTCCGGATCATTGACCAATGCTCTGGCGATTGCCACTCGCTGCATCTGTCCGCCCGACAGCTGGCCTGGTCGTTTTTCAATCTGTTCTCCCAGACCTACTTTTTCCAGGGCTTCTTTCGCTCTTCTTCTTCGCTCCGCTTTTCCCACGCCGGAGATGGTCAGCGCCAGCTCAACATTGGCGAGCAGTGTCTGATGCGGAATCAGATTATAACTCTGGAAGACAAAACCGATCGTATGATTTCGGTAGGAATCCCAGTCGCGGTCTTTGTATTTTTTCGTGGAAATCCCGTTGATGATCAGATCTCCGCTGTCGTAACGATCCAGTCCGCCGATGATATTTAACAGTGTCGTCTTTCCCGAACCACTCGGACCGAGAATCGCAACAAATTCGTTATCCCGCAGATTCAGGCTGACATCATCCAGAGCTTTCTGTACCAGTTTTCCTGTTTTATATTCTTTTCGAATATGTTGGATTTGAAGCATATTCTTCTTTCCTTTCTTTTTGCTTCGCTGTTTTCATGGTAAACTGCCAGAAAACATACGGCGCCAACACCAAGATCATCCGGTGTCAACGCCGATTTTCGCAGATGGTTATATATTAGCATAAATTTTGCGGGGTGAAAATAAAAAGAATCTAAACTTCTGTAAAACATATCTAAAGAACCAGGCAAATGCAAGTGCTGACATCTTTCCTGTTCTGTTTTCTACATATTTTTTAAGGATGATAAAGCATGAAAAGACTATTGTTAGCTGTTACTGTTTAATTCGAACTCATGATAAATTCTACAGTTTCCTGTGCACTGTCCAGTGCCTCATCTACACCCATACCACTCTGTGCTGTGAGAAATCAATACTACTGTCTGTAATATCGTTAAAACCTCATTTCATTTTTGTCCGTAGCTGCCCCATGTTCTTACTCTTACAATACCAGTACATTATCAGATAATGTCTACGCTGTTAACACCCGGAATCTCTTCCAATTGTTCCACATATGTACTTTTGTATGCAGTAGGTAACCGCAGAGTCAACAGCAGAGCGCATGGTGTTTTCTTTGTTTTCCCCTTTATCACATCCATAGTATCTACCTGTATCTGATTCTCCTGAAGTTTTTCCAAAAATTCAGAAATGCTTCCATTGGTTTCCAGTTCCACATAGACGGATAAATATTTACTGCGCCGAAAAAAATATTTTTCCAGACGTGGAAGCACGTGAAGGGAAATCAGTACACACACCGTAATGATAACTCCACCATCCAGAAACCCGATCCCCACTGCAAGACCAACGCATGCACATGCCCATAAACTTGCCGCAGTTGTCAGTCCCCTCACCTGATGCCCTGACACAATGATGGTTCCTACTCCAAGAAATCCTACCCCGCTGATCACCTGCGATGCCATACGCGAAAGATCCGATTTTCCAGGAAAATATACCTCCATATACTGCGCCGTCAACATAACCAGCGTTGCTCCCAGACATACGATCGTATTCGTCTTTGTTCCTGCTCCACGTTTTTTCAATCCTCTGTCCAGACCGATCACACATCCAAGTATCATGGAAACTACGATTCTAATCAAAACATTGGGAATTGTCCATTCCGCACATGAAAAACCAAACATGCGATTCCTCCTTATAACTTTTTATTCTCGTATTTCTTTTATTATACTATATCATATTTTTATATGCTTTTTCAAACATTTCAATATACTTTGTTTCTTATTTATTATACTTTATTTTAATGCATATTATTTTCAACTTTACCGGAATAAAATAATCGTATCTTTCTTCTGCCAGTAAGCAGATCCTCACAAAATATCATCTTTTTTATAGAAAGGACAGACCAGGTCGGATGTCACGGCTCTGGTCTGTCCTTTCACGCTTTATTCTTTTTCAGAAGCGATTTTCTCCATAAAGATCCCCGGAATCAGATAGTCTTTTTCCTCTCCGGTGTTTCCAATCAGTTTATCCAGCATACGCTCCATCGCACACTGCGCGATTTTCTGCTCATCCTGGCGGATATGTGTCAGTTTGTACTGCCCGGATCCGATGTGGTTTTCATCCATGCAGCACACTTCTATTCTGCCCTTTAACGCTTTTGCTTCCAGAACAGCCTCTGTCTCCATGGCAACACTGTACTCACCACATACGATACCTTCGAGTTCCTTGCTGTATTTCTCAATATACTCTGCAATCTGTTTTCGATAGATCTCTCCGCGGACTTCCACCGGATTATCATAGGTAATATACGGGAGACTACACTTTCCGACCGGAGTCATACCATATTCGGAGATTCCCTGATAAAATCCTTCATTGCGTTCTCCAAGTGAAGACGTTCCTGTTTCTTCCACTGTGATAAATCCTATTTTTTTCTTCCCGGTTTCCGCAAAATACCGAACCAGCCGCGACATGCTCTGCACATTGTCCGTCCGTACCGAATCCAGTGAAATTCCATCCAATTTTTTATCAATAAGTACAGTGGGATATCCGTCAATCACCAGTCGAAGAATCTCGATATTATAATACGAGCCATGGCATGGCATTACAAACATTCCCTTCGCACCGATACCGCGTAGATAGCGGATTGCCTGTGTCTCCAGTTCCCGGTTTCCGTAGGAAAAACATGGGTACAGATGGTATCCCGCCTTTCTGGCCTGCTGCTCCAGTTCATACATGATCTGCAGACCATAGCTGGAACTGATATGTTCAAAAATCACTCCGAGAACAGGTTCCCCTGTCTGAGGAATCTCCGATTTTTCCGGTAATACCGCTTTTTCTTCCACCTCAATCCTGCCAACTTCCGGGTATTCCATGACAAAGCTGCCTTTCCCTCTGATCCTGCGAATCCTGTGTTCTTCTGCCAGAAGATTCAGTGCTTTTTTTACCGTGATCGCGCTCACTCCATAGTGCGTAATCATATCCTCCTCCACTTCGAGTTTATCACCCGGTTTCAGATCACCACACTCTATCTTATGTTTCAGATCATTATATACATTTTCGTATAGAAACTGCTTCTTCGCCATGAATAGCCCCTTTCATCGTTCTTTTCGCAACTGTTCAGCATCTAATAATCCTCAGAAAATGTCTCGTAAAATACTATCTGCTAAATAATTGTACACTCTGATAATATTATATTCGATTCACTCAAAAAAGAAAAGCAAATATATGTTTTGAACAACCGTTTTTCAGACACCTGTTATCTTTTTTATCTCACGTTCTACACGTTCCGGAATCTGTGCACAGAGTTCTGACCACGGAAGCAGAACCGTTTTATCATCCCACTTTGTATAACTTCCCGCCGGAACAAACGAAAAATGTTCTTTGATATAATTTCCCACTACTTTATCCTGCCATGCAGTATGCGCTGGCATTCCCGGAATAATATCCGGTGTCAGGATACCATCTGCACCGGCTGCCACACCACATGCATCCCGATAATCCACCAGGGTTTCAAATCCTTTCGCCTGTGGCATCAGCGCATGTTTTCCGGGCTGCACATAAACCACCGGGCGTCCATCGTCCAGTTGCAGCTCGCCGGATGTTGTTGTTACATGGAAGAACTTACCATGGAAACTGTGTTCGCACCCACAAATGTTTCCCGCATCATCAACATAAACCCAAATATGCTCCAGATCATACAGGTGCTGAATATCATAGTCATAATAATACGCATATTCGATACAATATTCTGCACCGTACTGCGCCGGATCAATCGTCCGCGTACAGGAAGCACTTCTTTTTGTGTTCTCATATAACGTATATCCGACACCAACGATTCCAAATGGCTCTTTTTCATCCATCTGCAAAACCGGTGCATACTTTTCAGCCAGACAACGTTCTCTTTCTTCTGCTTCTGTCTCTTTATCGTCTCTTCTCACAAGCAGAAAACTACTGGTTCCGTAGGCTACAGAAGTAAATACACAGGTTTCGCCACGCAGATTTTCATACCCTGCTTCCGTTGGTGTTCCATTCAGATCACATTCTGTAATCTCCCAGCCTTTCGCCTGGATCATTTCCCTCGTTTCTTTTCCTTTCAGTTCCAGGAATGTGAGGATTCTCCGGTTTTCATCCAGCTTCTCTGCGCCGATCAGCTTCATATGTTCCGGGAATCTCAGATCAGTTTCCGGTAATGAGGTATCCATAACTGCCACTCCGCCCGTATGTTTCAGGCACTCTGCCGGGATATCCTTTTGGGTCTGTTCCGGTGCAAATCCCTGCAGGCGGAACCGGAAGGTAAAATCTCCACCGGTCCACTGTGGGAAGTTCGTGCCCCACATATTATTAAATAAATTGAAATACAATACCGGCTTTTTCGTCTGTTCAAACACCGGTCCATATGTATAGATTTCCGGATCTCCGATCGCCATCAGCGGTGCATCCAGACTCTGTACCCACAGCCCCATCTGGTCATTCATCACGGCAGCACCTTCATCCAGACAGTACAGACTATGATTTGCCTTCTCCACAATATCTGCTGCCGGATTCAGTGTAACTCCACCCTTCCGGATCCGATATTCTGCATGTTCTCCGGCAAACGGTACTATAAAAGAACCGGCTTCCACATAGGGACTTTCCTGTTTCTCTTCCAGATGCAGTGTAACGAAAATCTCTTCTCCCTGCTCCGGAAGTGTGATCTCCACCTGTATCTTCCGGGCATCACCGTACTCGTCTGCACTTTTTTCGCCAGCATAATTGAATACCAGACCATGCTCTGTTCTCTCACATCCCGTATATATCGGTGTGCATGTTTCATGCTCACAGAACGGATAATTCTCCCTGCCATAATCCTGAATTCCCCAGGTTGTGAAGTGATATCCATATGTTCTCAGATATTCGTTGATATCGTTGTATCCGTAGCGGTCATACTGATAACTGAAGATTCCCTCAGATTCTTTCGCTGTCAGCAGATCTTTTCCTGCTTTTTTATCATGTACACGGAGAACTTTTCCGGTATTAGCATTGTACCAGATGCTATAACGATGGTTCTCCATACATGCTGTGCCGTCTGCTGCAATACAAGCAATGCCCGCAGCATCTTTTCCTGTACTGTTACTCTCCCCCTGTTCTGATTTCTTTTCTACACACTTCTCGCTGCATCTATCGGTATTCTCTGTTGCATTTTCTGCATCTGCACAACATTTTTCTTTGATTCTTATTGTCACCGACCGGAACCCCTCAAGATTCTCCACATAAACCTGCCAGGTTCCCGCAATCTTTTCGCAGGACAGTTCTTTACCACTCAGCGTAACCACCGGCTGTTCCCATGCTTCCGGAAGTTCCACCCATCCAGTATAACTGCCGCTTCCCTGATAGAAAAGATACCATTCTTTCTGGTTTTTCCCTCCTTTTTGAGCAATCAGTTCTGCCCGCAGATTTCCCGTTGCTTTATGGCTCTCCCGTACCCGTTCTTTTTGTTCTTCCCAGGATCGTTCCATGAAACGATAAGTATCGCTGTCTTTTGCCTCCTGGAATTCTTCTTTTTTATAGACACGGTTCGGACCCATATAAGTCTTTACATCCGCTCCCCAGGTATGTTCCTCAAACATCGTGATCTGATGATAATATGCATCCCACAGTTTGCTGATTTCTTCTTCCTTCTTTGCATCCAGCGGCGTATCTGTCAGCAACAGGTTCGCCCAGATTGCTTCCATCGTCTCTGCCATTTTACGGTCTTTTCGCAGGACACCAACCTCTTTCGGGTACGCACCTACTCCATGGATCCAGGTATCCGCCATGTCTTTTTGAAGAACCGGCACATCGCTCAGATCACATGTTTCCAGTTCCCGGTAAAAATCATCCATCGTTCCGCAGACAATCTCTGCGTCCGGATACGTTTTCTGAATCTCTTTCACCATATGTTCAATAGCATCCGCGGACTGCGGACCACTGTTATCTGTCGTATGCATCAGTGCCATCCACACCGGATATTTCCAACTTTTCGGTGGAATCAGACCGCTGCCGTATCCTCCACGGCTGTACATGGTAAGCACCTTTCTTCCACCCGGTGCCTGCCAATAGAACAGTTCCGGTACTTCCGGCGGCGTGGCAAACTCATTACATCCCAGATGCAGAAAACGGATCCCTGCCTGTGAAAGCAGATCCGGCAACATCACACTGTGTCCCGGCACATCGGTCATTTTCGCTGCGATCGGGCATGGTTTGTGATAGCGTTCTGCCAGCAGTCTGCTGTATGTGAATCCACGCAGATATTCTCCCGGTGTCGCAAAATCGGTATGCGAAGTAAACGGAAGGGCATGCCACACCACCTGACCGTTTTCAATCAGTTCATCCAGTTCTTTTCTCAGTTTTGGCTCACTGTGATTCACAATATGCCATAACGGCCATGCCGGCATCGTCCATACAAAATGCCGTTTTCCAAGCTTCTGTGTTCCCTTACATGTCTCGATCACCTGTTCCAGCATGGAACCTGCATACTGATCGATGACGTTAGACGCCAGATCCGTAAATCCGATATCAAAAT
>ENA-OPZZ01000300-OPZZ01000300.1-human-gut-metagenome-genome-assembly--contig:-NODE-300-length-39922-cov-5.488378_pt1 | contig 39922 bp, 44 predicted proteins | sample MGYA00242487_ERZ504511 | MGnify/ENA primary metagenome ERZ504511 (study PRJEB26092, sample SAMD00036241) | human gut metagenome | host: Homo sapiens | study: EMG produced TPA metagenomics assembly of... | reverse complement strand
GCGGGGTCATTCTGTTTGCCATAAATAATTGGAATTTTAGTGGTTACGGGAATAGTCCCGCCCAAAGGTAGCGACTAAATATGCTATATTTGGACGGGCGGCAAGGGCTGTCCGAATTTGTCCTGCGCTGTCTGAAATTGTCCGGTCGGGGTAAATCTCCAACTGACGGTTGGAGAATTGAAAAGGGCATAAAAAAAGAGAGCGAAGTTAATCACTCTCTTGGGGTGAGCCATTTATGAGCCATTTAATTATAGGTCTTATACCTTATAATCAACGACTTATTAAAATTTGCATTATGCTTGCGAGCCATTTGTGAAGCGTTTATGAAACGTTTGCTATTTTATCAATAGGCTAATAATGAGCCACATATCAAAATTAACACTGAAATACAGCTTATTTTTGGAACGTTTGTGAAGCGTTTGGCAAGCCTTTGATTGAGTTTCCGTTATTCTCCTATTATCAGGTGACACGACAAAAAGAAAACATCTTCGGCAAAATCTTTGTTATGTTTTTGCAGGTGATTACATAATATACTATCTTTGCATATAGAAACAAAGGACATAAATATGGCTTCATTCAGAAAAGAGATACTTGGGCAGATTGAACGGATAGATACCGGGCGTATATTCACGTTCCGGGATTTGTCGTTTGAAACGGAAAAGACCGCCAATGTTGCGGTGCTACTTTCCGAACAGAGCCGCAAAGGGGTACTGGTACGGGTTGAAAAGGGGGCGTACTACCGTCCCAAGAAATCAGTGCTGGGACTGGGAAAGCTGCCTGTCTATCAGGATGAACAGTTCCGCTACCTGACTGAAAAACTGAACGGCTATATCACTGGTGCTTACGTCTATAACAAAATGGGGCTGACCGAACAGGTAGCCACAACCATAACGATAGCCACTCCTAACCCGGTTCGCCGTTTCCGTTTCAAGAACTTGGATATAGAGTGCGTGAAAGCCTACTGCATGGACTACCCGGATGAAAGCCTTGTCCCGTACTTGCGGCTGCTCGATGCGATAAAGGACATGAAGCGCATACCCGGAACAACCGGGCAGGACATCTACAACCGGGTCAAGAGCCAATATTTCAACGGGTACAGCCTGCCGGAACTGGAAAAAATCGTATCTTTGGCGAAAAGTTACCCGCCACGTGTCAGAAAGGTGGTGGCGGACATACTGGGCGACATCAGACAAACCGTATTGCAAACAGAAATGGCAAAGACCATTCTTCCCACGACACGGTTCAACTTGGATTATAAAACGGCATAGGACAGAAATATGAATTTACATTCGGACAAGGAAGCGTTCAAGGAAATCATCGCACTGGCGGCTGAACATTTCGGCTACGAGCAGTCGCACGTGGAAAAGGATTACTGGGTATCGAAGATACTGCGGGATATTTCCATGTCCGAATATGCGGATAAGACCTACTTCAAAGGCGGGACTTCACTTTCCAAAGCCTACGGGCTGATAGAACGCTTCTCGGAAGATTTGGACTTGTTCGTGTTCACGGGTGACAAAGGTGCGTCCAAGCAGGCTGAAAAGACATTGAACAAGAAACTTTCCAAATATATAGCCGAACTTAACAGTGACATATACAAGGAAGATTTGTCGGAAACGGGCGGTAATTACCGCAAACTGTATTTCTCGTATGACAATGTATTTCAGGGTGTGGGACTAAAAGAGCATTTGGAAGTAGAGATAAAATCCTGTGACCTGCCGGACAAAAAACTGATGTTCTACCCGGCGGACAAGCGGGTTATCAAACCGATTGTGACCGCCTTTCTTGAAAGCATCGGGCAAGAGGAACTGATAAGCACCTACGGGCTGGGAAGTTTTGAAACGCAGTGCATCAATCCCCGAAAGACTATCTGCGACAAGGTTTCAAGGCTGGTAAAGCTGTCTTACAATGAGGATGCAGCCGCACTGTTGGCAAAGCATATCCGTGACGTTTACGACTTGTCGGCACTCTACCACAATCAGGAATATAACGATTACCTACATTCGGAAGATTTCTTGGATGCCATGTACCGGGTGACGATAGAGGACGGACTAAATAAAAACTCCCGTTCGCACTTGTCGCTGGCTGATGCACCGATATTCAAGGATGCCGAAGCGGTCATGGCGTTACCCGAAGTGGCTACGGCGTACACTACCGATTTGAAGAAACTGACTTTCGACAAAAGCAAGATGCCGCCGATAGGCAAGGCTGTGGAAACATTGAAGAACCTGCACGAAATATTAGTGCGTTTTGAAGCCTACCGCACCAAAAAGCAAAATGAAGAACAACCGTAAAGCTACATCGGCTGTTCTTCACTCCATACATTATTATATATAGCTATTCTTCCTCCTTAATCAAGTGGCATAACTCCGGGTCGTTCTTAATCCGGGTTATCTCGTCCTCGACTATCTGCCGGACTTCCTGACGGATGCGGTCATAGTTGGCTTGTATCTCCTCCTGCATCCGGTCGTTGCCGTCCTTGTCGGTGAAGTCGATTATCTGCGGCAACTTCACGTAACGGGCGGTTTCCCGCTTCACCTTTTCATTGTCCACCACGATTTCGCAGTGGAAAATCTTCTGCTCTATCCGTTCATCGAAGTTGTCCGCCACAGCACCCACGAACATACCTTGCGTGAGGTTGGATATTTTGCTGGCGGGTATCAGGCTGTCCATTTGGGTGCTTATCGAGGTGGACTTCTCCCGCTGGTTGATTGTCATGCTCTGCCGTTTCTGCAACACCTTTCCGAAACGCTCCGACAGTATTTTTGCCGTTTCACCGACCACCTGACCGCTGAACACGTTGCCCACAGTATTTTGTATCACCCGGCTTTCCTTGTCCCCGTAGTCACGGGTAAGCTGGCTGTAATCCTGAAAGCCTAACAGAACCGCTACCTTGTTGCTTCGTGCGGTTGCAATCAGATTGTCAAGCCCTCGAAAATAAATCGTTGGCAGCTCGTCTATAATCACCGAACTTTTAAGCTGACCTTTCTTGTTTATCAGCTTCACGATACGGGAATTATATAATCCCAGTGCTGCCGAATAGATATTCTGACGGTCGGGGTTGTTACCGACAACCAGTATTTTAGGCTCTTGGGGATTATTTATATCCAGTGAAAAATCATCGCCCGTCATTACCCAGTAAAGAGCGGGTGAAATCATCCTTGAAAGCGGGATTTTCGCACTTGCTATTTGACCCTGCAACTGCTCTTGAGCGTCTGATTCCCAAGCATCCACGAACGGGGAAAGGTAGTTTTCCAGTTCGGGATAACTGCGCAAAATAGTGAATACATCGGCGTATTTCTTGTTCAATAGTTCAATGGCATGGGGGAACGTGCAATACCTGCCGCCCTGATAAATGCGCAAGTACCAAATAATGGCTGCAAGCAGGATAATCGGGCTTTCCACGAAGAAGTCGCCCTGCTTGCTTATCCAAGAGCGGTTAAGGTTAAGCATAATCGTGTAGCTGGCTTCGTAGGCATCCGCAATGTCCGACATGAAGCTGGCGTTTATCGGGTTGCATCGGTGGCTCTTGCGTGGGTCGTCAAAATTGATAATGTAGAATTTGGGCTTTACCTTATACCCGTCCAAGTGGTTAAGCAAATGATTATAAGCGATTTCCGATAAATCGGGAAACTTATAATCATAGCAGTAGAGCGCAAAACCTTTCTCGATTTGCTGGTCGGGTAGGTCAGCTCCCTTTCGGGAGCTTTCCCCCCTAAGAACCGTACATGAGAGTTTCCCCTCATACGGCTCAAGCAATTCTAAATTTCTATATAGAAACCGGCTCATTATTTCCTTTTTTTATTGAGTTGAACAATACTTCTGTGGCAGCTATCATGTATCAGGGTTTTAACCTTTTTACCTTCTACAATGTCTTCTTTGATATACCAAGACATTTCTTTATTGATAGGATTGCCACAAATGGGACATTTTCGATTTTGTCTTTCCCACATTTTAAGGATAGTTTTCTTCCCATTAAGAGTTAAAAGCATTTTGTAGGTCTCCCGTTTGTCAAAATACTCTTTATCCATTGGTTCATACGGATTTACCTCATTTCGTATCTTTACATATCGGATAATTTCTGTGTCAGTGAGGTATTTTAGAGCATGATGTCTTTTATTTACCTCGTCTTTTTTATTTTCGACAGAGAAAGTCCAACTGCGTGTTCCGATTTTTCTGAAGTATTTCTTTTTAATCCATGTTTTACTCTTTTTGGGATGGCGTTTGAGTGCCCATCTCCATAGTTTGTGGAAAATCTGATAGTCTGCTTTACTGAATGTATCAGAGGACACTACATACTTGTAGTAGTTAGCCCAACCTATTATTATCGGATTTAAAAGCCTTATAATAGAACTTTGAGTTACAGAGGGATTGCCTTTAACAAGCTCTCCAATCTTGTCCAAAAATCTTTTGACTCCTTCTTTGGACGGTTTTATAAGCATCTTATCGTTATACTTTCTGATGTTGAAGCCAAGAAAGTCGAAACCATTCTCTATATGGGTAATCTTAGTTTTCTCCTCAGATAGAGTAAGTCCTCTTGTCTCCAAGAACTCCTTTACTAAAGGAAGCACTTCATCTTCCAACATTTCTTTGCTTCTTCCAGTGATGATAAAGTCATCAGCATACCTTATCAAATGTACTTTGGGATAATAGGTATCTCTATGATGATTTATCTTGATAAAGCGTTCTGATAGTTTTGCTTGTAAGCCATCCAAAGCCATATTAGCTAGAGTTGGAGATATTATTCCTCCCTGCGGAGTACCCTCTTCTGTCGGAAACAGCCTGTTGTCGAAAACAAATCCAGATTTAAGCCACTTTTTTAGCATGACTTTATCCATTGGGATATTGTCTATAAGCCATTGGTGACTGATATGATCAAAACAGCCTTTAATGTCCCCTTCCAAAATCCATTTGGGAGAAGCCTCTTTAGCCAATACACAGAAGCATTGTCCTATTGCATCGTGGGCACAACGTTCTTTGCGAAAACCGTATGAACAGTTGTCACCAGTCGTTTCGGCAATGGGGTCTAATGCCATTAAGTATAGTGCTTGCATAGCCCTGTCCTTCATGGTTGGTATTCCCAAAGGTCGGAGTTTCCCGTTCTTCTTTTTAATATGTACCCGTTTTAACGGTTGTGGACGGTATCCTCTTCTCCTTAATTCAGTTATTGCGTTCATTTTCCCATGTGAAGTCGCCCATAAGACATGGTCAACTCCAGCTGTGTTCTTCCCTTTATTGGAAGTCACTCGTCTAACCGCCAATGCTTTGGCATAGAACGAGTGTACCAGCATCCATTGTAAGGCTTTCACCTTGTTATGTTTGCCAGCTTTTTGAGCCTTTACAATACGAGCTTGTAGCTTTTTAACTTCAACTTCACACTTGGTCCAGTTTATGCTTTCCCAAGTGTCCCATTTTGAGTTAGTAGATGCACACGATTTTGATTCGTTCATTTGCTTTTCTCCTTTCAAAAGTTCTAAAAGTTTCTTGTAAAGAATTACCTAACGCAGAAGTCAGCACACTTTCGTGTAGGGTAATGTTGCCTTGTCCAATTCATGGATGATGGCTCAACCACATATCCTCCTCATTACAAGGATGGCGTTCGCTTTTTCTGCAATCCTATACCTGCACCCCGTTCAGCTTTCCTTACGGTTTGCTTACCTGCATTTGCAGGAGAGATACAGGCTTACCACGTTTCGTGTAAATAACATACGAGTAGGTTAGGTTCCGTCTCTTCGCCGGCAGTGCTTATGTCCGTGTAACCCTAATCAAAGAGAGAGTTATCCGACTGCATACTTTTTAGTTCAAGCCTTTCAGTATCTTTGGCTTATTCCAATTTAACGACGATTCAAACAACGATTCACATGTGTTAACCATACTACTCTGCCTAGCCTCCCAACTCTATGATACTAAGAGTTATTGTCTTTCCCTTACGGTTTTGTCTTTTCCTTTCGGAAGGAGTACATTGTCCGGACAGCTTGATACAGAATTATCACTATTGGTGCATCTGTCCGTAGGCTACCGTTGACGGAACAACGGGTTCAATCATTCAATTCCAGCTCGTGGATTAGAATTTTGAACAATTATTTACGCAACTTCGTGTCGCACTTTTATGTAACTGTTTACCACCGCATACGATTTGCCACTACCCGGCGTACCCAACACAAGGCTGGCACGGAACGGGTTCACGACATTTATCCAGCCGTTATTCCATTTCTTCTTATAGTAGAACCGGGTAGGCAGATTTACGGAATACTCGTTCTCGATAAGCCTTGTTTCCTGCTGGAAACTTTCGTTCTCTGTATTAAAGACATCATCCATTAGGTTGTTCTTCAACAGCCGGGACATCCATGTACCCGCCATGAGCATACAGATATAGCCCGCCGACAGCGTGGCGATATAAAACACAGTGTCCGCCGTGTGTGGCAGCGGAAGTTCCAGCAGCCACCAGTTCAGGAAAAACAACACGACACCCGCCGCAAGGCTGCAATGTATCTTCGCCCACGTTATCTTTTCCTCTTTCACGCCCTTAGTGCCGATGCACGACAGGGCGAGGAACACCACCGAAAATAGTTTTGTCCATAAGATAGACGAGAACAGCCCGGTGGTGCGCTGGAAGTTCCACAGTATCTTGTCTATCACCTCAAACGTCACTCCCCATTCTTTCAGGGTGGAGTAACAGAACCAGTACACGTTTATTCCCACGAATAGAATACTGACAGCCCGCATAAAGTCCATGACCCTTGCAAGCCCTCTCAAATCATCTTCCTGTTGCATGATTGTAATGTTTTTTAAGTTAGTCGATGCGCCTTGTGCGCTTCTTTTTCTTCTTTCTCTTTTGGCGGGCGGTGTCCTGCGGCTCGTCACCGCCTGATGCACCGCCGCCCAGCAATCCACCGAAAGCACCCAGCACCGAAGCCACACCCGGAACGATATCGGATTTCGGCGTGAAGCCCGGCTGTTCCTGATGCGTGGGCTGGTCTTGCTGCGGTGCTGACACTTCGGGCTGGTGCATCTTTCCGGTTTCGCCCGAAAAACGTTCGTTGAACACGTTCGCCGAATACTCCTTGCCCAAGCGTGAACCGTTCAGCACCACCCGGCTGTCGTGGTCGATGAACGTAACGCCATAGATGCGCCCGCTGTCATTCTGACGGAATACCACGTCAATGCCCTGCTTCTTTAGCTGTTGTTCCAGTTCCTTGCGGCTGCGGGCGGTCTGCATGGCAGTGGCTACAATCTTCCGGGTGCGTTCTTTCAGTTTCCCGTTCTTGATTGCTTCGCCCGATTTCTCCATTCTGCGCTGCACCGCTTCATAACCCACCGACTTGCCGATGCGGGAAGCCTTTACCGGATTGCCTGTCTTTTCGCCCTTGTCGTTCATGGCGGAATAGACAATGCCCTGATAGGGCTTGCCGTTTATCTCGCCCTTGACTTCCTCGGCGCACACGTTGTAAGAGGCAAGCAAAGCCTTGTACTCCCCGAACGACTGAAAACGATAGCCATAGCAAGCCGCTTTCACGGTATTGCCGATTTGGTGCTTCACATCCCCGGCGGCATAGTCCACCTTTTTAAGTTCCGGGCGTTCGGCACGTTCCTTTCGCTCTGCCGGGTGCAGCCCGTATTTCTTTTCCAGTTCACGGGTGATTTGCTTGCTGCGCCGATGCTCGAACTTGTCATTCAGCGGCTTGCCGTTCTCGTCCACCCGCAACCCCACGATGTGGATATGGTGGCGGTCGATGTCGGTATGCTTGTACACCAAATAGGGCTGGTCGCCATAGCCCAACTTCCGCATATACTCTTTGGCGATGTCGGAAAGCTGCTGGTCTGTCAGCACGTCTTCCGGGTGCGGGTTTATGGAAATATGAAGTATCGGCTTCTTGGTGGATAGCTGGACGGGCATCTGCATTTCAAAGCTGCGCATACACTCGCCGATAGAGAAATTCCCGTCCTCGCTCAACAGCATCCGGTTGGAGAAAAGCACCTTTGCTTCCTCGCTGTCCACCTTGTTTTGGTTGTACGCCAGTGCGCCGAACATATTGCCGCCCGTGCTTATTTTGGCAACCATAGTTCCTTGCACTCGTTTGTCAGGTCGATAACCTGACGGTTCAACATCGCCAGTTCGGTGGTCGCTTTCTCCAGTTTATAGAGAAAAGCCAATGCCTTTTTCTCCGAAAAGTTGCTGTGCAACGCCTTTACAACTTGGTTGTAATTGACCGCTACCGCCCGGAACTGGGCGTAAAATTCAGTCAGCCGGGCGCAGTATTCTACTGCCGACTTGTCCACTTTCACCACCCGGAACGGTTCGCCGAACAGCCGGGCGGCGATGAAACGGGACTTGCTCGTAACGCCCGACTGCTCCCACTGCGAGAGGAAGCGGGCGTTCTCCCGGTCGTTCAGGTAAAGGACATGGCGATGCTTCGCCGGGTCTGCGAGGGCGGGGCGACCGCCCTTGTTAGGTTTTCTTGTTTCCATGCTTCTTTGGATTAAAAAAATTACGACTTCGGAGTGATTTTTACCCCCGCAAGGGGCAAGGCGTTTTCAGGCACGGAAAACGGTTTTGTAGCATACAAAACACACCTTGCTATTTTCTGACGAAAATCGAAATCCGTCACGGACGGATTGGGGTTAGCGTGGAACGGTAAGCCCAGCCATTCACCAGCCCTGTTTTACACCTGCGCCCCCTGCGGTTCGTTACTCCGCTGCAAAGTAACGGTGATTTATAATGCTGTAAAATAGGTGGTTGGTGGACAAAACGGGACAGCGCAGGACAAATCGGGACAAGGTTTTCAGGGGACGTTTTTTCTCCCTTTTTTTGCATCGGATTTCAATATTGAAAGCAAGATTGAAAGAAATATTCCAATCAGGAAAGAATGATTGAAAGCAGGATTTCAATAAAACATGATTGCAGGATTTCAATATTTCAAGAAAGAATGAAAGCAGGAAAACAAGATTGAAATAAAACAGTCTTTCAATATTTCAAGATTGCAATATGGAAAGAATGATTGAAAGCAATAAACAAATCTATCAACCAATAATGAACGGAAGCAATATGGAAAACGAGAAAACACCCCTTTATGTCGCCTTTTCCACCCAAAAGGGCGGGGTCGGCAAAACCACCTTTACCGTGCTGGCGGCGAGTTACCTATACTACCTCAAAGGCTACGATGTGGCGGTGGTCGATTGCGACTACCCCCAGCACTCCATTGCCGGGATGCGCAAGCGGGATGCCGAGCAGGTCGGGGCGGATGAAGATTACAAGCGCATGGCGTATGAACAGTTCACCCGGCTGGGGAAGAAAGCCTACCCGGTATTGTGCAGTTCACCCGAAAAGGCGATTGCAACGGCTGACAAACATATAGCCACCGGACACGTGCCGGATATAGTGTTTTTCGACCTGCCCGGCACGGTGAACAGCGAGGGCGTGATAAACTCCCTTGCGGGCATGGACTACATCTTCACCCCCATTTCAGCCGACAAGGTGGTGCTGGAAAGCAGCCTGTCGTTCGCAATGGCTATCCAAAAGCTATTGGTGAAGAATGAAGCCTGCCGACTTGCCGGGCTGTACCTCTTTTGGAACATGGTGGACGGGCGGGAGAAAACAGACCTTTACACCGCCTATGACAAGACGATTAAGGAACTGGAACTGCCACTGATGAAAACCTTTATCCCCGATACCAAACGCTACAAAAAGGAACTGGTGGCGGATAAAAAGGCGGTGTTCCGCTCCACGCTCTTTCCAGCCAGCCGCCCGCTGGTGAGGGGAAGCAACTTGGAAGAACTGATAACCGAAATAGTGTACTACATCAAATTAAAATGATATGGCAAAGCAAAGCGGCGGGATGCCGAAGATAGACGAGGATTTTATGCGGGAACTTATCTCGCAGGGTGTACCCGCCAAGCGGGAGAGCCAGCCGGATGATGAACCGCAGCCCGGCAGCGAAACGGAAACCGCCCACGAGGGACGGCAGGCTGAAACAGTGCAAGTAGAGAAACCGACACCCCGCAAGCGCAAGGGCGGTTCGGGCGACTACCGGGAAACCTACTTTCAGAAAGTGGAACTGGCAGACCGACAGCCCTTGTACGTGAGCCGAACCACGCATGAGAAGCTGATGCGTATCGTGACGGTGATAGGCGGGCGAAAGGTGACGGTAAGCAGCTACGTGGAAAACATTCTGCTGCGCCACTTCGAGCAGTACCAAGACGAGATAAACACCCTGTACGAAAGTCACTTCCAAAAGCCCTTTTAGCTATGGTAGCCTATTGCATATTAACCGGGCTTTTGGTGTACTACATCGCCCTGTGGCTGTGGTATCGCTACACGGACAGCCGGACATCACCGGGCAGAACGGATGATGCGCCGCTTCCACGAAACGGGGTTTCAGGCTACACGCTGATAGGTGAAAGCCGATACAAGGGTGGACTAATCGGGACAGCGCAGGACAAATCGGTACACATCCCGCAAACGGCTGAAAATGATACTATTTTTGCGCCGCAAGCTGACGGACAGCCGGAAGAAAACATTTCGGAAACAGCACCCGAAGCGGAAGAAACGCCCGGTTACGAGAATGACGAACCCGACTACGAGGACGAGGAAATAGCCGGGTACATGGACGGTGACGATGATACCGGGCGGGCTACGGGCGTGAGCTTTGACGAACTGGGCAAAGCGGTACGCACGGCGAACGCCGACACCTCCACCGAAGCGGAACAGCGGCAAGCAGCCGGGACGCTGGCAAGCATTGAGGGGACAAACCTCTATGATGCGGTGGTAGAAAACATCAACGGCGGGCTGGCAAAGGTGACGGAGCTACTGGGGCGGAACGAAGCGGAACTGGCTGTCGCTCCCAACTTATCCGAAGCAGCCGGGATGAGCCAAGAATACAAAGCGTTCGACATGAACGATTTCCTGTAATATAATAATGTGTAACAATATGAAGCAACGTGACTACGGTTGATTGGCAACCTGAAAACCAAACAGACAAACGGGAATGTTCCCGACCACTAAAATTTCAAATTATTCACCAGCTGGGAAAGGCGGACTTCCCAACCGCCGCCCGGCATTAAAAACAAATCACAATGAGAAAGAAAATCTTCTTGTCGGCGGCTATACTTGCCGCCGTGGTAAGTGCCTACGCACAAGGAAACGGGCAGGCGGGCATCACCGAAGCCACGAACCTAATCACCGGGTATTTCGACCCCGGAACAAAACTGGTGTACGCAATCGGGGCGGTCTGCGGCTTGATTGGCGGGGTAAAAGTATATAACAAGTTTTCAAGCGGCGACCCCGACACCTCAAAGACCGCCGCCAGTTGGTTCGGGGCGTGCATCTTCCTGATTGTAGCCGCCACTATCCTGCGCTCGTTCTTCCTCTAAACCTGCGGCTATGTCTGACGAGTTGTTGAGGGCTAAGCCCGAAAAATATCAGGTAAACAGGGGTATCGGGAAGCCCGTGGAGTTCAAGGGGCTGAAAAGCCAGTACCTCTTTATCTTTTGCGGCGGCTTGCTCGCCGTCTTCGTGGTGTTCATCGTCCTGTTCATGGCGGGCGTGAACCAGTGGCTATGTATCGGTTTCATCGTGTCGGCTTCGCTGCTGCTCGTGTGGCAGACGTTCCGGCTCAACGCCAAGTACGGCACGCACGGGCTGATGAAAGCCGCCGCACGCAAACGGCATCCACGCTTCATTATCAGCCGAAAGGCGATACCCCGATTATTCACCTACGAAAAAAAGAAAGGAAGAAAGACCATGAGAAATATGTTAAAGGCTACCACGCTGGAAAGGAAATTCCCCCTTTTGGCGGTGGAGAACGGCTGCATCATTTCAAAGGATGCGGACATAACGGTGGCTTTCAGGGTGGAACTGCCCGAACTGTTCACCGTCACCAGTGCCGAGTACGAAGCCATACATTCGGCATGGTACAAGGCAATCAAGGTGCTGCCCGACTACTCCATAGTACACAAGCAGGACTTCTTCATCAAGGAGAACTACCAGCCCGACACGGAAAGGGACGAGCTTAGTTTTTTAAGCCGCTCCTTTGAACGGCACTTCAATGAACGCCCGTTCCTGAACCATTACTGCTACCTGTTCCTGACAAAGACGACAAGGGAGAGAAGCCGCCGACAGAGCGACTTCTCCACCCTATGCCGGGGCAGGATTGTACCGCAGGAGATAGCCGACAAGGAAGCGGCGGCAAAGTTCATCGAAGCGGTCGGGCAGTTTGAAAGGATTATGAACGACAGCGGGTTTGTCACCCTTACCCGGCTGGCGGCATCGGAAATCACCGGGCAGGACGGAAAGGCGGGCATCATCGAGAAATACTTCTCGCTATCGCAGACAGATACCACCTGCCTGAAAGACATCGGGCTGTACCCGGAAGAAATGCGTGTCGGGGACGACATACTGTGCCTGCACACGCTTTCGGACGTGGAAGATTTGCCCGGAAAGGTCGGGACGGACACACGGTTTGAGAAGCTGTCCACTGACCGGAGCGACTGCCGACTGTCATTCGCCGCCCCGGTGGGCGTGCTGTTGTCGTGCAACCACGTCTATAACCAGTTCATCTTCATAGACGACCACGCCGAAAACCTGAAGAACTTCGAGCAGACCGCCCGGAATATGCAATCGCTCTCCCGTTACTCCCGTGCCAACCAAGTGAACAAGGAGTGGATAGACGAGTACCTGAACGAAGCCCACAGCAAAGGGCTTGTCTCGGTGCGCTGCCACTGCAACGTCATGGCATGGAGTGACGACCGGGAAGAACTCAAACGCATACGCAACGATGTGGGAAGCCAGCTTGCGTTAATGGAGTGCAAGCCACGCCACAACACCACCGACACGCCCACGCTCTTTTGGGCGGGCATACCCGGCAACGAAGCCGACTTCCCGGCAGAGGAAAGTTTCTACACGTTCTTGGGGCAGGCTCTCTGCCTGTTCGTGGAAGAAACGAACTACAAGAGTTCGCTTTCGCCGTTCGGCATCAAAATGGTGGACAGGGTAAGCGGTCGCCCGCTGCACATCGACATATCGGATTTGCCCATGAAGAAAGGCATCACCACCAACCGCAACAAGTTTATACTTGGGCCGAGTGGTAGCGGGAAGTCTTTCTTCACCAACCACATGGTGCGCCAGTATTACGAGCAGGGTGCGCACGTGCTGCTGGTCGATACGGGTAACAGTTACTTGGGGCTGTCCCAGCTTATCCACAACCGCACGCACGGCGAGGACGGGATTTATTTCACCTACACCAACGAGAACCCGATAGCGTTCAACCCGTTCTATGTCGAGGACGGGGTATTCGACATAGAGAAGAAAGAGAGCATCAAGACCCTTATACTCACCCTGTGGAAGCGGGATGATGAAGCCCCGAAGCGGTCGGAAGAAGTGGCGTTGTCAAACGCCGTGAGTGCCTATATCGAACTGACAGGCAAAGACCGTTCGGTAACGCCCTGCTTCAACACGTTCTACGAGTTTGTCCGGGATGATTACCGCCGACAGCTTGAACAGAAGAACGTCAGGGAAAAGGATTTTGACATAAACAATTTCCTGAACGTGCTTGAACCGTACTATCGTGGCGGTGAGTACGACTACCTGCTGAACTCCGACAAGGAACTGGATTTGTTGCACAAACGCTTCATTGTCTTTGAATTGGACAACATCAAAGACCACAAGATTTTATTCCCGGTAACGACTATCATCATCATGGAAGCCTTTATAAACAAGATGCGCAAGTTAAAGGGAATAAGGAAGTTAATACTAATCGAGGAAGCGTGGAAAGCGATTGCGTCAGCGAACATGGCGGACTACATAAAATATCTGTACAAAACCGTCCGAAAGTATTTCGGGGAAGCGATTGTGGTAACGCAGGAAGTGGAAGATATTATTTCCTCGCCCATAGTGAAAGAGAGTATCATCAATAACTCGGACTGCAAGATTTTGTTAGACCAAAGAAAATACTTGAATAAGTTCGACAGCATACAAAACCTGCTCGGACTGACCGACAAGGAGCGTTCGCAGATATTGTCTATCAACATGGCGAACCACCCCGGACGGAAGTACAAGGAAGTTTTCTTCTCGCTGGGCGGCACGCAGTCGGCGGTATATGCCACGGAAGTTTCGCTGGAAGAATATTTCACATTTACGACAGAGGAAAGCGAGAAAATGGAACTGTTCGCCCTCGCCGAGAAGCTGGGCGGAAACCTTGAACTGGCTATCAAACGGCTTGCGGAAAGCAAACGCAATCCCCAATCATCAACAACTTAAAAATTAGGAACATGAAGAAAACAATTCTCCTTATGGCGGTATGCCTTTGCTTCATCGGCAAGGCATCCGCACAGTGGGTGGTGTCAGACCCCGGCAACTTGGCACAGGGTATCATCAACACGACCAAGCAGATAGTGCAGACTTCCACCACTGCCAAGAACACGCTGGACGGCTTCATGGAAGCGCAGAAGATTTTCCAGCAGGGTAAAAAATATTACGATGCGCTCAAAGCGGTACACGATGTTGTCAAGGGCGGCATCAAGGTGAAGAAGTCCATTGAACTGGTGGCGGAAATATCCGAAATCTACGTGCGAAACTATCAGAACATGCTGGCAGACCCGAACTACACGCCGGATGAACTCACCGCCATTTCAGCCGGGTACGCAAAGCTGCTCTCCGAAAGTGCGGACGTGTTGCAGGACTTGAAGAATGTAGTGAACGTGACGGGTATGTCGCTGACGGATGCCGAAAGGCTGGCGGTAATCAACAACGCCTATAAAAGCCTGCTCAACTACCGCAACCTCGTGAACTACTACACCCGAAAGAACATATCCGTGTCCTACCTGCGGGCGAAGAAGAAGAACGACACCGACCGGGTGCTGGCTCTCTACGGCTCGGCGGATGAACGCTACTGGTAACATATAAATCGGTATGCCTATGTTATTAGCAGCAGTGGATTTTGACAACCTGCACCAAGTGTTGCGGGTGCTGTACGATGAAATGATGCCCTTGTGCAGCAACATGACGGGGGTAGCCAAAGGGATAGCCGGGCTGGGAGCTTTGTTCTATGTAGCCGCCAAAGTGTGGCAGTCGCTCGCACGTGCCGAACCCATAGACGTGTACCCGCTCCTGCGTCCCTTTGCGCTGGGGCTGTGCATCATGTTCTTTCCCACGTTCGTGCTGGGGACTATCAACACGGTATTGTCGCCAGTGGTGAAAGGGTGCAACCAGCTTATGGAAACGCAGACTTTCGACATGAACGAGTACCGGGCGCAGAAAGACCGACTGGAATATGAAGCCCTGATGCGAAGCCCCGAAACGGCTTACCTCGCATCGGACGAGGAATTTGACAGGCAACTGGAAGAACTGGGCTGGTCGCCCTCCGACATGGTGACTATGACGGGTATGTATATGGACAGGGCGGCGTACAATATAAAGAAGTCCGTCCGGGACTGGTTCAGGGAACTGTTGGAAATGCTCTTTCAGGCGGCGGGGCTGATTATAGACACGCTGCGCACGTTCTTCCTGATTGTGCTTTCGATACTGGGTCCGCTGGCGTTTGCGATTTCCGTCTATGACGGTTTCCAAAGCACGCTGACCCAGTGGATTTCACGCTATATCTCCATTTACCTGTGGTTGCCCGTGTCCGATTTGTTCAGCAGCGTGCTGGCACGCATACAAACGCTGATGCTCCAAAAGGACATTCAGGAACTTTCAGACCCGAATTTCATTCCTGACGGGAGCAGCACCGTGTATGTAATCTTTATGATTATAGGTATCGTGGGCTACTTCACCATTCCTACGGTGGCAAGCTGGATTGTCTCGGCTGGCGGCACGTCTGCCTATAACCGCAACGTGGCACGGGCGGGGTCAATCGCCGGGGCTGCGGTCGGTGCGGCAAGCGGAAAAGTAACCGGGAAACTACTCAAATAAGACGGTTTCCACTCGGTAGCTACCTTGACCGTCACTTGGTAGCTACTTTGACAACCTCTTGGTAGCTGCCTTGACAAAGGGGCTGCAATAGAAAGATTTTAGAAACATTATTAGAACATACAAGAAAATGGAATTTAAATCATTAACGAACATCGAAACGAGTTTCCGGCAAATCCGGCTCTTTGCACTGGTATTCATCTGCCTGTGCGCACTGGTGACGGGCTTTGCCGTGTGGAACTCGTACAGCTTCGCCGAAAAGCAGCGGCAGAAGATATACGTCCTCGACAACGGCAAAAGCCTGATGCTGGCACTCTCGCAGGACATGGCACAGAACAGACCCGTGGAAGCCAAATCGCACGTGCGGCGTTTCCATGAACTTTTCTTCACCTTATCACCCGACAAGGGGGCTATCGAAAGCAACATCAAACGCTCGCTGTTCCTTGCCGACAAGACCGCTTTCAACTATTACAAGGACTTGGCGGAAAAGGGCTACTACAACCGGGTGATTTCCGGAAACGTCACGCAGACGGTGGAGATTGACAGCGTGAAGTGCGACTTCGACCAGTACCCCTACAAGGTGAACACGTATGCCCGCCAGTTGATTGTCCGGGAAAGCAGCCTGACGGTGCGAAGCCTTGTGACCTCGTGCCGCCTGCTCAACGCCACACGGAGCGACAACAACCCGCACGGCTTCATCATCGAAGCGTTCACCATTACCGAGAACAAGGATTTGCAGACCATTAAGAGATAGCCTTATGGAAAGAAAACGAAACTACATCGGAAAGGTGCGGGACTGGGCGGACGACCGCCTGCGCCGAATGTGCGGACGGATTACGCCGGGCAAAAGGCTGGCGGTTATCCTCGTGATGTTCTTCTTCCTTGGCGGCTTGTCTATCTACATCACCGTTTCATCAATCTACACATCGGGAAGCGGACGGCAGCGGCTGCAAATAGACACATCAGGCAACTGCCGTTGCACGGCAACGACACAACCAAAAGTATCAACCCCTTAAACAGACCGCAATATGGAAGAAGTACAGAAGAATGAGAACGGCACGACCGTACCGCAGGCGGACGGGAAGCCGAAAAAGGAAGATAAACCCAAACGGGAACTTACCCCGCAGCAGGTGCAGCAGCGCAGGAAAATGATAGTCTTCCCGCTGATGTTCCTTGCCTTTGCCGGGTGCATGTACCTGATATTCGCACCCTCCGGCAAAGAGGACGTGAATGTGGAGAGCGTGGGCGGCTTCAACGCCGACATACCCCTGCCCGCAGAGGACGGGATTATAGCCGACAAGCAAAAGGCTTACGAACAAGCGATGCTGAATCGCAAACAGCAGGACAAGATACAATCCTTGCAGGACTTCGGTTTCACGGGGGACGATGAAACGGAAGAACCGCAAGCGGAAATCGACCTGATGCCGGAAGAAGAACCGAAGCCCCAAAGGGGCGGCGGTGCTTCCTATTCGGCAAACGCTTACCGGGACATCAACCGCCAGTTAAGCACGTTCTACGAAACCCCGGCGGTGGACGAGGAAAAAGAGGACTTGAAGCGGCAGGTGGCGGAACTGACCGACAGACTGCAACAGCAGCAGAATGCCACGCCTACCACTGACGACCAAATGGCACTCTTGGAAAAGTCCTACGAGCTGGCGGCAAAATACATGAACGGGCAGGACGGACAAAGGGGGCAGATTGCCCAAATACCGACAGCCGGGCAGAACGGCGGCGTTATCGGCACTCCGGCTATTCCGGTGCAGGCTATCCGGGAAACAACCGTATCGGGATTGCAGCAGCCCGTGAGCGATGCCGACTTCATCCGAGCTTACAGCCAGCCACGAAACTACGGCTTCAACACGGCGGTAGGCACGGGCTACGCTATGGGCAGAAACACGATAGCCGCCTGCATCCACCAAGACCAAACGCTGACGGACGGGCAGGCGGTGAAACTACGGCTGCTCGAACCCATGCAGGCGGGAAACATAGTCGTGCCGAAGAATACCCTTGTGGCAGGAACGGCAAAGGTACAGGGTGAACGGCTCGACATACTGGTGTCCTCGATTGAGTATGCGGGCAATATCATCCCGGTGGAACTCGCCGTGTTCGACACGGACGGGCAAAAGGGATTATCTGTGCCGTCCTCTATGGAGCAGGAAGCGTTCAACGAAGCTATGGCGAATATCGGAAGCGGGCTGGGTACAAGCATTTCCTTTGCCCAAAGTGCCGGGCAGCAGGTGGCTATGGACGTGACAAGGGGCTTGCTGCAAGGAACGTCCGGCTACCTCGCCAAGAAGTTCCGAACCGTGAAAGTGAAGCTGAAAGCCGGGTACAAGGTGATGCTTTACGCCAAACAACAATAACCATTTTATCAACCGTTAAAATTTCAATTAGCAATGAAACAGATTTTTGTAATGTTCGCCCTCTTGCTGGGCGTGTGTGCGGCAAACGCACAAACCACTGACACCGTGAAGTATGCGGCTGGCAACGACTTGTACCGGGGGATTACCCGGAAACTCCCGTACCGCCAAATGGTTACGCCCTACGGCGTGGAAGTGACCTTTGCCAAGACGGTGCATATCATCTTCCCCGCCGCCGTCCGCTATGTCGATTTGGGAAGCAACCATATCATAGCGGGCAAGGCGGACGGTGCGGAGAACGTAATCAGGGTGAAAGCCACGACAGAGGGCTTTCCGGGAGAAACGAACTTCTCCGTTATCTGCGAGGACGGCAGTTTCTTTTCGTTCAACGCCAAGTACGCCCGTGAACCGGAAATGCTCAACATCGAAATGAAAGACTTCTTGGAGAATGAAGATACGTCCGACTTCTCACATACCCGGATGAACATCTATTTCCGGGAACTGGGGAATGAAAGCCCGCTATTGGTGAAACTGATAATGCAGAGCATCTACAAGAACAATGACCGGAAAGTGCGCCACTTGGGTAGCAAGCGTTTCGGCATACAGTTCTTAATCAAGGGGATTTACACCTATAACGGGATGCTCTATGTACACACGCAGACAAAGAACAGTTCCAACGTGCCTTTCGATACCGACTTCATCAAGTTTAAGATAACCGATAAGAAAGTACCCAAGCGCACGGCTATTCAGGAAACGGTGCTGGATGCGGTACGTAGCTACAACGAGGTGATAGAGATTGCAGGAAAAAGTACCGTGCGCACGGTGTACGCCCTGCCGAAGTTCACCATTCCTAACGACAAGCTGCTGGTCGTGGAACTCTACGAGAAGAACGGCGGGCGGCATCAGACCATACGGGTGGAGAACGCCGACATCGTGAACGCAGAAGTGATTGACGAACTAAAAATCAAATAGGGAATGAAAAGACACATCTTTATAATGATGCTCTTTGCGCTGTGCCTGACCTCGTTTCAGGCACATGCGCAAAGATACCTGCCGGGCATGAAAGGCTTGCAAGTCACGGCGGGCATGGCGGACGGGGTGCATTGGAACTCCGACACGGATTTTGCCTACCACATCGGGGCGGCGTACAGCGTTTACACCAAGAACGCCAACCGCTGGGTGATTGGCGGCGAATACCTGCACAAGAAGTATGACTACAAGGATATGCAGATACCCGTAGAACAGTTCACCGCAGAGGGCGGCTATTACCTGAAATTCCTATCGGACAGGCGAAAGACTTTTTTCCTTTCATTGGGATTGTCGGCTCTCGCCGGGTACGAAACAAGCAACCGAAGCGAAAAGCTGCTGCCGGACGGCTCTACCTTGCTGGATAAGGATTGCTTCATCTACGGCGGTGCGCTGACGCTGGAACTGGAAGCCTACCTGACCGACCGGATAGCCTTGCTTGTCAGCGCAAGGGAACGGGCGTTGTTCGGCTCGGACATAGGCAAGTTCCACACGCAGGTATCTTTGGGACTGAAATTCATTATCAACTGACCGCTATATAATAATGTATATGAAGAATGTAATGTATAAAATCATCATGGGCTGCTACATCGTGGCCGCCCTCGTGCTTGTCACCGCCTGTAATGACAACTTGGATATTCAGCAGGCGTACCCGTTCAGCATCGAAACACTGCCAGTACCCAAAAGGCTGAAAGTCGGGGAAACCGCCGAAATACGCTGCCGACTGGTGCGTGGCGGCTATTACCAGCCGACTACCTATCAGATAAGGTATTTCCAGCCGGACGGCAAAGGAAAGCTGGAAATGGATAACGGCACGGTGTTCCTGCCCAATGACCTCTACCCGCTGGAGAAAGAAACGTTCAGGCTCTACTACACCTCGGCATCGACCGACCAGCAGACGATTGACATTTATATCATCGACAGCTTCGGGCAGATGCAGCAACTTACACTATCATTCAATAATGACAACAGCGAAGAAGGAACGGAAAACAATAACCCCCTAATAATAAAAACGACATGGTAAAAATAGAATTGGATATAGAAGGCATCTCGTGGTACATAGAAACCACGTTGGAAACAGATACAGTTCCGGCAGTAGGTGACATCATCATTGTGGACAAGGACTGTATTTCCGAACGTGACAGTGCTGAATTATGGAAAACGCCGTCCAATCAGGTTTTCAAATGGGCGGACGAAGAAGATGATGCGCCTGTAATGGAATGGTTCGATTGCGACACGGAAATGCTTGTCAATAAACGGACATGGAAATATGACATCGAGGAAGAAGAAACCGTGTGCATACTTGGTGTAAAATTTATTCACTATGAGGATTTATAGTTGCGACATTCGTTTTTATCATCCTCTTGGGAAACCGGGTATGGAATGATACGCAAAGCGTAAATATCGGGCAGACATCCCGCCGGGAAGCATCGGCGGGATGTTTCCATGATAGGGAAAACGAAAGGCTTCTTTGTTAACTTTCTTCACCCGCTGGCAGGCTCACGGAAGAAAGTAACGGCGGCAAAGCAGCCGCCGTTTTCTATCAACTGGTTTTAAGGCTCTTTATGGACGTGTATTTCTCTAACCACACCTTTACCTGCTCCATGTTATATTCGCCCGTGATGATTGCCGTATGGTCGTCTATAGCTACAAACCGGACACTTTCATAGCTGTTTACCCAGCCTTGCAGGGAACAGACACCCCACGTTGCAACATCTTCAAAAACACTGCGGTCTATCCGGCTGATTGGTTCGCCGAAAACTACCGTCATTATCTGAAAGTCCGGTTTGTCCTCCAACAGTTGCAAATGGTGCAACGTGCCGAACTCGTCAATTTTGCGCCCCCACGCCCATACATCACTATACAAATCATCGCCCCACTGGTGCGGGTGGTCGAAACGGACTTTTACCTCTATGGTGTGTTCGTTTTCTTCTGTGTCCTCGATAACGCCCGTTACCATTAAGCCCGTAAAAATACACTCGCAACGCCTGCCGATAAGCTCCTTGTTTACTTCTGTTGTTTTCATGTCCCTAAAATTTACTTATTACTCCGTTCTTCTTTGCTATCCACTCGTCATGCCTGCGGCGGCACTCTGCCAGCGTTTTGGCTACCGTGCTGAAAAGTTCGCCGTCCGTCTGGCGGTAGTCATATTGATAATAAATTTGTCCCCTGAATACTGCCTAAGCAACATTTCACGTATTTTTCTTCTCCCGGTGTTTGGGTGATGCTTACCCCGTTTTTGTTAAGTGATTGCATGATGTCTTATTTTTTATGGTTATAAACTTGGTTGTTTTAAGCGGGCAGGGCTTTGACACCCCGCCCGGATTGGTTGTTATGCCGCACGGAATACAAAGCCGTCATCAAACCAGTAATCGCACATGAACAGGTCACGGGCAAACTTTTCATAATCGAAATAGGTCTTTGCGAACTCCGGCAGGTCGTAACATTCCTCTACAATTTCATAGGCGAAATCTTCTTCATCGTCATATTCCCCTTGATATTCATCCCGGAAATCACGTACAAGGTCGTCCGCATCTTCCTCGCCCAAATCATGGCTTTTATAGTTGCACCACACGAAAAAGGCTTCCTGCTCGGTGTCGCTCAAATCCTCCACCGCATCACGCAGGGCGAAGAAGTTTTCAGAAATCCAGCTTTCGCCGATTAAGCCCTCCGGCACGTTCTCCCAGTCCTGAAACATGTATTCCGCATCTTCCTCGTCCTTGTGAAGTTCCCGGCAGGCTTCATAAAATTCTTCCTTGTCCGAATAGTCCGAAAGGTCGAGCCATGCGCCGGACAATGAACCGTTGTTGTACTTGGCATAAGTGCCTACATAAACTTTTGCTTCCGATAATACCTTTGCTTCCATATTGCTGTAATTTTTTAAGTTTTTAATTTTATGCGGATTTGAGAGGTGAGGGAGTTGAAGTTTCACTGAATTTTTTTCCTGTTTCCCGTAAATCCGACTTTTTTTTATGCGTCTTCCGGTCGGGTCGGTCGTTTTCGTTTCACATAGGCGTAAAAGGGTAGTGTTTAGAGTTTGCAAGGTTTTGGGCAAAAAATACCTCGCAAGGCAGGGAAGATTTTTTCGCCAAACCGGAACGGCTCGACCTTGCAAAATCGTGAAGAACACGTAACTACCTTTGCCTATTGAAATGATTAAAACGACTGTCCCGGCTGGGGGACTGCGTAAGAGGAAGATTTACAAATAGGGAAACTGGGGAAAAGTGCCTGTTCTCTTTCATCTTTTAGGGAACACTCCATGCGGGCGGGAAAGGCAAGGGTGTTGTGAGCTTGCTTGCAATACGCTTGTGCGGGTTTCCAACGGCTCTTTTCACGAAATACAGTCAGCCATGCCACGCACGGCTGGCGTTTCGGGAAATGTGCCAGTTGGAAAAGGATATAAAAAATGCGGGTAGTCGGTAGACTGCCCGCAAGGTGGAAGAATGTACAATGCTGGGATATAGGTTATTAAGTGGAATTTCGTTACCGAAATCGTTACCTATTCGTTCTTGCCACGGTTATAGGTAACGAAACCTACCGGACGGCGTTCTTTCTGTTGTTTCGACTGGCTCAAAAGCTGGGTAAGGGCTTGGTACAGTTCGTTGAACTGCGCATCGGTGCTTACCTCCAGTTCCTCGATGCGCCTTGACAGTTCCTCGTAACCGATTGCCATTTGGCGCATGAGGACAAAAGCCCGCATGATTGAAATGTTTACTTCTATGGCTACTTTGGAGCGGAGAACCGAAGAAAGCATGGCTACGCCCTGCTCGGTGAAAGCCATAGGCATAGCAACGCCGAAGTTGTAAGCAGGGGGTATCACATTTTGTGATACCCCTATGGATAACAGCAAGTTAGCTTCCTCTTGGGTGAGTACAAACATAAAATCACCCGGAAAACGCTCGATATTGCGCTTGACCGCCTGCTTCAAGGCTCGTGTTTCCACTTGGTAGAGTTCTGCCAAATGATAATCGAGCATCACCCGGCAACTTCTGACCTCAAAAATCTTGTTTTGGATAATCTGCAAATCCATAATCGTATATTTTAGGAGATTTAGCAATGTTGGAATAATAGTAAGGACTGGTCACAAATTGTGACCAGTTCCATATAATCAAGATTACATGGCAACTTCCTTGTAAATCTTCTCAATGCCGACAAACTTCTTGTCAAGCCCCTGCATATCGCTGCCTATCTTGCTGTTGGTGATGCGGGCGTAGATTTGCGTAGTTTCTATGTTTGTGTGTCCCAGCATCTTGGACACCGTTTCAATGGGTACGCCCTTTGACAGCGTGGTGGTCGTGGCGAACGTGTGCCGGGCAAGGTGGAATGTCAGGTTCTTTTTAATACCGCATATATCGGCAATCTCTTTCAAGTAGGCGTTTAGCTTCTGATTGCTGATTACGGGAAGTATCTTGCCGTCCGGCAACTTGCCCTTGTACTTCTTCAAAATCATCTTGGGAATATCCAGCAGGGGGACATTCACGTCCGTGTTGGTCTTTACCCGCTTGGTGATTATCCAAAGGTTGCCGTCAAAAGACTTTTGGATATTCTCCTGCCGCAAATTGGCGACATCGCTGTATGCCAGACCGCAGAAACAGGAAAAGACGAACAAGTCCCTGACGTGTTCCAGCCGTTCGGAAACCATTTTCTTTTTAAGGATGATTTTTATCTCGTCCTCTGTCAGATAACCCCTGTCCACTTTTTCCAGCCGGATTTTGTAGCTGGCGAACGGGTCGCCCACCAGTATGCCGTTGTTGCGGGCAATGATGATGATGCGCTTGAAGAACTGCATGAACTTGGCGGTGGTGTTGTAGCCACACTTGCAGGCGGTGCGCAAGTATAACTCAAAATCGGTAATGAACATCGGGCTTATCTCCTTTATGGATATGTCCGATACGTTGTACTTACTGCGGATGAACTCGGCGAGGTGGCGGCGGGTCACTTCATACTTGCGGTAGGTCGCTATCGTCTTGGATATGCCCACAAGCTGCTTCACATCGTCATTGTGCTTTTGGAACAATGAAAGGATTGTTTCGTGGCTCTCGCTGTGTCCCAAGAACTCGTTCTTCACTTTCTCGGCGGTCACGTAGTTGTCACGCCGCTGCATTTCGTGGTAAATGGTATTCAGGGAAGAACGTATGTCGTCCAAAAGGGCGTTTATCCTCCCGGCATCCCTGCCTTTGGCTTTGCCCGCAGCCGTGTTCCAGTTGTCGGGCTGGATGCTCTGTTTCGTGCTGAACTGGCAAAGTTTGCCGTCTATGGTGATGCGTGCCATAATCATAACCTCGCCGTTTTTCTTTTCAGAACCTTTCTTCAAATAAAAAAGAACCTTGAATGTCGATTTCATAACTCACTTTTTTTAGTTGCAAAATTAATTTTTACCTCTCGTTTTCGAGTTATGCAGACTATGGACTAATCAAGTCATTATCAGGTCATTTGTGGACAAATCGTTACCGTTTTTGTCCGGCAGGGAATAGGTAACGATTTAGTAACGAAACTTTGTCTTTTACCGTACTTTTGAAGTCTTGGAAGCAGGACTTTCGGGCAATAAAAAAAGCCACAAATCATTGATTTGTAGCTTTTTGTCCGTTTACTGACCATTTCTGTCCAGTAAGTTCAGCGGAGAGACAGGGATTCGAACCCCGGGTACCTCGCAGTACAACGGTTTTCAAGACCGCCGCAATCGACCACTCTGCCACCTCTCCAAAACTTCTTTATCAGAAGTGCTTTTCGTTAAAAGCGGTGCAAAGGTACGAATATATTTTAAACTTACAAGAGTTTTCACAAAAAAAAAATCACGAACATCATTTCCAAAGAATAGCAATATCTAGGTATTTTATGTTGAAAAGCATAAAATAGAGCATATTTATGCTGATTATATGAAAAAACGTTGTAACTTTGTGCGCTCTAAAGAAAAGGATAACTACAACCTCTAATTTTATCATTTATGGAATTAAATAAGATCTTTAAAGACGGTCTTTGGAGCACTGAAATCAATGTCAGAGATTTCGTAGTCATAACATCACTCCGTATTACGGAGATGCTTCTTTCCTCGAGGACCTACCGAACGCACAAAAGCTGTATGGAACCGCTGCCTCGAAGCACTGGCAGAAGAAAGAGCCAATAACGGAGTACGCTCACTGGATAATGTCACCGTCTCAACCATCACTTCTCATAAAGCCGGATATATCGACAAAGAAAACGAACTGATCGTCGGTCTGCAGACAGACGAACTTCTGAAACGTGCCATCAAGCCTTTCGGAGGTATCAATGTGGTAAGCAAAGCCTGCCACGAAAACGGCGTGGAAGTGGACGACCGCGTAAAAGATATATTCACTCACTACCGCAAGACGCACAACGACGGAGTATTTGACGTATATACCGAAGAAATCCGTTCGTTCCGTTCTCTGGGATTCCTCACCGGACTTCCTGACAACTATGCCCGCGGACGTATCATCGGCGACTACCGCCGTATGGCTCTCTATGGTATCGACCGACTGATTGAGGCAAAAAAAGAAGATTTGCGTAACCTTACCGGTCCGATGACCGAAGCCCGCATCCGCCTGCGCGAAGAAGTGGCAGAGCAAATCAAAGCATTAAAAGACATGAAGGTAATGGGCGAATACTACGGACTCGACTTGAGCCGTCCTGCCTACACCGCACAAGAAGCAGTACAATGGGTATACATGGCTTACCTTGCTGCCGTAAAAGAACAAGACGGTGCTGCTATGTCACTAGGTAACGTCTCTTCGTTCCTCGACATTTATATGGAATATGAATTGAGCAAAGGAACCATCACAGAATCTTTCGCACAGGAGCTGATCGACCAGTTTGTCATCAAACTGCGTATGGTGCGTCACCTGCGTATGCAATCTTACAACGACATCTTTGCCGGCGACCCGACATGGGTAACCGAATCCCTGGGTGGACGCCTCAACGACGGACGTACCAAGGTGACAAAGACTTCTTTCCGCTTCCTGCAAACACTCTACAACCTCGGCCCTTCACCGGAACCGAACCTGACTGTATTGTGGAGCCCGGAACTGCCGGAAGGATTCAAAGAATTCTGCGCAAAAGTATCTATCGACACTTCTTCCATCCAATATGAAAACGACGACCTGATGCGTGAAGTGCGCCAGTCTGACGATTACGGAATCGCATGCTGCGTATCTTATCAGGAAATCGGAAAACAAATCCAATTCTTCGGCGCACGTTGCAACCTGGCAAAAGCCCTGTTGCTTGCCATCAACGGCGGACGTTGCGAAAACACCGGTACGGTAATGGTGAAAAACATCCCCGTACTGACAAGTGATGTCCTCAACTTCGAAGAAGTAATGAGCAACTACAAGAAGGTATTGACAGAAATCGCCCGTGTTTACAACGAAGCGATGAACATCATCCATTATATGCATGATAAGTATTACTACGAAAAAGCCCAAATGGCTCTTGTAGATACCAACCCACGCATCAATCTTGCTTACGGTGTAGCCGGACTTTCTATCGCCCTCGATTCACTGTCGGCCATCAAATATGCCAAAGTGACTGCACGCCACAACGACATCGGTCTGACAGAAGGTTTCGATATTCAAGGTGAGTTCCCTTGCTTCGGTAATGACAACGACAAGGTAGACCACCTGGGTGTTGACCTGGTCTATTTCTTCAGCGAAGAATTGAAGAAACTTCCGGTTTACAAAAATGCCCGTCCTACTCTGTCTTTGCTCACCATCACTTCCAACGTGATGTATGGCAAGAAAACAGGTGCTACTCCCGACGGACGCGCCAAAGGTGTCGCTTTTGCTCCGGGAGCCAACCCGATGCACGGACGTGACAAGAACGGTGCTATCGCCTCTTTGAGTTCCGTAGCGAAATTGCGTTACCGCGACTCACAAGACGGTATCAGCAACACCTTCTCCATCGTTCCGAAATCACTGGGAGCTACTGAAGAGGATCGCGTAGAAAATCTGGTGACAATGATGGATGGTTACTTCACCAAAGGCGCTCACCACCTGAACGTGAACGTACTGAACCGTGAAATGCTTTACGATGCCATGGAACATCCGGAAAAATATCCGCAACTCACCATCCGTGTTTCCGGTTATGCCGTAAACTTCGTGAAGTTGAGCCGCGAGCATCAATTGGAAGTTATCAGCCGTAGCTTCCACGAACGTATGTAATCAGATCTACTCAATATGACGATAAACGTACATTCATACGAAAGTATGGGAACATTCGACGGGCCGGGCTTACGGCTCGTCGTTTTTCTTCAAGGATGCAATTTCCGCTGCCTGTATTGTGCCAACCCCGACACGATAGCCGGAAAAGGAGGCACACCTACCCCACCGGAAGAAATCGTCCGCATGGCTATGAGCCAACGTCCTTTTTTCGGGAAACGCGGAGGAGTCACTTTCTCCGGAGGAGAACCTACGTTTCAGGCCAAAGCACTAGTCCCTTTAGTGCGTGAACTGAAAGAAAAGGGAATACATGTATGCATAGACAGCAACGGCGGTATCTGGAACGAAGAAGTAGAAGAACTTTTCAAACTGACGGATCTTGTATTGCTGGATATTAAAGAGTTCAATCCGGCACGCCATCAAGCACTGACCGGAAGAAGTAACGAGCAAACCATCCGCACGGCAGCATGGCTGGAAGAAAACGAGAAACCTTTCTGGCTGCGTTATGTATTAGTGCCCGGATACAGCGATTTCGAAGAGGATATCCGCCGCTTGGGAGAGGCTCTGGGAAAATATAAGATGGTGCAACGAGTGGAAATCCTGCCTTATCATACATTAGGCGTACATAAGTATGAAGCGATGGAGCAGGAATACAAGCTGAAAGACGTAAAAGAAAATACCCCCGAACAACTTGAAAAAGCCGCGGAGGTATTTAAAGAGTATTTCACTACTGTGGTGGTCAATTAACCACCACAGTAATAAATAGGATAAAAATCACCATGTCTCTGCTTTCACCTCGAAACAGGGACACTCTTTGATCCGCTCCCAAGGGTCAACAATTCCATTATAATTAGTATCAGGGCTCAAGTCCCGGTGACCGACCACCTTTGCATCCGGATAACGCTGCAACAACTCGCTTACCAGACGATGCATCGCCTCTTTCTGGCGGGAAGTACGTGTATCCGCTGCCTTTCCGTTCTCATCCAGCCCGCCTTCATAGCACACCCCTAAACTAATCGCATTAAAACCGCGTGCATGAGCACCCACCGTATCTTCATCCCTCATCGGTTCTATCTGTCCCGATTTGCGGATATAATAATGATACCCCCAACACGAAAAGCCCCGAAAGCGATGGGCAGTGTCCACATCCTTCGCCGTGAAGTCGCGATCGACACGGGTAGCAGAGCAGTGAATCACAATCAGACTAATCTTTCTCATCGTCCTTCTCCCTTTCCGTCGTTTTCACATTACACACTTCCTTATGGGTAGCATTGAAGCGCACCTCTCTCACAATTCTGTTCCGCTTTCTTTTTCCGAAGAAAGGCACAAGGAACATGATTACATCCAAAATCTTAGTTACAATTTCTTTCATTTGATCCAATATTAAAGTTATCATGCTGCCGGATCCGGAGCTTCTCCGCTTCCACCACCGTCTGAACCGCCACCGGAACCTTTGTCATCGTCTTCTCCTTCATTGCCGCTACCGCCCGTTTGAGCCACCGCACGCGTCGTTACCTGCTGGTAGCTAAGAATCTTCGTGATGTCCGCCAACGTCTTTCCGGGACGGAAAATAATATGGGCAGCCGTAATCAGCGAACTTGAAAACTCCTTGACCGACACAGCTCCTTCACTGTTCAACCCGATCTGCAAACTGCCCAAATCACCCAGCCGGACTATTCTTCCCGCTTTCAACGCACGCTTCGCCTCATAAAGAATACCCGAAATAGCGGCACGCACATCTGTCTCCGTACAGGTAGACCGACTCGTGATTCCCTCGCACAACTCTTCAAAATCCAACTCTCCCGAAGCCTGTGCCTGCGCGTAATACTTTGCCGACTCATCCTTTTTGGCAGGATTCTTGCGCGGCACTACTGAATAAGTTACTGTCATTGCCATAATAAAATAATTTTAAATTTTCATACATTTCGAACGCGTTCCTTATTTGTTAACGACATAAAGATAACACATTTTTCACCCTCCGGATTCCCCAACGAAGTTTCCTGATATTCTATGAATAATAATGACGTTATTCTTTTAATAAACCATTAATTTTCAGTAACTTTATAGCATAAATCAAACATTATTAATCATGTATTATCCGGACCAGCCGTTTCATATCCGCACTTATAAAAAGTCGGAGTTAGCTCATCTTTACAACCCCAACGTATGTCTTAAAGTAGCCTTACAAATACTACGTCGTTGGATTGTCTACAACCTTCCGCTCCTGCAAGAACTCGAACAAGAAGGCTATCGTGCCCGCAACCGCCTTCTCTCTCCCCGGCAGGTGGCAACGATCATACGCTATTTGGGAGAACCCTAGGAACTTAATCAAAAAAACGAAAAGTTCCATTCTATTATTTTACAAACAAATTTCTTTGCAACCGCAAATTAAAAAGAACAAACCAACATGGATCATTTTACCATCTTTCAAGACTTTTACCGCGTCATAGCCGAAATGACAGAAGAAGAAATCGTATCGGCCATCAGCAACGGCACATACCGGGAAACAGTGGAGGACGTGCGCCGAATCTTCGCGGAACAAGGCGAGAAAGCAGCCAACGAAAAGAAAATAGAACTACCGGAAATCACCTTTTCAGCCAACTACCGGGGAGGACGCTCAAACGCAACTCTCGTCAAGTATCTGGGATACATCGTGGTAGACATCGACCATCAGACACAGGAAGCATTGGCACGCATCCTCGCACTGGCAAAAAAGTGTGCCCACACCCGCATCGCTTTCATCAGCCCCAAAGGAATGGGACTGAAAATCGTGGTACGTGTATGCCGGACGGACGGGACATTGCCCGAAACGATTCAGGAAATTGAAGATTTCCATCATGCCGCTTATCACAAAATCGCTTCCTTTTATGCCCAGCTCTGCGGAGTTGAGGTCGACACTTCCGGACAGGATGTCAGCCGCACTTGCCTGTTCTCTTACGATCCGGATATTTATTTCAATCCCGATGCCACAGCTGTCATCGTGGAACAGCCACCGATGTTCTTCAAGTCTCAAAAGAAGAAAAGGGCATCCGGCAAAAAGAAAAAGACGACAGCACCAGACAACAATCCCCTCACCGAACAAGTGGCACTCAACTACCATTCCTCGCACGCTTCCTTAATGGTGACTCTGAACTATTATCACAATAAATCCGAAAAGTACGTCACCGGCAACCGGAACAACTACCTGCATTGCCTGGCTTGTATGTACAATCGCTACGGCGTCCCCCAGGAAGAGGCGGCAGCTTTTATCAAGAGCCAGTTCACCGATCTTCCCGCGGATGAAATGGACGCACTGATCGGGAGTGCTTACGGACACAACGAGGAATTCGACACCCGCAAGCTGAATAGTACGCAGAAGCGAATATTACAGATTGAGCAACATATCAAAGAAAATTACGATACACGCTACAACGAAGTGCTTCATATCATGGAATATCGCAGAAGGAAAACGGACACGGAGCAACCGGAACCTTTCCATATTCTCGACGAAATGATGGAAAACAGCATTTGGATGGAGATGAACGAACTGGGCTATTCGTGCACCGTCAAGACGATTCAGAATCTGATCTACTCCGACTTCAGCATCACCTACCATCCTATTCGCGAGTATTTAGACTCGCTGCCTGAATGGGACGGAACGGATTATATCGGTATCCTTGCCAACAGCGTGCATACTAGTCACCAGAAATTTTGGGTAGAATGTCTGGAACGTTATCTGGTGGGAATGTGCGCTGCCGCCACACAAGATGATGTGGTGAACCACACTGTTTTGTTGCTTTGCAGCGAAATACAGAACATCGGAAAGACTACGTTTATCAACAACCTGCTGCCGCCCGAATTGCGCGCCTATCTTTCTACCGGTCTTATCAACCCGAGCAACAAGGATGATCTGGCTAAAATAGCGCAGGCGATGCTTATCAATCTGGATGAGTTTGAAGGGATGAGCGGACGGGAACTGAATATCTTCAAGGATTTAGTCACCCGCAAAGTAATCAGCATCCGCCTGCCATACGCGCGGCGTTCGCAGAACTTTCCTCATACGGCTTCTTTTGCCGGCACATGCAATTACCAGGAAGTGCTTCACGACACCACAGGTAACCGCCGTTTTCTCTGCTTTCATGTCGACTCGATGGAGTTTATCAAAATAAACTACGCGCAGTTGTATGCACAAATCAAGTATCTGCTCAACAAGCCGGGGTATCAGTATTGGTTCACCCAATCGGAAAACTCACGGATTGAAGAGAACAACGAGGATTTCATTTTCCACTCACCGGAAGAAGAACTGGTGTTGACATATATCCGCAAACCGGAACGTTTCGAAAAGGTGCATTATCTGACGGTCACTGAAATTGCGGAATTGATTCGCGAACGGACGGGGTATCAATATTCTCACGGAACCAAAGCCCAACTAGGAAAAGTGATGTCCAAACACGGCTTCGAATTTCATAAGGGAAAAAACGGGAGAAGATACACTGTATTCATTATTGATACGGAACAGGTGAAATCAAACAGGCTATATGAATAAGATTTCATCTCCTTCGCACGCAAAAAGGTGAGGGTTGGTGAGGGTACTTTTGCAACTTTTCATTTTTATATTTCTTATTTCTATTCTTCTATTTTCTTCTAAAAAAAAAATACGAATGTTAGAAATTTACCCTCACCTACCCTCACCTTTTTCCTTTTTCTTCCTCTTTCTTCCTCAAAAAAACGGTGGGAAATTTGAAAAAGACAGTTATCTTTTTCAAATTTCCCACCATGTTTTTTTTAATCTGAATCGAAGTTATACTCCTAGCACAATACTAGCATCAATATTCAGCTTTTTACTTATTTCACGAGCCACTTTCAATGTCGGCTCACATTTTCCGGAAATGTAGTCACTAAGACGCGAAGGACTAACTCCTATCAGTTGTGACAGTGATTTCTGATTGAGCCCCATTTCGTACATACGAAGCTTCAGAACATCCACAAGCGAAGGTTCTCCCAAAGAAAAGTGTTCCTCTGAATAATCGGCAACAAGATTAGAAAGAAGTTCCAACTCGATGCTGTTAGGGTCATTCAAAGGAGTATCATCCTTCACTAACGGAAGAAGATCCTCCACTCTCTTTACAGCCCATTCATACTGGGTTTGGTTTTCTATCTTTGTCATATTTTCAAATATTAGCACAATCTATTTTATCATATCTTTATGAGTACCAATAAAGCGAATATATACAAACTTTACAGTGAACTTCACCACTACTACCAAGCGATAATTATTCCCTTTAACATTGAAAACATAATGCTGGTTACCTACACTATCGGCACTATTAAAGGTCTTCTTTATATCAGCGAAACAAGCCCATTCACTTTTCTTTACTATAGTAACCCATTCTTGCAAAGCAACTTTTGAATCGGGATGCTCCTCTGCATATTCTTTTAACGCTTGTTCTGTAAATATTCTCATTAGTTACTCACTTATCATGCAACAAAAATAAGAATATAATTCCAATTTTCAAAATTATATTCCGATATTTGTAATTATGGATAAAAAGATTCGCTTCTTATAAAGACATCGAAAATTCGATCCTACAACCTAACGCATTCATGATGCGATAGAAAGTAGAAACCTTAGGTTCTGTCTGACCACTTTCCACTCTTGAAATATAAGAACGGTCGGAACCGATACGCCGGGCTAACTCTGCTTGAGTGATCTTAGCCTTTTTCCTTGCGTCTTCGATAATTTGCCCGGTGTAGAAAGCATACGCTTTTTCTTCTGCTTCCGCACGTTCGGGAGTACCTTCTGCTCCAAATTTCGCATCAAGAACAGCGTCATAATCTACTATTTGATGATTGTTTATCTGCATAATATTCCTCCTTTATTTTTAATGCTTTATCTATTTCACTACCCGGTGTTTTTTGCGACTTCTTTTGAAAGCCATTAAACAACACTACAATATTTCCATCATCAAAAATGAAAAATACCCGGTATATATTACCATTATATTCTGTACGAAGTTCAAAAACTCCGTCCTGAACAAATTTTACAAATTTAGTGGAGAGTCTTTCTTGTGTTTTCAACAAGAGTAGTCCATACTGGATTTTATCTTGTTCCTTTTCGGTTAAAGTCTCCATGAAAGCCTCAAAGTAACCTCCGTATGTACGGATCTTACGTTTCTTTTCCATACTGCAAATATACGAATTGTTGTTCAACTATACAACAATCTTCTTTTTATTTTATATTATTTTTCCTCAAATTCTCCAGCACGCTTTTTCTTCTCATAAGACACCAGCGTCTCTACACTAAGCGTTTTCCCATTCTTAGGGCTTATCACATCTACAACGCTTGCTAACGCACGAAAAGTCTGTTCGCAATTTGCTATTCCGTCATACGTCAACCTACCCTGATTGATGGCATCGAGCACAACAGAGACATATTGCTTCGGATTTCCCCGATACTCGATGATGACAGGCGGGAGATGCGACATCTCTCGAGTCAGTTGACCGACGATTCTTTTTTTTGGTCGAGCAGATCCATTAATTTTTCACTATGCACATTGATTTGTGCGGTTACTTCACGAAGTTCATCTTTCAATGAACACAATAATTCATCATTCAATGAATTTTCCATAAAACTTTCTATTTAATTGATTATAAAAAAGCCATTCCAGAAAGATAAGCAATCATTACTTACTTCCCGGAATGGTGTCTAATACCTCGAAAACAAAGACTTATATTCTAACCTAATGTACTCACTTTAATCCACTTCTTTTGATTTTGCATTCCATACCAGCAAAGCAAACAACACCGAAAGCAAAGCAGCACCAATCCAAAACCAAATTGATATAAGTAAAGTCATAAACATCAACGCCATTCTGAACCGTTTTTTGCCCTCTATCAGAATACCGCTCATCACGTCCTGCAATCCGGCACGATATAACTGGCAATACCGACTACTCCCAATGCAGCACCCGAAGCATTACGGGGAGCAATATCCACTGCCATCAAACCACCCAGAAAACAGATCAAAACTCCGATTCCTAAACCGAAAAGTACCATTGCCAACACATCTATCCAAAAATGAACTCCCGGAACTAAGAGAAACAGACAGAGAGCTATTACGTTCATCAATCCGAAAATTAACGCAGGGACATTACGACGTCCACCAAATAACTTATCAGAAATAACACCTGAAAACATAGTACCGATTATACCACAGACCGGACAAATAGAAATGATAAAACTGGCATCCAATGTAGAGTACCCCTTTTGAGCTTCCAAATAAAAAACGCCCCAACTATTGATAGCATAACGACTGATATACATAAAAGCACTCGAAAGAGCCAGTATCCAAATGGCAGGCATCAGCAATACCTGACGCTGTGCTTTATTAAAATCAGCCGTTTCTGTCTCACTCATTTCCTTTTTCTGTTTGGGAACATTCACCGAAGGAAATCCCATGCTTTCGGGAGTATCATGGAAGAACTTCCAGACGATCAACGCTCCTATCAATCCCACTATACCGGCTCCGAAGAAACCATACCGCCAGCCCAACACACTGACAATTGAGGCTATTATCAGAAAAGTCAACGCTTCGCCGATATTATGGCTCGCAGACCAAAAGCCATAGTATGAACCGCGCTCTTTGTCCGTGAACCAACGAGAAAGCCCTACTACACAAGAGGCTGCTCCCATAGATTGAAACCAGCCGCTAATCCCCCAAAGGATAGCGAACAGGATAAAAGAATTAGTAAAACCGAGACAGAGGTTAACCAAAGCAGTTATCAATAAACCGGTAGTCATAAAACGGTTGATATTACTACGGTCGGCAAGGAAACCGTTCGTGAATTTTCCGATGGCATAGGTGAAAAACAATACGGAACCTATGATGCCTAACTCTGTTTCCGAAAAAATGCCTTCATCTACAATAGGTTTCTTTACGACATTCAGGCTAAGACGGCACACATAATACATACCGTAACCAAAAGTCGCAGAAAGGAAAGTAGACCATTTCAGAAACTTCAGACGGCGAGCATCGGATGAAGACAAAGCTTCTCCGTTACAAGGTCTCGGCGAAGAGACCTTGTAAAAATTGATTAGTTGTTTCAACATGAAGAAAGTGCGTTTAGTCGTGAAGTTTCTTTTCGCGTAGATACTCTAATAATAGAGCTGGGCGGTCTGTTTGAATTAGCTTGGCTCCCTGGCCAATTATCCACCCCCAACTTTCATCCGGCTGATGAAGTTCTACTGCACGGTCGTCGTCATGCCCGCCACATAGTTCGGGCCAAAGCGAATTTATAAAAAGATTAGAGCCTGTATTACGTACTTTCTTTATCAAATTAAGAATCTCCGGACTGTCACTATCAAACACTAATTCATAAGCAGCAGGTTTCATATGTGTCTGATAACTATCAATGACAGCTTCCGCCCCGTCTTTATGAAGTTGTACAATAGGCATGAAGATTACCTTATCCAATACATCACCGTTTTCAGCCTTGACTTGTTCATAAGGAAGTCCGGCTTTAATAATACATTGCTGAACAGTTCCTGTTTCTTTCAAAACAGCATATACATCTTTGAAGTAATCATAGCCTTTATCAATATTAACAAGGATCTTACCTTTACATAATGACATTACTTCTTCCAATGTCGGTATCAAATGAGCTGTTTTATGCCCTGTACCACTTTTCAAACGGAACTGACGTAATTCTTCCAATGTATAGTCTGCCGAATAACCTTTTCCTGTTGTAGTACGATCAATTTTCTTGTCATGCATCAAAATCAGATGTCCATCCTTGGTTTTCTTCAGATCGATTTCAATTACATCTACCCCCATATCAATACAATTCTGGATAGCCTGCAGGGAGTTCTCCGGAGCATTACGCCAGTCAGCTCGATGAGAAACAACTAAAACTGAATTACTTGCAGGCTTCTGTAGATTCGCAATTATTTTATCCGAATGATTCTGTGCCTCTAACCCTCCTATTATCAGAAGGGTTAAAGCTATTAATATATTTATCTTTCTAAGCATATCTTTTTATTTTTGTAAAGCATTTCTTTTTGCATTCTGTCCGCGCTGTGCCCATGGTGAATTTGCAGGCCCTTCAATACCACAATCAATAGCTATCAATTTGCAGGCACCATTATCCTCATACGTGACATACACAATACCATAGTCAGCAATGACTGGTGACGACCAAATTTTAGAACCTAATTGTCTCTTATATTTCTCCGTACCATCAGCATTCAATATTATATAGTTACCGTCATCATCACAGATGTGAATATTTCCGTCACTGTCTATAGCCGGTGTTGTTCCTATTTCAGCGACAGAGGAATAACTCCATTTCTTTGCTCCTCCTTTAGTCAGGGCAACAACTTGGGCATTCGGATTCTTTGTACCCACATAGATGGTTCCGTCAGCACCGATAGCCGGTCCTCCCTGGTCAATCTTGCCCATAGTACCACTCGCCGGATATCTCCACAACTCATTACCCTGGTTATCATAAGCTGCAACCACTCCTTCAGAAAATGCCACATATACATTTCCTTGCGCATCAATAGCGGGATATACAGCTGCAGCCGTATTTCCTTTCCCTAGATTAGGAGACAAGTTCACACCATCTTGCGTAGTACGGGCAAATCCGTTCGCTCCCGACAAGGCTGAATAGATAACTCCATTCTGTCCAACCGATATACCACCATTAGCACCACCATTGGGAGATTTGCGTCTCCAAAGTTGTCTGCCGGAACTACGGTCAACCATGTGTACAGAACCATCGGTCCCTCTATTTCCAATCAAGATATTGCCATCACGAGACAAAGCGGGAGAAATATAGGGAATATTAGTACCAATACCTAGTTCGTATCTCCACTTCTGTGTCCCATCCGGATGAATAGCATACAGACTGCTGCTTATGTTTTTGTCTGTTGTACTCGCACCCATATAAATAGTTCCGTCCGCACCTACCATAGGAGACGAACCTTGATCTCCAGCTCCTCCGTCCTTACTTAAATCAAACATCCATTTTTGCTCTCCAGACGGCGAATAAGCAAAAAGGTGGAGTGCATTGGATGACACATATACATCCCCGTTGTCACCTACAGCAGGGGATATGGATCGTAAAGAAGAAGATGTCTCAAACGTCTTGTCCCAAAGAATCGTCACTCCGGATATGGAGGTGTCACGAACGTACAGAGTAGCTTGTTTTGTATTAGTAGCTCCACGATCATCAGTAGCTGTCAGCTTTACAGTTACAAATCCTGTTGTCGTGAAAGTTATTTCCGGGTCTTTTTCTTGAGAAGTCTGCCCATTGCCAAAATCCCACTCGTAAGAAACAATTTCTCCATCCTCATCCACAGACTTATCGGTAAATTGAACTTTCTCATTCACTTTACAAATGGCAGGGCTATAGCTGAAGTTTGTAACCGGAGGCATATTCGTCGGACGAATCACAACAGTATGGGATGCAGTTGCATATCCTCCGAATTCATCTGTCACGGTTAATTTAATAACATAGGTTCCAGCCCTCTTATACAAAACGGACGCATCTTTAGTAGTAGCCCTATTCCCTTCCCCCTCAAATCCAAAATGCCAGAAATACTCTACTATCTCTCCTTCCGTCTTTACTGATTCATCAGTCAGATAAACGATATCACCGACCGTATATTCTTCTTTATCTATAGAAAAAGAAGCCTCCGGGGAGGTTGTCTGCCGCACTTCATCGCCGTCCTTACATGCAAATAGACAAACGACTGTCACTATCAGGAATATATATTTCTTCATAATCATTCTATTCATTATTTAAGATTAAAACCAATTATCTTTTACCTCTCTGTTTCAGATAGGTATCCAGCAACTGGGGATGGTCTGTCTGTATCAGATTAATCCCCTTCGACAAAATCAAGTCCACTCCTGTATAGTTTCCTTGTGTCATCTGTGTATCATAGGTATAACCATTCATATCTAACATATTAGTCGAGACAAACAGCCCTTTTGAAGATATGGCTGTCGAGAGCCCGCCATTTAATGTTTTCGACAAAGATATCTGGGCAAACATCACTCCTGGTTGCTGTGAAAGGAAATCTGCATGCTCCTCGTTTTCACACTGCGGATAAGGTATAGGAGCCGGCGAATAATCCAAAATATTCTGCAAGACATCCCGATTATTAGATGTATAAAAGAACACACGGTCTAACATCCCACAGCTTTTCACAACATCATACAGTTCTTTAGGAGACACTTTATTCAAGAAGTCCAAATCAAAAAAGATCTTTCCCCGCCCTGCAACCAATGCGTCATACAAAGAGGGGACCGTGTGATTGGTTACTGTGCCGTCTGCCAGCTTCAGACGATAAGACTGGAGCTGCTCATAAGTCAAATCTTTCACTTTCCCCTTCCCTGTAGTTGTCCTGTCTATGGTTTCATCATGCATCAACACAATTACTCCATCCTTTGTCATGCGAGGATCTACTTCTACAATATCTACAGCTCCCCCTAATTCTATACAACTTTCAATTCCAGCTATCGAATTTTCGGGAATATTCGGGTTGGAAGAATTGCCACGATGCCCCATTATCCAAACTTTTGCAGGGTCAAAGTGTTGCAAAGCATAACGTAAACTCTTGCCGGATACTTGTAATTTCTGCAGAGCCGCCGCTACATTGCCAGTCTTATCTGTCACCCTAACCGAAATATTATAACTTCCTTCTTTCGTAAACGTATATTCCAATTCAGGTTCTTCACCCAATGTCTGCCCTTCCATCGTCCAAACCACAGATTGGATGTCTTGCCCATCATTAAGAGCTACCTTCAGAACAACTTTCTCTTCTAATGCCGGATAGGCATTACTTGCCATAACTCTAGCAGTAATCGTTCCACTCCCCTGTTCTTCAATCGTACTATCATCCCCACAAGCAAATAAAACGACTGCTAATACTGATATATAAATGATATTTGAGATTTTTCTTATCATACTATTTTATTTTTAGTTATATCCTTCATTTTGATACATTCTTGTCGGATCCAGTTTATGTTCATCATACGGGATAGGCAACAAAAAATCTTTCGCAGAGAAATTTGGATTCTTCGCTTTCATGTGCTCCAACAGTTCCTGACGAGAATAAAGACGTAACAAATCATACCAATACTGTCCTTCAAAAGCAAACTCGACTCTTCTCTCACGAAGGATCGCATCGCGCAAACTACTGCCGGAATAATCATCCAGACCAGCACGTTCGCGTACCATGTTCAAATAGCTTACCGCATCATTCTCGCTCAAATGCATTTTCACTTCTGCCAACATTAATGCGACATCGGCATAACGAAGCACAATCCAGTTATTCGCCCCATAGCCATTTATGTCATCAAGATCTGTGTACTTCTTCACATAATTAACGTTCTGTGACGTACCACACGAGATAGCCTTACGCGTATCTCCCGATTCATAGGCACTCATCATATCAGACGTCGGTATATTATTCCCCGT
>ENA-OPZZ01000299-OPZZ01000299.1-human-gut-metagenome-genome-assembly--contig:-NODE-299-length-39939-cov-11.705893_pt1 | contig 39939 bp, 39 predicted proteins | sample MGYA00242487_ERZ504511 | MGnify/ENA primary metagenome ERZ504511 (study PRJEB26092, sample SAMD00036241) | human gut metagenome | host: Homo sapiens | study: EMG produced TPA metagenomics assembly of... | reverse complement strand
ACACTACAGTATTATGATCAGATTGATCTTTTGGAGCCCAGCGGTTATCAGGGGCGCATTCGTGTGTATGATGAAGCAGCAAAGAAAAAACTGAAATGTATCCTTGCATGGAAGGTACTGGGCCTAAGTCTAGAGGAAATCACAAAGCTTCAGCAGGGAGTCATGGATCGGGAACAGCTGTTGATTCTGCTGGAACAGAAAAAGGAACAGCTTATGATATCCAAGGATGCTTTACTTAAAAATCAGATGCAGGTGGATGACATATTGTTTCATATCCGGCAGTCTAAGGAGTGGAATCCCGGCGACTATACGGAAATTTTATCACTGCAAACTACGGATCATCCGTATTCACTGACAACACATCTGGTTGCGCTGCTGCGTAATATGACGCTGCTCAAGGTGATCATTTTGATATTTTACATATTGGATGCCCTCTGTATTGCTGCACTTATCGCAGAATGTGCAACCCTTCTATTCCCATAGGGCAATAAATCATAATTCAGATGCTTTGATAGAAAGATATGGAAAGCGGCAATGGGCTTATTCATATTCAAATTCGGAACGATTTCGTATTCATGCAGAGGCTAAGCTGAATACGAAGATAATCTTATACATCCGTCGTTTCCCTACCGGGTAAACTGTTGTATAATAGTGATATTGATCATACAAGGAGACGAAGGATATGTCACAGAAAAAAATTACCTATATCAAGCTGCTGCATCAGCTGGAAAAAAAGATGAAGACCAAACGCCTTGAGGGCAAGGTCGCTGTACAAAGAGAAGAATTTGAAATTCTGTTATCCGGAATACCTTCTATTTTAAACGGGTACGATCTGGTAACGCTTGAGGTAGGTGAAAACATCAACCGCAAGGCATTGCGAAAGCATCTGAAGGAACAGTTTGAAATCACCGATAAAGAGAGTGCAATCAGGCAATCCAAAGCCTTTTTGAATGATAATGTGCAATGGCAGTACGAGCAGTTTCTGGGCTTCTGGAGGGATGAGCCTCAGTTCGATTTGGAAGAGCTGGATGAAAAAGCAAGGCTGTTCTTTGAGGGCTGCAAAACCTTTGCGAAGCAGCTTTTACCCGTTCCTGAAGGAACAGGGCTTTGCCGGCTTTGATTATGGAGAATGTGTCCGCATGATACGGGAATGCTATGCAGTGGACATTCTGGATCGGGAAACGGCGGACATGATGCTGCAGGATATCGGAACCCGTGCATTCCGGCAGTTTGACAGCTGGGAGGAATATGCGCTCAGTTATCTGTGCGGAGGGTGTTATTTCATGTTCCGCAGCTCCGGGATGAACAACGATTATGGAAGTATGATGTTTCAAAATGAGCTGCAGGCGATTGAAAAGCTGATTTTTTGAAAATCGTACCAATGTATGGAACCGCTATTCCTGGCTGGAGGGAAAGAAGTATTTCCCGGGCATTAAAGAAGGGAAAAAGCTGATTAACAGCACGTTGGGCTGCTTTGTGACGGATCGTGTCAGCATAGATCAGGATGCCATCTGTTATATGGTACGCGAGGAGCCCTCCAAAGACAATCCGGACAGCGGCTGGAGAATCTTCGCCGGAGATGAAACACAGGAGTATATTGATGATATTGAACATACGCAGGTTTTCGCTTTAAATACCGTATGCAATTATGATCCGGAAATCATCCCGTTTCTTGACGAGCCGATTGGTACGGTGATTGTGCGCAATCGGGAAGGAAAGCTTGAAAAAGAGGAAAAGCAGAATCAATAACAGCTGTTTTTATGGGAATTCACACTCTGTTTACTGTATATCCGCTATACAGCTTATACCGAACGTAAGGTTTGGACATGATCTGAATTCAGATTGTCCGGACCTTTTTCTTCATATTCATTTGGTCCTATGGTAACCGGTATAGTCATAAATAGTTTAAGAAAACAGATATTCGACATAGTTGTTATTGACAGAATACGAATACCATGATAGTGTATTACTGTATTTAGTACACTAATACACTGGAGGTGCAATTGATGTTTGTAATTGACACGCAAAGCAAGCTTCCGATATTTGAACAGCTGAAAAAGCAAATACTGGAGTTTATCACAATTGGTATTCTATCACCAAATGACAAACTTCCTTCTGTTCGTGCCATGGCTTCGCAGATTGGTGTAAACCCCAACACGGTTGCGAAAGCCTATCAGGAGTTTCTTCACTCTTGTGAAGAAATCGGAATCCCATGGATTCAGTTTTGACGAACCGTCTCTTGTGCAGGATATGGATCAGGAAGCCATCTCCTTGTTCCAGCAACTATATGATTCGATTCTTTCAGACAAAAGAAACTGCCATGTTCTATTGCAAACGTATTTTTGGAGATGTCAGGGATATTTATCAGGAACTTCTTACCATGCCCTTTGACGGGATCGGCTTGGTATTTATTGAGGGAAAAGACCGCTTCCTTGATTGAAGCATATGGTTTTCCGCAGGATAAGCAGTTATTTGCCGGGTTGATTAACGGAAAAAACATTTGGAAGAACCACTATGAACCAACCTTGCGGATGATAAAGATGTTGCAGGCAAAGAGTATCCAATGTGTATTATCGACCTCCTGTTCGCTCCTGCATGTTCCTTACACATTAAAGCATGAGCACATGTTATCCAAACACTACACATCGTATTTCGCATTTGCAGAAGAAAAACTGGACGAGCTTGCGCAGCTTAAAGAACTTGCCCAATGTGAGGACTATCATGTAGCGTCATCTTATCAGGCGAACACAAAGCTGTTTGCGCAAGCAAGAGATTGCGTGAATGAAGATGTGCATCAACGGCTTTCCCGGATCACCGAAGATGATTATATCAGAAAACCCAGTCGCAACAAGCGGCAGGTATTGCAGAAACAGAAACTTGCATTGCCGGAATTCCCAACTACAACCATCGGTTCATTTCCCCAGACAAACGATGTAAAAGTAAAGCGATCCACTTACCGCAAAGGTGAAGTATCGGAAACAGAATACAAGGAGTTTATCAAAAAGAAAATTACGGAGTGCGTCAGATGGCAGGAAGAAATCGGACTGGACGTGCTGGTTCACGGAGAATATGAACGAAACGATATGGTGGAGTATTTTGGCGAAGCATTAGGAGGCTTTCTGTTCACAGAAAAAGCATGGGTACAGTCTTATGGTACGCGATGCGTAAAACCACCCATTATATGGGGGGATGTCTATCGTGAAAAAACTATTACCATTAGAGTGGTCTGTCTATGCACAGTCCTTGACGAAAAAAGCAATGAAGGGAATGCTGACTGGCCTGTAACAATCCTCAATGTGATTGTTAATAACAGACACAGGACACAGATGCAGGTGGAAGCTGCGGCGCAGGAAGCATATCGCTGCAGGATGGAGACGGATGAACTGACCGGGCTTCTTAATAAAGAAGGATTTTACCAGAGAGGCAGGGAATTTCTGGAGAAGCATTCGGAGGCAGATGCCAGAATTGTCTATATCAATATTGAGAATTTTAAGCTTGTCAATGATCTGTTTGGAGAGGATGCAGGTGACGGGTTCCTGAAGTTTATCGGTCTGGAGCTGGAGAAAATTTTTGGCAGGATAGATATTGTCAGCAGCAGATATGAGGCAGACCATTTTGTGATTCTAACTTTGGATAATGAGGACAGGATACAGGCAAAGATAAATCATTTCTGTAATCGGATCAGAGATTATTATCTGAAGACTACAGTAGAGATTTCTGCCGGGATTTATGAGATACGAGACAGATCAAAGAGTCTAAGAATCATGTGTGACCGGGCTCATTTGGCGGCAGATAGCATTAAGAAGAATCATATGATTCAGGTTGCTGTATATGATGATACACACAGAAAGAAACTGATCCAGGAGCAGATGATCATTAATGAGCTGGATGATGCCCTTAAGGAAAAGCAGTTTAAGGCATTCTTTCAGCCCAAGTATGATATGTGTACTGACCGTGTCATCGGAGCGGAAGCGTTGGTTCGTTGGGAACATCCGGAAAAGGGACTGCTTCCTCCGGGAATCTTCATTCCTGTACTGGAGAAAAACGGATACATTGCAAAAGTAGATTTCTACATTTATGAAGAGACCTGTATTTTCCTGAAGAAATGTATGGATGAGGGTATTCCGCTGCATCCTGTGTCCGTAAATCTGTCCAGGGTTGGGTTCTATAATCCGAACCTGTTTCAGACCCTTTGCGAAATAGCAGAACGCTATCAGATTCCGAGAAAATATCTGGAACTGGAGATAACAGAAACTGCGTATGCCACTGACTCGGAAATGATCTTTTCGGTTGTGGAGAAGCTTCGCCAGGGAGGATTCCGTATTCTGATGGATGATTTTGGAAGTGGATATTCTTCCCTGAATATGCTGAAAGAAGCTCCTGTTGATGAGATCAAACTGGATATGCGTTTCTTAAGTGCAGCAGATCCTTATGGAAGAGCAGAAGAAATCCTGCACATGATCATTACTATGGGAAATCATATGAAGCTTTCCATCATTGCGGAAGGTGTGGAGACTGAACAGCAGAAGGTAATGCTTCAGGGGTTCGGCTGTAACAAGGCTCAGGGATATTTCTATGCCAGACCTATGAGGAAAGCAGAATATACAGAGCTGCTCAGAAAAGAAAAAGCAGGAAATTAGATGTACAGAAGGTTGAATAAAGGGCTGTCCGGGAATCATCAAAACCGGCAGCTCTTTGTCATCAGAAGACCAATCATATAAAAACTAATCATATAAACAAAAAAAGGAGAAAATTAAAAGATGTATTATGTACCAGACGGCACGAAAGAGTGCGGATATTATGAATGTAAAAAATGCGGCAACCGTTTTCTGTCTATGCAGACGATGAAGAGGATTCCATGCCCGGACTGTGAGGCTGAAATCGACTATGAGATCGGTCCGGACGAGTCACTGGAGGATGTGCTGGATACAGCAGAACTGATTCAGAAGATTGAGGGTGAAGAAGAGGTAGAGAAGATGGACACACTTCTGAGCCTTGCTCTGACCGGCGGAGATTACAGCTGGATCTAGTACAGCGAATATTAAGTAACTGCTATAACCTGAGTCCATAACGAATCCTAAAAAATTTTTATAATCTTATTTATTGACAGAGGAAATTATCGGTGTTATTATGTTTATTACAAAACATACTAATTCGATAGGAATAATAGGTGTAAAGGAACTGACGATATGAAATATGATGTAGGTATCATTGGAAGCGGTCCGGCGGGTTTGAGTGCGGCAATCTATGCAAAGAGGGCTAATCTGTCAGCCGTAGTGATAGAAAAAGAATATGAAGGAACCGGACAGATCGCAGAAAGCGGACAGGTAGATAACTATCCGGGATTTCCGGGCATCAGCGGTTATGATCTGGGTGAGAACTTCCGGGAACATGCAGTGAAGCTTGGGGTATCCTTCATGGAACAGGAAGTAACAGAGATAAAGAAAGAAGCTTCATCAGATTTTGAACTTGTATTTGCAGATGGTTCGCAGGTGGAAGCGAAAACCGTAATCTATGCGGCGGGAGCCACACCGCGAAGAGCGAATATTCCGGGAGAACAGGAATATGCAGGAAAGGGTGTCTCTTACTGTGCAATCTGTGACGGATCATTTTACAGAGGTAAATCAGTCGCAGTTCTTGGTGGTGGAGATACAGCACTTGATGATGCTGTTTACCTGGCGGATGTGGCAGAGAAAGTATATGTGATCCACAGGAGAAAGGAATTCCGAGGAGCCGCTGTTACAGTGGCGAAACTGAGAGAGAAGGAAAACGTTATCTTCGTACTGGAGCATCAGGTAAAAGAGATCATCGGAGAGCAGAAAGTAACCGGAGTAGTTCTGGAAGATGCAGCTGTGATAGATGTGAACGGTGTATTTGTTGCTTACGGAGCAGTACCACAGACAGATCTTCTGAAAAAATTTGCAGTACTGGATGATTCAGGTTATGTCAGAGCAGGGGAGACAGGAGAAACCGCTCTGGAAGGGCTGTATGTGGCAGGAGATGCAAGAACAAAGAAACTGCGTCAGGTGGTAACTGCGGTTTCGGATGGTGCCAATGCAGCAACCGCAGTGGCAGAATATCTGAAATAGAAGAAACTGAGAGAGTATTACGATAATTCAACCGGCTGTAAGGATATCGGACAGCCGCAGATCTGGAAAAAATATTTGAAAAAACGCTCTAAAAACACAAAGGAGAGATAAAAATGGCACAGAAAGTAGATTATACAGCCTTAAAAAAAGGCGGATATATGAGACAGAAACAGAAAGGTTACGGTTCCCTGAGACTGGCAGTGGTCGGTGGAAACCTGACTGCAGAGAATATTAAGACAGTAGCAGAAGTAGCAGAAAAATACGGCCGCGGATATGTACATATGACTTCCCGCCAGGGCATTGAGATTCCCTTTATTAAAGTGGAAGAACTGGCAGAGGTAAAAGAAGCACTGGCAAAAGGCGGTGTGGGAACCGGTGTGTGCGGACCACGTGTACGTACAGTTACAGCCTGTCAGGGTTCAGAGGTCTGTCCAAGCGGATGTATCGACACCTACACACTGGCAAAAGAGCTTGATGAGAGATATTTCGGACGGGAACTCCCGCATAAATTCAAATTTGGTGTTACAGGATGCCAGAATAACTGCCTGAAAGCAGAAGAAAACGATGTTGGAATCAAAGGCGGCATGAACATCGAATATAAGGAAGACGACTGTATTTCCTGTGGTGTGTGTGTGAAAGCCTGCAGACAGGATGCACTGAAGATGGTGGACGGCAAAATAGAACTGGATGCGCAGAAATGTAATCATTGTGGCCGCTGTGTAAAGAGCTGTCCGGTGGATGCATGGAAAGGAACTCCGGGATATATCGTATCTTTTGGAGGAACCTTCGGAAATAATATCTATAAAGGAGAAGAACTGCTTCCTCTGATCCCGGATAAAGAAACACTGTTTCGTGTGACAGATGCGGCAATTAATTTCTTTGAAAAAAATGCAAATCCAAGTGAACGTTTCCGCAAAACATTGCAGCGTGTGGGAGAAGAAGATTTCCGCAGTCAGCTGAAAGATGCGTATGAAGGACAGTGAAAGGAGAACATAATGGCTGAATTAGATTTTGAAGTAACCGATGAGGTTGATATTACCGATAAAGTATGCCCCCTGACATTCGTGAAGGCAAAAGTAGCAATCGAAGAACTGGAGGATGGAGAGATTCTGGCTGTCCGCATGAACGATGGCGAACCAGTGCAGAATGTTCCGCGCAGCATGAAAGAAGAAGGGCATAAGGTACTGAAATTAACCGATAATGAGGATGGTACTTACACCATGTATGTAAGAAAGGTGGAAGACTGATGGCAGTACGGGTAAGCAAGACGGATTTTGAAGAGAAAGTCCTGAAGGAAAAACTTCCGGTTCTGGTGGATTTTTATTCAGATTCCTGCGTGGCGTGTAAAAAGCTGGCACCGGTTCTCGGAAATGCGGAAGACGATTATGAGGATAAGATTAAAGTATATAAAGTAAATACGAACTTTGATGTGGAGCTGGCAGAGCAGTATGAAGTGCAGGCAAATCCGACGTTGATCCTTTTTAAAGACGGACAGGCGAAAGACCGGAAAACAGGAGCACTGAAACAGGCAGAGTTAAACAGCTGGATTGAAGGATTACTCTAAAAAGAGAGCAGGCATAAAGGAGAAAAAATATGTTTATCACAGTAGCAGGAGAGAAAAAAGAAGTAAAAGACGGACTGACACTTCCGAAACTGATCGCACAGGAAAATGTAGAGATGCCGGAATATGTAACCGTTTCTATTAATGAAGAATTTGTTGCATCAGAGGATAAAGGGTCTACCGTATTAAAAGAGGGAGACAATGTAGAATTTCTGTATTTCATGGGAGGTGGATGCTAAATGGCAATGACAGATGAACAGATCGAGCGTTATTCCCGTCACATCATCTTAAAAGAAGTGGGTGCAAAGGGACAGAAGAAGCTCCTGAAAGGAAAAGTACTGATCATCGGTGCAGGCGGTCTTGGTGCACCTGCGGCAATGTATCTGGCAGCAGCAGGTGTGGGAACAATCGGTATTGTGGATGCGGACGAGGTAGATCTTTCCAATCTGCAGAGACAGATCATCCACAGCACAGCAGATATCGGAAAAGCAAAGGTAAAATCAGCAAAGGAAACCATGAATGCCATGAATCCGGATGTGGAAGTAAAAACTTACCGGATGTTCGTAGACGCATCCAACATCCGCGAACTGATTCGAGAATATGATTTTATTATTGACGGAACTGATAATTTCCCGGCAAAATTTCTGATCAATGATGCATGTGTACTGGAGAAAAAACCATTTTCCCATGCAGGTATCATTCGTTTTAAAGGTCAGCTGATGACCTATGTACCCGGGGAAGGTCCATGTTACCGCTGCGTATTCAAGAATCCGCCGCCCAAGGATGCAGTTCCTACCTGTAAGCAGGCAGGTGTCATCGGAGCAATGGGAGGTGTCATCGGTTCCCTACAGGCAATGGAAGCAATCAAGTATCTGATCGGTGTAGGTGATCTTCTGACAGGATATCTTCTGACTTTTGATGCGCTGACAATGGAATTCCATAAGGTTAAACTGCCGAAGGATACTCATGACTGTGCAGTATGCGGAGATCATCCGACAATCCTGGAACCGATCGACTACGAGCAGGAGGTCTGTGAGGAAACAGCAGGCCGATTTGCCACAAGAGATGAGCAGTAAATACAAGAAAAACCTGATGCAAAACAGGAGAAAAGTATGGCTATAATAAGAATGAGAGATCATCTCTATGATGAGATCGTTAATTATGCAAAAGAGCATCTTCCGGAGGAAGCCTGCGGGCTTTTGGCCGGAGTGGAAACCGGGGAGGGAAGGGAAATCCGAAAGGTATATTTTCTGGAGAATAAAGATCATGCAGAAGATCACTTCACCCTGGATCCCAGAGACCAGATAAATGCGATCAGGGATATGCGTGCCAATGGATTGAAACCGCTGGGAAACTGGCATTCCCATCCGTCTTCTCCATCCCGTCCGTCAGTGGAGGATATCCGTCTTGCTTTTGATTCAAAGGCAAGTTATCTGATCCTGTCACTGATGGCGGACTATCCGGTATTGAACAGTTTTCATATTGAAGGTGGGGAATGGACAAAAGAGGATCTGAGGATTTATTCAGAAGAATATTATTTTTAAAGATTTACAGACAGGATAACAGAGGCAGAAATGTTTGAAGCAGGATTATTTGTGGAAACATTTCTGCCTCTGTTTATACTGTCAGCATATAAAAATTCCGTACATTGTAAAAGTATAGTAATCCTCGTAAATAATGCATCTTAATCCAGCCCATCATAGCATGAAATTTCCATAATAAAGTCGTGGCAAAATCATGTCAACTGCAGAATAAGGCTTGAAAGATTATGCAAAATAATGTAAACTCAAAGAGTTAAGATATGTAGACATTATGTATGCCTGTAACGTTTAAGTATAGTATATTCCCACAATGGCTGGACGGTTGCAGATAACAGATCGGTTACTATAATAATTTGAGCATCTCCGGTGCGGATATCCGGAGATGCTTTGCTTTGGAAATGATGTGTGAGGGGTATAAAAAAAGTATGAGAAAAGATTCTGACAATGCAAAACTGTTGGAACCGGGGGAATTACCGTCCAAAAGAAAAGTCCTGGTTGTAGAAGATAATGAATTAAACAGAGATATCCTCTCTTCTTTTCTGGAAGAGAAATTTGATGTTTTTCTCGCAGAAAACGGGGAAGAAGGACTGGAACTTCTTTCCGAGCATTACAGAGAATTATCAGTAGTGCTGTTGGATATCTGTATGCCTGTGTGTGATGGATTTGAATTCCTCAGACGCAGAAACACAGATAAATTTCTGTCAACCATACCGGTTATCGTTATGACCGGAAGTAATTCAAAAGATGTAGAACTTCAATGCCTGGATCTTGGTGCAGTTGATTTTATTCCGAAGCCCTATAACTTTAAACTTGTAATGGGCAGGATCAACAGTGTGATCAAGCTGAGGGAGTCCGTAATGGCACTGACTGCAGTAGAACATGATGAGCTCACCGGAGTTTATACCAGACAGGCGTTTTTCTATCATGCAAAATCTTTTCTGAAAACCAGACCGGGGGATAGATTTCATCTTGTAATTGCTGATATCAGAGATTTCAAACTGATTAACAGCAGTTACGGGGAGAAAGTAGGAGATGAAATTCTCTGCTATCTGGCAGGAGCTTATACAAAGATGCTGAAGACAGGTCTGGTATCCAGATATGGGAGTGACCAGTTCGTATGTATGACGTGTGATGACTGTGATCTGTCTTTGGAAACAGTGACAAAGATAGAAGAAGAAATCGCAGAGCATGCACCTGTTCCCAATCTTATGGTCAAATATGGAGTTTATCAGGATATTGATAAATCTTTACCTGTTTCTGTAATCTGTGACAGAGGATTTATGGCGATCAGAAGTATCCGCGATAACTATGAGTGTAACATTGCCTATTATACAGAGAAAATGAAACAGAAGCAGATGCAGGACCGTTTGCTGGAGAACAGATTTGAATCTGCGATTAAAAATAAAGAATTTGTGGCATATTTCCAGCCGAAATATGATGTAAAAACAGAGAGGATCACAGGAGCGGAATCACTGGTGCGATGGATCAACCCGGATGGTTCCATGGTAATGCCCGGAGATTTCATCCCGCTATATGAAAAGGACGGACTGATCGTGAAGCTGGATGAATACATATTCCGGTATGTCTGCGAATTTCAGCGTGAACTGATGAAGAAGGGGCAGGAGCTGATTCCGATTTCTGTAAATCTGTCGCGTACAAGCATCCATCATTCCGATATTGTTGAACGTTATATGAAGATTGTAGAGGAGAATGGGATCCCGTTTTCCTGTGTGCCTGTTGAACTGACGGAAACAGCTACTCTGAATAATGTTATGATCAGAGATTTTACAGAGAAACTGGTAAATGCAGGATTTGCACTGCACATGGATGATTTTGGTTCAGGATATTCTTCACTGATCACATTGAGTGAATTACCGTTTAATACACTGAAGATTGATAAGAGTCTGATTGACTGTATTCACCAGCAGAAGGGAAGAATGGTCGTGCAGCAGGTGATCATCCTGGCACATGGACTTGGCATGAAGGTGGTTGCGGAAGGTGTGGAGACTGCAGATCAGGTTGAACTTCTGAAAGAAATGGAATGTGACAATATTCAGGGATTCTATTATTCCAGACCATTGCCGAAAGCAGAGTTTGTTAAGAAGTCAGAAGAGAATTAGAAAAGAAAACAGAAAAATCATCATAAGGAACTTCCTGATAATATTTATCGGAGTTCTGTATGATGATTTTGTTATGTTATAGGAAATTACTCCGTAATGTTCCTATAACATAACAAAGCCCTTCGGGCAGGATTCTTTCTTGTAGCACTCCTCCTGAATGTATTATTGAAGAGGAGTGCTATAGTTTGAAACCGCTTTTTGCGGTTGGATCTTGGCTTGTGTATTTTTTGCTTTCTGATGAAATCAGATGTTTAACAGGTCACTGTATACTTTCAGTGCTCCGTCAGTGTCATGTGCAAGAACACGTTTTGCAAGGACTTTACCAAGCTGAACACCTTCCTGGTCGAAGCTGTTTAAGTTCCATACGAATCCCTGGAACATGATCTTGTTCTCGAAGTGAGCAAGTAATGCACCCAGAGATGCAGGTGTAAGTTCTTCACCTGTGATGATGCTGGAAGGACGTCCGCCCTTGAAGTTCTTGTTCAGGTTCTCATCCTTTTTACCGCATGCAAATGCTACGATCTGAGCAGCAACGTTTGCACAGAGTTTCTGCTGGCTTGTGCTGTTCTCGATATCTACGTCTACACCAAGCTGGCTCTTCTTAAAGCCGATGAACTGAAGCGGAACGATGTCAGTTCCCTGATGTAATAACTGATAGAAGGAATGCTGTCCGTTTGTACCTGGTTCACCGAAGATAACAGGTCCTGTTACATAGTCTACAGGTTCACCGAAACGGTTTACGGATTTACCATTGGATTCCATATCACACTGCTGTAAGTGTGCAGGGAAACGGCTTAATGCCTGAGAGTATGGGAGAACTGCTGTAGCAGGATATCCCTGTACGTTTCTCTCATAAACACCGATCAGTGCATCCAGCATATCCGGGTTCTCAAGGATATTTTTATTTGTAGCAAGCTTGTCCTCGGCAGCAGCTCCATCGAGGATCTGTGCAAAGACTTCAGGACCGAAAGCAAGAGAAAGGATCGCACCGCCTACACCGGAAACGGAAGAGTAACGTCCGCCGATATAGTCATCCATAAAGATTGCTGTAAGATAATCTTCGCTCTTTGCCAGAGGTGATGTCTCGCTTGTTACGGCAAGCATATGTTTGGATGGGTTTAATCCTGCTTTAACCAGAGCATTCTTTACGAAGGCTTCATTTGTCAGTGTTTCAAGAGTTGTACCGGATTTGGATACAACGATGAACAGAGCATGAGCAAGGTCTACGGAAGCAAGAACAGCAGCTGCGTCATCAGGATCTACGTTGCTGATAAATTTAGCTTCCATCTTGGATGTGTTGTTTGCTTTAGCCCAATTCTCAAGAGCAATATATAATGCACGAGGACCTAAATCACTTCCACCGATACCGATCTGTACAACAGTTGTGAATTTCTCGCCGTTTTCGTTAGTAATCTCACCTGCGTGAACTTTATTTGCGAAGTCTGCGGCTTTCTTCTGCTGTGCAACGTAGAATTCACGTTTGTTGACACCATCAACTACTACGTCTTCGCCAAGCTGTGTACGTGCAAGGTGATGAAGAACCATACGTTTCTCTCCTGTGTTGATCACAGCACCGTTGTATAATTCCTGGAATTTGTCAATAAGCTCAGCCTCATCTGCCAGTTTTGCAAGTGCATCCAGAACTGTCTCATCAACCTGTTTTGCAGCGTAGTTGTAAGTTAAGCCGGCTGCCATCGGTGTGCTGTATTTCTTTACACGTTCAGCACCTTTCTCGCCTACCATGGCATCTGCAATATTTACATGACCTTTCAGTTCGGCAAGCTTGCTGTAGGAAGCAAGAGTGTCGAGATTTTTCCATGTTGCCATAATAATATTCCTCCTTTAAGTGACTGCAGCTGTATGGCCACAGTTATTAACTATAATTATACTGAATAATTGTTCTAATTTCAATGCACGAATGTATGGGATTCAGAGATATTTCGGCACTGCTGCGCGAAAATTTTGTGAATATTTCTCTGGCTCGCTTTCGTTACTGTGAACGGAGTGAACAGTAACCCGCTTTCCTGACAGCACAACTGTAAAATCAGTATATATTTGCAATAAGACCGGCAAAATGATATTATGTATAAAGTTACAGGCAGACAGTAATTTTACAGGGAGATAATTAAAAATGGAATTTTGGGATATTTATGATGAAAATAAGAAACCGACAGGACGCACAATGAAAAGAAATGACTGGTGTCTGAAGGACGGGGAGTATCACCTGACCGTACTTGGTGTCGTCGGCAGACCAGATGGTACATTCTTGATTACCAAACGTGTGATGACCAAGGCATGGGCTCCCGGCTGGTGGGAAGTATCAGGGGGTGCAGCCCAGGCAGGTGAGGAATCCTGCGAGGCTGTCCTTCGTGAAGTAAAAGAAGAAACAGGACTGGATGTACGAAATGCGGAAGGCGGATATCTGTTTACTTATAAGAGAGAGAATCCGGGTGAGGGAGATAACTACTTCGTGGATGTGTACCGTTTTGTCATGGATATTGATGAGAGTGACCTGCACCTGCAGACAGAGGAAACAGACGGATATATGTTTGCCACTGTTGATGAGATCAAAGCCTTTGCAGCAGAAGGGAAATTCCTGCATTATGACAGTATAAAAAAGGCGTTTGAGATGTAAGGTATGGGTATAACAGTAATGGAAGCACAAAATAAAAACCATCATACAGGAATGATTTGACCTGTATGGTGGCTTTTTTGGCAATTGCAGAAAGCCTTTTTCAGACACGCTCTAAGATTATTTCATGGCGTTTCTGATTGCAGCCAGCAGTTCGTCATATTCTTCGTATGCCGGGATCTCCGGATAATCTGCCTTGATCTTGTCTGTACTGCGGAAGAGAAATCCTGCCTTGCTTGCCTGGATCATACCCAGGTCATTGTAGGAATCACCGCTTGCAATGGTATCGAATCCGATAGACTGTAAAGCTTTTACAGTAGTTAACTTGGATTGTTCCACTCTCATCTTAAAGCCTGTGATATCACCGTTGTCTGCAACTTCAAGAGTGTTGCAGAATAAGGTAGGTCTGCCAAGCTTCTCCATGAGCGGTGCTGCAAACTGTGTGAAAGTATCGCTGATCAGAATTACCTGAGAGAAAGAACGAAGTTCATCCAGGAATTCCTTTGCGCCCGGAAGCGGATCAATTTTTGCAATCACATCCTGGATCTCTTTCAGTCCGAGACCATGCTCTTTCAGAATACCAAGTCTCCAGTTCATCAGCTTATCATAGTCCGGTTCATCACGTGTGGTTTTCTTCAGCTCCGGAATTCCGCTTGCTTCTGCAAATGCGATCCAGATTTCAGGTACCAGTACGCCCTCTACGTCAAGACATGTAATATACATAATAGAAATCCTCCTTTGTGTAAAACCTCTTTATTTTTGAAAATCCTTTAATGCTTTATTTGGTGAAATCATTCTAACATATTCTGAGAGTCCTTGCAAATTTAATTTTTGGTTACTGTTCACTGGTAATATCCCGCGAGGTGTTTTTTGTGAGCGAAGGTCACCTACAGAACCTGCCACTGGCAGCTTCTTACGGATGCTTGGCAACAGAAAACCCGAGATATACCGCGCGAATTTATGCGATTAGCATAAATTAAGTTTGCGAAGCAAACGATACTCCTTGGGCATTGCACAAGGAGGTTCATATTTCCTGCATCGCGAAGCGTGTTACTGAGAACGGAGTGAACAGTAACAATTTTTGAGTAGTTCAAAAGGAGAAATAAAAACGAGTATTGACATAAAAAAACTAAAGCCATATAATAGTTAGGCAACTAACGGATAGCAACCTAACTATTATATGGCTTTGCAATAGTATGGGTACTGATTTTAGGAGGTGCGGCGAGATAGACGAGGAAATGAAACAGAAGCTGAATGAGATGTATGTAGGCAGGCTGATACATATTTTATCCCATACAATGAAACGGCATAATCCGGCAGAGGTGATGGAGAATGACGATCTGACGACCATGCAGAAACATGTGCTGAAATTTATCCTTCTGGAAACCATGCACAGAGATCTCTATCAGAAAGATATTGAAGAGGAATTCCAGATCAGGAAACCTACAGTGACAGGGATCCTGAAGCTGATGGAGAAGAACGGTTACATTTACAGAGAGAGTGCGAAACAGGATGCACGCCTGAAACAGATCATTCCCACAGAGAAAGCAGAGAAGATCCGTCCTGCAATCTTAAAGAGTATTGAAGAAGGCGAAGCCAAAATGCTCCGGGGAATTCCGAAGGAGGATGTGGAACTGTGCAAACAGGTTCTCTGGCAGATGTATGAAAACCGGAAAAAATCCTGCGATAGCAGGAATGATTTTTAACAGAAATAACGAGACATAAGGAGGACATTGACGAAGATGAATAAGAAACTTTTACGTTCAGTCCGGGAATACAAGAAGCAGTCTGTACTGGCTCCGGTCCTTGTAATCCTGGAAGTACTGATGGAAGTTCTGATTCCTCTGGAGATGGCGAAGATTATCGACGTAGGTATTGCAAACGGAGATATGAGCTATATCATCCAGCGTGGAGTCATCCTTGTTGCAATGGCAATGCTTTCCCTGTTCTTCGGCGTACAGGCCGGAAATATGGCGGCAGTTGCAGCAGCAGGATATGCGAAGAATTTACGACACGATATTTTTTATAAGGTGCAGGATTTTTCCTTTAAAAATATCGATCACTTTTCAACATCAGGTCTGGTCACACGACTGACCACTGATATCACAAATGTACAGCAGGCATACATGATGAGTATCCGCCTTCTTGCCAGGGCACCGTTTATGATCATCCTGTCATGGATTATGACACTGACGATCAACAAACCGATCGCAATGCTTTTCCTGATAGTTGTTCCTGTCCTTGGCGGTACACTGATCTTTATTGCGAAAAAGGCACATCCGCATTTCATCAAGGTCTTTGATGAATATGACAACCTGAACAATTCCGTTCAGGAGAATGTAAATGCCTCACGTGTAGTTAAGGCTTTCGTAAGAGAGGACTATGAGATTGAGAAATTCCATGGAATTTCCAGATATGTTTATAATCTGTTTACTAAAGCAGAGAAAATCGTTGCATGGAACTCACCGGTTATGATGTTTGCCATGTATACTGTAATCATTATCATTGTTGCAATTGGCGGAAGAGGAATTGTTCTCGGTGGCATGGAAACCGGTGAGCTGACAAGTATCATTGTCTACGCACTTCAGATTCTCATGTCCCTGAACATGGTAACTTTCGTGTTTGTTATGATCATGATAGCAGAAGCATCCACAGACCGTATTGTAGAGGTTTTGGATGAAGTTCCTGAGATGCAGGATAAAGCTGATGCAGTAAAGAATGTGGCAGATGGTTCCATTGACTTTAATCATGTAGATTTCAGCTATGCAGGAGAGGGAGGAAATCTTTCCCTGAAGGATGTAAATCTTCATATTAAATCCGGTCAGACAGTAGGTATCATCGGCGGAACCGGAAGTGCAAAGTCTACCCTGGTGCAGCTGATCCCCAGACTCTATGATGTCACAAAGGGTAATGTCCAGGTGGGAGGCGTGGATGTACGCAACTACAATCTGGAAGTACTTCGTGACCAGGTTTCCATGGTACTTCAAAAAAATGTGCTGTTCTCAGGAAGCATCTATGACAATATTCGCTGGGGTGATGAACATGCCAGTGAGGAAGAAGTTCGGAGGGTCTGTAAGCTGGCCCAGGCAGATGGATTCGTCAGTGAGTTCCCGGATGGCTACGATACAATGATCGTTCAGGGCGGTAACAACGTATCCGGCGGTCAGAAGCAGCGTCTGTGTATTGCAAGGGCTCTTCTCAAGAAACCGAAGATCCTGATCCTGGATGACTCTACCAGTGCAGTAGATACAAGAACAGATGCCCTGATACGTAAGGCTTTCCGCGAGGAGATCCCGAACACAACAAAGATTATTATCGCACAGCGAGTTTCTTCTATTGAAGATGCAGATCAGATCATCGTACTGGATGACGGTAAGATCGCAGGTGTGGGTACTTCAGAAGAACTGCTGAAGACAAATGATATTTACAGAGAAGTATATGAATCACAGGTCAAAGGAGGCGGAGACGATGAATAAGAAGAAAAAATTAGATCAGAACACCATCCAAACTGCCAAAAGACTTCTGAAATATATGACAGGAACCCATAAGATACAGTTTATCATCGTATTTATCTGCATCTTTATCAGTTCCGCAGCAAGTATTGCAGTATCCCTGTCCCTGAAATTTCTGCTGGATGACTTTATCATCCCGCTGATCGGACAGACAGATCCGAACTTTGCAGAACTCTATAAGGCACTTGCAGTCCTTGGCTGTATTTTTGCACTTGGTGTAATTGCCACATTTATTTATACCCGAATGATGGTTTATATCGGTCAGAGTGTGCTTAAAAGTGTCCGTGATGATATGTTCGAGCATATGCAGACTCTTCCGATCCGCTATTTCGACCAGAATACAAACGGATCTGTCATGAGCCTCTATACCAACGATACAGATACCCTGCGACAGATGATCAGCCAGGCGATCCCGCAGGCACTGATGGCGCTGTTTACGATCGTGGTTACCTTTATTTCCATGTTATTGTTAAGTCCGCTGCTTACGATTCTGGCAGTTGTGATCATTTTTATTATGCTGAAGGTTACCAGTAAGATTGGTTCCAACAGTGGCAAATATTTCATCCGTCAGCAGGTATCTCTGGCAGATGTGACCGGTTTCGTGGAAGAACGAATGAATGGTCAGCGTGTGGTAAAAGTTTTCAACCACGAAGATAAATCAAAAGAAGAATTCGACAAACTCAATGAAGCACTTTTCAAGAGCTCCGCAAATGCCAATAAATACGGAAATATGATGGGACCGGTGATCGGTAACATCGGTAACCTGCAGTTCGTACTGACAGCAGTACTTGGGGGACTTCTCTCTGTAACAGGTGTGGGCGGCATTACCCTCGGTGTTATGGCTTCCTATTTACAGTTCACCAAGAGCTTTACCCAGCCATTCATGCAGGTGGCACAGCAGTTTAATGCCATTGTTATGGCACTTGCAGGTGCAGAACGTATCTTCAGGCTCATTGACGAGAAGCCGGAAGAGGATGAAGGTTACGTAGAACTTGTTAATGCAAGAAAGGATGCCAACGGCAATATCACAGAATGCAAAGAGAGAACAGGCATGTGGGCATGGAAACATCCACATTCTGCAGATGGTTCCGTTACTTATACAGAACTGACAGGAGATGTCCGATTCGAAGATGTTACATTCGGATATAACCCGGACAAAGTTATTTTGAAAGACATCAGCCTCTTCGCCAAACCGGGACAGAAACTTGCTTTCGTAGGTTCCACAGGTGCAGGAAAGACAACAATCACAAACCTGATCAACCGTTTCTACGATATTCAGGAAGGTAAGATCCGTTACGATGGAATCAACATTACCAAGATTAAGAAGGATGACCTGAGACGTTCTCTGGGAATCGTACTTCAGGATACTCACCTGTTTACAGGAACTATTAAAGAAAACATCCGCTACGGTAAACTGGATGCTACAGATGAGGAAGTATACGAGGCAGCAAGACTGGCTCATGCAGACCAGTTTATCAAAATGCTTCCAAAAGGATATGATACCATGTTAAGCGGAGACGGTGAGGAACTGTCCCAGGGACAGCGCCAGCTTCTCTCCATTGCAAGAGCAGCAGTAGCCAATCCGCCTGTACTGATCCTGGATGAAGCAACCTCAAGTATTGATACCCGTACAGAGAGTATTGTACAAAAAGGTATGGATAACCTGATGAAAGGCCGTACTGTATTTGTGATCGCCCATCGACTTTCAACCATCAGAAACAGCGATGCCATCATCGTACTGGATCATGGAAAGATCATTGAAAGAGGCGACCATGAAGACCTCATTAAGTTAAAAGGAACTTATTATCAGCTTTATACTGGTAAGCTGGAATTGTCATAAGGAACTATCAGAAAGACTGCAATTATTTCAGAACATGAATAATTGTGGTCTTTCTTTGCGGGCGTTGCGTTTTCTGCGTTATAATGCTATGATCGTACAGGTATGTGGATCACAGATGATGAAGTTCCGGTTTACGGATAAAAAAGAAAAATTATGCAGCAGCAAGGGAGAGATATACGATGGTAAAGATAGATCTGATCACTGGTTTTCTTGGTTCAGGGAAGACGACGTTTATCAGGAAGTATGCGCAGTATCTGATGGATGCTGGTAATAATATTGGGATTCTGGAGAATGATTACGGGGCTGTGAATGTGGATATGATGTTGCTTCAGGATCTGATGGGAGAGAACTGTGAGCTGGAGATGATCTCAGGAGGGTGTGATAAGGACTGCCACAGGAGGAGATTTAAGACGAAACTGATTGCTATGGGTATGTGCGGTTATGACCGTGTGATCGTGGAGCCGTCTGGGATTTTTGATGTGGATGAGTTCTTTGATATTCTTCATGAGGAGCCGTTAAACCGTTGGTATCAGATTGGGAATGTGATTGCAATTGTGGATTCTAAGCTGGAGCGTGATCTGTCAGAGGAGGCGGATTTCATTCTGGCTTCTGAGGTGGCAGATGCCGGATGCATTGTGATGAGCAAGAGCCAGGACGCATCACCCGAGGAAATCCAGGGTACGATTGAGCATGTGAATCAGGCGTTGGAGAAGGTTCATTGCAGCAGGAGATTTCATTGTGAAATGAATGGTGTGGATACTGCTAATGTTATCCACAAGAATTGGGATGAGATGTCGAAAGAGGACTTTGACCGGATTGCATCCTGTGGATATGTGATGGCAAGCTACAGGAAACCGGAGTTTGAGGCAGAGGGTGCCTTTACTTCTCTGTACTTTATGAATGTGAAGATGACTGAGAAGGAGCTGCGGGAAGCAGCTGAGAAGATTCTGTCTGATTCTGAATGCGGGCGTGTGTTCCGGATGAAGGGATTTATGAGAGTAGACAGTGACAGCGAAGACGGCTCTGGAAAGTCTGCTCAGACAGATAGCGAAGAACAGCAGTGGATTGAATTAAATGCTACCAAGAATGAAATTACAATCCGTCCGCTTCATGTAGGGCAGGAGGTTCTGATCGTGATCGGGGAAGAACTGCAGGAGGAGAAAATCAAGTCTTACCTGAAGATCTGAGATTTGAACGCAGGTCGCGAAGTGACTGCGTTCATGAGCAAGTAGCGAAGCGGATTGCGAATGTCGTTACTGTTCACTCCGTTCACAGTAACGTAGCCAAAATTCATTCCAGATTGCCTGCGGCAATGGAATTTTGGCTTGTATATCTCGGGATTTTGGCATATTCATGCCAAAACACCTCGCGGGACAGTGGTGTGTGAACCAATGGTATTTAGATAAATAAAGCATATTCCGGAGATTACTTGACATTTAAAAAGAAATGCCTTGAAAAATTTATGAAATATGAAAATGGTTAAATTCTTGTTCGTTTTGTCAACGACAAATAAGCAGATTTTCATCTGCTTGAAAAAGTGATATACTATCAGTTGATGATACTGTTTAGGAAACACGGTATATCAGATATTTGGGTTTTCTGAAATGAGCCGTTTTAAGTCTTGGGAATTGTCGATCGCAGCGGATCGGGACTAATTCCTTTTGTAACAGTGCCATCACATTTATGGAATCTGTCTCCGTGTGGAGACGGAGATAGATTCTGCATATATGTGCAGCAAGCGTAAAGTTTACTTTATAGGAATATTTACGTTTCCCATGAACGACTACAGTATGAGCAACAAGAAGTTCCGTGGCATTATAAGCGATAAACTTCGCCCATATTTCCTGTTTTATAAAATCAGGTTTATAGCTGTGATAATGACTTAATCCAATCGTATATTTCAATTTTCGAAAAGAGGATTCGATCCCCCATCTGGAATTATAGATTTCTTTAAGCTTTTCAACAGGAAAGTTTTTTTCCGGAAGATTTGTCACAAGGCATTCATAAGTATCTTCTGATATTGGAAACCGTACGATCCGAAAAGTCAGATCATAAGTATCTTCTGAGCCATATTTTATGTAGTCAAAAGAAGCTGCCTGGTCAACATATCTTCGGTAAAAACCATCTTTGATTTTTATAGATTTACGATGGGATCTCGTAAGAGTTACGTCAACAGTTATATCAAATGTATCAGAATCCGGAAAAACAAAGTTCCCAATCAACCCTTTGCTTGTAATGTCTTTTGTACGAAAAACAAAATACTGTTCTTTTTCGATCACGTGAGCCATGTTGTTATAAGAGCAATACCCTCTGTCCCCGATAAAAATAGTTCTTTGATCCGGGTGAGGGATATGTCTGTCTACAAGCTGGCAAAAAGCAAGGAACTCATCTTTTTTGTGTGCAGACTGAAGAATGGCATCGGTATAGATCCGTTTATTTATGTCATAAAAGGCATTAATGTGTATGCTGTAAAAGCCGGAGGCAGAATGTCCTTCTGAGATAAAATAATCATCAGACGAATACTTTGAAAAGCTGAAAAAAGAAGTAGTAGAACCATCAGCAGCAATGTATTGATACTGCTGTTCCTGCTTTGAAAGTTCAAGCTTTTCGGAAGAAGAAGTAAACTCATGGAATACAGCTTCCAGAGCCTCTGGCATCATTTGGGAACGCCTTTGATTTAGGGCAGATATAGAAGGGAGATCCTCTGACATTTGAAAGAAATCCAGAAATTCGCATTTCGTGGATGAAGCGCCTTGAGAAATAAGGAACGAAATAACATGATCTGGGGAAAGTTTTCGTATACGAGAATAATCGCGTCCCGGATTATAAACAAAGGAATCCATATGCGATGTAACCGTTGCTATAGAATGCTTAAGAGTATCTTTAAGTTTTAAATGGAACATAGGTATGTGCCTCCTGAATTAGAAAAATTTTAATTTCTAATTCAAAGGCCGCTCTCATTACCTCACAATAATATCAGTAATGAGAGCGGCCGCAGATTCCAGCTTAAAAGTCAAGGCTTTTGTAATCTTTTTGTTAGACCCTTAAGACTAACTAAGGGTATAGATTATCTAAATACCATTGTTCTGTGAACAGTAACGAGGTGGTGCTTATGAGTTCCAGACTGACAAAAAATCTACTTGATAAATATAGATCAATATGATAAAATAAGGCCATTCTCCGCGAGGGAGTAATCGGCATATTCCGGAACATTTTTCAGATATGTTTTGAAGAGTGTGTAGTACTATCGACATAATGGTGCCATATGCACCCGGTATTACAGTAAACGATGAGACTCATGGACAGTTAAAACAGCTGTCTGTGTGTCTCTTTTTTTATGCTGCAGGAATATTACAGCAGCTCAGATAACATAAAAAAGTCTTCCGGGAAGGGTTCTATGTTACTGAAAAATTATTTTATACAGGAAAAGGAGCAAAAAACACATGAATATTTTTGAACTTTTTATACTGGCGATAGGCCTGTCTATGGATGCATTTGCAGTATCTGTCTGTAAGGGCCTTTCCCTGGGCAGAATCAATGCAAAGCATATGTGTATCGCAGGCGCATGGTTCGGGGGATTTCAGGCATTAATGCCCCTTGTGGGATATTTTGGCGGACGATTCTTTGCAGATAAGGTTACTCGATACAGTCACTGGGTAGGTTTTGTCCTTCTGGTGTTCATTGGTGCCGGCATGATCAAAGAATCGAAAGAGGAAGAACATGTAAATGCGGATATGGATATAAAATCCATGTTCATCCTTGCAGTGGCTACCAGTATTGATGCACTGGCAGTGGGAGTGACATTTGCTTTTCTGAAAGTAGAGATCGTATCAGCAGTATCCTTTATCGGTGTGATCACCTTTGTCTGTTCAGCAGCAGGGGTAAAGATAGGCAGTCTTTTCGGAATGAAATACAAATCCAAAGCGGAATTATGCGGAGGTATTATCCTTATCCTCATAGGTACAAAAATCCTGCTGGAAGGACTGGGAATGATATAAATAATAATTACAAATCTCAACTCAAACGTGTTATAATACTACTATTAATGGACAGGCATGAAATGATTATCCGCCTGAATAATTTAAATAACATATCAGGGAGGTTTCTATTATGAAAAAAGTAAAAACAGCAGCAGCACTTTTATGCAGTGCATGTCTGGTACTTTCAGGAACTGCTGTACCGACAATGGCAGATTCAGTGAAGGTTGTGACACTGGGAGCTGATCTTACTCAGGACCAGAAGAATACAATGATGAAATATTTTAATGTAGACAGTAACCAGGTACAGATTCTCACTATCACTAATCAGGATGAGAGAGATCATCTGAGTGCTTATGTACCGTTAGAGCAGATCGGAACCAGAACAGTGAGCTGTGCATATGTAAAGCCGACTCAGTCAGGCGGTATCAAAGTAAGAACAGCCAACCTTAACTGGGTAACATGTAACATGATCGCAACGTCACTTTCCACATCAGGTGTCAAGAACTGTGAAGTTGTAGCCGCCTGCCCGTTTGAGGTATCCGGCACCGGAGCGCTTACAGGTATTCAGATGGCGTACGAGACAGCTACAGGGGAGCAGCTTGACAGCACGAAGAAAGAACTTGCTACAGAGGAAATGGTAGTGACAGGAAATCTGGCTGATGAGGTTGGAAAGAATGATGCAACTACTGTTATGAATAACTCGAAGATACAGGTTATCAAAGATAATGTCCAGAATGTGGATGATATCTATAATATCGTAGTAAATGTTGCTCAGCAGAATAATGTAAATCTGGATTCTGACCAGATTAATAAGATCGTAGAGCTTCTGAAACAGATTGCGCAGCAGGAGTACAATTATGATGATGTAAAAGCAACACTGGAGCAGGTAGAACAGAATACATCCGGTGATAATGATGAGCTTGGTGATATTGATGATGAAGAGGATGACACTGTAAATGCAGGTGATCCAGCAGATGGTGATGATATCCTGAATAATGTGGATAACAGTGCTTTAGGCGGAGATATCGTAGAGAGTTCCACAGAGAATCCATCGCTGGAGGAGGATTCAGGTCTGATTGAGGACGACGGGGACGATCAGAGTGACGGAGACCTCAGCGAAACAGAGGAACCGCAGGAGCCGGATGGTGATGAAACTACGGATGACAGTACGCTTGGAAATACAGATGAAGGTGATACAGACTCCGATGAAGGAACAGATGATACAGAAAATGATACCACATCAGATGAATTGGATACTTCTGCACTGACAGAAGATCAGAAAACCATGTTTGATAAAGCTGAGAATTTCTGCAAGGGAGAATATGAAGGCGATACCACTGCTCTTACAACAGCTATGGAAGATGAAACAGCAACAGCTTCCGTAACTCTTGATGCTGAAAATGGTGCAACTCTTGCTAAGAATGTGGAGAAGGCATATCTGAAAATTCTTACAGAAGGCACAGCTTCTTATCAGGCAGATGGAACTGAAATTTACATGAGCACAGAGCTCAATATGGTAGATAAGTCCATGAAGGAAATCTTCGGATTAAGTGCAGATGCACAGGCAAGTCCGGAGCTTGGAGAACTTTCAGATGATGACAGACAGACCTTATATAATGAAACAATGAAATTCTTTGAGAAACTCTACGGAGAAAGCACAGAGACTTATGATACAACGGATGCAGATTCCACAGAGACTGCAGGCGGCGAGGAAAATGCAGAATAATCAAAGCATCATGCAGATTTCAGAGAATAAGGATGGTTCTGCAAAGGTATTGTTCAGGATACGAAAAGCAGAGATGACAGATGTGGATGAGATCATGGCTGTTATGCATGAAGCGAAGAATGATAAAGATCATCCGGACTGGTTTGTATCTGATGATGAGGAATATGTCAGGACACATATAGAAGAACAGGGTTTTGTGATCGTGGCACAGACAGCAGATGGTTCTGTTGCGGGTTTCTTCCTTATTAAATATCCTGAAAACAGGGAAGATAATCTGGGAACTTATCTTGATTTTGATGAGGAACAGCTTTCCCATGTTGCAGTTATGGATTCGGCAGTTGTGTGTTGTGCATACAGGGGAAACGGGCTGCAGGGGCATATGCTGGAAGAAGCGGAGAGATTGCTGGATACAGACCAATATTATTATCTGATGTGCACCATACATCCGGATAATCAGTTCAGCAGACATAATATGGAAATCCATGGATATGAAGTTAAGAGAACGGCACTCTGTTACGGAGGTCTGCCAAGATGTATCCTTCTTAAGGAGTTAACCGAATCAGGGAAGTCCCCTGCACAGGTTGTGAAAAGCAGCAAACAATAATAGCAATGGAAAGCAGTTGGTGAAATTTTTGTGATTTTGCCGGCTGCTTTTTGTTATGTATGGAAAAAATGAGATGAATGTGATAAAATAATGTGATTATAGCAATCCTCGTAAATAATGAATCTTAATCCGGCCCATCAGAGTGTGAAATCTGAAACTGTCTTAAATGCATTATTTATGTTACTGTTCACTGGTAGTATCCCGCGAGGTGTTTTTTGTGAGCGAAGGTCACAGAAAACCCGAGACATACTGCGCGAATTTATGCGATTAGCATAAATTAAGTTTGCGAAGCAAACGATACTCCTTGGGCATTGCACAAGGAGGTTCATATTTCCTGCATCGCGAAGCGTGTTGCTGGGAACGGAGTGAACAGTAACTTATTTATGAGGGCTGCTATAGAAAACAGAGTCATATAATTGACAAAAGATAAACATAAAAATACAAGGAGAAATACGAATGGGAATGGCAGTAGTAACTCTGAAAAAGGGAGAGGGAAGACTTCTGAAATCCGGCGGAATGTGGATTTTTGATAATGAGATAGATACAGTCATGGGAAATTTCGAGAACGGTGATATTGTACTTGTCCATGATTTTGACGGATATCCTATGGGAAGAGGGTTCATTAATACTAATTCTAAGATTACGGTGCGTCTTATGACCAGAGATGAAAATGTTGATATTAATGAAGAACTTTTGGAGAAGCGTGTACGTGATGCATGGGAATATCGTAAGAAAGTGGTAGATACAGGGTGCTGTCGTCTGATTTTTGCAGAGGCAGATTTCCTTCCGGGAATTGTGGTGGATAAATTTTCGGATGTACTGGTAGTTCAGTCACTGGCTCTGGGGATCGATCGTTTTAAAGAAACAATCGTAGAACTCCTCAGGAAAGTCCTGGCAGAAGATGGGATCACTATTCGCGGTGTTTACGAAAGAAGCGATGTGAAGGTGCGCAAACAGGAAGGAATGGAAATGGTTAAGGGTTTTATAGGACCAGAGTTTCCAACACTTGTGCAGATTGAAGAAAATGGTGTAAAATATGAAGTTGACGTAAAAGACGGGCAGAAGACAGGATTTTTCCTAGATCAGAAGTATAACAGACTGGCAATCCAGAAGCTTTGCAAAGGTGCGAAAGTTCTGGACTGCTTTACACATACAGGTTCCTTTGCACTGAATGCGGGAATCGCAGGAGCTGCGAGCGTAACCGGTGTGGACGCCTCTCAGCTGGCAGTAGATCAGGCAACCGCTAATGCGACATTGAATGGTTTATCCGACAATGTGAAATTTATTTGCGAGGATGTTTTTGAACTGCTCCCTGAGCTGGAAGAGAAAGGTGAGAAATTTGATGTTGTAATTCTTGATCCTCCTGCATTTACCAAGTCCAGAAATTCCATTAAAAATGCAGTAAAAGGATACAGAGAGATTAATCTGCGTGCCATGAAACTGGTAAAAGACGGCGGATTTCTGGCAACCTGTTCCTGTTCTCATTTTATGGACTATGAATTATTTACCAAAACCATCGGACAGGCAGCAAAGAATGTACATAAAAGACTTCGCCAGGTAGAATACAGGACACAGGCACCGGATCATCCGATCCTGTGGGCGGCAGATGAGTCTTACTATCTGAAGTTTTATATATTCCAGGTATGCAATGACAGATGATTATTTGGTATATCAGGTTAGGGGTAAAATACCTTTTGCCCCTAGAGCGTGTCTGAAAAATCATTTCCACAATCTGCACGCCCCACTTTGCGGTATATTTTGCCCGAATTCGGTTTCCGTAGCCCGCTACGACGCCCTCATCCGGGCAAAATCTCCCACAAATTGTGACATATATCTTGCGGAAAGCATTTTTCAGACACGCTCTAACATCATAAGAGTACATAATAAAGAAAGAGAGGAAATAATATTATGAGTTTCAGAGAAGTAAAAGCAGAAGAACTGACAATGAATCCATTTACCAAGATTGGAAAGGAATGGCTGCTGATCACAGCCGGAAATGAAGAAAAATGCAATACCATGACAGCAAGCTGGGGTGCAATGGGTGTTATGTGGGGAAAGAACGCAGTGACAGTGTATATCCGTCCTCAGAGATACACCAAGGAATTTGTGGACAGGGAAGATACATTTACAATTTCTGTTCTGGGAGAAGAGTATCGCAAGGCATTAAATTATTGCGGAAAGGTTTCCGGAAAAAATGCGGATAACAAGATTAAAGAAGCAGGACTGACTCCTTACTTTATAGACGGAACAGCCGGAATTGAAGAAGCTGACATGATCATGGTCTGCAAAAAAATGTATCATGATGAGATTAAACCGGAATGCTTTGATGCCGGGGAAAACGACGGTAAGTGGTATCCGCAGAAAGACTACCATACCATGTATATTGCAGAGATCCTGAAAGTTCTTGTCAGAGAGTAAAAAAATGCATTACAAACAGTAAAAAAGAGGTAGTTTAATGAAAGACAAATTAAACAGATTCATGCAGGGGCGTTATGGAGTGGATAATTTTGCAAGATTCACTCTCGGTGTGGCACTTTTCGTCATTGTTGTAGGTTCTTTTATGAGACAAAACGCAGCCGGAGGCGTTCTGGATACAGTTGGATTTATTCTTATCATTTATACATATTTCAGAATCCTTTCCAGAAATATCTCTGCACGATATGCGGAAAACCAGAAATATCTGGGATATACTCAGAAAATCCGCAGCCGGTTTACCAGAGAGAAAAATATGATGGAGCAGAGAAAAACACATCATATCTATACCTGCCCGGGTTGTGGACAGAAAATTCGTATTCCCAGAGGAAAAGGACAGAAGGTAGAGATTGAATGTCCGAAATGTCATGAGAAGTTTATCAAAAGACGTTGATTTGCTGCAAACACGCTCTGGCAGATCATCATAAGTTATGGGCTGGAGGAATTATGTTTGGTTATATAGTAATGAATAAGCCTGAAATCAAGTTTAAAGATTTTGATCTGTACAGATCCTTTTACTGTGGATTGTGCAGAGAACTCAAAAGTAAATATGGAATATCAGGACAGATTTCTCTGACTTATGATATGACATTTGTGGTGATTCTTCTCAGTGCGCTTTATGAGCCGCGCACACAAAAGGGAAGCACAAGATGTATCATTCATCCGGTATGTAAACAGCCGGTCAGAAGAAATACAGTGACAGAATATGCGGCAGATATGAATGTACTTCTTACTTATTATAAATGCCGGGACGACTGGGAGGATGAAAAAAAAGTAACTGCTCTTGGTTATTCAAAAGTTCTTCAGGGAAAAGTTAAAAAACTGGATCAGAAATATCCGGATAAATCCCGAAGAATACAGAAGCTTCTCAGTGAATTGTCTGAGATGGAGAAATCCGGAGAAAAAGACATTGACAAAATGGCGGGCTGTTTCGGAAAAATTATGGAAGAGATTTTTGCATGGAAACAGGATGTATGGGAAGATACTCTGCGCAGAATGGGATTTTTTCTTGGCAAATTTATTTATCTTCTGGATGCATACGATGATGTGGAAGAGGATATAAAAAATAAAAATTACAATCCTTTTTCAGAACAATATATAATAGAAGGGTTCGATGAGCAGGTACGCCGGATTCTGATTATGATGATGGCGCAGACCTGCAGGGAGTTTGAGAAACTTCCTATTATAAAATACACTGATATTTTGAGAAATATTCTTTACTCAGGGGTATGGTGTCGGTTTGAGGTGATACATAAGAAGAGAAAAGAAGCAGGAGAGAAAGATAATGATTGATCCGTACAGTATACTGGGGATTTCCAGAGATGCATCCGATGAGGAAGTGAAGAAGGCATATCGTAAGATGAGCAGAAAGTATCATCCGGATGCCAATATTGACAATCCGAATAAAGAACAGGCTGAGGAGAAATTCAAGCAGGTTCAGCAGGCTTATGAGCAGATTATGAAGGAAAGAGAGCAGGGAATCGATTACGGGAATTATGGCAGCAATAATTACGGTGGTTTTGGCGGATTTTCCGGACAGGCAGACTCTGGCTATCAGGATGAAGAGTCTATGCGCAGGCAGGCGGCAGCCAATTATATCCAGAGCGGTCATTATCGTGAGGCTATGAATGTTCTGCAGTCACTTTCACAGAGGAACGGACAGTGGTATTATCTGTCTTCCATGGCAAACATGGGACTTGGAAATAACGTAAATGCATTGAATGATATTAAGCAGGCTATCCGTCTGGAACCGGATAATGTACAGTATCAGATGGTTTTGCAGCAGATGGAAGGCGGAGGAAACTGGTATCAGGAGATGCAGAATCCTTTTGGAGGTATGCCGACAGGCGGTGATGATTATTGTATGAAGCTGTGCCTGGCAAATATGGCATGCAGTCTGTGTTGCCCGGGAAGCGGCATATTTTGCTGCTAAAACGTTATTGTTCACTCCGTTCTCAGTAACGTAGTCAAAATTCATTCCAGATTGCCTGCGGCAATGGAATTTTGGTAATAATTGGATTGACAATTAAAAGTGAAAATATTACTATAGTAAAGTGATAATGTGCAACTGTAATGATATGCAACAGTTGCGAACATATAATTAAGGTTACAGGAGGAAATCATAATGAGTATTCGTATTGGTATTTTAGGCTACGGCAATCTTGGCCGCGGTGTAGAGTGCGCAATCAAACATAATCCGGATCTGGAGCTTGTTGCTGTATTTACACGTCGTGCTCCGGAAACTGTTAAAATCCTTACAGAGACAGCAGCGGTATATTCTGTCAATGATGCCGAAAAAATGAAAGATAAGATCGATGTACTTATCATCTGTGGCGGAAGTGCAACAGATCTCCCGAAACAGACACCGGAATATGCGAAGATGTTTAATGTAATTGACAGCTTTGATACACATGCAAGAATTCCTGAGCATTTTGATTCAGTAGATGCAGCTGCAAAAGAAAGCGGTCATATCGGAATTATTTCAGTGGGCTGGGATCCGGGAATGTTCTCACTGAACCGTCTCTATGCAAATGCAATCCTTACAAACGGAAAGGATTATACATTCTGGGGCAAGGGTGTAAGCCAGGGACACTCAGATGCAGTACGCCGTATCAAAGGCGTAAAAGATGCAAAACAGTATACAATTCCTGTTGAAGCAGCACTGGAAGCAGTGAGAAACGGAGAAAATCCGGATCTTACAACAAGACAGAAACATACAAGAGAATGCTTTGTAGTTGCAGAGGAAGGTGCGGATCTGGCACAGATTGAGAATGATATCAAGACTATGCCTAACTATTTCTCTGACTATGACACAACTGTACATTTTATTTCTGAAGAAGAACTGAAGCGAGATCACAGTGGAATCCCACATGGCGGTTTCGTGATCCGATCCGGAAAAACGGGCTGGAATGATGAGAACAATCATGTGATCGAATATAGTCTGAAGCTGGATTCCAATCCGGAGTTTACATCTTCTGTACTTGTTGCATATGCAAGAGCTGCATATCGTATGAATAAAGAAGGACAGAGTGGTGCGAAGACCGTATTTGATGTGGCACCTGCTTATTTATGTGCTGCTGATGGTGCTGAATTAAGAAAGCATCTGTTGTGATCAGGGATATAAGATAATATTCTGTCTGTTGAAAAAATAAAGAGAAAACAGGTATACAGGTTATATTTCACAGTGTTATCTTGTGAAAAGAGACAAAGTATTTGTGGACTTTGTCTCTTTTTTTATGGAACAGACTGTGAAAAATTAGTGAATGTTTAACAGAATTTTACTTGTCTGTTGACGGGATATTTAAAGTGTAATATAATAGAGTCATAGAAACGTAACAACATTGTAAAAAACTTTGTTAAACCTTAGAGCGTATCTGAGAAGTATGTGAGATATCAGAGCGATACCCACGATTCATACTTTTCAGACACGCTCTGATAATGAAAAAAGAAAAGGAAGGTATGTATGCAAAACGTAAACAGGAAGTTTAAAATCTGGGGGGCACTTCTGTTTCTGCTGTTTTTTGCTGTGGGAGTTTCCATGTATTTTACTGCGGCAAATGTACAGGCTGCAACGAAAACAGGTTTTGTAACTATTAACGGAGATTCATACTACATAAATAAAGATGGCTCTAAACAGAAGGGTTGGCTGGAACTTGAAGGGAAGAAATATTACTTTAACACAAAGACCGGTGTTCAGGTAAAAGGCTGGGTTACTGACAGTAAAGGACGAAAGAGATATTTCAGTAAACAGGCTGGTATCATGATGACAGGCTGGGTCACTGATTCAAAGGATCAGAAAAGATATTTTAATCCATCTACCGGATTCATGCAGACGAAATGGCTGACATTGAAGGGAAAGAGATATTATTTCTACAGTAACAGTGGAGTGGCTGCCTGCAAGACATTCCTTACAGACAGTAAGAAAAATACCAGATATTTTACAAGTGCATGTTATATGCTTACCGGTTGGACAAAGAATTCCAGCAATGAATACAGATACTTTGAAACTGAAGACGGAATTATGGCAAAAGGTTTCCAGACACTGGATGGAAAGAAATACTACTTTAATACAGGCAGCGGCAAGATGGCTGTAGGCTGGACGACAATTGACGGAAATAAGTATTATTTTGATAAGGAAACCGGTGTGATGGCTACCGGAGATGTAACAATTGATGGACAGAAATACCATTTTAATTCCAATGGTATATTGAGCAATACTACAAGTCCGACCGGTTCCAGAACAATCAAGAATTATCTGGCAGGTGCATTACAGCCTGTTGGTCAGGCTCTGTACGTATGGGGTGGCGGATGGAATGATTCCACCAGAAAAGGAACAAGTCAGACAATGACTGATTTCTATAACAGTCAGAGCAGCAGTTATGATTACAATAACTACAGAGATCTCAGCACAGCCAACAGAGCAAAAGGTTTTGACTGTTCCGGTTTCGTAGGATGGTCAGCTTATCAGGTAATGCAGAGTAAGTCCGGTGTAGGAAGCGGATATACGGTAGTTTCCGGTGAGATTGGTTCTTATTATAAGTCCATGGGCTGGGGAAGTATTCTCACTCAGGCGAATCTGGCAAGTGATGACTGGAAAGTATATCCCGGAGATGTGGGATATGACAGTGGACATACATGGATCATTCTCGGACAGTGTGCTGATAAGAGTGCAGTGATCGTGCATTCTACCCCGAATGCAGGTGTTCAGATTGCAGGTACACCTACTCCGTCCGGTGGTTATTCCAGTCAGGCGATTGCACTGGCACAGAAGTATATGTCAAGATATCCGGGATATACCAAATATGATTATCATACTTCATCTGGTAACTATATCAGAAGAGGTAATTATCTGAGATGGAACAGAAGTACGCTTTCTGATCCGGATGGATATATGAATATGACCGCAGACCAGATCCTTGCAGATCTGTTTAGCTGAGAAGTGAATAGTTAAGAAAATGGAAGCAGCTTTCGAATGAGGAGGCTGCTTCTTTTTTTGCGTTCTGTAGCAATTCCATAAATAATGCAAACAATCCAGTCCACTATAGCGTGAAGTCCTGCTACGTTACTGTCCACTCCGTTCACAGTAACGTAGCCAAAATTCATTCCAGATTGCCTGCGGCAATGGAATTTTGGCTTGTATGTCTCGGGATTTTGGCATATTCATGCCAAAACACCTCGCGGGATAGTGGTGTGTGAACAGTAACCCTGCATCAGATATCTTTGTCCTGTGTTAAATTATTACAAACATGAAATGGAATATGTTTGAATTGTAGAAAGAAATGCGAAGAATAACAAAAAGATTAATAAATGTTACAGAAATATAAAATTTATGGTAATTAATCCTTGCGTTTTTGAGTGTGGTGTGTTAATATGTATAAGAATTAACTTAGATATTGCAAAAACATTAAGATATAGAAAGAAAATGTTACGAGGGTGAGAATTCATGAAGAAAAGAATTGTATGTCTTACATTAGCACTCCTGATGAGCGCAACACAGGTTGTTAGTGTAAGCGCTTCAAGAGAGGATGAATTGAGAGAAGAGCAGGCGATCACAAGTCAGCAGCTGGATGCGACATATTCCAGAATGGATGAGCTTGCATATGCGAAATCACAGCTTGAGAATGAGATTTCCGAACTGGATTCCAATCTTGTAAGTGTTATGGTTTCTATTGATACTCTTAAAGGAGATATCGATAATAAAGAAGTAGATATTATTAAGACAAAACAGGATCTGGCTAAGGCTCAGAAGGCGAGAGATAAGCAGTATGAGAGCATGAAGCTTCGTATTCAGGCACTGTATGAACAGGGTGGGGATGCAGCGTGGTTTCAGATGATGCTTAATTCAGAAGATTTGAGTGAACTTCTGACACGTGCTGAGAATACACAGCAGATGTATGAGCAGGACAGAAAGAACCTTGATAAATATGTGAATACTATTAATGAGGTAAATAATTTAAAGACTCAGTATGAATCTGACAAAGCAGAACTGGAGGAGATGAAGGCTTCTTATGAACAGCAGTCTTATGATCTTCAGTGCCAGATCGATCAGAAGAAATCTGAATCAGCCGATTATGAGAATGAAATTGCATATGCACAGCAGCAGGCGACAGAATATGCAAATCTGTTAGCGGAACAGACAGCTGAAATTCAGAGATTGGAAGCTGAAAGAATCGCAGCAGAAGAAGAGGCAAGACGACAGGCTGAGGAAGAGGCTGCAAGACAGGCGGCAGAAGAAGAGGCAGCAGCAAAAGCTGCAGAGCAGGAACAGGACTCCGAATCAGAAGAGGAAGAAAATGTAGAGTATGATGAAGACGGAAATGAGATTGAGAATACTGATGATGCGGATGATGAGTCTGAATCAGATGATGGTGTAGAATATGATGAAAATGGTGATCCTGTTGACAATGCAGGAGCTTCTGATGATGTAGAGTACGATGAGTATGGCAATGTGATTGATTCTGATAATACAGTTTCACCAGATGATTATGAGAGTGAACAGTCATCTGATTCAGATAGTTCTTCATCTTCAGGTTCAGGATCAGGATCTTCTGTAGTAGACTTTGCAACACAGTTTGTTGGCAATCCATATGTATGGGGCGGTACAAGCCTTACAGGTGGAGCTGACTGTTCAGGATTTACACAGAGTGTATATGCAAACTTTGGAGTAAGTCTTCCGAGAACTTCTTATGAACAGCAGAATGCCGGTACAGAAGTATCTTATGCTGATGCACAGCCGGGTGATTTAATCTGCTACGGTGGACACGTTGCAATCTATATGGGGAATGGACGTATCGTTCATGCATCGAACTCTGTAGATGGAATTAAGATCAGTGATAACGCAGCGTACAGAACGATTGTTTCTGTAAGAAGACTGGTATAATTAAATAAGTATAAATAATTAAATTTATAGGGGTTGAAAAGGAGTATCGCTAAGGGGGCTGATGCTCCTTTTCTTTATGTATAAGTTACCATTATTCCGCGAGGTGTTTTGGCATGAATATGCAAAAATTCCGAGACATACCTGTGTGAATTTATGCGATTTAGCATAAATTTCTGTGCATCGCGAAGCGTGTTGCTGTGAAGGTCGTGAACAGTAATAATTTCTTCTTGTACTATGCTTTCAGGTAATTGCTTTCCTTCCTCCTATTATTATATGATAACCTTATCAGTCTCAAATAAAATTACAAAAAAGTGGGGGTCAAAGGATGAAGAAAAGAACATTAGCGCTGGCGTTGGCATTGGGGTGTGTATTTATGTCTCCAACGCTTTCCTATGGGGAAGAGAATGCAGAGGTAGTTTCAGAAATAGAAGAGGATTCCAGTACGGATGAAGGAAACAATAACTCCTGGGGAAAAGTTGCGGTAGTAGATGACTTCGGGGATGCAACGGGGCAATCTGTTATAAGTACGGTTGTTTCCGGAACCTTTAGCAACACGGCAACAACCGGTAGTGATCTGCTTGTCACAGCATATATTAATTTTGATGAATTTGATTATTGTTATGATTTATCTTTTAAACTTTTAGAGTATAAGGATACCCCTGCTACTTATTTTTCTTCTGATTCTAAAGAATTGAAAATAAAAGTTGGAAGTATAAATACTGTATATGAATATGGTTTGCTAGGTGAGGAACCCAATGGCAATGTTTATGTCAGCGGATCTTCAGGAGAAGATATTGTGAAATGTTTATATGAAGGAAATGATATACGTTGTGTACTGAATCTTGGTTCATCTAAATATAGCTTTGCATTGGAAGCAGGCAATATCGCAGAGCTAATTGATGAAGGCGGATATGGTGCGCCGTTAGATGAGGAAGGCAGGAAGGAAAGAAAAAGTAAACATGAAATAGAAGAAGCGCAGGAAAGCAGCAGGAAAAAACAGGAAGCAGAGCTTGCACAGGCGGAGAAGGTTATAAAACCCAAAGATGATTTTATTGCTGCATATGTGAATCATACAGATGCGGATAATGACTATGAAAGTGGATTTTATTACTTCAAAGCTCATGCAGACGAGTTTGAGACTTTAACAGAAGAGGAATTATCCTCCATTTTTCCATGCAGATTCCGGTATTATACTGTTAATTGGGCAATTGGCGGAACCACTGGTGCCGGAGACCTTTATGAATATGACGCAGATGGTAATACAAAACAGCTTGGAAGCTTTGGAACAGATGACAGCTATCGCACAAGAGAAGAAATAAATCCCAACTGGCCTGAGATTAATGGAAGCTGGCGAATCGAAGATGGAAAACTGATCCGAACAATTACATCTGGAAATCAGGAAAAACGTTATATTGTGAAATCATTAGACCGTGACGGCTATTATTTATTATGCTTTGAAGATAGCTATTTCAGAGCCAACTAAAGGAAGGATAACTGCTTTATCTTCAAGATAGAGACTACCTTCTAAGGACTCGCCTTCTTCATTATTATTGAAACGAAGAGCGATATGACCTAAATCTTTAAGATTTTTTTGAACTTCACAGCCTACTTCTACAATTTTGTATTCGGTATCGTTGATTTTTAAAATATCGCCAATTTCTACAGTATCAGTTAATTCATTACCAGTATGAAGTACACAGAATTCAGCGAGTTCAGCAGGAGCATTTTCGTTGAAGAGAATAATCATTTTTTCACCGATAAAATCTTCTGCCATAGGACCTAAATCTTTAACAATAGTAGAATATATTTTTTTCATAATGAGATAATCTCCTTGTATTGATTATTGATAAATTAGCTTTCGTATAAACCAAAGCTAGCGAGCCATGCTAAAACAACATTGATTGGACCTGTGATAAAACGAGAATATAATACAGAAGGAACACCAACTTCAACAGTTTGAGGTTCAGCTTCAGCAAGACCTAAACCAACAGGGATAAAGTCGCAAGCAGCCTGAGCATTGATAGCGAATAATGCAGGGAGTGCAAGACTAGGAGGAATATTGCCTTTACCGATTTCAACACCGATTAATACACCGATAACTTGAGCGATAACAGCGCCAGGGCCAAGGAATGGAGAAAGGAATGGGAAGGAACAAATTAATGCTAAGATAACAAGACCGATTACAGAGCCTGCAAGAGGTGTAAGTACATGAGCGATGATATCACCGATACCGCTTGCTAAGATTACCCCGATGAGCATGGAAACGAATGCCATGAAAGGTAAGATGGTTTTTAAGATTGTTTCAATAGTATCACGACCAGCTTGATATAAAGTAGCTGTGATATAACCCATGAATTTACCAACTTTAGCCATAAAGCCTACATTAGTTTGTTCAGTGATTTTTTTGCTTGTATCGTAAGTAGATTTTTTTTGGTTCTTCTGCAGGAGCTTGTGCAACTTTTGGAGCATTAGCAGCATCTTCAGCGGAAGCATAAGAGATACAATTTTCTTTTACTGCGGATACATAAATATCTTCTGTGATGTATTTAGCCATAGGGCCGCTTGCACCAGTTGGATTTAAGTTGATTGTGTAGATGCGTTTTTTAGGATAGATACCGCAACGAAGTGTGCCACCACAGTCAATGATTACGCAGAGAATTTCATCATCAGGAACACTAGTTTTGAAACCATCAACAAGTTCGCAACCTGTTAATTCTGCGATTTTTTGAGATACAGGAGAAATAACCCCACCTGTAATATTAACAACTTTATTCTTTTTATCATCTGGTTTTAATACAAGAGGTCCGCCAAATCCGCCAGCACCAGCATTAACAATAACATCTTTATATTGAGCCATGATAAATATCTCCTTTATTTTATATACGAATTAAATTTGCTTGATAAAAATTAATGAGTAGTTTTTACTTTATCACTTAAAACTACGCCCTGTTGTTTAGATACATAAGCAGTAGTGAAGTCAGTGACAACGCCTCCGATGAAGTTGATTAAAATACCGATTAAGAAATAGCGAAGAGCTAAGTCTACTGTAGATAAACCAAGTTGAGTAATACCATTAGCAACACCTAAGAATACGAACAATTCACCAGGATTTACGTGTGGGAACAAACCATTTAATGTATGGCAAGAACGAGAAGCTGCTGCATAATAAGATGGTTTGTATCTTTCTGGCATGAATTTACCAAGAGATAAAGTCATTGGATTACAGAAGAAGAATGTACCAATAACAGGTAAAATCATGTAACGAGAAATAACATTACCAGCACAGAGATGAGCAAATTTTTCAACTTTATCAGTGCCGACAAAGAGGATAATTGCATTCATTGCTACCAATAAGCAGATGAGGGTAGGAACGATACCAGAAACAAGACCGATGAACGTTTCGCCACCTTTGTTAAACATACCAATAAAACCTTGAGCTAGTAGTACTAAAGTGTCCATAAATATTCTCTCCTTTAATTTAGAATTTTTTGATTATTGTGATGCATTTTCAATGCATGTGGACGCTTCTTTTTGTTGTTTTGTATATTGTTTATATTCTTCAACGGCAGATAAGATGGCAGAGCTTGTTTGTTTGTCAAAGTTTTGGCAGTCTTTTTCAGTGATTTCTGGAAGGTAATATCCATTTAATTCATTGAAATCTTTAAATCTAGCAAAACTTGTTACACCTTGTAGTTTTTTTCCGGTGATGATTTTACAGTCATCATCTATACACAAGAGTAACAGACAACCTGCTTTAAATCTGCCTCTGGCCTTGCCGATTGCGACTCGGCCAGATTGACGAAGATTTTTTAATTCCTTATTAAATTTTTTTAATTGGTAAATATTCAATAAACCTTGGAGAAGCCACATTACTATACCTAATACAATAAATGTCCAGAACATGAGAGCTTTCCTCCTTTTTATTTATCAACTGTTAAAATTAAGTAATTTTTTTTGCAGTGCTTTCATCAGTGATTAAAATATTGATTAATTTTCCTTTTAATGCACTATAGATAGCTGGAACTTTTTCGTCAGAAGCTGCAACTCCGATTACATATTTGACTTTATGTAATTGAGAAAAAGGTATGGAGATTGTTCTATCTACAACTTCAGTTGGTACTTCGTTACCATTTTTATCATAAAAACGAGTGCAAGTTTCACCGATGATACGATTACCAAAGGAAGAAGTGATGTATTCTGATTTTAGTCCATCAGTCCAAATTACGTTGGAAGCAGATGTAGGAGAACCAATACCTAAAAAGGCTACATCTAATTTATCCCATAAGTCTTGAATTCTTAAATAATTAGTATCGTTTATAATTGCTTTTTTTGTTTCTGTATTTTTCGTTATAGCTGGAGCATAAAGATAATGGCTTCTAGCTTGGAATGCATTTGCAACCTTATAGCAAATTGTATTTACATGAAGGTCAACATCTAAGCTTTCAGAACCACCAACCAAAGGTACGAAATCAGCATCAACAGCTGGGAAATTTTCGATAGCTGCTTGATAGCCAATAGCCCCCATGGAACGACCCAATTAAAGCCGATTACCATTTTGTCCTTGATTAGACGTTTTAATAGATTTAGTCCGGCTTTACCCAAATTGGAATAAACTTCATCTTTATTTTCACTAGATGGGACGATATAGACTTCTTTTAAATTAAACTTTTCTTCTAACTGAGATTCAATTGTTTCAAAATTGTCTTGAGCTATGAAGATTTTTACAATACCAGTTTCTTTTGCTCTTTTAGATATTTACTAACAGTAGAGCGGTCAATTCCTAATTTTTTAGCGATATCACTTTGTTTCATGTCGGCTCCATAATACATATGAGCGACTTTGACTAAAATTCTTCTAGATACGGGTTGCATGTTAAGACCTCTTTTCAAAATATAAATATTAAAGTTTAAATATCTATAGTTATTATAAACTAAGCTGTCTAAAACATGCATCATCGCAATATGTGATTGTATATCTCATTT
>ENA-OPZZ01000297-OPZZ01000297.1-human-gut-metagenome-genome-assembly--contig:-NODE-297-length-40035-cov-5.645384_pt1 | contig 40035 bp, 35 predicted proteins | sample MGYA00242487_ERZ504511 | MGnify/ENA primary metagenome ERZ504511 (study PRJEB26092, sample SAMD00036241) | human gut metagenome | host: Homo sapiens | study: EMG produced TPA metagenomics assembly of... | reverse complement strand
CCCGGCTCCGGAGAAAGGAGGCAAAAAGGCATGAAACAGTACGAAACAGTCATCGGCCTTGAAGTCCATGTAGAACTTGCAACAAAAACCAAAAATTTCTGCGGATGCTCCACAGAATTCGGAGGAGCACCGAATACACATACCTGTCCGGTCTGCACCGGTATGCCGGGTCTTTGCCGGTACTGAATAAGAAAGTAGTAGAATTTGCATTGAAAGCCGGTATCGCAGCAAATTGCCAGATCAATCAGTATTGTAAATTTGACAGAAAGAATTATTTCTATCCGGATAACCCGCAGAACTATCAGATTTCTCAGCTGTATCTGCCAATCTGCCATGATGGTTGGGTAGAGATTGAGACATCTGCCGGAAAGAAAAAGGTACGTATCCATGAGATGCATATGGAAGAGGATGCAGGCAAACTGATCCATGATGAATGGGAAGACTGTTCCCTTGTGGATTATAACCGAAGTGGTGTTCCGCTGATCGAAATTGTATCTGAACCAGATATGAGAAGTTCAGAGGAAGTTATTGCCTATCTGGAAAAACTTCGCTGTATGATGCAGTATCTTGGTGTATCTGACTGTAAACTCCAGGAAGGATCTATGCGTGCAGATGTCAACCTTTCTGTGCGTGAGGTAGGAAGTGAAACGTTCGGAACCAGAACTGAGATGAAAAACCTGAACTCTTTCAAAGCAATTGCAAGAGCGATTGAAGGAGAAAGAGAACGTCAGATCGAACTGATCGAAGAGGGCAGAGCTGTTGTACAGGAAACACGTCGCTGGGATGACAACAAAGAATCTTCTCATGCAATGCGTTCCAAAGAAGATGCAAAAGATTATCGTTATTTCCCAGATCCGGATCTTCCGCCAATCCATATCTCCGATGCATGGATTGAAGAGCTGCGTGAATCACAGCCGGAACTTCGTGAAGAAAAACAGCTTCGCTATCAGTCTGAATATGATCTTCCGGCATATGATGCAGGAATCCTTACGGAATCCAGACATCTGTCCATGTTGTTTGAAGAAGTGGCAAAACTTTGCGGCAGCCCGAAAAAAGCAGCAAACTGGTTTATGGGAGAAGTTCTCCGTCTGACCAAGGATAAAGGAATGGATGTGGAAAAAGTTTCCTTTACACCGGAGCATCTGGCTGATCTGATTCAGATGGTGGAAAAGAAAGAAGTCAGTGCACAGAACGCAAAGAAGGTTTTTGAAAAAGTTTTTGAGGAAGATATTGATCCGGTAAGTTACATTGAGGAACATGGTCTGAAGATCGTTGAAGATACCGGTCTGCTCAATGATACCCTTCAGAAGATCCTGGAAGAGAACCCGGGACCACTTGAGGAGCTGCTTGGCGGTAAAGAAAAAGTCTTTGGTTTCTTTGTTGGAAAGATGATGCGCGAACTGAAAGGTAAGGCAAGTCCGGATGCAGTACGCGAGGCACTTGTCAAAGAAGTTGAAAAAAGAAAAAATCAGTAAATTACAGGAGAATAAATATTATGGTAACGGTTAATAAAAATTATCTGAAATAACCAGGCAGTTATCTTTTTTCTACAATTGCAAAAAAAGTAGCTGCCTATCAGGAAGCAAACCCGGATGTTCAGATCGTCCGTCTTGGTATTGGTGATGTCACACAGCCTCTGGCTCCGGCGATCATAGATGCACTCCACAAATCTGTAGATGAGATGGCTCATGCAGAGACATTTCATGGCTATGCGCCGGATCTTGGATATGAATTTTTAAGAAGTGCAATCGCAAAAAATGATTATGAGGCACGCGGCTGCCAGATCAGTGCGGATGAAATCTTTGTATCTGACGGTGCAAAGAGTGATTCCGGAAATATTCAGGAAATTTTTGGTACAGAGAACAAAGTTGCAGTCTGCGATCCGGTATATCCTGTATATGTAGATACGAATGTCATGGCAGGACGCACCGGTGATTATAATAAGAAAAACGAAAACTTTGATGGTGTGATCTATATGCCTTGCCTGGAATCAAATGGATTTCTTCCGGAACTGCCTGTAGAGACACCGGATCTGATCTATCTCTGTTTTCCGAATAATCCAAGTGGTGCAGCAATCACAAAAGATAAACTGCAGGAATGGGTAGATTATGCAAATGAAAATGGTTCTGTGATCATTTACGATGCCGCTTATGAAGCATATATTACAGAAGAAAATGTTCCGCACAGTATTTATGAGTGTGAAGGTGCACGCACCTGTGCAATCGAACTGCGCAGCTTTTCCAAAAATGCCGGATTTACAGGTGTTCGCCTTGGATTTACGGTCGTTCCGAAAGATCTGGTAAGAGAAGGCGTTGCACTGCATGATCTGTGGGCAAGACGTCATGGAACAAAATTTAATGGTGCACCATACATTGTACAGCGCGCAGGTGAAGCTGTTTATTCACCAGAAGGAAAAGCACAGCTGAAAGAACAGGTTGCATATTATATGAGAAATGCCCATACGATCTATAACGGACTTAAAGAGGCTGGATATTCTGTATCCGGTGGCGTAAATGCTCCATATATCTGGCTGAAGACACCAAATAATATGAGTTCCTGGGATTTCTTTGATTATCTTCTTGAAAATGCACATGTAGTAGGAACTCCTGGTTCAGGCTTTGGGGCGCATGGCGAAGGCTTCTTCCGACTGACTGCGTTCGGAAGCTATGAGAATACACAGGAGGCACTTAGAAGAATCAAGGCCTTATAAATTTGTATAAAGAATAGAGCGAAAAAGTTTTAAAAGAGGTGGTTTTTGACAAACTGCCTCTTTTTCGTTGCCATAGAAAAAAATATACCGTATAATCTTAATGCATATATTTTTTATCAAGAACGTAGCCGGATTTTATGAAATACAACCGGATACCGGTCAAAGGAGTTGTAATAGATGTACATAGAAACAACAGAAAAACTGCTTGATTTTATAGAGAAAAGTCCAACAGCATTTCAGGCAGTGGACGAAATGCAGAAGAGATTAACAGAAAATGGATTTGAAGTGCTTTCGGAAAAAGAATACTGGAAGCTGATTCCGGGAGGAAAATATCTGGTGACCAGAAATAATTCTGCTCTGATCGCTTTCTGTATCCCGGAAAAGGAATCCAGAGTATTTCATATCATGGCGAGTCACAGCGATTCACCATCTTTTAAGATCAAGGAAAATCCGGAAATAAAAGTGGATAACAGTTATGTAAAACTAAATGTGGAAAAATATGGTGGAATGCTGATGGCACCATGGTTTGACCGACCACTTTCGGTTGCTGGAAGAGTGATCATCCGCAGAAATGGCGGACTGAAAGAAAAACTGATAAATATAAAACGTGACCTGGTAATGATCCCAAATCTTGCAATCCATATGAATCGTGAAGCGAATAATGGAGTGTCTTATAATCCACAGAAAGATCTTCAGCCATTATTTGCAGTGGGAAATACAGATCGGACATTGCTTGAAATCATTGCTGAGCAGACTGGCGTAAAAAAGGAAGACATTATCAGCCATGATCTGTTTTTATATAATCGTATGCCGGGAACCATCTGGGGGGCGGATAAGGAATTTGTTTCATCTGCACGTCTGGATGATCTGCAGTGTGCATTTGCTTCCATGGAAGGATTGCTTCGTGCGCAGAATCATGAATCAATCGCAGTGCATTGTGTGATGGATAATGAGGAAGTCGGAAGTGGAACAAAGCAGGGAGCTGCGTCAACATTCCTGAAAGATACGCTTCTTCGTATCAATATGGGACTTGGAAGAACTTACGAAGAATACCTGATGACACTGGCTGGAAGTTTTATGGTTTCTGCAGATAATGCACATGCACTTCATCCGAACTATACGGATAAGACAGATCCGACCAATCATCCGGTACTGAACAAGGGGATAGTCATTAAATTTAATGCAAACCAGAAATACTGTACAGATGCAGTATCTGCAGCGATATTTAAGGAGCTGTGTACAAAAGCCGGTGTACCATATCAGACCTTTGTGAACCGTTCTGATATTGCAGGGGGATCAACTCTTGGAAATATTTCCAATACGCAGGTTCCGATGAATACGGTGGATATCGGTCTGCCTCAGCTGGCCATGCATTCACCATATGAGACCGCCGGCGTGAAGGATACCGAATACCTGGTCAGAGCAGCAGAAGAACTTTTTGCGTAAAAGTTTTGGATGAAATATTATGCAGAAGAAATGGCAGAACGAAAAGAAGGACAGAATGATGAGCGATAAAAAAGCAGTTTTTTTTGATGCAGATGGGACAATCTGTGATATAGAAAAAGGAGTACCGGACAGTGCGATAGAATCAATTAAGAAACTGATCGCAAATGGACATCAAGCATGGCTGTGTACGGGCAGAAGCCGTGCATTTGTGCCGTGGTATCTTGAACGGATTCCATTTACAGGGATGATCAGCGCATGTGGTGCTACGATTGAAAAAGATGGAAAAAGACTTTATAACAATGAAATGACGCCGGAAGTAGCTGAAAAGTCTGTGGAGATTCTTCGAAAATATGGATTGATTCCAGTAATGGAAGGTGCAGATTATATGTATTATGACAAAGATGAATATACCACAGAGGTAAACTGGTATGCGGATCTGATCACAGAAGCTCTTGGACCAAAATGGCGTCCGATCAGAGGTAATGAACACTGTATGCATATCAATAAGATCAGTGCCAAGATGCAGGACGGATGTGATGCGGATCAGGCTTGCAGAGAACTGTCTCCATACTATGATGTGATTCACCATGAAAATAATGCATTTGTCAGAACTACGGTCGAACTGGTTCCAAAGGGATGCAATAAGGCAGTTGGAATTGCAGCGGTGTGCAGGAGCTTTGGAATAGAATGGGAAGATACCGTAGTATTTGGAGACAGCAACAATGACCTTTCCATGTTTGAATATGCGGCTACAAAAGTTGCTATGGGTAATGGTTCGCCTAAAATCAGGGAACTGGCAGATTATGTTACAACAGATATGTTCCACTATGGAATTCAAAACGGGCTTACAAAACTTGGACTTATCTGAGCAGTGTAAATACAGTGTACAGTAGAGTTATATAGAGGGAGAGATTATGAAATACGGAAAAATAAGAATAGAGGATGGCAACTTTATTTTTTCCAAACATATGATGATGAATTATCTGCCGTGCAAAGATATCATCTGGGCATATAAACGAAAAGAAGGCGTAGAAGGTGGAGCACAGAAGCAATACAGTACCAGTTCACTGGTGATCATTACACGAAGAAAGAAAAGATACCAATTTGAGATGACGGACAGGGAGATACAGAACTGTATACAGCTTATGCGGGCTCTGAATCCTCAGATGGTGACAGGTTTTCCCCAGGGAAGCCGGATTTCGATGCAAAGTCTTCCGAATACCAGAGATCTTGGTGCATTAGAAACAGAGGATGGCAGACATATTCTGCCGAAACGCCTTCTTTGTAGCGGAAGTCTGTATCATATATCTATTACGGATCAAGATATGCTGACACATGAATATCATCTTTCTACGGTTGTGGATTTCAGAACCCGGATGGAATGTCTGGAAAAGCCGGATACTATTATTGAGGGTGTACAATATCATGAGATTCCGATCGTTGATGAGGAAACACTGGGAATTACCAGATCAGGAAGCCCGACAGAACTTCTGAGGAATTTTAAAGAAATTCCTGAAGAATTCATGCTGAAGCAATATGAATCATTGGTTCATGATGAATACAGCATCAAACAGTATGCACGTTTTCTGGATGTACTTCTGCATCAGAATGAGGGAGCTGTGCTCTGGCACTGCAGTGCAGGTAAAGATCGTGTCGGTGTAGGAACCGCTCTTCTTCTCTGCGCATTGGGAGTACCGAAAAAAACGATTTACGAGGATTTTATGAAAACAAACATGTATCTGGATAAAGAAATGGAATATATGATTCGTTTTCTTGAAACCAAAATGATCGTGGACAATCAGGTCATGGATAAGATACGTCTGTTTTACAGAGTCAAGGAAGAGTATCTGGATATCGTATTTGAAACAATAAAAAAAGATTTTGGTTCCATGAATATGTTTATGAAAAAAGCACTCTACATGAATCCTAAAAACATCGAAGTCCTTCGTAAAAAATATCTTGTATAAAAATAGATAAAATGTCAAAAAATGCAAGTTATCCAAATTTTATCGTTGACAAACGATTTATTGTTGCTATAATAAAACACATGTAAACGATTTTACAAGGGAATAATTTAAAAGATTAAAGTATTGAAAGCAGGTGCGTTATGCAGAAAAGAATTTTATCCCTGTTAGTAGATAACACTGCAGGTGTGTTGAGCCGTATTTCCGGGTTGTTCAGCCGCAGAGGTTATAATATTGACAGTCTGACAGTCGGCGTGACTGCGGATGAACGTTATTCCAGAATGACTGTAGTATGCAGTGGAGATACCTTAATACTGGAACAGATCACCAAACAGCTGGCAAAGCTGGTCGATGTAAGAGATATTAAGGTTCTTGAACCAGATAATAGCGTGAGCAGAGAACTGGTTCTGGTCAAGGTAGCTGCCAGACCGGATCAGCGCGAGGGAATTATTTCTATAGCAAATATTTTCCGTGCAAACGTGATTGATGTGGGAAGAACTTCACTGGTCATTGAGATGACAGGAAGTAAGAGTAAGTTAGGTGCTTTTATTGATCTCCTTGGTGAATATGAGATACTTGAACTTGCAAGAACTGGTATCACAGGACTTTCCAGAGGTGCCAGTGATGTAAAATTCCTGTAGGATATTTTACATACTGTTTTTAGTTTGCTAAGGGGTACAGCCCTTTAACGATAAATATTATTTTACAAATAGCTTAGGAGGAAACAAAGATGGCAAACAGGATTTTTTACCAGGAAGACTGTAATTTAGGATTATTGGATGGTAAGACCATTGCAATTATCGGCTATGGCAGCCAGGGACACGCACATGCACTTAACTTAAAAGAATCAGGCTGCAATGTCATTATTGGTCTGTATGAAGGAAGTAAGTCCTGGAAGAGAGCCGAAGAGCAGGGCTTTAAAGTATATACAGCAGCAGAGGCTGCAAAACAGGCAGATATCATCATGATTCTGATCAATGATGAAAAACAGGCAGATATGTACAAAAAAGACATCGAGCCAAACCTTGAAGAGGGTAACATGCTGATGTTCGCTCATGGTTTCAACATTCATTTTGGATGTATCGTTCCACCAAAGAACGTAGATGTTACTATGATCGCACCAAAAGCTCCGGGACATACAGTAAGAAGCGAATATCAGGCTGGAAAAGGAACTCCTTGTCTGGTTGCAGTAGAACAGGACTATACAGGAAAAGCGCTTGACAGAGCACTTGCATATGGTCTTGCTATTGGTGGAGCAAGAGCTGGTCTTCTTGAAACAACATTCCGTACAGAAACAGAAACAGACCTCTTCGGTGAGCAGGCAGTTCTCTGTGGTGGTGTTGTTGCACTTATGCAGGCTGGTTTCGAAACTCTTTGCGAAGCTGGATATGACCCGAGAAATGCATATTTCGAATGTATCCATGAAATGAAACTGATCGTAGACCTGATCTATCAGTCAGGATTCAAGGGAATGAGATACTCTATCTCCAATACAGCTGAGTATGGCGATTACATCACAGGACCAAAGATTGTTACAGCAGAAACAAAGAAAGCAATGAAACAGATCCTGACAGATATCCAGGATGGTACATTTGCAAAAGACTTCCTGCTTGACATGTCTGACGCTGGAAGACAGGTTCACTTCAAAGCAATGAGAAAACTTGCTTCTGAACATCCGTCAGAAAAAGTTGGTGAAGAAATCCGTAAATTGTACAGCTGGAATGGCGAAGACAAACTGATCAACAACTAAGTAAATTTCCGTAAGGAAATTTACGCTACTCAAACGTAGTGTAACGGAGTTTGAGGTTCACGTATTAAATACGATTATAGAAACGACATGTTCAATTTTAGTTGGACATGTCGTTTTTTGTTATATTCTTCTGTCTTCTGTCAGAATATGGCGAACGAATTTTATTGACATTTAATGCCACAGAGCATAAGATAAAGGCATCTTAAGACAATCTTTTTATCAATTCATGCAGATCTGCAAACAATCCATTTTAGATTTACAAAATAACACAGGAAAGGAGAAATATGAGAACGGCAGAAAAAGCCGGAAGAATTTTTTTTACATTGATCGGGATATTGGGTGTGATGTTACTGCTTCTTCCACAGATTGGTATTTCTGTTGATTCGATCATGTCAGGGTCAATGGAGCCGGTACTGAGAACAGGAGGAATCGTTTTTACGGATACGAAGGAACGAAGACCGGAAATTGGTGATATTGTTACTTATCAGGTCGGTGAAACCAGAGTGACACACAGAGTGATCCGAAAAGAACACAAAGGATATGTAACAAAAGGTGATGCAAACAATAGGGAAGATCCGACGGTTGTGACTGCAGATCAGATTATAGGTAAAGTGATATTTTCGCTTCCCTGTCTTGGTTATGCAGCAGTATTTGTCAGACAGAGAACGATATTTGGAATACTGACAGTCATGATCTTACAGGAAATGTTTTTCCTGCTTATACAATGGAAAGGAGAGCGCAGCAGAAAAAGCGCAGAAAGAATCTATGAAAAATAACATGAAAAAAATTTTACTTCTGACAGGTGTTTTATGTCTGGCTTCAGTTGGTGGAGTATCCGCATATCTGACAGACTATGATAAGGTTTCCAATCAGTTTACAGTAGGAAAGGTAGATGTGGAACTGACAGAAGATAACTGGAAACCTGATGACCATAAAAAGATAGAGCCGGGAAAGGTGATCAGTAAAGATCCAAGGATTAAAAATACCGGAATTAATGATGCTTATGCATATCTGGAAGTTTCAATACCGACAGCAAATGTGATTGCGGCGGCAGATAATGGAAGCCGGCTGGAAAAAAGGGTACAGGAACTTTTTTCATTTCAGTCAAAAGCCAGCTGGACAAAACTGAATTCACAGAAGGTTGGAAATAATCAGGTATATGTTTTTACGTATAATAAAATTCTCAAACCGCAGGAAACAACAGAATCGCTATTTGACACGGTGAAATTCCTGAATATCATTGAAGGACAGCTGGATGGTCAGCAGTTGGAAATTCCGGTAAGAGCTTATGCGATCCAGGCATCCTATACCGGTGGTGATGCTGAGAATGTGGTTGAACAGGCAAGAAATGCATATCAGAAATATGTAGATCAGAACAAAAACCAGCCGGGACAAGTTACAGAATAATAATGTGGAAAGCGGGTGACAACATATGACAGGCAAAAAAAGAATATTTGCCGGTATGGGGATTTTACTGGGAGTCCTTGTCGGAGTGCAGGGAACCGCTGCTTATCAGTCTGCATATGATAAGGCTGGAAATATTGTGACACCAGGAAATATTTCATCAGAAATTGGAGAGGATTTTCCGAATCCACCCACGATCGTTCCGGATAAGGATATTGACATAGCCAAGAAAATATGGGTGTCAAACAATCCTTCCGGACAGAATCAGACCAGTACAGACTGTTATGTACGTGTGGCTGTCGGATATTCAAACAGCGATATTGGAAAAGCTGTTACTATGAAAAATACAGATAGCGAAAATTGGATCTACGGAGATGATGGATTTTATTATTACAAAAAGATCCTCAGAGAAGGCGAGGCAACTACACAGCTTTGTACAGGATTTCTTATTGATCATGCCAGAGTTGAAAAAAAATACTGGAAACTGTTGAATGAATTCCAAATACAGGTATATCAGGAATCTGTAGAAGCAGGACCATTTGAAAATTATCAGAAAGCCTGGGAGTATTATACTGGTGAATTATAAAAGGCAGGTGAAAATATGAGAAAATCAGTAAAAATCATAACAGGTTTTCTTTTGACGGCTATCCTTTCGGCAGCGGTGGCCTTCGCATCTTTTTCGGACAGGCTGGCTGTAGTGAATCATATTTCCGTGGGAGATATCAGTATATCTATTTCGGAATATGCCAGTAAGGGAAAGGGCGAGGTAAAGTACACGCAGCCATCGGAGGTGGTGCCCGGTCAGACGATATCCAAAATCCCGAGAATAAAAAACAATGCACTTCCCTGCTGGATCAGGGCCAGAATCACATATGCCGGAGAAAACGGAAAACTGGAATGCCTGAAAGATGAAAACATTGGAGGAATCTCAGGTGAATGGGTAAAACGTGGAGAATATTATTATTACACGAAAGTATTGAAAAAACAGGAGAGCACAGATCTGTTTCAGAATATTTCAATCCCAGATACCTGGACGGAAGAACATGCAAAACAGAAAATTGCAGTGGATATTCAGGCTGATGCGATTCAGGCTGCTAATTTCAAACCGGATTTCAGTGCAATGTCACCATGGGGAAATCAGGTGATACAGAAATGTGTGCATGAGCAGGATGGTACATTGACCTGTAAAAAGGCAATACAAAATTATCTGTAGAATTTAATGGAAAAGCACACAAATTGATTGCTGTACCGGATGATTTTTTTACAAACCTGGAATCTGCCATGCCAGGAGATATACTGAAGGATGCTGTTCAGATTGCAAACACAACAGATCAGGAAGCTGAACTCTTTTTTCAGACGAATACGGATGGAAGATCAGAAGAACAGATGAATATGTTGAAAAAAGTTCGTTTTGAAATCAGTCAAAACAAAAAAATTCTTTATAAAGGAACTCTTGATGCTGCTGAACTTGCAAAGGCGAGATCTCTTGGAAAATTTAAAAGCGGGCAGAAAGGAAGGCTGGAGTTTCAGCTTGAAATTCCACGGGAATGGGATAATGCGTATGCATTGAAAAAAACAGATATCACATGGATATTTGCGGTAAAAGAAAATGAAAAAAAAGAATTCTCTTCTTATGAGAGTGTGGGCAGTGAGAGTGCTGGTGGAGCTGCACAAGAAAAAGATATAAAAACACGGAGAAAAAATCCCGTCAGGACAGGAGATGATTCTGAACCGTTGGTACTGCTCATTCTTCTTCTGGGTTCCGGAGCGATCACTTTGTGTATCAGATGCTTAAAGAGAACGAATCTGAAGAAAAAAATAGCGGGAATCATATTGGCTTCGGTGCTGACATTTTCTGCGATGGCAGGAGTTCAGGCATCTGCAGAAGACAGGCTGTGGGAAAAACAGTATGGAGGCAGATGGTGTGGAAGATGATATTTCGCAAAACCAGACAGAAATGAAAGATGGTGATGATTCGACATCCGAAGACAACGAAGAAAATACAGAAAATGAAGGAATTGATTTGTCCGAAAGTGATACAGAAGCTGAGGAAGATCCATCGGAAGTAAAAGAAGAGACAGAAATTTCTTTTGAAGAAGAACAGGAGAACATAGATGCTGAAGTAGAAGAGAATCCAGAACAGGAGCTGGAACTGAATGCTGAAATGGGAGAAGAAGATCTTTTCATGGATAATGAAAAATCAATTGCTACATATGCAGGAAGTGGTATTCCCGTAGAATGGGTAGGACCAAATTACAAAATGCGACCGGAATATGCTTTTACCTATGCTTTTCGAAAAGGAGTTACACAGCTTTCTTATATAAGCAGAAAAAACGACAGCCTGAACAATAAAATACACAACTGGTTTGGAGACAATAAGGGATATACGACAGAATATTGTCAGAGTTTTTATGCTTGTGCAATTGGCAATACAAGTAATACGGATGCCATTACAGCAATCTATAGCAATGTAGGCGAGTATCAGGGACAGATCGTAGATCTGAAAGTGACCGTACCGGCCTGGGGAACCGTGAACAATGGTCATGTCGGAAAAGACAAAACAAAGATTACACCATGTGTGCTGTTTTACAAAGACAGAATTGCATTTAATACTATTTCAGTTGGATCGGTAAGATTTCAGTTTGAATTCCTGAATCATAATACAAGTGTGCAGATTTATCCCAAAGGACATATAACGGCAGTAGATCTGGACAGTGGGCAGGGAATCCGGACATATGACAGTTGGGGTGTTGATCATATATACCTCAGGAGTGGTTATGATTATCTGAGAACAACAGAGGGAACGACAGCAAATGGAAATGCATTTCGTGAGATACGTGGAAAAGCAGATGGAGGAAATATAACTACAGATGATGTGGAGGGCTGGTGTCAGCTGGACTTTAATGGCTCTTTTATTATCAACTGGCTGGCACAGGATTCATGGAAAAACAGTACAGGCGCGCAGAATGCATTTTACCTTTCAACGGGGCAGACGATTGGAAGCTATGAACCGAATCCGGGACCTGAAAAAAGGGTTGGAGATGAAAATGCTTCCTTTGAGTCCATGGCAAGGCATACATTCACAGATAATGATCCGGCATATGAGATCACAGAGGGAAAAAACTTTGATTATGTGATCAGACAGCAGCTTCTTCCGGGAAATTACAGCTCTTTTGAATTGAAAGATGTTCTGGATTCCTGCCTGAAATATCGAAGTGCCAGTGTCATGACTGCACTGGGAAATGATGTGACACGTTTCTTTAATATTGAAAATCGTTCCAATACGATTGTTTTTCGTGCTGATTCTAATTTCCTCAAAACAGACGAAGCATATAACAATGTGACGTATTATTTCAGGATAAAAGTGCAGGCAGGAAGCAACCAGGAAATTGATTCGCATAATCATTATCAGAGATCGAATGAGTTTTATGCGATTGAAAATACGGCATCGAGAACAATTGTTTCAGACAGGATGCAGGACACGCAGAATACAAATCAGTCGTGGGTAAAAGGAAATACAGTGCTTACTGATGGCGAGATCACTGTGACAAAAAGAATCAGGGAAGCAGATATCACATGGGCACACGGAAACCCGGTATTTCGATTCAGAATAACGGGAAAAGATCAGTTGGGAGCAACGCATGTTTATGAAAAATATGTGGAATTTAAACCTGGAAAATATGCAATGGCAGGAGAAGATGCAGTGATGAAATGTTCTTTTACCGGAATTCAGCCAGGCACATATACGGTCAGTGAGTTGCCGACATTGCGCTATCAGTTTGAGTATATTTTACCGGATACAGCCAATGTGACAGCTTCTGATAAAACAGGAATTGTTTCGATAAGCATGGCGCAGAGAAAAGCTGCGTTAACTTTTAAAAATAAGAAAACAAGGTATGATCGTTACAGTCATACAGATGTAGTTACAAATATAGTTCCGGTATCATGAGAGAGGGGCATCTGCCCTCTCTCAATCTAAAAAATAGTTGCAAAATAAAAAACGGATTGTTATAATAACATCCATCGGGGTATGGCGTAGCTTGGTAGCGCGCACGGCTGGGGGCCGTGAGGTCGCAGGTTCAAATCCTGTTGCCCCGATTGAACCAGAAAGACTGAGACAAAAATTCACTCTTGACAAGGAGCAGTGGACATGTTAGTCTTTAGTCATCGACAAAATATGCAAAATGCTTTGATGAGGAATAGTACATGAGGACCGGAGCACAGAGAGCTGTCGGGTGGTGTGAGACAGTAGAAAGAAGTCATGGAACTCGCCTTGGAGCATCTGTCCGAACTCCCGAATATCTGGAAAGTAGGCGCAGACGGTATCCACCGTTATATGGAGAGGATATAAGAATTATACAAAATATTCCGTATCCCATGAGTGTATGAACCGTTCATAAATAAGAGTGGTACCGCGAAGACAGATGTCTTTCGTCTCTTACAGTAGTCTGTAGAGATGAGAGATTTTTTTTTTGTTCAGAAACAGAAAACATACAGAGAATTTATATGTTAGAGAGACAGGAGGAAAAAACATGAAAAACGTAACAAAATACCAGAGACAGTATTATATGCCGCCAATGAAATGTATGAAATGGGCAGAGAAGGAATATGTGGACAAAGCTCCGATCTGGTGCAGCGTAGACCTTCGTGACGGAAACCAGGCACTGGTCATTCCGATGAGTCTGGAACAGAAAATCGAGTTTTTCAAACTTCTTGTAAAAATCGGATTTAAAGAAATTGAGGTAGGTTTTCCGGCAGCTTCTGAAACAGAGTATACATTTGTACGTACACTGATCGAGCAGAATCTTATTCCGGATGATGTAACGATTCAGGTTCTGACACAGGCAAGAGAACACATTATCCGCAAGACCTTTGAGGCGGTCAAAGGTGCGCCGAAGGCAATCGTGCATGTCTATAATTCGACATCTGTAGCACAGCGTGAGCAGGTATTCAAAAAATCAAAAGAAGAGATCCTGAAAATTGCTGTCGATGGTGCCAAGCTTCTGAAAGAACTGGCTGATGAAACAGAGGGGAATTTCCAGTTTGAATACAGCCCGGAAAGTTTTACCGGAACAGAACCTGAATATGCATTGGAAGTATGTAATGCAGTTCTTGATGTATGGCAGCCAACACCGGAGAATAAGGCAATCATTAATCTGCCTGTAACTGTAGAACTGTCTATGCCACATGTGTATGCGAGTCAGATTGAATACATGAGTGAGAATATGAAATATCGTGAAAATGTAATTCTTTCTCAGCATCCACATAATGACCGTGGATGTGGCGTTGCAGATTCTGAACTTGGTCTGCTTGCTGGTGCAGACAGAGTAGAAGGTACGCTGTTTGGAAACGGAGAGCGTACAGGAAATGTGGATGTAGTGACACTTGCCATGAATATGTTTGCACAGGGAGTTGATCCGGAACTGGATTTCTCTGATATGCCACATATCTGTGAAGTATACGAAGCATGTACCGGAATGAAAGTGGATGAAAGAAGTCCATACAGTGGAGCCCTGGTATTTGCGGCATTCTCAGGATCTCATCAGGATGCAATTGCAAAAGGAATGCACTGGAGAGATGAAAAAGATCCGAATCGCTGGACGGTACCATATCTGCCGATCGATCCGACTGATGTTGGAAGAAATTACGATGCAGATGTTATTCGTATCAACAGTCAGTCGGGTAAAGGTGGAGTTGGCTATATCCTGGAAACAAAATACGGCCTGAACCTGCCGCCTAAGATGCGTGAAGCTATGGGGTATGCAGCAAAAGCTGTTTCCGATCACAGTCATAAAGAACTCCATCCGGATGAAATCTTTAATCTGTTTAAATCTACATTTGAGAATGTTGTAGAACCATATAGTGTCAATGAAGTGCATTTCCAGCAGAAAGATGGAGGCATTACGACACAGGTAACATCTACCTTTAACGGAAAGACTATTACTACAGAGGCAACCGGAAACGGACGTCTGGATGCAGTCAGCAATGCACTGAAGAAAGCATACGAAATGAAATTTACACTGGTAACCTATCAGGAGCATGCACTCGAAAAGAGCAGTAGTTCCAAGGCAATCGCATATGTAGGTATCCAGAAACCGGACGGAACACTTTCCTGGGGTGCTGGCGTTGATCCGGATATCATTCGTGCATCCATTGATGCGTTGGTAACTGCAATCAACAACCGATAATCATAATCAGAACAGCCCTTTCCTTTTCAACAGTTAGTTGTAAAAACTGTTGACAGGGACAGGGCTTTTTTATGCATGTTTCACAGAATAAATTGTTTCTATGGAAAAATGAAAAAATTTCTGCTAAAATTAGATAACGTATGCCTATACATATTGAAGTTTGGATGAGAAGAAAGGAATCGGTACACAGATGCTAAAGATTAAGAGCTATGTGAAAGTAAAAAGCATTGCAGAAGCGTATGAACTGAATCAGAAAAAAACAGCACTGGTTCTTGGCGGTATGGTCTGGCTGAAGATGGGAAATCGTAATATTTCTACAGCAATCGATCTTTCCGGCCTGGGGCTGGATACAGTGCAGGAAACAGATGATGAGTTTGTGATCGGCTGCATGACACCGTTGAGAGAACTTGAAATAAATAAGAGACTGAATGAGTATACACATGGAGCAGTCAGAGAAAGTCTGCGCCATATAGTTGGCGTACAGTTTCGAAACTGTGCAACAATTGGAGGAAGTATCTGGGGACGGTATGGATTCTCGGATGTACTGACAATGTTTCTGGCAATGGATACATGGGTGGAATTGTATGATGCAGGAAGAATTCCACTGACAGAATTTGTAAACCGTAAAAAAGATAATGATATTCTTGTGAATATCATTGTACGTAAACAGCCGTTGTTTGTCTGTTATATGAGTCAGCGAAATTCAAAGACGGACTTTCCGGTACTGACTTGTGCGGCGTCTCTGATCGGCGAGGAAGCGAGAACTGTTATTGGCGCAAGACCGGCACGTGCGGTTGTTGTGGAAGATAAGGAAAGTATCCTTAAAAATTTCAAGCATATGACCAACAAACAGCGCGGAGAAGCGATTGAAAAGTTTGCTGAATATGCGGCAGAACATGTGACTACGGCAGGTAATATGCGGGCTTCCGCAGAATACAGGACTCTTCTGGTAAAGGTATTGATAAGAAGAACCTGGGAAGCAGTAGGAGGAATGAAGAATGAATATTAGTTTCTGGCTGAACGGAGTTTACCGACAGGAAGAAATTGAGCCTGGAATGTTGCTGATTGATTTTTTGAGAGAAAAAGGATGTTACAGCGTCAAAAGAGGCTGTGAAACTGCAAATTGTGGACTTTGTACAGTGCTGGTTGAAGGCAGACCGATTCTTTCATGTTCCACATTGGCTGCTCGTATTGATGGGAAAAAAGTAGTGACGATGGAAGGAATGCAGAGAGAAGCACAGGAATTCGGGAGCTTTCTTGCAAATGAGGGCGCAGAACAGTGTGGCTTCTGTAATCCTGGATTTATTATGAATGTATTTGCCATGCTTCATGAGATCAAAGAGCCGACGGAAGAACAGATCAAGGAATATCTTGCCGGAAATCTGTGCAGATGTTCCGGGTTTGTTTCTCAGACAACAAGTATCCTCAAGTTTTTAAAATATAAAAAAGCACAGGAGGACGCATAAAAATGAAATATGTAAATCAGCCTGTACGTAAAACAGACGCAATGTCGCTGGTGACAGGAAAACCAGTTTATACGGATGATCTGGCACCAAAGGACTGCCTGATCGTTAAGATATTAAGAAGTCCGCATGCAAATGCATGGGTAGAAGAGATCAAGACCGGAAATGCAGAAAAAGTTGCAGGTATCGCATGTGTTCTTACTTATAAAGATGTTCCGCAGAAGCGTTTTACTCTGGCAGGACAAACTGCACCGGAAATGAGTCCGGATGATCGTCTGATTCTGGATCGTCATGTTCGATTTATCGGAGATGCGGTTGCAATTGTAGCAGGAGAGACAGAAGATGCAGTAGACAAAGCATTAAAAAGAATTAAGGTACAATATCGAGTGGAAGCACCAGTATTGGATATGCATAAAGCAAAAGATAATCCGATTCTTGTACATCCGGAAGAAGACTGGAAACTAAAGATTCCGCTTGGTGGAGACCATAAGAGAAATCTGTGTGCAACTGCACTGGAAGAGCATGGAGATGTGGACAAGGTGCTCAGCGAATGCAAATACACAGTAGAACATACTTATCATACCAGAGCGAACCAGCAGACTATGATGGAAACCTTCCGTACAGCCTGTTATATGGATCATTTTGGAAGACTGATCGTACTTTCTTCTACGCAGATTCCTTTCCACGTAAGACGAATTGTTGGAAGAGCACTGGATATTCCGGCCTCCAAAGTGCGTGTTATCAAACCACGAATTGGTGGAGGATTTGGAGCAAAACAGACTTCCGTCAGTGAAATTTATCCGGCAATTGTTACATGGAAGACCGGTCGTCCGTCCAAGATGATCTTTTCCAGGTATGAATCTATGATCTGCTCCTCACCACGCCATGAAATGGAAATTACTGTGCGTGCAGGTGCAGATGAAAATGGTATCATTAGAGCAATTGATGTCTATACGTTGTCTAATACGGGGGCTTATGGTGAACACAGTTCTACTACAGTGGGACTGAGCGGACACAAATCAATTGGCCTTTACAGACACACAGAAGCTTATCGTTTTGCATTTGATGTTGTTTATACGAATGTGCAGGCAGCAGGGGCTTATCGTGGATATGGTGCAACGCAGGGAATTTTTGCTGTTGAATCTGCAGTAAATGAGCTGGCTCACAAAATGGGAATGGATCCGGTAAGAATCAAGGAATTAAACATGCCAGTTGAAGGTGGACCGCTTCCGGGTTATCCGGATGTACCTTATGCACAGAGTTGTACGATGGATAAATGTATGGCCAGAGCAAAAGAAATGATGGACTGGGATTCTAAGTATCCATTCCGTGATATGGGAAATGGTAAAGTCCGTGGAGTCGGAGTGGCAATGGCCATGCAGGGATCTTCTATTGCCGGTGTTGATGTTGGTGGTGCAGATATCAAATTGAACGAGGATGGTTCATATACTCTTGCACTTGGATGTACGGATATGGGAACTGGCTGTGATACGATCATGGCGCAGATCGCGGCTGACTGTCTGGAAACTCCGATGGAAAACATTGTTGTATTCAGTGTAGATACTGATATTTCACCATATGATTCAGGATCTTATGCATCCTCCACTACTTATACGACAGGTGTGGCAGTCATGAAAGCCTGCAAAGAGCTTCGAGGTAAAATATGTGAAGTTGGTGCACAGATGTTGGGAACAGATGTAGATAAGGTTGCGTTTGACGGTTCGTATGTATTTGTGGATGAGGATGAGGAAGAAGAGAAAAAAGTTTCTCTGGAACAGGTGGCGTTGAAAGGCACCTTCTTTAATAATATTGAACTGCAGGTGGTCAAACAGCATTCTTCACCGTTGTCACCGCCGCCGTTTATGGTTGGCATGGCAGAAGTTGAGGTGGATACGGAGACAGGTGAGGTAGATGTGCTGGATTACGTGGCAGTTGTTGACTGTGGTACCCCAATCAATCCAAATCTGGCACGTGTACAGACAGAAGGTGGTATTGCGCAGGGAATCGGTATGGCTCTTTTTGAAGACGTACAGTATACCGATAAAGGAAAAATCCGAAATAACTCCTTTATGCAGTATAAGATTCCAACCAGAATGGATATCGGAAAGATCCGGGTGGATTTTGAAAGCAGTTATGAAGAGAGTGGACCGTTTGGAGCCAAATCTATCGGAGAACTTGTGATCGATACACCATGTCCGGCGCTTGCGGAAGCTATTTATAATGCAACCGGAGTACGGTTTCGAGAACTTCCGATCACACCTGAAAAAATAGCGATGGGAATTCTGAAAAAGAAAGGAACCAACGAAAATTCATGACAAATATGATAATGGGAACCCTGCTGGCGGGGGGATATCTTGTTGTGTTCTGGATGTTTGGCACACTGATCCCGGAAAAGTTCCAGTCAGGGAAATTCCCGGTTATGTGTATTACCGGATTTTTGCTTTATTATACTCTGTTTGAAATTGTGGCATTTCCAATGAAATATCTGTGCTGTTCGCTGAAACAGTTGACGGTAATCTGGGGATGCCTGCTGATCCTTCTCTTTTTCTTTGTAATATGGAAAAGACGGAGAGTTCTGGCAGACAGTGTCAGGACAATACCGGGCAGTACGCAAAAGAATATATCCGTGCTTATTCTGTTGCTGGCAGCAGTAGGCCTCGCAGTGTTGCTTGGATTTAATACCAATACACTGTCAACGTATGATTCAAACAATTATATTGGACTGCCGGTGGCATCTGTGTATTCTAATACACTGGACAGAGTGGCACCTTATTCAGGAGTCCTGTTGAAGGCACCGGAGCAGTTCTATATTATGAATACAGATACGCTGCAGAGTGCAATTGTTTATCAGGTACTGAATATTCATCCACTTATGGAACGTAAATGGAGCTTTACGATTGCGATGGTGATTCTTTTTGAGATGGGACTGTACCAGTGTGCCAATGGAATTTTTTAAGAAAAAGGAAGCAGAAAAAAACAGTGTTTGTGATACTGGCAGATCTGGTGCTTTTGTTTTCGTACAGTCTTGGTGGGGTTTCTCAGTATTTTGCATATCGAACCTATGAAGGAAAAGCAATCATTGCATATCTGTATATGACTGTGATTTTTGGATTCTGTCTGGCAATATACAGAAAGGAGACGAGTCTGTGGCCATGGTGCGGACTGTTTCTGTGTGGAACAGGTGGAATTGCGTTCAGTAATTCTGCGCTGTTTATTGTGCCATGCATGATCGGAGCTACATTATTTCCGTATGTTTTATGTGATGGAATACTGAAAAGACAGTGGCATCTGCTGAAAAGATATATAATTGTGTTGCTGCCGTCAGCATTTTGGATGCTGCTCAGCCATTTGGTATAAAAGGAGGAAGAATGATTGGAAAATTTAAATGAAACAATACAATTTCTGATACAGTCCCTCCAGACCTATACGGGAAACAATCCGATTTGGATCCTTTATCCGGTGGCGCTGATCCTAATCTGGTTTCTTGGAAAAAAAGGAGATCGAAAATTATTTATCGGTGTTTTTGTAACAGAATGCCTTACGATCTTTAATCCGTTTGTCGTGAAAGTCCTTCTGGATGTATTTGGATTTGGAACACGTTTTGTCAGATTTCTGTGGATCATTGTCTTCTTTATTACAATAGGTTATGCTCTGACTTTACTTATTTTTGCATCTGCAAAAACAGGGGTACGGATCCTGACAGGTGGAATCTGTCTTGCGCTGATCGTAACACTGGGAATTCCTGTTTTCAGGGGAACAGAGGATTTTCCATATAAAAAGGCAACCAATGCGTATTTTGTTGGACAGGAGATTCTGGATCTTTCCAGTATTATACACAGTGAAGGAATTGAGCAGCCAAGAATACTGAGTGATGGACTGCTTCTTGTTTATAGACAGTATGATCCAGATGTGAGATCTTATGTGAGTCGTCGTATACTTCAGAAGATTGAAAAAACTTCCGAAGAAAAATTTATGAAGAAGAAAAAGATCAAAGATTGGATGAAAAAGATTGTAGCAGTTTATTATTATCATGATTATTCTCTTCCGGCGGAAGAGTTTCAGAGCCTGGTCAGAGGAAGTAAAGTGGATTATATTATATCCGCAACGCCGGAGCTGGATGAGTATCTGTCGGGGACGACTATGTATGTGCTTGGACAGACCGAAAACTACCGTGTCTGGAAAGTAGTATAAATCGTAGTATTAAAACAAAAATGTATATATTCTGAATTAATAGTTGAAAAAGTAGGAATAATTCAAAAACTTTACAAATACTCAAATATGTGCTATATTATAAAAAGCTTTAGGAAAAGCTTGCACCTGTAGCTCAGTGGATAGAGCAGTGGTTTCCGGTACCATGTGCGGGGGTTCGATTCCCTTCAGGTGTGTTGCACGAGGTAATGGGTCTGCCTCGGTGCGTTGTAAGTTACTGTGAACAAAGTGAACAGTAATAATTAAGGAGGACAAGAACTTGGATAATTTCAGGGAATGGTTATCAGATAACCTTCGCTATTTTATGCTTGGCGGGGTGATTTTGATAATCGTAGCTGTATTGTTCTTTAGCATACGTGCTTGTACCGGAAGTGGAAAGGGGACTTCGGACGGAGAACAAACTACAGCACAGGACAACAGCCAGGGAAATGATCCTTCTTCTCCGGAAGATGATGGGGAGACAAACGACGGGAAGAAAGAAGAAGACACGAATCCCTTGGAGGATGGCAGTGAAGAAGTTACTGCACTTATGAACAGCTACTACAAGGCTTTAGGGGAAAAAGATATTACGACATTAAGAACACTGGTAAATAATCTGACACCTTCTGATGAATCCAGAATCACAAATGCAAAGGATTATATTGAAGGATATCAAGTCAGCAAAGTGTATATGAAGAAAGGGATGGACGACAATTCGTATGTTATATATACGAAAGGAAGTTTCATCTGTAAGGGGATTGATACACCGGCACCGTCTCTTTGGAGTTCTTATGTTGTAAAAGACAGCGATGGTACCTATAGAATTTTGGGTGACCTTGAACAGAACACAACAGTTTCCACTTATATGGATTCGCTGAAATCTGATGAAGATGTAAAGAAGCTTACAGCTGAGGTGCAGGCAGAATATGAGCAGGCACAGAAGGATGACACAGCTCTTGCACAGTTCCTTGACGGACTGGGTGAAGAAGCAGATACTTCTTCTTCTGAGACGAGTGCAGACGGCACAATGCTGACAGTTACAGAAGGGTGTAATGTCAGAGCTGAAGCAAATAGTGACAGTGAAATTATTGGTGGTCTTGACGAAGGGGATCAGGTTCAGAAAATGGGACAGGAAGGTGACTGGATCCAGATTGAATATGATGGTCAGACCGGATATGTATACAGTGGATTGCTTCAGTAAAATATTTAGACAGAATAAAAGACACGGGATGGATCCTGTGTCTTTTTCAATGCTTATTTTTTTAGAGAACCGTCTGCCTGTAGTTCATAATTTTGATCATCTACTGTGATCGTTCCGGTCTGCATGATACCATCCAGATCCATGTAATAACGTTTGTCATTATCATCCACCCATCCGGTCTGCATGATACCATCTTTATCAAAGAAATAATGTTTGCCGTCAGTATCGATCAGCCAGCCTGTGTAAGGAACACCGTCAACCATAAACATCCAGTTGCTGCCGCTTGAAGTCCAGACTCCAAGGCTTGCCTCCGGGGATGTCTCATCTTGTGATATGGATTCAGAAGGAGAGACAGAAGGCTCGACCGTAATGGTCGGTGTAGCAGAAATGCTGACGTTTGCCTTTGGTTTCTGGGTAGGAACAGGCGTTGGTGTGACCTTGGATTTTTTATTACAGAGGAATGTCTGGCAGGAATTTTGTAATTCGCATCAAAAGAAGTTCGACGGAATAAAAATCCTGCAGACAGACACAATAAAATCGCAATCAGAAGCAGCAGGGGATTCAGGTGTCGTTTCTTATCAGACATAATTTCCCTCCTTTGTGTATCTGAAATGATAAAACAATAATTTTATCATACAATATGTGGTGAAAAAAAAAACAAGGTCTCGGTTGCGGACAAAAAGAAAAAACTATATAATAGAATAATGGACGAAAAAAGGATAACAACAGATCAGACTACAATAAGAATAAATAAATACCTGAGTGCGGCAGGAGTATGTTCAAGAAGAGAAGCAGACCAGCTGACAGATGCCGGACGGGTTACGGTTGCAGGAAAAGAAATCGGTACTGGAGAAAGGATTCCAGCAGATGCCGAGGTTTTTTTGGATGGCAGACCGGTGAAGGCAGAGACCAGGCAGGTACTTCTGCTTTTTTATAAGCCAAGGGGTATTGTGTGCAGTACAAAAAAGCAGCGACAGGAAACGACAGTAACAGAGTTCCTGGATTATCCGGTGAGAGTATATCCGGTAGGACGTCTGGACAAAGATTCAGAGGGACTGCTTTTACTGACGAATCAGGGTGACCTGGTTAATCGTATCATGCGTGCAGGTAACTACCATGAGAAAGAATATGAAGTAACCGTGGACAAAAAAATTACAGAAACTTTTACCAGAAAGATGAGCAGTGGTGTCCCGATTCTGGGGACTGTGACACGACCATGTACGGTATATAAGACCAGTGATAAAAGCTTTTCTATCATATTAACACAGGGATTGAATCGCCAGATCAGAAGAATGTGTGAATATCTGGGATATCATGTATGTACATTGAAACGTATCCGTATCATGAATCTTACACTGGACGGCCTGAAACGTGGAGAGTATCGGGAAATACGTGGAGATGAATGGAAGAAACTGAATGAACTGATACGGGATTCTTCCAGTGAGACAGTAATCAGAACAGGAGGACAGCATGGAAACATCAGCGGCAGAACAAATAAAAGAACTGGTGCAGAAGCTGAACGAAGCGGCAAAGGCATACTATCAGGAAGACCGGGAGATCATGAGCAACAGAGAGTACGACGCACTGTACGATCAACTGGAAAAAATGGAAAAGGAAACAGGAATCGTTCTGGCAGACAGCCCAACTGTTAATGTGGGATATGAGGCGGTCGATGCACTGCCAAAGGAAACACATGAGTATCCAATGCTTTCGCTGGATAAGACTAAGGACAAAGAAGTTTTAAGAGCGTTTATCGGGACACATCCAACCCTGCTTTCCTGGAAGATGGATGGGCTTACGATCGTTCTCACATATGAAAATGGAGAATTGCTTAAAGCTGTTACCAGAGGAAATGGTATCGTGGGAGAGGTAATTACAAATAATGCAAAAGTATTTAAGAACATTCCGCTGAAAATTGCGTACCGAGGCAGACTGGTCCTGCGAGGGGAAGCCATCATTACGTATTCTGATTTCGAAAAGATCAATGATACGATCGAAGATGTCGATGCAAAATACAAAAATCCTCGAAATCTCTGCAGCGGTTCGGTCCGACAGCTGAATAATCAGATCACGGCAGAAAGAAATGTGCGCTTTTATGCATTTGCTCTGGTTTCTGCACAGGATGTAGATATGCATAATTCCAGAAAATATCAGATGGAATGGCTTAGAAGACAGGGATTTGAAGTAGTAGAATATCGTATGGTCACAGGAGAGAATCTGGACGAAGCAATGGATTACTTTGCACATGCGATCGAGAAAAATGATTTTCCATCAGATGGGCTCGTTGCATTATATGATGATATTGCCTATGGAGAATCACTCGGAAGTACTGCGAAATTTCCCCGGAATGCGTTTGCTTTTAAATGGGCCGATGAAGTGAGGGAGACGACACTTCGTGAAATTGAATGGAGTCCTTCAAGGACAGGTCTCATTAATCCGGTTGCCGTATTTGATCCGGTCGAACTGGAGGGAACGACAGTCAGCCGTGCCAGCGTGCATAATGTGAGTATCGTGAAAGATCTGCAGCTGGGAATTGGGGATACGATCCAGGTATATAAAGCAAATATGATCATTCCACAGATTGCTGAGAATCTGACACGAAGTAGTAATCTGGAAATACCGGAAATCTGTCCGGCGTGCGGTCAGGAAGCCAGAGTGATCAGGGAAAATGATGTAGAGGCACTTTACTGTATGAATCCGGACTGTGCGGCAAAAAAGATCAAGGCATTTACTTTGTTTGTAAGCAGAGATGCCATGAATATTGACGGACTGTCAGAGGCAACGCTGGAAAAATTTATTGCAAAAGGTTTTATACACAACTTCGGAGATATCTTTGAGATAGAAAAGTTTCGTGATGAGATCGTAACGATGGAAGGCTTTGGAGAAAAGTCCTATGAAAACCTGATGATCAGCATTGAGAAGGCAGAAGAAACAACACTTGCAAAAGTAATCTACAGTCTTGGAATCGCAAATATCGGACTTTCCAATGCAAAAGTAATCTGTCGGCATTTTGATGATGATCTGGACAAGATCCGTTCAGCAGATGAAGAAGAAATCAGTGCGATCGATGGAATCGGACCGGTCATAGCAAAGAGTCTGACAAAGTATTTCAGTAATCCGGAGAATAATCAAAAAGTAGATCATCTGCTGAAATATCTTCATATTAATAAGGAAGAAATTTCCGGTGAGCAGATCTTTGCAGGAATGAACTTTGTCATTACCGGAAGTCTGGAACATTTCAGTAACAGAGGAGAAGCCAAAAATCTGATCGAATCACTGGGCGGCAAAGTAACCGGTTCGGTGACGGGTAAGACAAATTATCTGATCAATAATGATGTGACTTCGAATTCATCAAAAAATAAAAAAGCCCGGGAACTTGGAATTCCGATTCTGTCAGAGGAAGATTTCCTGAAACTGGCAGAAAGATAAAAGATTATATCAGATATGAGATGACTCCACCTCTGCAGGTGGTGAGCAACAAAATTATATCAGTGGCGGGATTCTTGAAAAATTTGTAATTGGACAAAAGGAGGAACAGAAAATGCCGATTAAGATACAGGGAGATTTACCGGTAAAAGAAATTCTTGAAAGAGAAAATATATTTGTCATGGATGAGGGAAGAGCGGTACACCAGGACATTCGCCCACTTCAGATTCTGATCCTGAATCTGATGCCTCTGAAAGAAGAAACAGAACTGCAGCTTCTGCGGTCTCTGTCAAACACACCATTACAGGTGGACGTGACTTTTATGGCAGTTGAGAGCCATCAGGCAAAAAATACGTCTGCCAATCATCTGAATAAATTTTATCAGACTTTTTCGGAACTCAAAGATATGAAGTTTGATGGAATGATCGTGACAGGAGCACCGGTAGAACAGATGGAGTTTGAAGAAGTGGATTACTGGAACGAGCTGACAGAGATCATGGACTGGACAGAAAGTCATGTGACATCTACGATTTTTCTGTGCTGGGCTGCACAGGCAAGTCTGTATCATTTTTACGGACTTCAGAAACGTCAGCTCGATCACAAAATGTTTGGTCTCTTCTGGCACAAAGTTCTGAATCGTAAGATCCCGCTGGTCAGAGGATTTGATGATGCTTTTCTTGCACCACATTCCAGACATACAGAGGTTCCAATCGAAGATATCCGTGCATGTAAAGATATCACGATTCTTGCAGAATCTGAGGAGGCGGGGCTTTTTCTTGCAATGGCGCAGGGGGGACGTAAGATTTTTGTCATGGGACATCCGGAATATGACCGTGTGACACTGGATGGAGAATATAAGAGAGATGTAGGAAAGGGACTTCAAATCGATCTTCCGAAGAATTATTACAAAGATAATGATCCGGAAAACAGACCGCTGCTTCTCTGGAGAGCTCATGCCAATAATCTGTATACAAACTGGCTGAATTATTACGTATACCAGAGTACTCCGTTCGACCTGATGGGAACACCGGATTTTGGCAGTATTTCGTTTGAGTAAAAAGGCCGAGTAGTTTGATGGATTAAAGAATATTATAAAGAAAGTGCGAAACCTGGAGAATATTTCCACCGGGCTTCTCACTTTTTTGGTGTACAGGACAAATATGGTAGTGTATAATAGATTTAAAGCATTGAAAATATAATATGCAGGGGGAAAATGAAATGGATGGTTCGATGTTTATCGGAACATGGTGGTCACTGGTACCGCCATTGCTGGCAATCGTGCTGGCATTAGTAACCAAGGAAGTGTACAGTTCGCTTTTTATCGGGGTGGCAGCAGGGGCACTGCTGTATACCGGCTTTCATCCGTGGAATGCATTTGTGGCATTCTTTGATATCATGAAGAACAGTATGAATCTGAATATTTTGATCTTTGATGTACTGCTTGGAATGATCATCGTCCTGATGTCAAAATCAGGCGGATCGGCAGCTTATGGCAAATGGGCGGGAAGTAAGATCAAGACTAAGAAAAGTGCAATGCTGGCAACGACAGGTCTTGGCGTACTGATCTTTGTGGATGATTATTTTAACTGCCTGACAGTTGGTTCTGTTATGAGACCTGTCACAGACCGTTACAAGGTATCCAGAGCCAAACTGGCATATATTATTGATGCAACAGCTGCACCGGTATGTATTATCGCACCGATTTCCAGCTGGGCGGCAGCTGTCAATTCTTATGTGCCGGATGATGCTGGTATTACAGGATTTCAGCTGTTCCTGTCAACGATTCCGTATAATCTGTATGCGATCCTGACACTTGTGATGGTAGTTTTCATTATCATGACCGGACTGGATTTTGGTCTGATGAAGGTACATGAACGCAATGCGGCCAGAGGAGATCTTTTTACTTCAGGTGGAGAGGAGTTTGATCAGGTTAAAGACGAAGAAATCTCAGCAAATGGAAAAGTCATCGATCTTGTGCTGCCGGTACTGGTACTTATCGTATCTGCAATCGGGGCAATGATCTATACAGGATTCCTTGGTGGAGCAACAGATATCGTGACTGCTTTTTCTGGTTGCGATGCAGAGACCAGCTTGATCTTTGCTACGATGATCACGGTATTTTTTATGCTGATTCTTTATCTTCCACGCAAAGTGGTTACCTTTAAGGGATTTATGGACAGCTTTGTAGAGGGATTCAAGATGATGATTCCTGCAATTGCAATTCTGATCTTTGCATGGTCACTGAAAGGCATGGGCGATGCACTGGAAATCAGTACTTTTGTCAAAAATATCGTTGGAAGTAATGCATCTGCAAGTGTGATCCTTCCGGCAATCTTGTTTGTAGTTGCTGTGTTCCTTTCTTTTTCAACAGGAACAAGCTGGGGAACTTTTGCAATCCTGGTTCCGATCGCAATCGCAATGTTCCCGGGTTCTGAAAATCTTCAGATGATGATCATTTCTGTATCAGCAGTTCTGGCAGGAGCAGTCTGTGGTGACCATGTTTCTCCGATTTCTGATACTACAGTTATGTCTTCAGCAGGGGCACAGTCAAATCATATCAATCACGTAACTACGCAGATGCAGTATGCAGCAGTAGTTGCAGTGATCTCCTTTATCGGGTATATCATTGCCGGATTTGTACATATCTGGTGGGTGGTTCTTGGAATCAGCCTGATCCTGCTTCTGCTTACGCTTACAGTGATCAAAAAAATCACATCTTCCAAAGAAGAGGAGACAAAAGCAAGTGCGTAAGATTCAGGTACCATATATTGACCAGAGCATAAAATATCCAACTGGATGCGAGAGCGTTTCGGCAGTTATGTTATTGAAGTATCTTGGCTATGAGATTACGGTAGATGAGTTTATTCAGAACTGTCTTGAGTGCCGAGAGATGGAAATACGGGATGGTGTTCTGTATGGTCCGGATCCGAATAAATTTTTCTGTGGAAATCCTTATGATGAAGAATCTTATGGGATTTATGCGAGAGGACTTCAGAAAGCGCTTGCAAAAGCCGCAGGGGATTATTATGAATTTCTGGATGAGACGGGAACATCGACAGAGACACTTCTGAAAAAGTATATCGATCAGGATATGCCGGTGGTATTCTGGGCATGTATCAACATGCGTAAGGAAATTCCGGGACCGGAGTGGAAACTTCTGGATACAGGAGAACGATTTTGCTGGACCTCGAACGAACATTGTATGCTGCTGGTGGGATATGATGAAGAAAAGTATTATTTTAATGATCCGTATGATAACAATGGAGTAGTTGGATATCCAAGAACACTGGTTGAAAAAAGACATGCTGCGCAGCACAGTATGGCGCTTGGTGTCTTGAAAAGATGATTTTGTACCAAAAAGTGTCAGGATTTTATAAAAACTTTATTTGAATTAAAAAGGTAAATCTGCTATAGTAGATATGGTTACGGTAAACTGTTTTTTATCAGAGAAAGAAGTGTTTATTGTGCGTAAGAAATCACACATATTATTGGCAAGGTATCTGGCAGATCAGATGCCGGCTAATGAAAGTTTACAGTCACATAGAAAAGCATTTTGTCTTGGCAATATCCTGCCGGACATCCAGCCTTCATTTGTAACCAAGAGACATGAGTATTTCGGTACTTTTGATGAGGTTCAGGGTAAGATACGACGACTGGTTCAGTCAGGGGCCGGGTATAATGACAGGGTATTCTGGCGGAGATCCGGAGAGGTCATGCATTATATAGCAGATTATTTTACTTTTCCACATAATAAGACGTTTGATGGTACATTTTATCAGCACAACACCTATGAAAAGCATCTGAAGAACGAGCTGAAAGCATTTGTTCTGGAAGGTAAGGCTGATGTGTATGCGGAGAAGAAAATCCATTTTGAGACGCTGAATCAGCTTCTACAGTACATTAAGGAACATCACAGGAGATATCTGAACTGTAAGAGAAATATAGATGATGATATTCATTATATCCTCACTGTGTGCTATCAGGTATTTCAGGGACTGTTTCAGTTATGCAGGAAGAATGGCATAGCAGATTATGCTTATGCAGTTATGTAAATATGAAAAGAATGTGAATTTTATCCAGAAACCGTCGGGGTATTTATCCCGGCGGTTGATTTTTATGGAAGTTTATGCTAAACTAACCACAGTTATTGTGTAAGTGAGTTAGCAGTGAGAAACATACCTTTATAAGGGGAATAAAGATATGTTCTTGACAGAAGGGAGCAATTTTACCAGAATGAAGAACAAATATCTGACCAGAAGTTTATGTGTAACAATTTTATCTGCAATGGTTTTATCCAGTCCGATGTCAGTCATGGCTGCGGATGAGCATATAGAAACTGCAAGCGATTTGGGCGATGGAAGTGGTGAGGTAATCTCTGATGGAAGTGATACACCGGACACACCGGCACCGGAACCGAACACACCGGCACCAGAACCGGACACACCGGCACCGGAGCCAGATACGCCGACGCCAGAACCAGATACACCAACACCGGAACCAGATACGCCGACACCGGAGCCGACTGTGACGCCATCGGATCCAACTGCAACACCGGAACCGACTGTGACGCCATCGAATCCAACTGCAACACCGGAGCCGACTGTGACACCATCGGATCCAACTGCAACACCGAGTCCGGCACCGACAAATGTAACAGAATCTGAAGCTGCAAAGAATCTGGTAGCAAAGATCAATGCACTTGCGAAGGAGACACTTACAGTAAATCATGCGGCAAGGGTAAAAGAACTCAGAGCAGAATATGACAGCCTGCCGGAAGACCAGAAGAAGTTTGTTACAAATTACGATCTTCTTGTTGGTTTTGAAAGCAAGATTGCAGAATTGCAGAAGAATCAGAAGGATGCGGGGAATGCAACAGATATTTCTGATGGAAGTGGAAATGTTACAGGCAAGACAGGAACACCGGTTTATTATGTGTCGAACCTTCATGCAGGCAAAGAATTTTATCTGGACAGTTTGAAAAATAATTATCAGCTTTCTTTTTCTGATGATTTTTCTTCTGTGATGGATGAAATTGAAAAAGAATATAAAGAAAAAAACAAACTGACAGACGCTAGCGACAGCAAGGCTGACGGCCTGACGACTTCAGCAGATTCTCTGCTCGTGCGTAACTGGCAGGATATCCTGGCAATCTATGTTTATGAGCAGAGCCAGGAAGGAAACACGGAGTTCACTCTTGATTCATCAGCGAAGGATGAACTGGCAAAGATCTTTGCTGAGATGAATCCGGTTGTCCGTGATAAAGAAAGCATTACACATGTTTCTTATGGAAACTATCACATTAACCATTATATTAAACAGAATAATATTTCACAGGAAAACAGGACAGTACTTAAGAAATATGTAGAAACAGATTGCAAGCTGCTCTGTGCGATTGTTACAGATGCGAAAGGATTTGTACGTCAGAGTGTCGGGGATGATGTTTCTGAAGAACGTGTAAATGTCATTACTGCAGCATATTCACTGGTAGGTGAAGTTGGATATTTCTGGGGCGGCAAATCAACGCAGATAGGTAAAGACTCCAGTTGGGGTTCTGCCGAAAAAGTATCTGCAGCAGGCAGTGCCAGCAGTGGAACTGTCCGTGCATATGGTCTTGACTGCAGTGGATTTGTTACATGGTCAGTGATCAATGGATATCTGAATCAGGGTATGCAGAGCAGTGTGGGAGACGGTACTTCTGAACAGTGGGAGAATGCCAATGTTGTCAGTGAACAGGATGCACAGCCGGGTGACCTTGTATTCCAGAATGGACCGGAAGCAGGCAGTAATAACCATGTAGGTATTATCTGTGGCAAGACAGATGCAGGCGACTGGATCGCAGTACACTGTTCTTCCAGTAAGAATGGAGTAACAGTTGGAGAAGCTTATGGTGCAAGTTTCCGTTATATCCGTCAGCCGTCCTTCTATCCTACACAGACGGAAGTTGCAGAGATGGAAAACCAGGGTGCAAGTGCAGACAATGCAGAAACAGATCTGATAACGGATAATATAACAACGTCAGCAACACTTGTGGCAGAAACAACAAACCCTCTCAGTGATGGATTGAATGTGAAGGATACAGCAACACATGATACAGCGGAAACAATTACAGCACCTGCTGATGCGGCTGAGGATGTTGAGATAACATTTGAGGATATGAGTGATGAATCCGAAAATCAGACGACTTTCAATTATGCGACGGGTAGTGTGGAAGTGACAGATACGCTGGATGAAATCCTGAATCAGAATGTTTCGGTTTCCGGAAGTTCTGCGGAAATTCTTCCGCAAAAACCGGATAACAGTGATATTCAGGTTACTTTTGAAGATTGATGATAAACAAGGCCGGACGATTCGAAAGAGTCGTTCGGTTTTTTACAGCAAGCTCTTTTATTGATGGCGGAAGTCTGATAATATAAGACTGTACAGGAGATAAGGGAGTGACAGATGAAGAAAAAAAGAAGATTTGGACGTAGAGTTTTCTGCGTTTTGATTGTCCTGTTTATGGGTGTCATCTGGCAGAGTGATCTTCTTTCTCAGGAACCTGCTGAAGTCAGGTCATTAAGAAAACAGGAGATTCTGCAGACCGATGACAATTACAGGGAATATTATTTTGGATTGCTGACAGAAGATGAGAAGAAAATATATCGTGAAATGCTGAGTGGAATACAGGAGAGACAAGATGAGTTTTATCTGACATCTTCGAATGAACAGCTGATCAGCAAAGTTTACCATGCATTGCTGAAGGATCATCCGGAACTTTTCTGGGTGCACAATCGTGAGGAAGTATATACGACTGCGTATAAAGGAACCGATTATTGCAGATTTTCACCTGGATATACGTATACAGATCAGGAAATTCAGGAAATTATGGCATTCATGGAACATGCGCTGGAAGAAGTGAAAGAGCAGATTACACAGGATATGTCTGCTTATGATAAGGTCAAAACAGTTTATACGTATCTGATAGATCATGCAGAGTATGAAGCATCGGAGGATGACCAGAATATTGCAGGCATTTTCTGGAAAAAGAAAGCTGTGTGTGCCGGATATGCGAGGGCGGTACAGTATCTTTTGGAACAGCTTGGAGTTCCGTGTATTTATGTAGAGGGAAATACGAGGGACAGTGATGAAGGACATGCCTGGAATATCGTAGAAATTAACGGTGAGCAATATTATGTAGATGCTACAAACGGGGATCAGCCGGCATTTCTGGAAGGCGGTGCGGTTTCTCTGGAAGAACATAAGACAACAATTTATGATTATCTGTGTCCTTTTCCACAGGAATATGAGCAATTATATACAGCATCCGATGAATTTCCGGTTCCGGAGTGTACTGCGACGGATCTTAATTTTTATGTGCTGAATCAGGCATGTTTTGATACATATGATGAACAGCAGATTTATGATTTCTGCTGTATGCGTCTTGAGAACGGAGCTGCGGTAGTACGTTTCAAATTTACTTCGCAGGAAGCTTTTGACGAAGCATGTCAGCAGTGGATACAGGAAGGATATGTTCAGAAAGTTGCTGAATATTATCTGAAAATGTATGGGCTCAGTACAGTAGAGTATCATTATGGTATTCTGGATAATCTGAAAACGATATATTTTATGTTTTAGAGGAGATATTTTTATGAATGATATTTTTGCAGCAGATTATGAATATGATTGAGAATACGCGGACAGTACCGTCTATATCCAGTTTTTCGATGATCGGTTTTACAGTACTGCTGATTTTTGGAGTGATCAACTGTATTCTGGGATATCGGCTTCTGCGTTTCTGGATGATGCTCTGTGGTTTTGTCATTGGAGCTGGAATTGGATTTGGTGCAGCGTATACCGGTGGTGTGACAGAGAAATATATGTATGCGGTTTTTATGGTTGGAGCGGGTGTACTGTTGGCCGTGATCGCATTTGTGAGCTATAAGATTGGAATTTTTATTCTGGGAGCAGGCATTGGAATTGGACTTGGTATTTATGTTTTTCATCCAACTACTTCGTTGGTATTCTTTTTCTGTCTCCTTCTGGGAGTGGGCCTTGGTGTGTTGGCTATGAAGCAGGCGAGGGAAGTTCTGATCATTGGGACAAGCCTTCTGGGAGGTGCGATGGCAGGCTTTTCTGCTGCAAAATTAGGCGGACTGGCGGATATTCCGTATGGTCTGGGACTGAGTGCAGGATTTGCACTTCTTGGAATGCTGATTCAGTTTGCGACAAACAGGCGCAAAGATGATGACGAGGAAGAAGAGTACGAAGAGGATGCGTATAACGATGGACAGGACAGTTCTGATTATGTGGATTTCAGGGATTATATGCCACAGAAATCAGAAAGAAAGGCGCAGAAAGAAGTCAGAAGAACATCGGCACAGAGACAAAATGTGAAGCATACGCCGGGAAGAGCGCAGAACAGTTCTCATAAAGCATCTCGGAGTGCGCAGCAGGTAGATTTCAGACTTGAAAAAAATAAAGGAGAAACATAAAAAGGATGCGGTGGCACCTGAATCAGGAAAAAACAATTCCGTACCAACCGAGAAAGAGCAGACAGAAAGAAATTGATCTTCCGCTGGGATCTTTTGATACAGAAGATTCCTATCATCCAATGAATGATGACTATGAAGAACCGGTTGTAATTGATGAGGATGAACTGGATGAGGAGGTGCTGAGAGAAATGATGGACGAAGACGACTACAATAGGTGCATTTGCAATCGGGGAGTATCCAGAAGCTGTAGCAGTTATGCTCTTTTATCAGGTTGGTGAGTTTTTCCAGTCACTTGCTGTAAAGCGTTCCAGAAAATCAATTTCTGATCTTATGGACATCAGACCGGATTCGGCTACAGTCAGAAGAAATGGCGAACTGGTAGTAGTAGCACCGGAAACTGTTTCGATTGGCGAACTGATTGTTGTAAAACCGGGAGAAAAGATTCCTTTGGATGGAATTGTTACAGAGGGTGAGTCAATGCTTGATACAAGAGCACTTACCGGTGAATCTGTTCCAAGAAGCATCCGTAAGGGAGAAGAAGCACTGTCAGGATGTGTCAATCAGAGCGGTGTTCTTACAATTAAAGTTACAAAGAGTTTTGGAGAATCAACAGTTACAAAGATTATAGATCTGGTTGAAAATGCTTCTTCCAGAAAAGCACCTACGGAGAACTTTATCACAACATTTGCACGTTATTATACACCGATTGTTGTTGGCATGGCTGCTATTCTTGCTATTATTCCGCCTGTCATTCTTGGTGGTGGATGGTCAGAATGGCTTCGCAGAGGTTTTGTATTCTTAATCGTTTCATGCCCTTGTGCATTGGTTATTTCCATCCCTCTGACCTTCTTTGGTGGAATTGGTGCGGCATCAAAGAGAGGTGTGCTTGTAAAGGGAAGCAATTATCTAGAAGCACTGAATAAGGTAAGCGTCGTCGTGTTTGATAAAACTGGAACCCTGACAAAAGGTGTGTTTAAGGTTGTTGATATCACAGTAGAATTCGGCTTTACAAAAGAGCAGGTTCTTGAATATGCTGCACAGGCAGAAAGCTATTCAAACCATCCGATAGCAAAATCCATACAGGAGGCTTTCGGCAAAACAATTGATCAGTCTGTTCTTTCCGGTTATGAAGAAATATCAGGACATGGAATTCGTGTATTGATTGGTGGTAAAAGAGTACTTGCAGGAAACAGCAAACTTATGGATTCTGAGAAAGTATCTTATGCAGCCTGCCAGTCAGCCGGAACAAAGGTTTATATTGCTGTTGATGGCAGATATGCCGGATGTATCGTAATAGCCGATGAAGTGAAAGATGACAGTCAGAATGCGATTGCCAGTCTGAAGAAAATCGGTGTTGAGAAAACAGTTATGCTTACCGGTGATGATGAAAAGATTGGAAAGGCTGTGGCAGAGCAGCTCGGACTGGATGAATATTATGCACAGTTACTTCCAGATCAGAAAGTTGAAAAACTGGAGTACCTGGATCAGCATAAGACAAAAGGAAGCAAACTTGCATTTGTAGGAGATGGTATCAATGATGCACCTGTTCTTGCAAGAGCCGATGTAGGAATTGCGATGGGTGGACTTGGTTCAGATGCTGCGATTGAAGCTGCAGATGTTGTTCTGATGACAGATGAACCATCAAAGCTTGTGGATGCGATTGATGTTGCAAAAGCAACGAAAAGAATTGTTATGCAGAATATTATCATTGCACTCGGAATCAAGAGTGTGTTCCTTATACTGGGTGCATTAGGCATAGCAGGCATGTGGGAAGCTGTATTTGGTGATGTTGGTGTTACGATTATAGCAGTATTGAATGCCATGAGGATTTTGAAAAAATAAAGGAGAAAAGTGCAGTGAAGCGTAGACTTATTTTACTGGTGGTGGTAATTGCTTTGATTGCAGGGTTTGGTGCATTACTGCACTCCCCTCCATCCATTATAGATGCTGTTACAGGTGCAACACCAAAGGCAAAGAAAGCAGCCCAAAGCTCGGCACAGCTTGAGGGCAGTTATATTTTCTGTATGAATCCGTTGCTTGATAAACTGTCAGATGAGGATATAAGAGAGCAATTAAAAGCATTTGTAACAGGAAAGACGGATAGCATTCGTACAGATACAGAATTATCATTTGATATTTATGTTTCGGAAACAGATTATGCGCTTATAAGATATGCCGATTCCTTATGCGAAAGGCTTAATGATGCAGGTGCTGATGTGCAGATAAAACAATACAGCGGTACAATGCTGCGTTCAAGGGCAGTCAGTGGGAAATATGAAGCATTCCTTTCTGAAAGTGATCTGGTCAGCACAGACGCTCTTGAAAATGCTGACTATATCATACTGGACAGTGCAGAAATGAGGTGAGCGGAAGAATGAGAAAAATAAATACAATACTTTCCGTATTACTGCTCGTGATTTTTATGCTGCATGGTCTTATGGGAAGTTTTATGCTTCTTGGAATTGGAAGCAGTGCCGGGAAAATACTTGCATGGGTTGGAGTGGCTGTTCTTGCAGCACATACTGTGATTGGAGTCATACTTACCATAAATACTTTGAAAATTTCTAAAAATGCAGGTAACAGCTACTTAAAACAAAATGCAGTATTCTGGGCAAGGAGAGCCAGCGGACTTGCAATACTTATTCTGATGTTTTTCCATATAGGATTATTTGGCGGAGTACAGGACGGGATCTATATTTTGTTTCCGTTTACAACAGTAAAACTCATTACGCAGCTGTTACTGGTTGCAGCACTTTTTATTCATCTTTTTATAAATATCCGTCCACTGCTTGTATCGCTTGGAATCATAAGCTATAAGGAGAGAAGAGGAGACATTTATCTGATATTGTCGGTTCTGCTGCTGTTTAGTGCAGGGGCAGTTATCATTTACTATATAGGATGGCATACATTATGAAAAAGAATATGATTATTGTCGGAGCAGGGCTTGCCGGTCTGTCGGCAGCTTTGCAGGCAGTAAAAGAAGGATGCAGTGTAAAGTTAATCTCTTCTCTGCCTTCTGAGAGAGCACAGTCAGTTATGGCAGAGGGCGGTATCAACGCCGCACTTAATACCAAGGGAGAAGATGACAGTACACAGGAACATTACGAAGATACGATAAAAGCCGGATGCAATCTGGCAGATCCAAACGCAGTCTGGAATATGACACAGGCGGCACCGGAAGTGGTAAAGTGGCTTCACAGCATCGGAGTGCAGTTTAATACATGTGGTTACGATGAACTGGATCTGAGAAATTTCGGGGGACAGAAAAAGAAACGGACAGCGTTTGCAAAGAGTGATACCGGAAAACAGATCATGACAGCTATGATAGATGCAGTACGGCGATTAGAAGTGCAGGGACAGATAGAGCGTTTTGAACATCACTCTTTCCGTACTTTACTGATGACAGCGAACATATGTCATGGATGTGTTGTCTGCGATAACTATACAGGTGAGATAAAAATGCTATATGCGGATGCAGTTATCGTGGCTTCCGGTGGTATGCATGGACTGTTTGGAAATACGACAGGTTCCTTAGCAAATACCGGTGAAGTAAGTGCCAGCCTGTTTTCGGCAGGTGTTCCTATGGCTAATCTTGAGATGATCCAGTATCATCCGACAACAGTTGAGATTGGCGGAAAGAAAATGCTGATCAGCGAAGCTGCCAGAGGAGAAGGTGGTCGCCTTTTCACATACAGGGATGGAAACCGATGGTATTTTATGGAAGAAAAATATCCGGAACTTGGCAATCTGATGCCAAGAGACATCACTGCAAGAGAAATATGGAAAATAAGTAAGGAAAGTCCTGTTTATCTGGATATGACAGAGATACCTAAAGATGTGACAGACAGGAAACTTGCGGGGCTGGTATCGGATTGTCAGATTTATCTTCATAAGGATATCAGAAAAGAGCCGGTACAGGTTGTGCCGGGTATCCATTATTTTATGGGTGGTATTTACGTGGACGAGAAGCATCGTACACCTGTCAGAAATCTATATGCTGCCGGAGAGTGCTGTGCACAGTATCATGGAGCAAATCGTCTTGGTGGTAGTTCTTTGCTTGGAGCAATCTATGGTGGCAGAATTGCAGCACAGACTGCCTGCGAGGATGCAATGACAGCTAAGGATATGCTGGTAACAGAGACGCAAGAGCTGGCAGATTTGTGTGAATCCATCAGCCAGCCTGATAAGAAGAAAATAAATAAAATCATGCTAAATACACTTGGAGTTGTAAGAAATCGGAAACGCATGGAAGAAGAACTGGAGAAGCTATGCCAAATAAAAGGCTCACTTTCACTGCTGGGACAGGCTGCAATCATGAGTGCCATCGAAAGAACAGAGAGCAGAGGTGCACACTACAGAGAAGACTATCCGAAGAAAAATGATGATTTTGCAAGAACAACCATTGCAAGCTATAATGGACAAAAGATACAGATACATTTTGAAGAAATTCCGGAAAGGCGGCAGTAAAAATGAGATATACCATTCGTATAAAGCGTCAGGAAAATAAAGAAGCAAAAGCCTTTCTGGCAGGAATTTGAAATAGAAGCAGAGGGTGAGCTTTCCATTGCAGCTATGCTGAATGAACTGAATGCAAGAACAGAAACTTACTGATAAATACAGGCAAAGAAGCTAGAACCGAATTTACATGGGAATGCGGCTGTCATGGTGAAAAAGTGCGGGCATGTGACGATGCGAATCAATGGTCTGCCAGAACTTGCCTGTTCTACATTTTGCAATCTCTAAAGGGAAAAGTTAATTGTACTAGGAAACCTTTGAGTAAATTTCCGGTAATGTAAAAGAATCTGTTACCTTATTATACTGAAAATCGGAAGCGGACAGGAAGAAGGCTTCGAGCCCCTTTTCCGCGCCGGATATAACCGCCGTATCATAACCGAAGAGCAAACCGCCCAAAATAGCAACAGAAGTAATCGAATACAAGTAGAGTTTACTTCCTTCGTTCGTTGTATTATTCATAGTTTTAAAAAGTGGATAAAGTAGTGTAGTAGTTGGATTAGAAAAAGTCAGGCGATAAAGCAGCAGCCCTACCGCTGCTTTACCGCCTGTTTTAAATATTAATTAGCAATACATATTCAGAATTGCCTCATAAAGTTCTTGCTTGCCGCTAGTCTGTTTCGGTTCGCCTTTTGTTTTTGCATAAGCAACCACATCCTCCAGAGTCAGCTTGCCGTCTTCAAATTCTTTACCTTTGCCCCCATCAAATGAAGCATAACGGTCAGCCAGCATCTTCTTATAGGGAGACTCGTCGAGCAGAGCCGCTGCACTTTCAAGTGCACGGGCCATAGCGTCCATACCTGCGATGTGAGCAATAAAGATATCTTCCAGATCAGTAGAATTACGACGGGTTTTAGCATCAAAGTTCGTACCACCGGTACCGAGACCACCATTACGGATAATCTGCATCATAGCCTGAGTCAGTTCATAATTGTCGATCGGGAATTGGTCTGTATCCCAGCCATTCTGATAGTCACCACGATTGGCGTCAATTGAGCCCAACATACCATTGTCTACAGCTACAGCCAATTCATGCTCGAAAGTGTGACCTGCCAAAGTTGCGTGATTCACCTCGATATTTACTTTGAAATCCTTATCCAGACCATGAGCTTTCAGGAAGCCGATTACAGTTTCCGTATCTACGTCATATTGATGTTTAGTCGGTTCCATCGGTTTCGGTTCGATCAGGAAAGTACCTTTGAAACCACGGGCACGGGCATAGTCACGAGCAATCGTCAACATCTGTGCAAGGTGTTCTTTTTCACGTTTCTGATCTGTGTTCAGAAGAGACATATATCCTTCACGACCACCC
>ENA-OPZZ01000294-OPZZ01000294.1-human-gut-metagenome-genome-assembly--contig:-NODE-294-length-40223-cov-4.608839_pt1 | contig 40223 bp, 29 predicted proteins | sample MGYA00242487_ERZ504511 | MGnify/ENA primary metagenome ERZ504511 (study PRJEB26092, sample SAMD00036241) | human gut metagenome | host: Homo sapiens | study: EMG produced TPA metagenomics assembly of... | reverse complement strand
CCAGAGCAAACTCACCGTCTTCGGTGATAGATTTTCCGTTATAGAGTTCCTGCAGTTCATTCAGGGCGGTGATACCAAAGGATGCCGTCATCGGCTTTAACAGCTTTTTGATGCGTTCGTTCGGTTTCAGATGTCCGCCGTAGAATCCGCCTTCGCAGTAAGCCAGCGGGTTGGTGGATGCTTTCATCGCTCCCAGATACTCGTAAGTACGTTTGTGCAGATTGCGGATCATTTCCAGATAATAGTCCAGCACTTCGTAAAAATCACGGCTCTCGGATCTTGCTTTGGCAAGGATCATCGGGAGATGCAGGCTGACAGCACCGATGTTGAAGCGTCCGGTAAATACTGGCACATCTTTGTCGTCTGCCGGATACATACCGCCTCTTTCGTACCACGGACTTAAGAATGCACGGCATCCCATCGGGCTGATCACTTTTTTGTACTGTTTGTACATGCTGGAAATATAGCCTTTTCCGGTCATGGACAGCCAGTCTGGATACATGGTCTTCGCAGAGCATGCCACGCCTGCTTCAAAGACATCTTCACATTCTCCGCCTACACCGTGCAGTTTCTCGTCATAAAGAAAGACAATTTTCGGGAACAGCACCGGTTTCTTGTTGCCCGGTCTTCCCTGTCCGCCCTTATGGACGTTCAGAAGCGAAATGTTGCACATTTTTTCAAAACGCTGTGTTCCAAGTCCGATCGTTACGGTCACAAACGGATAATCGCCTCTGGAGGAACCGACGGTATTTAACTTATACTCAATACCCTGCCATCCCTGATCAAAATCACGTCTCACTTTGTTGATCGCATATTCTTCGGCACGTTCTTCCACGCCGTTCCATAACGGATCTGCATATTTGATAAATTCTTCTTTATATTTCTTGTAGCTCTTCTCGGCATACGGAGCAAGCACCTTGTCCATCTCCGGCACGGTAAATCCGCCGTACTGCTGTGCCGCTGTACTCAAAATAATATCACCGATCACATCAAAGGCGGTATCCAGTGTCTTCGGCTCGTTGTACCAGACATTTCCCATCTCAAATCCGCCGGTCAGAACAGCTGCCACATCAAACAGACAGCAGTTCATAGTATCCAGTCTCGCAGACTGATCGTGGATATAGATATAGCCGTCCTTGCACGCCTGAAGCTCATCACGCGTCATAAAAAATTTGCGGTACAGCTCTTTGTTCAGCTCATTGAAGATCAGACTTCGCTTTGTCGCCACCAGGGCACTGTCCGTGTTGGCGTTACTCTTGTCTCCGATGTAACGGATCGACTGGCTCTTTGTGTAGACCTCATCCATCATATGGATAAAATCCAGCTTGTAGTTGCGGTAATCACGATAGCTTTTGGCTACTGCCGGATTGACTCTCTCGAGAGCACCTTCGACAATGTTGTGCATCTCCTGGATCGTGATCCCGTCTTTTTTAAGGGACTCCGCCCGGTCATATGCAAACTGACAGATAAATGCGATCTCATCTGTCGAAAACTCATACAAAATGCGGGCTGCTGATTTGTTGACTGCCGCTATGATCTTATCTACATTGAATTCTTCCCGTGTTCCATCTTTCTTTATGACGTACATCACCAAGTCTCCTCCTACTATATGTTGTGTATCTATCTAAATTTTGTTTTTTCATCAAACAACATGTAGAACATAGTATATACCATAATGGCATACACGTAAAGAGGCTTTTGCAACGTTTTTACAAAAATTTTTTTAATTCATCAATATTTTTCTCTTCCCGCTTCAACTGTTTTTTTGCAAAATCCAGCACTTCTGTATCCTCTCCATCATAGTCACGGATCTGTCTTGTCAGGCTGGTAACGCCCATGGTGCTGCCCTGGATCAGCATTTCCGCAAGCTTTGAAGTCTGCATATCCTGCATACTTTTCCTGTTGATATTCATGTGAGCCATCCATTTGGAGATCATCGGAGCTTCTTTTTGTTCTTCCGGTGCATGGCGTGCTTTCAGCATTTGTCCACTGACCTGAAATGCTTTTTCATATTCCTGCATCTGCCTGCTGACCGTTTTCGAAAATTCCGCATCCTTTGTCGCATCCAGAATATGACGCAGTGTATCCTGTCCCATGTCTGCATTTTTGTGAATGTCACTCAACATTTTGATCTCTGTCTCCATAAGTTCCTCCTGTCATACATGATATTTGTCACCTCAAACCTGATTCAGGCTTTTATGAACAGTAATCATTATCTTCATTTTTGGAAATTTTATGTACACTTGCCGGACAGGAGGACGGAAGTTTGAATGAAGCTGCTTCTGACGATCCTTTTTTCTGATATATCAACTTCTGTTTTTTTATACTTCCGGCAGTGTACCTTTTTCTCTGGTGATCTGCTTTGGATTTGCTTCTTTTAATTTTTCTGCTTCCGGTGCCCAGCATTTTGCGTAAGCTTCACATTTTCCGCATAAGCTCTCTACCGTTTCCGGACTCTGCATATCGGTGCTCTTTGCATCGGTTGCATGGACGATCTTCTGCAGTGCTTCCGGATTCTCCAGCATCGGACATGGACGCAGATCATTTTCATTAAATGGCTGACCCATCTGATAAGCACGGAACAGCGGCTGGCTTAAGCATTCCAGAAGCGGTTTGTCATGGATATTTGCATTGGAATAATGGATAAATACGCAAGGTTCTACGTCACCGTTTGGATTGATGTGACAGTAGAATCTTCCGCCAGCGATACATCCGCCGACAAACTCACCGTCATTCTGGAAGTCAAATACAAAGATTGGCTTGCCGCCTTCAAATCCTCGGATCTCACGGATTCTGTGGTACATATATTCTCTTTGCTCCGGTGTCAGAAGCAGATCTGTTGCTGCTTCATTTCCGACCGGCATATAATGGAAATACCATGCATAGCGAACACCTTTGTCAATCAGCATATTCAGGAATTCATCGCTGGTAACGGTCTTGTAGTTCTTTGATGTGTAGCAGATAGAAGTACCAAAGATCAGTCCATGCTCTTTGAGCAGATCCATTGCATGCATAACTTTCTCAAAACATCCGCTTCCGCGTCTGGAATCGTTGACTTCTTCAAATCCTTCCACGCTCAGTGCCAGAGAAATATTTCCAAGTCTCTGCATATCCTTACAGAATTCCTCATCGATCAGCGTTCCGTTTGTAAATGCATAGAACATACACTTATTATGCTTCTCTGCCAGTTTCACGATATCTTTTTTCCTCATCAGCGGCTCCCCGCCTGTCATCATGTAAAAATAGATACCCAGCTTTTCCCCCTGCGTAACGATGCTGTCCAGATCTTCGTAAGAAAGGCTCATGCGATGACCATATTCCGCTGCCCAGCATCCGGTACAGTGCATATTACAGGCAGAGGTCGGATCCATCAAAATAATCCACGGGATGCGGTATCCATGTTCCTTTCTCGAATTCACAGGTTTTGGAATAACCATAAAAACCTGCCTGATATCCAAGGTTCAGGGCATGCATTTTCGCTACATGCGGGTCAATCTCATCAAGCACTTTGTTTGTGTATTTCATCCATTTTGCATCTGGATTATGGATCAGATTTCTTGCTCCGTCAAATACTTTTTTCTCAAATTTATCGCCCATCAGCTTTTCCGAAAGATCAGTCAGTTTGAGTAATGCCTCTGTTCGATCATCATGTTTATTCACGTATTTCAATACACCATCAATCGTTTTTGATACAACGGCTCTCATGGTGTTGTCTTTAAAATCTGCAAATGACATACATTTTTCCTCCATCCATATAAGCTTTCTGCAAGGTTCTTTTTATTTTTCTTTCAACCTTTGCACCATTGTATCGCTCAGGATGAATTTTCAAAATAGACAACTTGTCGAATTTGTGCATTTTTTGTACATTTTTGCAGATTTGTGTGTTTTTTTAGCAAATTATGGGATTTGTACATTTTTTTGACACTTTTTCAGAACTGTAAAACATGGTAGTAAAGCTCCCATTGCGAGTTTTTCGATATTGCAGGACACCTCCGCTTCAGAGCCCCTGGCAAGTCAGGAACTTTTAGCAATATACAAAATGAACGAATTCCCAAGAAGGCACTTTTACGTGCCCTTCGGGGAATTCGTTCATTTGCACATTCTAAAATTTTCCTACAGCAACCCATACTTCACCTTGATCCTCTGCAGTTTCTCCAGCAGCGGCTTCGCCCCGATCCACAAAAACAAGAAGGTTGAGCTTGCATGCACCAGATCGACCGGAACACCGGAGATATAGATCGCAAGCAGTCCGCTCCAGCTGAATTGATATACGCTCATAAACAGTGCCGCCGGGTTCATGATCCCGCCGTAGATCATAAAGGTGACCAGAAAGCCATATACGGACAGTTGCAGCCGTTTTGTCGGCAGGATCCGCAGTCGGTAGAGGATACCGGATAAAAATCCGATAAATCCCATGGCAAACATCTGCCATGGCGTCCAGGGGCCCTGACCGAACAGGAAGTTGCTGACCAGCATGGTCATCGATCCAACCAAAAAGCCAGCCTCTGCTCCAAAGGCGATTGCCGATATGATCACGATCGCGATGATCGGCTTAAAGCTCGGCGTCATAAAGAAAGCCGCTCTTCCGGCAGTGGCCAGTGCGATCATGGTTGCCAGGACAACCAGTTCTCTGACTTCCGGTTTTCTTCCTTCAAATGCCATAAAAACGGCAGCAATGCATAAAGCACGATCACCAGGCTGATCAGATAATATTTTCTCGGACCAAACACTCGATCGATCCAGTCTGCCAGTGCACTTTGATCTGTCAGCCAGAATCCGGCTGCAATGGTAAGAGGGATTGCCACCAGAAGCAAAAACAGACTGACTCTGGTCCGTTTTGACAGGCGTTTCTTTTCCTGTTGTTTATAGCCTTCGGTGTCTGCCTCAAACATATCATCATCAATCACAACATCACCGGCTCCGCCTTCGCCCATCAGATCTTTGGCAAAATCTGCGATTGCTTTTGTCTTTTTGCCTTTTGGCACGAAGGTGCGTTTCAGCTTCGCTGCGATCGTATCTTCCTCTGCTTCCGGCGATTCATAAAACTGCTTCAGAAATTCTTTTGTTTCCTGTTCTCTTTCCATATTCCCGGCCTGTACTCCCTGTATCTTCTCATTTTTCATCTTTTTTTGCATATCACACACACCTGCTGTCATCCAAAAGAGCTTCCGCAACATCTGCTGCCGTCACTGCCATCGGAAAATATTTACGTGCCATCCTGTTTGCCGCTGTCGTATAGAAGTTATTTCCGGCAAAGAAAGATTTTGGTGTACCGCTCGCCGCAATATTTCCGTCAAAGAACAGACCGCAGCGGTCCGCATAAGATGCACAGAACTCGATATCATGTGAAATCATAAAAAATAGTTACACCCTGCTTTTTCAGAAGATCCAGAATTTCTGCAAACTCTTTCTTAAAAATAACTGTCCAGGCCTTTGGTCGGTTCGTCCATCAGAAGAAGTTTCGGGCGCAGCAGCAGAATTTTTGCAAGTGCCAGTCTCTGCTGTTCCCCGCCGCTCAAATCATATGGATGACGGTGCAGCAGTCCTTCTAAATGCGTTACTTTGACGATTCCTTCCACTGCCTCGCATTTTCCATGGCAAGGTGATACTCTTCATTTTTCTTTCTTTGTTCCGCCCACCATCTCGAACAGTTCCAGCTCCACCGTCTTTTTTACAAACAGAGACTGCGGATTCTGCGGCAGAACCCCCCAAAAAGCCACGAAACAGCTCCTTTTCACTGTAACGGCGGATATCTTTTCCTTCCAGCAGCACTTTGCCGCGGTATGGCTTTCGAAGCCGGCTGATGATTGAAAGCGTCGTTGATTTTCCGGTTCCATTTCCTCCGAGCAATGCAAAAAACTCTCCTCGCTTCAGTGAGAGATTGAGTCCTTTTACAACATCCGGCTGGTCTTTGTCATAACGGAACCAGATATCTTTCGCCTCCAGAATGATTTCTTCTTTCGCCAACTTTTCTTTCGCATCTTTTCCGAAAAATTCTGCCTCCTGCGGCCGGATCTGTTTTTCTTTGCAGATCGCATTCAGCCAGTTTCTTCCGTCCCGGACTGTGATCGGACACTCCATATGCTTTCCGGAATTTACTTTTGCATAAATCTGCATCGGAACCGGCATTGCCAGAAACATTTCGTGGTTCTGTTTTTTTAATTCTTCCCCGATCTCTTCCGGTGTTCCCATGCACAGTACTTCTCCGCCCTCCATCACGACAACACGGTCTGCTGCCGGAAATACTTCTTCCAGGCGGTGCTCTGTCAACAGGATCGTTGTACCGAGATCTCGGTTGATCTTCTTTACTGTTCCCAGGAAATCGGACGCAGCGATCGGATCGAGCTGTGAAGTCGGCTCATCCAGAATCAGAATATCCGGATGCATAGCCATAATGGAAGCCAGATTCAGAAGCTGTTTCTGACCGCCTGATAATTCTGCCACATTTTTATAAAACCAGTCCTGGATTCCAAAATAACTTGCCATTTCTGCCACACGGATACGGATCTCTGCACTTTTGTATCCAAGACTCTCCAGTCCAAATGCCAACTCATGCCACACTTTGTCTGTCACGATCTGATTGTCCGGGTTTTGCAGAACGTAACCGATTCTCTGACTCTGTTCCCTGCCTGTCATCTCATGCAGATTTTTTCCGTCAAAAAGAATTTCTCCTTTTCGTTTTCCGTTCGGTGTCAGCGGTGTCTTCATATGTTTTAACAGCGTACTTTTTCCGCATCCGCTTTTGCCGCACAGCACCAGAAATTCTCCTTCTTTTATCTGAAAGGAAATGTGGTTCAGTGCTCTTTTTTCTTCTTCCGGATAAGCAAAACAGAGATCTTTGATCTCCAGGATCGAACCTGGTCCATCTGTCTGGCTTTCTATACTATTATCAATATGATTGATATTCTTCTTATCACTTTTGCTGCTGTTTTGTTTCGTTTCTTTTCCCATCGATTCTGACATCGCCTATCTCCTTTTTCTAATCCTGTACTTCCCACAGGCGATAATTGGCCTGCTCTGCTTTTTCTACCTGTTTACGTCTCTGTTTCCACTGATATCGATCCCAGAGTTCCAGCACCACCGGAAGCACGGAGAAGAGCAAAAATGCCAGATATACCAGCAGGCTTCCTGCTGTCAGAGGAATTCCCTTTACAATAATTTTCGGGTTATACTGACAGAACGTATAGCCTTTTGAAAATCCAAACAGCGTCAGTGCGAAACTTGCTCCCATAAACAAAAGGCAGAGCATGTCACGTTTATCAAATCGATACAGAGAAAATGCCGTTCTTCCTTTTTCACCGTAACCGCGGCATTTCATAGAATCTGAAGTCTCGATCGCATTTTCCAGTGCCCAGGTTACCAGAATGGAAAATATCGTGATCCCATGTTTCGCACGCTTTACCAGACTGCCGTTTTCGGTACTTCGTCCGATGCATTTCTGACCATCTGATATCACACCTGCCTCTCTGATAAATTTCGGGACAAAACGCAGACACATCGAAAGCACCAGGGACAGTGCCGGTATGATCTTTCCGAACAGATAGATAAACTTGTCCGATGTCATTACGATCGTATAACAGGAAAACCAGATCATCGTACACACCAGCATCATCGCCATCACCAGACCATACACACAGCTCTCCAGTGTAAACGGATTGCCATTGTGCAGATAACCGATGATCGTCACACCATAGTGGTTGAACATCGGATTCATCAGTGCCACGATCAGCATCATCGGTATCGAAAAGATCAGATTAAATTTAACTGTTTTTTTCCATCCTTTCAGCAAAACGGAATATGCAATTCCTCCAAACAGCGAAATTGCCAGAATGACCGGATGAACAACAAATACTGTCACTCCGATCACTCCGACAAAATAAAGCATGTTCAGAAGCGGATGGTATGTAGAAAATGTATCTTTCATATTTACCTCCGGCATCTGCCCTCTAATACATAGAATTATCGCCTACATCTTTTCCGAGATTGCAGGTATATACCCAGCAGATCTCATCACCTGCATTTACGGTATATTTGCTGCATCCGTAGTTTGGATACCAGCCATTGACGCTGAACATCCATCCGGAAAGTTCTCCGCAGTCAAATTCATACAGATTGTTGACGCCTTCTACATAAGCAGAATTATAGGCCGGTGTGAAGCTGGATTCCATCTGGATACCCGCTTCTTTGCAGACACGCTGCAGTACATCATGCACAGATTCGCCTTCGGTAAATTCTACTTCCGTCGGTGCCAAAATCCAGCCATCGGACGGAACAAACTCTGCCTTGCTGCTCTTTAAATTGTCCATATTGTCCAGAATCGTTGCACAACTGATGGAAATCGTACAGGTATTGGAAGCTGATGCAGTATCTTCCTGATCAGCTGCATCGCCGCCCGGATCCTTAGCATCTGCTTTCTGTCCGTTTTCTTTTTTATCATTTCCGGCATCCTGACCGGCATTGTTGTTTTCTTCCGCCGGATTTTCACCATTTTCATCGGCTGCATTTTCACTTACATCAGCATCCGCACTGTCTGTACCATTTTCTGATTCTTCCTGTGTTTCCTGGCTCTGCTCTTTTCCGTCTTTCTTTTTGGAACTCTGATTTGCTGCATCTGCTCCTTTATTCTGCTCTTCCGTGACACCGCCGATCACATAGCAGTCTCCGTCAAGAGAAGTTACCGTCATCACAAGTGTCGTACTTTCTTTGTCATTTGTCACCGTTACGTCACTCATTTTGGCCAGCTTGCCGTCCTGTTCTTTGACAAGATAAGCGGCATTGGATTCCCAGCTCTGCGGCAGAGTCACTTCCAGTGTCGGCACACAGATCACTCCTTTGCCGTGCATCGTCATCTGCATGGCATCGTTTGCATCGTTTGCCTGTTTCTTGATCTCCTCTAAATTTTCCTGTGTAAAATCTATCTTCAGATTCTGATCTTCCGGATTCTGGATTTTGGCACAGTCATAAGTCCAGACATAGGTTATTCCATCTTCAGTTGTTCCTTTAAACTGAACCTTCTGCTCTTTGCCGGCCACGCTCTGGAACTGCTCTTTTGTGATGATACCATCGGCCGGGATATCATTCATCTCGGCCAGTGCTTTACCTGAAGTTGTTCCTGCGGTCTGCTCCTTTTCTGTTCCTTTTGCACATCCTGCCGTCAGCATCAGGATCACACACAGAAAAAGTGCTGCTATACTTTTTATATTTTTCTTTGTTTTCATCTTAGTCTTCTTCCTTTCTTTTTGCGATAGATTCCAAATGCCAGTGCCTCCAAAACAATGACAAGTGCTGCTCCGGACAATACTGCCGGTGCCATTGTTCTAACCTGTGTTTTCGGATCATTCTCCGCAGACTGTGTCACAGTCTCTGCTTCTGCTTTGCCGTCTGCTGTCAGCTCCGGCACATAGTCTTCTCCGTCAAAACTCCATCCGGAATCTTCGCTCTCTTTTTTGTTCTTTTTCTTTTTTGTTGTTGCTTTCTTCTTTTTAACTGTGCTGCTGCTTTTTTCCGTGGATGTGCTTGTTTTCTTTACAGACGGAAGTGTTTTTGTCTGCCCGGACGGTCTTTTTGCAGCATTTTGAGAGCCTGTCTGCTTCTTTTCACTCTCCGTATTCTTTTTTTCCGTCTCTTTTTTACTGTTCTTATTTTTCTTATCGTCTTTTTTCTTGTGATCTGTTTTGTGATCTTTTTTATTATTGTTTTTCTTTTCGGTTTCTTCCTGTTTTTTTGTTTCGTCTGTCCCGCCATTCTGGGATGTCTCCACCTTTTTTCCAGGTGTCAGCTCTATATCGTGCATATCATAAATAAAACTGCGTCCGTCCAGCAAACGTTGGTATGCAACCGTCGCATAAAAGCCTTGCTCTGTTGCCATACCGTCAAGCATACCGCCGATACCGCCGCCATTGTTTCCGGCATTTGCCGCAACATGCATAAATCCGCCTTCCGGAAGATAGTATTGGAATAATCCATAAAGCGGACTTTTCCCGTTTTTCAGAAAACGTGCATCCTTGCTTCCGTCAATGCCTAGTCCGGAAAGTGCCACCAGAATCTGTGCCACACTCTCGGAAGTCTCAACTCCCTGCGTGCCAAACCCGCCGCTTTCCAGCTGATTTTTCGAAATCCACGCAAGTCCTCTTTCAACCGCAGCATTTACATCTGTGCGTTTTCCATAATAAAAGGAAAGTGCCTGCAATGCCATACCGGTCATGTCAGCGTCTCCCTGACCACCTGCCAGATTCCATCCGCCATCCTCACACTGCGCTCCCAGAACTGCCTGAAGCAGCATTTCTTCCGTATTCTGCACCGCCACCTCTTTGTTTTTGGGAATAGAATAAGACGGATGGCAGTTCAGTGCGATCAGTGCCCAGATTGGTCCATTGATTCCCTGCATACGGACATTCTCATAGTCTGAAAGATAGTCGAATAAATTGTGTCCTCCGACATTCTGTGCATCGATGCCGATGGAAGTCAGTGCCATGATCAGCTTTGAATAGTCAGAATATTTTGTTCTCGTAAGTTTCCAGTTTTCTGTTCACAATAAGCATACACATTCTGATAAAAGGTTGCTGTATAAGACCATGGAACATATAATCCGCTTCTTTGCAGTCCGATCACATTCCAGATACTGCTGAAATCCGGATTGGCATCTTTTGTCAGAAGATAATTTCTCACAGAAGAAAGCACCGTACTTCGCTCCGCCGGAAGATTCTCCCCACCTGGATTCGTTTCTGTCTCTTTTTCGGATTCAGACTCTTTCTGGGATTCGCTTTGCTTCTCACTCTCCGTTTCTTTTTGTGACTCGCTCTGCTTTTCGCTTTCCGTTTCTTTCTGGGATTCGCTTTGCTTTTCGCTCTCCGTTTCTTTCTGCGATTCGGTTTGCTTTTCGCTCTCTGTTTCTTTCTGTGATTCACTCTGCTTTTCGCTTTCTGTCTCTTTCTGAGATTCACTTTCCTTCTGCGATTCGCTTTGCTTTTCGTTTTCTGTTTCTGCCTGCTGGCATATCTCATCTGTCTTTGCATAAGAAACACCAAGAGAAGAAGAGAGCAGTACCGCAGCCACAAGCATATAAGCTATTCTTCTTTTTTTTATTTTTCACTCTGTTTCTCAAAGTTTTTCTCATCCTTTCTTTCGTTTCCTCCGGTCCCTTTTTCACTGACCGGAACATAAAGATACATTTTCTGACTGGTATACCATTCAAAGGTAAGCCTCTGCAAAGACAGCTCATCTCTGTGTTCCCGAATCCAGCCATACAGCACACATCTTGCAAACATACGCACCGTCTCCGGAAGATTTTCCATATCGTTCTCCTGATCTGACTCAAAAACAGCATATCTTCCGGCTGCGATCGTTACCTGAAAAGCATCTTCCGGAAGATTGTCAAAGGACTCTACGATTCGGTCCCCAGAATATATTCAATATTTTTCCCTTTTTCCCTTGATACCACAATGCAATCTTATCTCTTCCTTTTTCTTCTCCTGTCAATGCATTCAGTTTCCGGTACTGCGGAGAATGCTCATCCAGCCAGAATGCCAGCTGTGCCGGAATATCTGCCTCCCGCCGATTGGCAATGATGGTCCATCCGGCCATCTTGATCTCATCCATATCTATATATGAAATTTTGATTTTATCTTTATATTCAGAATAATAGCGGTCCAGATTGACAACCTTTGCTCCTGCTCTGGCGTATTTCGCCGGACTTGTATAAAACACTCTGCGAAATGCTTTGTCAAACCCGTTTCTCGAACAGAACCCATATTCTTTTCCAACTTCCGCCGGTAGTTTTCCTTCTCTGAGTGCTTTTGCAGCAAACTGTACTTTTCGCTGTGTGATATAAGTGATCGGTCCCATTCCAAAGACATCCTGAAACTCCTTGCGAAAATGATCCTTTGAATAATGAAACTCTTTTGCAAGCTGCTCTGCGGTCAGCTCTTCTTTCATATGCTCATCTATGTAGCGAATCCACTCTTCATTTCGAAATTCTTCCTTATAATATTTTTCCGGCGTCATACCATATTCTTCATGAAAAGCTCTGCTGAATCTGCTGCTGCTTTTAAATGCATACTGTCTGGCCACTGTCTCCGGTTTTTTCCCTTTTTTCAGTTCCTGTGCTGCAAAATATAATTTTCGCCTGCGTATATAATCATTTAATTTTATATCATAATAAATCTGAAACACATTGCGAAAATGACGTTCGGAATACCCAAATACAGTCGCAAGATTTTTGGCCGTCAGTTCCTCCTTAATATGTTCATCTATATAATCGATCCATTCATTCAGACCATATATTTTTCTTTCCTGTTTTGTAGATTTTATCTTATAATTTTCCTGTATCCTCTTTTGCAGAGGCATATAAACATAATATTTTCCATTTTCATACGAAATAAAATAAATTTTATTCTGGTCATACCATATCTGATTTTCTGTTTCCCAGTCACACAGGGCATATTTCAGTACCATTTTCAGCATGCTTTCTGCCGCTCTTCCTGTGAAATTTTCTTGCCAGGTAAATACAGCATAATCCGAAGCCTCCAGTACCACTTCAAATGTTTCTCTTTCCCCTCTTTCTTTTCCTTCGTTCTTTGACTGCTCTCTTCCTGAAAGAAAGTGAAACCGATATTCACTGTCATGCCACCAGAACAGCATTCTCTCTTCTGTACTGGTTCTCTTTCTCCAGTTGTCTTTGGCATGTTCTTCAACCTTTTCCATGGCTGCCTCTAAGAAGGAACCTTTTGGGGATTTTTCTGTTTCGGACAGGATGGACTCTGCCACTATTTTCTGTTCTCTTCTTCGAACAAAACAAATTTCTGTATTTTCCTTATCTATGACTCGTTCATATGGTATTTTGCCCTTTCCCTGATAGGCTCTGATCTTCTCTATATCCCATTCTTCTAAACTTTTTTCAAAAAACAGATCAAACAGGTAAGAAAGCTGTATCGGAGCATATGCCATTCTTCCTGCCAGATCTTCCATGGTAATATCCTGATCCGGATGATTCTGTATATAAATTATACATTTCTGCATTTCACCATACAGTCTGCCGCCTGCATCCTGAAACGATACCTGTGCCATATCTATTTATCCTTATCTTTTGATTTTACGTCATGTATAATTGCCTGTCAAAACCTATATATTTTTGGCATAAATCGTTACACATTTTCTTATTGTATGTTATCAATCCAAGGATGTCAAACTCCATCTGCAATTCCTGCCTTGTCTTTAAATGCCAGAATCTCCCTGCTTTGGAAATTCTGGCATTACATTTACAAGCTCTTTTTCCTATTATAGCACAAGCTTTTTCCTTTTTTCCAACCAGAAGGGGCTATTTTGTCGATTTTTGCATAGTTTCTCACTGCCGCAACAAAAAAGACCCCTGAAACCTCAGATTATCTCCGAAGTTCCAGGAGTCCTAATTTACGCGTGGACTATGACCTGATCAAATCAGGTTCGTTTATGTTTCAGGACATTTATCTGCCCTGTGACACATCTCAAATTATGCGTTCTTCTGAGCGATTGCTGCCTGAGCTGCTGCCAGACGAGCGATCGGTACACGGAACGGTGAGCAGGATACATAGTCAAGACCGATGCTGTTGCAGAATTCTACAGAGCTTGGATCTCCACCATGCTCGCCGCAGATACCTACGTGCAGTTTCGGATTAACCGGTTTTCCTAATTCGATAGCCATCTTCATCAGTTTGCCAACGCCAACCTGATCCAGTTTTGCAAACGGATCGTTTTCGAAGATCTTAGCATCGTAGTAAGCATCCAGGAATTTACCAGCGTCATCACGAGAGAAGCCATATGTCATCTGAGTCAGGTCGTTTGTACCGAAGCAGAAGAAGTCAGCTTCTTTTGCGATATCATCAGCTGTCAGTGCTGCTCTCGGGATCTCGATCATAGTACCTACTTCGTACTGCAGATCACTTCCTGCTGCTGCGATCTCAGCGTCAGCTGTCTCAACTACGAATTTCTTAACGTATTTCAGCTCTTTGATGTCACCAACCAGTGGGATCATGATTTCCGGTTTCACTGCCCAGTCTGGATGAGCTTTCTTTACATTGATAGCTGCACGGATAACAGCTGTTGTCTGCATTTTAGCGATTTCCGGATAAGTAACTGCCAGACGGCATCCACGATGACCCATCATCGGGTTGAACTCGTGCAGGCTGTCGATGATAGCTTTGATCTGCTCAACAGTCTTGCCCTGTGCGTCAGCCAGTTTCTTGATGTCCTCTTCTTCTGTCGGAACGAACTCATGCAGAGGCGGATCCAGGAAACGGATGGTAACTGGGTTACCTTCCAGTGCTTCATACAGTTTTTCGAAGTCGCCCTGCTGTTCCGGAAGGATCTTAGCCAGTGCAGCTTCTCTTTCTTCTACAGTTTCAGAGCAGATCATTTCACGGAATGCATCAATTCTGTTGCCTTCGAAGAACATATGCTCTGTACGGCAAAGACCGATACCTTCTGCACCCAGCTCACGTGCTTTTTTAGCATCTGCCGGTGTGTCTGCGTTTGTACGAACTTTCATTGTTCTGTATTTATCAGCCCATCCCATGATTCTTCCGAATTCGCCAGCGATTGTTGCCGGTACGGTCGGGATGATGCCGTCATAGATATTACCTGTGGAACCATCCAGGGAAATGCAATCACCTTCGTGATATTCTTTTCCTGCCAGTGTAAATTTCTTGTTTGCTTCGTCCATAGTGATGTCGCCGCATCCGGATACACAGCATGTACCCATACCACGAGCTACTACAGCAGCATGAGATGTCATACCACCACGAACTGTCAGGATACCCTGTGCAGATTTCATACCTGTGATGTCTTCCGGTGATGTCTCAAGACGTACCAGAACAACTTTTTCTCCTCTTGCAGCCCATTCTACAGCATCATCAGCTGTGAATACGATCTTACCGCAAGCAGCTCCCGGTGAAGCACCCAGTGCTTTTGCCAGTGGTTCAGCAGCTTTCAGTGCAGCAGCATCGAACTGTGGATGCAGCAGAGAATCCAGGTTACGTGGGTCGATCATTGCTACAGCTTCTTCTTCTGTTCTCATACCCTCATCTACCAAGTCACAAGCGATCTTCAGAGCAGCTTTTGCAGTTCTCTTACCATTACGTGTCTGCAGCATGTACAGTTTACCATGTTCTACTGTGAACTCCATATCCTGCATATCTCTGTAGTGTTTTTCCAGAGTTTCGCATACGTTCTTGAACTGTACGAATGCTTCAGGGAATTTCTCTTCCATTTCGGAAATGTGCATAGGTGTACGAACACCAGCAACTACGTCTTCACCCTGTGCGTTTGTCAGGAATTCACCAAACAGACCATTTTCTCCTGTAGCCGGGTCACGTGTAAATGCAACACCTGTACCGCAGTCATCACCCATGTTACCAAATGCCATCATCTGTACGTTTACAGCGGTTCCCCATGAATATGGGATATCGTTGTCACGACGATATACATTTGCTCTTGGGTTATCCCATGAACGGAATACAGCTTTGATAGCTTCCATCAGCTGTTCCTTCGGATCTGTCGGGAAGTCTTTACCGATCTTCTCTTTGTATTCAGCTTTGAACTGTTCAGCCAGGTTTTTAAGATCATCAGCATTCAGGTCTACGTCCTGTTTCACGCCTTTTTCTTCTTTCATCTTGTCGATCAGCTCTTCGAAGTATTTTTTACCTACTTCCATAACTACGTCTGAGAACATCTGGATAAATCTTCTATAGCAGTCCCAAGCCCAACGTGGATTGCCGGATGCCTGTGCCAGTGTCTCAACAACTTCTTCATTCAGACCTAAGTTCAGGATCGTGTCCATCATACCAGGCATGGAAGCTCTTGCTCCGGAACGAACGGAAACCAGAAGCGGATTCTCTTTATCTCCGAACTTTTTGCCTGTAATGCCTTCCATTTTATCGATCGCTTCCATGATCTGTCCCATGATTTCGTCGTTGATCTTTCTGCCATCTTCATAGTACTGTGTACAAGCTTCTGTTGTGATTGTGAAGCCCTGTGGTACCGGCAGACCAAGGTTGGTCATTTCAGCAAGGTTGGCACCTTTTCCACCCAGCAGGTTTCTCATGGTGGCGTCGCCTTCCTTGAACATATAAACCCATTTTGTTGCCATTGTGTTATTTCCTCCTCAAAAGTAATTGTATACAGTTCAGTCAGAACTTTTTAACTTTCATACAGTAATATTCTAACATAAATCTGTTCTCAGTCAAGCTATTGTCCACAAAAAAAGAAGTTTTTTTGTTATTTTTTCAGAACAAGATGCTGTGGAAGACCATTTACCATAAATGGCGGATAATCTCCCTGGATCAGCGGTTCAATGTAATTGATAAATTCTTCTGTCACATAATCTGCTGTTTCGTTGAGCCATGCTCTCGGAACCGTTTTTTCGTTGTTTGCGATCTTGTGAACATCATAAATGCCAGCCGCACTCATGTACGGATCGTCGGATACGCGGTCAATAACGACCATCTTGCCGCTGTCTCCTTCATCTGCTGCTTTGACGGCTGCACCGCCTACCATAAACGCTTCGTTGATATCCACACGGGATGCCATATGGGAAGCACTTCGCTGAAGGGTGGAAAATTCGACTGCCCTTGTCTTGCATCCGATCTCTGCTCCCAGGAAATTCGCCAGATATGCGGCCGTTCCGGTCAGCTGCTTGTGTCCAAATGCATCCACATAATCTCCGCCGCCGGAAAGTTCACACACATAACGTCCGTCCGGGAGTTTGATTCCCTCAGACACCGCTACGATGATGGATTTTTTCTCTTTGAGCAGATCTTTGATCTTTGAAAGGAATGCATCGATATCAAACGGCACTTCCGGCAGATAAATAAGATCCGGGCCTTCGCATTCTTCCGTTTTGGCAAGTGCGGTCGCCCCTGTCAGCCATCCGGCATTCCTTCCCATTACCTCAATGATCGTGATCATCTCTTTTTTGTAGGTGAGTCCCAGTGCATCGCGGATCACTTCTTTTGTCGATGCTCCGATGTATTTGGCTGCACTTCCAAATCCCGGCGTGTGGTCAGTCAGTGCAAGATCGTTGTCGATTGTCTTTGGCACACCTAAAAATTTCTGTTTATGACCTTTGACAATCGCATAATCCGAAAGTTTTTTGATCGTGTCCATGGAGTCATTGCCGCCGATGTAGATAAATGCCTCGATCTCCAGCTTGTCCAGGATACCGAAAATTTTCTCATAAATCTCCATGTCCTCATGGATCTCCGGAAGTTTGTAACGGCAGGAACCAAGAAATGCCGAAGGTGTCCTCTTCAGCAGCTCGATATCCATATCCGAATGAATCTGCGTGGAAAGATCCACGTACTGCTCATCCAGAAATCCCTGGATGCCGTGAAGCATACCGTATACTTTGTCAAAACCACGTTCAATCGCTGTCTTGTAAACCCCCGCAAGGCTGGAATTGATAACCGAAGTCGGCCCGCCTGACTGTCCTACAATAATGTTTCGCATTCCCATAACACAAATCCTCCTTAATACTTTATTCCGGTGCAGGCATATCATATTTCCGTCTTCTGACCCCGGCCGATGCCTGCGGATTGCTCCGTTACAAAGTAACTCCCGCAATTCTATAAATCATTATAACATAAAAGCAGAAAGACTCACAAGGTTCTTTCTGCTTTTTGTATAGTTTATTCTATTTTACTTATGCATTTTTGTGTATTTCGTACAGTTTTCAGGCAATTCTTGTCAGAATTGCTGCTCGCTTCTTAGTATGCCAGCTTTTCTTCGAAATAGGCTGCCAGATCTTCGATCTTGATACGCTCCTGCTCCATGGTGTCACGGTCACGTACGGTAACTGCTCCGTCTTCTTCAGAATCAAAGTCGTAGGTTACACAGAACGGTGTACCGATCTCATCCTGTCTGCGGTAACGTTTTCCGATGTTTCCGCGGTCATCGTATTCACAGTTCCATTTCTTTGAGAGCTGTTCAAATACTTTTGTCGCACCTTCGTTCAATTTTTTTGACAGAGGCAGAACACCGATCTTAACCGGTGCCAGTGCCGGATGGAAATGCAGAACGGTACGCATATCGCCGCCTTCCAGCTCTTCTTCGTCATAAGCACTGCACAGAAATGCCAGAACCACACGGTCTGCACCAAGAGAAGGCTCGATAACATACGGAATGTATTTTTCTTTCTTCTCATCATCAAAATAGCTCATATCCTGGCCGGATACATTCTGATGCTGTGTCAGGTCATAGTCGGTACGGTCTGCGATACCCCACAGCTCGCCCCATCCAAACGGGAAGAGGAACTCGATGTCGGTTGTACCTTTGCTGTAGAAGCACAGTTCTTCCGGTGAATGGTCACGTGCTCTCATCTCGTCTTCTTTCATGCCCAGATTCTTCAGCCAGTCGATGCAGAATGCTCTCCAGTACTGGAACCAGTCAAGGTCGGTACCCGGCTCACAGAAGAACTCCAGCTCCATCTGCTCAAACTCTCTGGTACGGAATGTGAAGTTACCCGGTGTGATCTCGTTACGGAATGATTTACCGATCTGTCCGATACCAAACGGGATTTTCTTTCTGGATGTTCTCTGTACGTTTTTAAAGTTTACAAAGATACCCTGTGCTGTTTCCGGTCTTAAGTATACCGTATTCTTTGCATCTTCTGTTACACCCTGGAATGTCTTGAACATCAGGTTGAACTGGCGGATATCGGTAAAATTATGTTTTCCGCAGGTCGGACATGGAATCTGATGCTCTTCGATGAAATCACGCATCTGTTCCTGTGTCCATCCATCGACAGAGCCTTCCAGTGCAATGTCTTTCTCATCGCAGAAATCTTCGATCAGCTTATCTGCACGGAAACGCTCATGACATTCTTTACAGTCCATCAGCGGATCAGAAAAGCCTCCGAGATGTCCGGATGCTACCCAGGTCTGCGGATTCATCAGAATCGCACAGTCAACACCTACGTTGTATGGATTTTCTGTGATGAATTTCTTCCACCATGCCTGTTTTACATTGTTCTTCAGCTCTACACCAAGATTACCGTAATCCCAGGTATTTGCCAGACCTCCGTAAATCTCAGAACCCGGATATACAAAACCTCTGGATTTTGCCAGTGCCACGATCTTGTCCATTGTTTTTTCCATTTGTCTCCTCCTGTCGGCCGTCTCTGCGGCATATGCATATATTGAAAGAAGCCGTTTATGTTTACTTCTTTGCTCGCTGTTTATCGTGTTATATCAAAATGTGCTGCCCTGAAAATACTTCTGTGCAGACATATTGTGATCTCAGACTTTTCCCTGACATCATTCGTATATGACAAATGTCAGTGTATGTTTTACTTCTTCTGCGTCATCTGCGGTATCGGAAGCTTCGTTTCCTGCTGCGGACTTACTTTTGGATTCTACTTCAAACTGGCCTTTCTCCGCATTGCCATCGGATTTTGATCCGCCGTCTGTGCTCTCACTTTCCGATGCTGTCTCCGTCTCGGATTCTGCTGCCTTTTCCCGCTCTTCTGAAATGCTGGTTGCCGTCTTTTTTCCGGTGACAACTGCATCCGTCGTAACGTAAAGGATCTTGCCCGGAACTTCGATATCCATCTCTTCCGAACAGATTACAACGTTGTAGTTCAGACCGCCCAAAATATCGGATCTTGTCACACTTCCTGTAACTTTTCCGTTTTCCACTTTCTGAAATTCATCCGGGAATTCGTACTTCTGATCGTATGCTCCCTGCAGGTCTCCCGTATAAAAGGTCACATTGTTGAAATCCTGATAATCCCTGGAAGCCGCATAGTTCATATACAGCTCTGCTTTTCCGTCTGTGACGTTAAATTTTTTGACAACGATCGGATCACCTTCCTGTGACTGATTGTACGCACTCACAGAATCATCGATCGTCTGCTTCAGCTCATCCTCGCTGTAGTAGGATTTGTCCAGCGTGTCGATCACCGCCGCCTGTACACTGCCGTCCCGTTTCACTTTTACTGCATTGTGCTCTGCCTGAAACTGACTGCAGCCGCCAAGACATCCAGTTATCAGGATGACTGCCAGAATTCCCTTCCATTTCTTCATAATATTCCCCATCCAGACACAGCAAAATCTCCTTCGCTGCCCTGCCTTTCCTGAAACTTACCATATACCCTTCTGTAGATAAAGTACAGAATACGCCACCTGTTCGCGTGGCATTTTTCATCATACCATTATTGACCGTCCTTGTAAAGAGCGTTTCTGGTATGCCGCATGATCTCCAGAATCTCCAGAGATTTGAAATCCCGGTCTATGTAACGCCTCCGGAATTTCTCAACCAGACTGATAAACTCTTTCTTTACCTGTGTTGATAGTGCAAAGGCAAAGAGGCGTTCGACCGGCGTACTGATCACATATTGCATCGTATAGATCGTTGATTCCAGAACCGGTGTGCTCCTTTGTACTTTTGAGACACAGCTGCGGCACAGTACGCTGTTCTTATCTGTAAGGAAGGCACAAAGATCATGCTTTGCTCCACATACTGCACACTCGAACACCTGCGGATATTCTCCGCCTGCCGCCATCATACGCAGTTCAAAGGCATAACGGATCAGTTCCCGGTCCAGTTTTTGATTGAGCACTGCACGCAGTGCCCCGTAGAGCAGCTGGATGATCTGTGTGCCGTCATCGTTCTCTCTGGCATAATAATCGGCAAACTCCAGAAAATAGCTTCCATAGCAGGCAGCCTCCACATCTTCTGTGATCTCCCGGAAATAATTTCGAATCTCTGTCTGCACAAGCTGATAGGCAGTCCTTGCTTCTTTTACATAAAAGGTTCCAAAAGCAAAGGTGTTTGCGGCAGCCAGAAAGGGATTGCCCGGTCTTCTGGCTCCTCTTGCAAATACAGTCACCTTTCCCCGCTCTCTTGTCAGCAGCACCAGCCGTTTATCTGATTCTCCGATCGGTGCCGCTATAAGCACAATCCCTGTCAGTGCAATTTTATCATCCATATATTCTCTCATATTCTTACAGTCCCGTCAGCAAATGCTGATGTCTGTACGGAATCGTCGTTTCTGATTTCAGATATCTTTTTTATCGTATCCGAAGTTTTTGATCATGAAGTCACTGTCTCTCCAGTCTTTCTTGACTTTGACCCAGAGCTGGAGATTGACTTTTTCTTCGAGCATATCCTCGATATCACGGCGTGCCTGTGAACCGATCCTGCGGAGCATCTGTCCGCCTTTTCCGATGATGATTCCTTTGTGGGAATCCCGCTCGCAGATGATCGTCGCCTCGATATCACAGATGCTGCCGCCTTTGCTTTTGCGTTCTGTCATTTTTTCAATAGAAACGGCAATACCGTGCGGAATCTCCTCTTCCAGAGAGCGAAGTGCCTTTTCGCGGATCATCTCTGCCACGATCTGTCTCTGCGGCTGGTCTGTCACCGTATCTTCATCATAAAACTGCGGTCCGTACGGCAGATATTTGAAAATACTCTCGATCACAGTATCCATATTGACACTGCGAAGTGCCGACACCGGGATGATCTCCGCAAAATCATAGACTTTGCGGTAAGCATCCATATATTTTATGATCTCTTTTTTATCTACTTTATCAATCTTGTTGATGATCAGGATGACCGGTGTCTTTGTTTTTTTGAGCTGATCCACAATGTGACGCTCGCCGGCTCCGATAAAGGTACTCGGCTCCACCAGCCAGAGGATCACATCGACCTCATTGAGGGTGCGTTCTGCCACATTGACCATGTATTCACCCAGTTTGTTTTTCGCCTTGTGGATACCCGGTGTGTCCAGAAATACAATCTGTCCTTTTTCGTCTGTATAGACGGTCTGGATCCGGTTTCTCGTTGTCTGCGGTTTGTTGGACGTGATCGCGATCTTCTGCCCGATGAGGTGGTTCATGAGTGTGGATTTTCCTACGTTTGGTCTGCCGATCAGGGTCGCAAAACCGGATTTGTAACTTTTCTCTGCCATCTGTATATGATTCCTCCTTAAAGTGGTCCGAGATTTCTAAACATCTCTTTCTCTTTTTCCAGTGCATCTTCGTTTCCGAGCACGCAGATGCAGTCTTCTGCCAGGATTGCACGCATCAGCGGTGCCAGGGCACGGATATCTTCCTGTGTCGCATAGAGTACCTGGTCACGCTCTTTCTGAAGGTCGCTTTCAGTCACATGTCCGAAATAAGCAGCATCAGAACGTGCTCCCTGTGCTCTTGCTGTGAGTGGCGTATCCATCTCACTGATTGTTCCGATCACGTATTTTGTCATATCACGCTCTTCGACGTTGAAATGTTCCACGTATTCCGGCACGCCTTCGTAGATCTCGTTGGTCTGACGCAAGTTCGGATCACGGTAAGAAGCAAAATAGGAATTGCCATTTCTGCCGAATCCGCTCATACAGCCATACGCCCCGCCTTTGACACGCACATTCACCCAGAGATATTCATAGCTCATGATCACCTTCAGGATCCGCAGTGCCCCGGTATAATCATAGCCTGCCTCGCGGTAATTTCCGGCACGTGTCACATACTGGATCTTGGCGGAGGTCTGGAATCCTTCGTTCAGCTTTCCGTATGCAAGGGTTTCTTCTGAAGGTGTTCTCTTATCCAACGAAAGTTTTTCGCATAATCCTGTCACTTTCTCTTCCAGTCCGGCAAGCCCCTTCTCTTCCGCTGTTACGGAAAATACCATGGCATCCTGTCGGAAAATCACGTTCATCAGCTCTTTCAATTTACTCTTCAGATTCTCTTTTTTCGTTTCAAAATTTGCATCGAGGTCATCGAGCATGCGATAGTAGTCAATCCCGCTGCTGCGATCACTGAACGCAGCTGTCTCGGAGAAATAAGCCATGGCACGGGTTGCCGCTGCCGAATGTCCCGCCGTTGTCAGCCGCATCTGTGTCCTTGATTTCTGCTCGGAAACGATCTCTTTTAAGCGTTTCTCATCGTCCAGTTTGGATGTGAATAAAATCTCCTCAATCACATCAAACACAAAGTCGATTTTATCATAAAGTGTGCGGGCTGATACGGTAAACATCGGATACATCTTCTGTGTGTCCTTTTCTGGAAATACGACCATCCCAGTACCGATACCTCCGGTCTGCATATTGATCTCATTGAACAGATCTCCGTAAGCATAATGCTCGGTGTCAATCATGCCCAGCACATTTTTCAGAAGGCCGACATAAGGCAGATCCTCTTTTCTGACAACGGACAGATCAAAATAAAGGGTCAGATAAGCGATGCCGTTCGTGTTCACATCATGCCACAGAACTTTGGTGTTGCCAAAAGAAAGCTCTCTGTTGCAGATCGGTCTGCATTTCTTTGTGATATCCTCCCTGGTAAGCATCGGGATTTTCTCCAGCTCTTCCTGTGTGGACGGTGTCTCCTGGAATTCCTGCAGTTTTGCTGTTTTTTCTACCAGCTCCTTTACCTGTTCTTCACTGAGACCTGCCTTAAAATCTGCCAGTTTCTTTGCCGTCTCTGCCTCCAGTTTTGCAGTCAGTCCCTTTTCCGGTGCAACGACAACAATCGCCACATGTGTGTTGTCCAGCAGATATTTCTGCACCAGTTTCTCGTAATAATCACTCTCTACTGCATCACGGAGTTCCTTATAAATATCCAGCTGTTTGACATAGGCAAACGGATCACCCTCGCCGTACAGCCAGCTGTCCATAATGTCGATTCCGTACATCAGGCCCTTTGGATAAGAGCCGTAATCTGCCTCACGAAAACGGAACTCGGAAGAATTGATACCTGCCAGCAGTGCTTTTTTATCGATGCCGTTTTTCACCTGCTCTTCCAGTACCTTGCGGATCACTGCCAGGAACTTTTCTTTGTCACCGACATTTGCATTTTTAGCGACTACCGAAAGGGATGGCTGCTGAATGCCGCTCTCAAAAGAGCCTAGGATATCTTTTCCAATCCCGGCATCCAAAAGAGCCTGTTTAAGCGGTGCCCCAGGTGCTGACAAAAGTGCATATTCCAGGATTGCCATGGCAGTCACAAGACGTACATCGCTGCTTATGCCAACGGACACATTCCAGGAAAGATAGGTGTTGTCTTCTTCCGATTCGGATGTGGAAATAGAATATTTTTTATAGATCTCATGCGGAGCATCGAACGCTTTCTGCATACTGATCTTTGAATCTACCTCTTTTTCTCCGTATTTAGAGAGATATTCCTGATCCAGCCAGGTAAGGCGTTCCTCAACATTCATATTTCCATAGAGATAGATGTAGGCATTGGACGGATGATAATATTTTCCATGGAAAGCCAGAAAATCTTCGTATTTCAGATCCGGGATACACTGCGGATCTCCTCCGGACTCAAATCCATACGGTGTATCCGGATAAAGTGCATTTAAAATTTCGCGATCGAGCACATCTTCCGGTGAAGAATAAGCTCCTTTCATCTCGTTGTATACCACACCATTGTAGGTGATCTCATCCTCCGGATTTTCCAGATGATAATTCCAGCCTTCCTGGCGGAAAATCTCTTCTTTTTTATAAATATTGGTATGAAAAACGGCATCCATATAGACATCCATCAGGTTTGCAAAATCTTTGTCATTGCAGCTTGCAATCGGATACATGGTCTTATCCGGATAGGTCATCGCATTCAGAAAGGTATTGAGCGAACCTTTTACCAGCTCCACAAACGGATCTTTGGACGGAAACTTTTCGCTTCCACACAGCGAACAGTGTTCCAGAATATGTGCTACCCCGGTGCTGTCTACCGGAGGTGTACGAAATGTAATATGAAACACTTTATTATCGTCATCGTTTGCAATGACCATGATGCGTGCACCGCTTTTTCTGTGACGCAGCAGATAGCCGACTGACTGAATATCGGAAAGCCCCTCTTCCCTTAAAAGTTCGTACGCCTGTAATTCTTTTATTGCCATGAAAAAACCTCTTTTCTTTTTATTTATTCATAAAAACTGCAGCCCTTTCTGCCATATTCTTTTACATAATAGAGTGCCTGGTCTGCATCTTTAAAAATACTCTCTCCTTTATTCGGGCGGTCTGAGTTTCTGTCCCGTCAAAATATCTTTTCAAAATATCCAGAGCTTTCTCTCTGCTCTGTTTTGTTTCTGCTTCTTCAAAATAAGCATCCATATATTTACTTTGCCCGGTCATCGCATAAAGCCTGACCTGCTCCGTCAGATAATCGGATCGTTCTGCAGCTGCTTCGCCGCATTTCCACATGCAATATACTGGTTTGTCGTCGTCTGAAGTACATGAAACTCCTTTCGGCCAATAAAGGAAATTATCTTCTGAATTCTCTCATGTACAAACCCCTGTTATATCAACGGAAAAAGTGCGATCCCATACGTGACACCGCACTTTCCCTGTTGGATTACCTGTTATTTATTTACGCACAGTTTTCTGACCATATCTGCCGGGATCATTGTACATGCCAGCAGAACAACTGCAATCCAGCCTTTGATTCCAAACGGAACACAGCTGAACATTTCTCCAATCCACTGGAACGGGGCCAGCGGAACGATCGCCGCATTTACGAGCAATGCCTGCACGATTATAATAATCAGAAATACTTTAATAAAATCTTTATTCTCATTCAGACCGGCAAAAATTGCAAATCCATCGTCACGCACATTAAAGCCGTTGAACAAAGCTGCCACAATAAACAGTACAAAATAACCCGTCAGGTGCTGTTCCTCATTTGCAAACAGATTTACAAAGAACGGCACTTTCAGATAGATAAAGCTTACCACGGTAAGCCAGATTCCCATTGTGAGGATCTGTCCCATCATTTTTTTGCTTACAATACTTTCATCACGTTTTCGCGGTGCTTCTGCCATATATTCTTCTTTTGCCGGTTCATTGCCAAGCATCATCGCTCCCAGTCCGTCCATGACCAGATTTACAAAGAGAAGATGTGTTACTTTCAGTGGTTCATCCACACCGAAAAACGGTGCGATTGCACTGACCACAACGGCTGCCACGTTGATCACCAGCTGGAATTTACAGAATTTCAGGATGTTATGGTAGATGGTTCTTCCATAGAGGATGGCATCTTTGATGGATTTAAAATTATCATCCAGAATAACGATCTTACCTGCTTCTTTTGCTGCTTCGGTTCCGCTTCCCATGGCAAAACCAACATCTGCACGTTTCAGTGCCGGTGAGTCGTTGACACCGTCACCTGTCATGCCGACTACCAGGTTCATCTCCTGGCACAGGCGTACCATACGGGACTTGTCGGTCGGCAGTGCTCTTGCGATCACACGGATATTCGGTATGATCTTCTTCACTTCTTCATCACTCATCTCATTGAGCTGTGCGGAAGAAAGTGCACGGTCGCTGCCTCCTTTTAACAGTCCTGCATCTTTTGCGATCGCTACCGCTGTCTCAAGGCGGTCACCTGTGATCATAACGACCTGAATACCGGCTCCCTGTACTTCCCGGATCGCTTCTTTTGCTTCCGGACGTACATCGTCACGAATGCCCACCAGACCAATGATCACGATATCATCATTGATTGAATTTTCAACCATGTCTTTTTCTGAATAACCAAAGGCCAGCACACGCATTGCTTTTGCTGCCAGTTCATCGATCTTGCGGTTCAGGACGGCGTTGTCCATGGTACAGATATTGCCGTCTGCATCCAGATATTTCACTGCATTTGCCAGAAGTTTTTCCGGTGCCCCTTTATAGAAAGTTTTACCGGTGCTGTCGATGCGTGCCTGACTGAATTTATTTGCAGAGTTGAAAGACTGCTGTTTTGTTATTTTATATTCGCTGCTGTTCTCCAGAGTTTTGAATGTCTCCTCACCCAAAAACTTCATCAGTGCCTGATCGGTTGCATTTCCGCCGATGACTTTATGGGATGCATCAAACATGGACTGTGTATTCTTACCGATGGCAAGATCCACAAGACCTTTTACCTTGCTGTGTTTACTCAGCTGTGCAATATCAATGGAATTGCCGTCGCCGGTAAAGAAATCGACCACTTCAAGCATACCTTTTGTGATCGTTCCTGTCTTATCACTGAAAAGAATGTTTAAAGAACCTGCTGTCTCGATACCTTCTGCTTTTCTTACCAGGACATTGTGGTCAAGCATCTTGCTTGTATTTTGCATCAGTACGAGGGAGATCATCAGTGGAAGTCCTTCCGGAACTGCACAGACGATGATGACAATTGCCAGAGAAAGAGCCCTTACAACATCTTTGACAACCGGTTCAATCCCCATTGCAAAGTACTGGGAAACTCCGCCCGCCTGCATAACAAAGTAGACCAGGTAAAGTACGGCGATCAATACCGCACCGATATAACCAAACGTGGAAATCTGTTTTGCAAGTTTAGCAAGTTTTACTTTCAAAGGAGAATCCGGCTCGTCTTCCTGCATCTCTTCTGCCATTTTTCCCATCATGGTCTTCAGTCCGACCTTGCGTACATCAAGAATACCTTCGCCGTCAAATATCACTGCTCCGCGGAACAGGGAGTGTGCATCGACAAAGGTATCGCCTGTGATGTCATCTTCCAGCTGAAAATCCTCGGATGCCGCTGTTTTTTTACATTCTTCTGCCTCGCCGTTCAGTGCGGAGTTGTCCACACGCAGTGCCCCGTCGATCAGTACACCGTCTGCCGGGATCTTATCACCGGACTGCAGCAGGACTTTGTCACCGACTACAACATCATCCACATCGATCACCGTGATCACGCCGTTCCTGTGAACTTTACACTTGTCTTTCTCGGTATTGTCTTTCAGTTCACGGTACTTGGTATCGCTTGCAACACCGGTCTTTGCAGATACGGTTGCCACGATCAGCACTGCAACGATCGTTCCGAGCGGCTCGTAAATCTCCGCATACCCAAAGAAGAACATCACGATCATCAGTGCTGCGATCGCCAGCAGGATCTTGATCATCGGATCACTGAACGTCTCTTTGAACTCTTCCCAGAATGTAGTCGGCTCGGAATCCGGGATCTCGTTGGAACCAAATTTACTTCTGGACTCTTCGACCTGTTTGTCTGTCAAACCATTATACTTCATCTTTTTGTCTCCTGTTTTTGTTTTTCTGCTTATAAGCAGGGAGAAACTATATGAATCACTTCATCTCAGATATAGTCTCTCCCATATCGCACCATGTCATACCGGTACGCTCTTATTTCTGAAATCTTGCTGCCATCTCACCGATGCCGCCGTCCCTTGTTCCCTGTCCGATGGCACCGAATTTCCACTCACCGTTGTAGCGATAGATCTCACCGAAGATCATCGCCGTCATTCCGGAGTAGTCCTCTGTCAGGTTGTACTTTAAGATCTCCTGGTCATTTTTTCCGTCTACCAGGCGGATAAACGCATTCTCGATCAGTCCGAAATGCTGCTTTCTCTGCTGTGCCTGATAGATCGTTACAACGATCACGATCTTGTCATACTCAGACGGCACACGGTCCAGGTCGATCACGATCTGCTCGTCATCGCCTTCTCCTTCGCCGGTCAGGTTATCACCCATGTGACGGACGGTTCCGGATTTGTGTGTCAGATTGTTATAGTATACCAGATCATCTCTTCCTGCCATTCTGCCGTTCTGTAATAAGATTGCAGAAGCATCGCAGTCGATCGGTGCCGGTTTCAGTGCAAAAAATCCTCTGGATCTTTTGACTTCATCCCATCCAAGTCCTACTACGACTCTGGATAACCCCTTTTTCTCTTTGGACAGATTCACTTTCTGTCCTTTCTGTAAACTGATAGACATAATCATGCCCCCTTTTCCAGGTTTTTAAGCATTGCTGCGATTTTCTTTTGCTTATGCGACTTCGATTCCATAATGTCCGCACAGTGCTGCCAGACCGCCCTGGAATCCGCTGCCGATGGCGTTGAATTTCCATTCTCCGTTGTGCTTGTACAGCTCGCCTACCACAACGGCTGTCTCAATGGAGAAATCCTCTCCGAGGTCAAAATGGATCAGTTCTTTTCCGGTTGCATCATCCACGATACGGATAAATGCGTTGGATACCTGTCCGAAATTCTGTCTTCTGACATCTGCATCGTAGATCGTTACGGTAAATGCGATACGTTCGATGTCGGATGGAACCTGTGTCAGATCGACCATGATCTGTTCGTCATCGCCTTCGCCGGAACCGGTCAGATTGTCGCCCATATGTTTGACACATCCGGTCGGATGTTCCAGATTTCCGTAAAAGATAAATTCTTTTTCGGTCGGGCATTTGCCGTTGGAACCGCACATAAATGCTGCTGCATCCAGGTCAAAATCTGCTCCTGTATCAAATGCGTTCACATCCCATCCGAGTCCTACCATAATGTTTTTCAGTCCCGGATTTCCTTTTGTCAGATCTACTTTCTGTCCTTTTGATAAATTAATAGGCATAATGTTTCCTCCTTTATGGATTTATATTAAGGTGAAGATTCACCCTGTTTGCTCTCAGTATCTCTTTGTCGGCATGTGGTACATCTGGTTGAATTCCTGCTTGATGTTCTCAAGTCTTGCCTGATCTTCATGCCGCTGTTTTCTTGCATTTTCCTGGATTTGTCTTGTCTCATCGATACCGTTTACGATCGTTTTCCAGGTCGTCTCCAGCGTCTCAATCTTAATCGAACTGCCGGATGCCAGCTGTGCCGTCATCTTGGACTGCTGCACGGTATTCTGTGCATTTTTAATAAGCATCTCATTTGTTTTCTGGTCCAGTGCAGAAATGGCTTCTGCCTGGATTTTCTGGCGTTTCAGCATGATCGCCTGTGCCAGTGCCTGCTTAAATACCGGAAGTGTGATGATAAATGCGGAATTGATCTTGCGGACCAGGTTCATGTTGCTGAATGCCATCGTCTTGATCATCGGGATCGACTGCATGGCAATGTTTTCTGCGGTACGCAGATCCTGTGTCCTCTGCTCCAGCATCATCAGTGCCTGATTTAAGCTGGTAAGCTCAAACTGGATCGACTGATCCCCGGTAGCCTCCATATCTGCCTGACGCTGTGCGATATAGGCTTCCAGCTCCTGACAGCCTTGTTCTCCGGCAAGAATGTATTTCACCAGCTCGTGGTAATAATTTACATTTGCCTCAAACATCGTCTCTAATTTGCGGTTGGACTGCTTGATCTCTGTCTCATACTGTTTGAGCTGAACATAGATCTGATCTACTTCTTCGCCCATTGTATGATATTTAGCAAGAATCTTGTCCATCTGTTTGCGAAGCCCGCCGAACAGTTTGTCAAACAGACCTTTGTTTTCTTTTAATTCATCCGGATCAAACTTCTCCATGATCTTTGCAAGCGTGTTCAGCATCTGACTGGACTCATCCAGCTGTTTCATATCCATGCTGTTTAACACCACATCCGATGCTTTGGAGATCTCTTCTGCGACCTCTGCCCCAAACGATACGATCGTCTCCAGATTGTTGACCTCGATCGTGCTGACGATATCGTCCACTTCTTTGGAACCAACCAGCTCTGCACTCATCTGCTTTCTGTCCACAACGATATCATAAGACTTCACCTGTTCCAGTTCCGCCTGTGCGGCCGGAGCTGTCTGCGTTGGAGCATCTGGTCTGTTAAAATTAAGTCCCATCTTTTACTCCCTCCTGAATAGTATGTCCCGCCAGGATTTCTGGCGTGCCTTTGGTAATGGAACCTTCGTCAGATCCGGGACATTTAAATCATATAAATACTCCCCGATCTGATGCTCTTCCATCCGTTTTCTGTTGTAAAAGTTCTCTATATTCTGATATCCGGTCGGTATGAAAAACAGAATGTCAAAACCGGCCAGATTCAAAAACGCGGTAAGGATCGCATCCTCCAGTGAGATTACTTTCTCACCGGGATTGATATAGATCAGTTTCGGATTTTTCTTTGTAAAATCAAATTTCTGAAGCATCCGCAGGATTTCTTTCGGCAGGTTCAGTATCGTCGAAAGGATCGTGTACTCCGTGCCGTTTTCAAAGGTGCCGCGGATCAGCTTCTGCTCAATCAGGATCTGCAGTTTATCCAGAATGTGCTCCTGGATCTCTTCTCTTAAAAAGCCATAGGCATACGCCGGATGGTTTTTGATCTTTGCCTTCTGCAGTCTGCCGTTTTTGTAAAATTCAGTCACATAAGGCTTGATCGGATTGGCTGCAAGCGGCTGAATATAAGGAAAGCTTTTAATCACCATGGTATCTTCTGTGATCAGCTCCCGGATCGATGACCAGTACTCGGATACTTTTCCGTCTTTTACGCCGGAAACTTTTGCAAAAATGACCGGGATATTGACAGTGCTTTCCGTCGTACTGAAATTCGGCCGGTATTTCACTTCTTCGTTCCATAAAAGCCGGATCTCCTCGTACATTGTCTGGAGATTGATGATATCCGCCCTCTGATACTGCTGGTTGCGGTACAGTCCACTATCCTGATACATCAGAGTATCCAGTTCCCGCTCCGCATGATAGGCAGCCGTCCCCATCCGGACTTCGGTATTTTCCTGCGGAAAACGCTGTAAATGCAGCGTCTCCGTAAAATTCATCTGATAGAGCAGCTGATCTTCCAGTGCAAACGCAGCACTACGATCCGGATCGAGGATCAGTACATCCACCGGAAGTCTGCCCAGCATTTTCAGAAACAACGCTTCAAAACGATTTTTGCATCCGCCCATATAAAAAAAGCATCCAATCTGCGGCATACGCCAGCTTTTGAATAACTCCGGCAGATAACGCATCATCCAGCAGATCAGATAGACTGCCTTGTTGGTCAGTTTGTTGCGGTTCTCATCCAGTGCTTTTTCCTCCTCCAGAAGCACATCAAGAAATGCTTTGATCATCAGGCTCTGAAGCTCCCGGTTCGCCGGATACTGAAGATTGCGTTTCAGATCCAGAAGCATCTCATCGGTTTTGCTGTAATTTTTTCTGGAAACTTTTGCGATCTCCTCCGGAGTCGGCGGCTCGATCTGCCCGTTTACGATCACAATGTTTCGCTTCCGGGCTTTTAATTCCTGGTAAAGCTGGTAAAGCTCGTTAGTATAAGAAGTTTTATCTTCCACACCATTTATCTGACAATAACAATTATAATAAAAATCAGGATCACTGCCCCGCACGGTCGGCGGCTTTGCAATATCCAGAAGAGGCTTTCCCTCAATCCATGCATTGGTGCAGTTTCTGACATCCGGAAGTCTGCCGTAAAGGCGGCTTCGCTCCAGCTCCTGTTGCTGCTGCATGCGAAGATTCTTCAGACTGAAATCCCCCGGAAATGCCTGCATATCCGGCAAGGTCAGCGGCATAGAATATGCATTCGCCGCATCCAGCCTCTGATAATTCTGATCTCCGTGGTACTGCAAAAGTACAATATCGCAGCCCGCATGGCACAATATAGACAAAAGCATCAGCTCATAATGGCTGATGTCTCCCTCGTACAGAATCTTCGGGACGGAATTTTCACCGAGCAGATTGACGATCCGCTCGAACTTATAATACAGCCAGCACATGAACTTGATGTAGGCATTTTTCAGCATACCCTCTGTCTTGCCTGCCCTTTGCATAGAAGCAAAAAAATCATACATGGACATCGCCATATTTTTCCGCTGGTACGGATTCATCCGCGGAAGCCATTTCTGTAAACGACTTTCGATAAAACCAGGAGCCATCTGAAAATCCATGCCCATCATCTCTTCATAATAAGAAAGATTCTGCCCGGCAGGATTGGGAATCCTGCCTTCGATCACAACGCCGCGAAGCCTCGCCTCCTCATAATATTTCCGGATAAAGGCCGCGACCTGCGGTGTATAACCACTGATGCGGTAAAAGTATACTTCTTCTCTTGTCGTTCTGACCGAAAGCTCTTTAAAATAATCGTCAAGTATGCTTAATTTCTGTTGTCTGAACATAGGTGAAATGCGAATGTCGCCCTCTCTTTTTCTGTAAAATTACATATAAATCACTATATCATTTTTTGCGTTTCTTTTCAAGCATTTTAAGAAACGACCAGGCAATCGTTTCTCTTTGCATACTGTCGCCGTACAGATACCTGAAAAATCGGATCCAGACGTGACAATTTCTGCTTTTTAGCGTATACTCAAAGCAGATAAAAGAAAAGGAGGTCATTTTATGCTTGTTCTTCCAAAAAAGGACTTCGCACCCCCTTCACACAGATTCGATCCTTGAGATCAACCGTGTCACCTCCAGAGCTGAGGACTATACAGGCATACACAACATAAATCGCGTGACGCAAAGTGAATCTCTCTCCTCTGCAGAAGCCGCGCCATTCACTGTATCCAGGGCATCGGAAACTCCCGGCATCTCACACCAGATCATGCCTGCTTTGATAAATCAAACGAGGAAAGGACAGAAAACACTACTTGGAGATGCAATTTCTCTTGGAAAGATCAAGGCCTGCCTTGGCTGGAATGTCAAAAATCCGGCCTGTGATGTGGATGTTTCCGCATTTCTTCTTGGCCGTGACGGAAAAGTTTCAGGCGATGACTGGTTTGTATTTTACGGTCAAAAAGAAAGTCCGGATTGCAGTGTGATTTTTTCTGATCGGGAAAACACGGACCGCGAGTCCGTTGCGATCGATCTTTCCAGACTGAATCCATCGATCACCCGGATCGTCTTTGTGCTGACGATCAATGATGCCTTTTCCAAACGCCTGAATTTCGGCATGATCGAGGATGCCTATGTGCGGATTTTAGATGCCGCTTCTGACCGGGAGCTGGTCAGCTTTGTGATGGATGAATATTATTCCAATGTCATCTCCATGATGATCGGAGAAGTCTATTTACATAACGGAAACTGGAAATTCAATGCCATCGGAAACGGGGTCGCCAAAGACCTGGAAGGCTTATGCGGTCTGTATGGTGTACAGGTTAAACAGACTTGAACACCGTTTCTTTTTAAGGAGGAAATCGTTTTATGTTAAATTTTGAAGTGATCAATGAACTGAGTCTGAAAGTTACCTGCACCGGAAATGATGTACTGTTCACAAAGGTCGGTGCTTTTATCGCCGGCGAAAGCCAGGGCGGAAAAAATTATCGTTTCGAAAAACTGCTGCTCGGTCCACAGAGCAACCTGATGCAGGCAGCCCTCGGTTCCCTGACAAGACGCGTCACCCGTGAAAATCTGCCTCTGATGAAAGTCACTATGAATGGCGATTCTGTCACTTATTATGCAAATCATGGACAGCATGTAGTTGTGTATAAACTTGCCCAGGGTGAAATCCTTTCGGTAGAGTCCGAGAATATTCTCGCTTTTACACAGGACTGTGATTACAGCGTCCGCTTTATCGGCTGCGGTATCTTTTCCCAGAAAGGTCTGGCAACCTCAACGCTGACCGGAGCCGGTCCGAATGCCTATGTCGCTGTGCTCTCGGACGGCAACCCAATCGCCATGGACAACACCGACAGCCATGCTACAATTTCTGTAGACCCGGATGCCGTGATCTGCTGGATGAGCCGCCGCGGATATGGCGATCCGCAGATCCGCAGTGATCTTTCCTGGAAAAACCTGATCGGGCAGGCTTCCGGAGAATCCTATGCCTATGAATGGTCCGGCAACGAACCGGTCTGCGTACTTTTGCAGCCATGTGAACGCTCCGGCGGTATCCGCGTCGGCATCGATTAAATGCAATTTTATTATTCAAGATTCACGTAAAAGACCGCAGGGCATTTCGCTCTGCGGTCTCTTTTATATTATCAGCAAATGCTGATCTTCTCATTATTCTTCTGTTTTATTTGCACCATACAGTGTGATCAGTTTGTTCAGGTATTCATAACGAGCTTTTGCTTCTGCTTCATTCTTAGCGAACAGTTTCTTAGCCTTTTCAGGGTTAGAACGCATCAGGGAGTTGTAACGAACTTCGCCGTTCAGGAATTCCTGATATTCTCCTGTAGGAGCCTTGCTATCCAGAGTGAATGCATCTTTTCCTTCTGCTTTTGCAGCCGGATTGTAACGGAAGCAATGCCAGTAACCAGCTTTTACTGCCAGTTCTTCTTCTGTCTGAGCTTTTGCCATACCTTTCTTGATACCATGGTTGATACATGGAGCGTATGCGATGATCAGGGATGGTCCCGGATATGCTTCTGCTTCTGCGATTGCTTTTACCGTCTGGTTGAAGTCAGCACCCATGGAGATCTGTGCTACATATACATAGCCATAGCTCATTGCAATGCTTGCCATATCTTTTTTCTTCACTTCTTTACCGCCTGCTGCGAACTGTGCTACTGCACCGGTCGGAGTAGATTTGGAAGCCTGTCCACCTGTATTGGAGTAAACTTCGGTGTCGAATACCATGATGTTGATATCTTTGCCGCTTGCCAGTACATGGTCAACGCCGCCGAATCCGATATCATAAGCCCATCCGTCACCTCCGAAGATCCACTGGGATTTCTTAGCCAGGAAATCTTTGTTCTTGACGATGTCTTTGCATGTATCACAGTCGATGCCTTCCAGAGCTGCTACCAGTTTGTCTGTAGCTGTTCCGTTTGTAGCACCTACGCTGTAAGTATCCAGCCATTCCTGGCAGGCTGCTTTCACTTCATCAGAAGCTTTTTCGTTTGCAGCAACAGCTTCTACTTTTGCTTTCAGTCCTTCACGGATTGCTTTCTGAGCTAACAGCATACCATAACCGAACTCTGCGTTATCTTCGAACAGTGAGTTGCTCCATGCAGGACCCTGTCCTTTTTCGTTTACGGTGTACGGTGTGGACGGTGAAGAGTTACCCCAGATAGAGGAGCATCCTGTTGCGTTTGCAATGTACATTCTGTCACCAAACAGCTGTGTAACCAGTTTTGCATACGGTGTCTCACCACAACCTGCACAGGCACCTGAGAACTCAAGCAGCGGCTGTTTGAACTGAGAACCTTTTACCGTATTTTCTTTGAATTTTTCTACCACATCTGCTTTTGCAGGCAGTTTTGTTGCATAGTCGAAGTATTTCTGTTCGCCGGCATTTGCTTCCATGTTTTCCATAGCCAGTGCTTTTGCACCTTTCTTGCCCGGGCAGACGTTTGCACAGGAACCACATCCGGTACAGTCGTAAGCGGATACAGTCATTGTGAATTTATATTCTTTCATACCGGTCATCGGCAGAGTCTTCAGTCCTTTCGGAGCTGCAGCAACCTCTTCGTCAGTCAGTGCTACCGGACGGATAACAGCGTGCGGACAAACGTATGCACAGCGGTTACACTGGATACAGTTTTCCGGATTCCATACAGGAACGTTTACTGCGATACCACGTTTTTCGAATGCAGCTGCACCGGATGGTGTCGTACCGTCCACATAATCTTTGAATGCAGATACAGGCAGTGTATTACCTTCCTGAGCGTTTACTTTGTTCTGGATGTTGTTTACGAAATCTACTACGTCCTGACGGTCGCCTGTTGCAACTTTGGTATCCAGACCTTCGTCCTGTGCGTCTTTCCAGCTTTCCGGAACGTTTACTTCAACGATCTGTTTTGCACCTTCATCGATAGCTGCCCAGTTCTTCTGAACGACATCATCACCTTTACGTCCGTAAGTTGCTTTTGCTGCTGCTTTCATCAGCTCGATCGCTCTTTCTTCCGGAATGATGTTTGCCAGTTTAAAGAATGCAGACTGCAGGATGGTATTGATACGAGTCGGACCCATGCCTGTCTCAATACCGATCTTAACACCATCAATGATGTAGAATTTGATGTTGTGCTTTGCGATGTATGCTTTTACCTGACCCGGCAGATGTTTTTCCAGACCTTCCATATCCCATGGGCAGTTCAGCAGGAATGTACCGCCGTCAACCAGTTCCTGAACCATGTTGTATTTACGAACATAGGAAGGATTGTGGCATGCTACAAAGTTTGCTTTTTTGATCAGGTAGGTAGATTTGATCGGTTTCTTACCGAAACGCAGGTGAGACATGGTAACACCGCCGGATTTCTTTGAATCATAGTCAAAGTAAGCCTGAGCGTACATATCTGTGTTGTCACCGATGATCTTGATGGAGTTCTTGTTTGCTCCAACGGTACCGTCTGCTCCCAGTCCCCAGAACTTGCAGTTGATGGTTCCTTCCGGAGTTGTGATCAGCTGCTCGCCCAGCGGCAGAGACAGATTGGTAACGTCATCTTCGATACCGATCGTGAATACTTTCTTTTCTGTGTTGTTGTATACAGCAACGATCTGAGTAGGTGTTGTATCTTTGGAACCAAGTCCGTAACGTCCTGAATATACAGGAACTGCATCGAATTTGGAACCTTTCAGAGCTGCTACTACATCCAGGTACAGCGGTTCACCCATAGCACCCGGCTCTTTTGTTCTGTCAAGAACCGTGATCTGTTTTACAGATTCCGGAATTGCATCGATCAGTGCTTCTGCACAGAACGGTCTGTACAGACGAACTTTTACGACACCGACTTTTTCACCGGCAGCCATCAGGTAATCGATGGTCTCTTCGATGGTATCATTTACAGATCCCATAGCTACGATTACTTTTTCTGCATCAGCAGCACCGTAGTAGTTGAACAGTTTATAGTTTGTACCGATCTTTGCATTTACTTTGTCCATGTATTCCTGAACGATAGCCGGCATTGCATCGTAGTAAGGGTTGCAAGCCTCTCTTGCCTGGAAAAAGATGTCCGGGTTCTGTGCAGAACCTCTCTGGCAAGGATGGTTCGGGTTCAGTGCATGTTTACGGAATGCATCGATTGCATCCATATCTGCCATATCCTTCAGATCTTCATAATCCCATGTTTCAATCTTCTGGATCTCGTGAGATGTACGGAAACCATCGAAGAAGTTGATGAACGGGATACGTCCTTTGATTGCTGCCAGATGAGCAACTGGTGTCAGGTCCATAACTTCCTGTACGCTGGATTCGCAGAGCATTGCACATCCAGTCTGACGACAGGCATAGATATCGGAATGATCACCGAAGATTGACAGTGCGTGGCTTGCCAGTGCACGTGCAGAAACGTTGAATACGCCCGGCAGCTGCTCGCCTGCGATCTTGTACAGGTTCGGGATCATCAGAAGAAGACCCTGAGAAGCTGTGTAAGTAGTTGTCAGAGCACCTGCTGCCAGAGATCCGTGTACAGTACCTGCTGCACCTGCCTCAGACTGCATCTCTGTTACCTGAACTTCCTGTCCGAAAATATTTTTTCTTCCTTGAGTTGCCCATTCATCTGTTGCCTCCGCCATAACAGATGAAGGTGTGATAGGATAGATAGCTGCAACATCTGTATATGCATAAGAAGCATGAGCTGCTGCATGGTTACCATCCATGGTCTTCATTTTTCTAGCCATTTTATTATACCTCCTTAAAATAATGCTGGATAAAAAGATTCCTTTTGCGGAATTCAATTAGTATCCTTATTGAAAAAAAAATTACTAATCTGTTGTTACCCATATATTTTTACTATAGCACAACAAAAAGAAAATGTCCATTTCCGAAACGACGGAAACAGACTCTTTTCTTGTATTTTTTGCTGTACATTCCAGCTCTTTTTTCAGTTTTATTATACTCTTTTTACAATTTTCAGTCCAATTTCATCAATACGTTTACTTGACTGTAAGTTTCAGTCTTGCTTTCTTTCCATTGTAAAGTTTCACAGTGATCACTGTACTTCCTTTCCGGATGGCTTTCACGTTTCCCTTTGCATCCACCGTGGCAATTTTTTTCCTGCTGCTGTTGTATCGGATGCCGAATGCGGCACTTCCGGACGGAAGTTTCACCCTGAGCCGGAGGGTTTTTCCTTTTTTCAGTGTCCTGTTTTTTGCACCGATCGTAACCTTCTTTGGTGCCTGTCTGACCGTCACTTTGATGCGGCAGGTCTTCTGGTTTGCAGTTGTGACCGTGATCACGGCATTTCCTTTTTTCTTTGCCCGGATCACACCGCCCTGTGTGACACTTGCCACTTTGTTGTTGCTGCTTTTGTAAGTCACACGTTGATCTGCGGCATCAGCAGGTGTGATCACCGGATTTAAACGAACACTTTCTCTGACTCCGATTACGATTTTGGCACCGTTCTTTTCCTGACCGGAAAAAGCAGAACGGCTGACAAGAGAAATACTCTGCACTTCCTTTTTCTCCGTGCTTTCTGTATGATTTCCGGCCGGATCTTTCTTTTCGGTTTCTTTTCCGGTATTCGGATTCGGTGCTTCCGTAGACGGCTGCTGCGTTTCCGTTTCGCTTTCTGTTTCGGTTTCCGAACTTCCGTCCTCTGCAAGTTTTACTTTCTTTTCCAGTGTTTTGCTGCCTGATGCATCTTCTGCCGTTACCACTGCAGTGTAAGTACCTGCTTTCACCTTACTGCCCTTTTCATCACGGCAGTCCCACCAGAAATAAGCACGGCACTGATACTCTCCCGTGCCGTCCGGCTGCACGATCTCTGCCATTTCCTGATCTGCAAGCACACGCACGGTGTTTCCGTCTGTATCCAGGATCCTGCAGCTCATAAGCGGTATCGGAAATTCCGGTACGGTATCGCTGCCTTCTTCGGAAACATAAAATCCAAAATCTGCCAGAAGTTCCCATTCCTCTTCAGAAGAAAGTGCATGTTCTTCCGCTGCCGACAGCGTCATATCATTGATAAGAGAAGGATCCTCTGCGGAAGCCGCAAATGGTATGATATAAGAAAAATCCGAGCCTTCTGTGCGGATCATGCAGGCAAAATAGCCGGAATAATATCTGGTCTGCTCATCTCCGACTGTTATTTCAAAACTGCCTTTTCCCTGTTTCAGTGAAATTCCGGATTTTCCATCCACTTTCTCCACACCGGCATCTTTCTCAAAATCAGGAAGTCCTTCCGGATCGGAAACGGTAAACAAAAGCTGCTGCAGGCCCCATGCAGACCCTGCATAATACCAGGCAACCTCTGCATCCAGCGTTTCTCTTGCCTGATAAGATATCTGAAGTTTCGGCGTTCCATCTTCTGCATAATGCAGAACTGCTTTCTCAAAAGATGCCTTCTCTGCTTTCTGTGCCGCCGGCAGGAACACCTCCTGATTGTCTGACGGATACATCCGCATATGGTTTGCAACACAATGGTTCTGCGTGAAACGTTTGATCTCGTTAAAGGTGATCTCTCCGTCCCCGTCATAATCCGCCGGTGCCGTGCCGATCGTGGCATCCTCAAAATCAACGTCCGTCTCTGCAAGTTCTGCATGGATGCCGTTTCCATAGACCAGCGATCCGGTAAACACACCGTAGGCGGAGGCCTGTTTCGGTTCTGTACGTTCTGCAGATGCTTCCTCATTTTCGCTTCCGCCGTCTCCGATATCGCTGTTATCACCTCGAATCACCTGATTGGAAAGTTCGTCATCTGCCGCTGCCATCAGAAG
>ENA-OPZZ01000288-OPZZ01000288.1-human-gut-metagenome-genome-assembly--contig:-NODE-288-length-40568-cov-3.557133_pt1 | contig 40568 bp, 36 predicted proteins | sample MGYA00242487_ERZ504511 | MGnify/ENA primary metagenome ERZ504511 (study PRJEB26092, sample SAMD00036241) | human gut metagenome | host: Homo sapiens | study: EMG produced TPA metagenomics assembly of... | reverse complement strand
GCCGCCTATCTTGACGACTGATTCGATGATTCTGTCGACCACCACCGCCGGTTCCAGCCCGAAGGAGAACTACGACTTCTTCCCGCTGACCGTGGACGTGGAAGAGAAGATGTACGCCGCCGGCAAGATTCCGGGCTCGTTCTTCCGCCGTGAGGCCGTCCGAGCTCCGAGGCGATTCTGGCTTGCCGTATCATCGACCGTCCGCTGCGCCCGCTGTTCCCGCACACGCTGCGCAACGAAGTGCAGGTTGTGGAAACCGTGCTCGCCGTCAACCCGGACGATGCCTACGATGTTATCGCTCTGAACGCTGCTTCCGCTTCCACCATGATTTCCGGTCTGCCGTTCGAAGGCCCGGTTTCCGGCGTTCGCCTGGCTCTGATCGACGGCCAGTGGGTCGCCTTCCCGCGTTGGAGCGAGCGTGAGCGCGCCGTGTTCGAAATCGTGGTTGCCGGCCGTGTCGTCGAAAACGGTGACGTCGCCATCGCCATGATCGAAGCCGGCGCAGGCAAGAACGCCTGGCACCTCATCTACGACGAAGGCCAGACCAAGCCGGACGAGGAAGTCGTCGCCGGTGGTCTCGAAGCCGCCAAGCCGTTCATCAAGGTGATCTGCGAGGCTCAGGCCGAACTCAAGAAGATCGCTGCGAAGGAAACCAAGGAATTCCAGCTCTTCCCGGAGTACACCGAAGATCTGTACAACCGTATCGATGAGATCGCCCACGCCGATCTCGACGAAGCCCTCTCCATTGCCGAGAAGCTGCCTCGCCAGGATCGCATCCATGAGATCAAGGAGGGCGTCAAGGCCACGCTCGCCGGTGAATTCACCGACATGGACGATGCCGAGAAGGAAAAGGAGATCGGCAATGCGTTCAAGGAGCTGCAGCGCCAGATCGTGCGTCGCCGCATCCTGACCCAGGATTACCGCATCGATGGTCGTGGCCTGCGTGACATCCGCACCCTGTCCGCTGAAGTGGACATCGTTCCGCGCGTGCACGGTTCCGCACTGTTCCAGCGTGGCGAAACCCAGATTCTGGGCGTCACCACCCTGAACATGCTCAAGATGGAACAGCAGATCGACGCACTGTCCGGTCCACAGTCCAAGCGTTACATGCACAACTATGAGATGCCGCCGTACTCCACCGGTGAAACCGGCCGCGTCGGCTCCCCGAAGCGCCGCGAAATCGGCCACGGTGCGCTGGCGGAGAAGGCTCTCGTGCCGGTGCTGCCGAACCGCGAAGAGTTCCCTTACGCCATCCGTCAGGTCTCCGAAGCCATTGGTTCCAACGGTTCCACCTCCATGGGTTCCGTGTGCGCGTCCACACTGTCGCTGCTCGCCGCAGGCGTGCCGCTGAAGGCCCCGGTTGCGGGCATCGCCATGGGCCTCGTGTCCGGCGATGTTGACGGCCAGCACATCTTCAAGACCCTGACCGATATTCTCGGCGCCGAAGACGCCTTCGGCGATATGGACTTCAAGGTTGCCGGTACTTCCGAGTTCATCACCGCTCTGCAGCTCGATACCAAGCTCGACGGCATTCCGGCTGACATTCTGGCCTCTGCTCTGCAGCAGGCCAAGGAAGCCCGTACCACCATTCTCGAAGTCATCAACGAGTGCATCGATGGTCCGGCCGAGATGAGCCCGTACGCACCGCGCATCATCACCACCACCGTTCCGGTCGACAAGATCGGCGAAGTCATCGGTCCGAAGGGCAAGATGATCAACCAGATTCAGGAAGAGACCGGTGCGGAGATCGCCATCGAAGATGACGGTACCGTGTTCATCTCCTCCGAAGGTGGCGACGGCGCTGAAAAGGCCAAGCAGATCATCGACCAGATCGCCAACCCGCACGTTCCTGAAGCCGGCGAAACCTACAACGGCAAGGTTGTGAAGACCACCTCCTTCGGTGCCTTCGTGAACCTGACCCCGGGCACCGACGGCCTGTTGCACATCTCCCAGATCCGTAATCTGGCCAACGGCGAGCGTATCGACGCCGTCGAAGACGTGCTCAAGGAAGGCGACACCGTTGAGGTAGTCGTGCAGGGCGTTGACGATCGCGGCAAGATCTCCCTGGCCATTCCAGGCTTCGAAGATCAGGAATCCTCCGCTCCGCGCCGTGAGCGTTCCGATCGCGATGACCGTCGCGGCAGCCGTGGCCGTCGTGATGATCGTCGTTCCGATCGTGACGATCGTGATTATGATGATCGTCCGCGTCGTCGTCGTTCCGATCGTGACGATGACCGCGACTACGATCGCGATGATCGTCCGCGTCGTCGTCGTTCCGATCGCGATGACCGTGACTACGATCGTGATGATCGTCGTTCCGATCGTGACGATCGTGATTATGATGATCGTCCGCGTCGTCGTCGTTCCGATCGCGATGACCGTGACTACGATCGCGATGATCGTCGTTCCGACCGTCGTCGCAGCAGCCGCCGCGACGACCGCAATCCGCGTTACGCAGCCGACGAGAACTACGACGAGTACCGTGCCGATCGCGAAGAGCGTTCCGAGCGTCCTCGCCGCCGCGTCCGCCGCGACTTTGATCCTTTTGAGGACTGACGCCTCAAAAGGATCCCTCGCAGCATAGCTGACTGACTGAAGTGCCCTGTACCGGAAGGTACGGGGCACTTTTGCGTTTCCATGCAGATTGCATGAAAATGAGACACGGGGGCATGAGTTTTGTCATAACGTACCTGGGCGCATGCAAGAATGGTGTGAAGAGCCATTAACGAAGGAGTCGTCATGGTCGTTGGCATTATCATTGCCGTCATCGTTGTACTTATTGTGCTTTGGGCCGTCAGCGCCTACAACGGGCTGGTTACGCTACGTAATCGTGTGAAGAACGGTTGGGCGCAGATCGACGTGCAGCTCAAGCAGCGTACCGATCTTATTCCGAACCTGGTGGAAACGGTCAAAGGTTATGCGGCCCACGAATCCCAAGTGTTCACGCAGGTCACGCAGGCCCGTGCCGGCGTGGTGCAGGCCGCGCAAAGCGGTGACGTGGCGCAGCGCATCGCTGCGGAAAACCAGCTGAGCCGCGCACTTGTCAATCTGCAGGCCGTATCCGAAAACTATCCGCAGCTGCAGGCCAATACGAATTTCATGGATTTGCAGAATCAGCTGAAATCGTTGGAAGAGAAGATCGCCTACGCACGCCAGTTCTACAACGATGTCGTGCAGAAGTACAATACCCAGACCGAGGTTGTGCCGACCAATATTATCGCCGGCTTGTTCCATTTCGAACAGGCCCCTTACTTCCAGGTGGACGAAGCGGATCGTCAGGTTCCGCAAGTTACGTTCTGACATGCATGTAAAGCCCCGTCCGATGACGATGGGGCTTTACTGTTCAATTCGGCTTGTACGGCCATCTGTTGTACGGCCATCTGAGGGAAGAAGAAGCGAGAAAGAGGGATTATGACGGCCAAACAGCATGCGTCGCGAGCGGTGCGCAGCTTCGGTATCGCGATCGTCGTCACCGTTGGCGTTGTAGCGGCCATATTGCTGGCCATCGCATTGGATGACGGTGGGGCCGATCTGAGCTACAAAACGCTCGACTACGATGTGCAGGTGCAAAGCAATGGCGATTTGAAAATCACCCAACACATCGATATGAAACTCGCCGACCGCAGCGATGACGACGGCGACCATCCGTGGAAGCAGCTGTACCAGCAGTACACGCTGAAGGAAAGCAACCTGACCAATATCACCGATATCAGCGTGCGCAACGCGACGACGGGAGAGACCTACCAGCAGGGTGATATCGCAATCCCAAGCAGCTATAGCACCGACGAATGGAATCGAGAACATGCGGGGCAGTGGTATATCGCCGATGTTTCGCAAGGTGACAGCAATCCGCAGCCGTTCGATCCCGCAAAAGACGGTCTTGTTGCCGACAATACCGACGATCGTTCCAAGAAAATCGAAATCGGCTGGAATATTCCCGCCACCACGTCGGCGAGCAGCCTGAAATTCGATGTGACCATGACCATGCAGGGCGTGACCACCGCCTATCAAGACGTGGCCACGTTCCAATGGGAGCCGCTCGGCGTGAGCAATCAGATTCCCATCGGCAAAGTCACCGGAACCGTCACGTTCCCGGATGGCATTACGGCGGATAATTCATGGGCCTGGCTGCACACCGAACGTACGTCAACCACCGAACGTGGTGATAAGGGGTCGTTGCAGTTCACCGTGCACGACGTTCGTGCCGGCGACTATGTTGACGTGGTCGCCATGTTCGACGTCGGTGCGACCAGCGGTGTGGCACGCACTCGTGATACCACCATCAAAAACGGCATTATGGAAAGCGAGGCCCAACAGGAGCAGCAGTGGCGTGACCGGCAGCGCACAAAAGCGCGTATCCGCCTGATCACGTGGATCGCCATTGCCGTGGCCGGGCTGATCTTGTGTGTGATCGCCGTTGTGCTCGCATTGCACAGTTTCGATCGTTCGCAATACCACGGTGACATCGAGTATTGGCGTGACGAGCCGGAAATGAGCCCCGCCAGCGCTGCGGAACTGCTGCATATCGTTGACAACAAGCATTCGAAAACACTGTCGAGCCGAAAAATGTCGGCTTCCGTGCTCTCGCTCGCTTCGCGTGGAGCAATCGCCATTTACCCGGGGCCGGCCGCCATGTATCGGGGCATTGATATGAGTCGGTCTCGCAATGCCGATATCGCGCAGCTGATTTCCAATGATCCAGCTCGTGCGCGTGATGCAGGCAAAACCAGCACCATCGTGATACTGCCGGTGGTGTTCGATAACCCGCAGTCATTGGCGCTGAGCCAGAGCGAACGTACCGCGCTCGACCTGCTGGTGAAGGCGTCCGAACGCATTGGTTCTCCGGTGTTCGATCTGAAACAGATGGACAAGAATTTCTCCGATTGGTCGAAGGGCTACAAGTATCAGGAAAAGTTTACGAATGCGTGCAGTAGCGAATTCTCCATGTTGGGTGCCACTTCGTCATGCGGCGGGGGAGCGTTCGCCGCAGGCATCTGCGCCGCGATCCTGGCGTTCCTTTCCATAGTGTATTTTGGCGTGATCGGCAATCTTGCGTTGGTCGTGCTGATTTCCGCGCCGATGATGTTCGCGTCCGTGTTTGCGCTGAGCTACCTCAAATTGAAGGGGCTTAACGACAATGGTCAGCGTCTTGCCGGTCAGGTGGTCGGTTTGAAACGGTATATGGAGGATTTCAGCGACTTCCGTGATCGTGGCGTGGCTGATCTGACGTTGTGGGGTCGCTACATGGTGTACGCCACCGCGTTCGGCATTTCCGAAAAGGCGATGAAGCAGCTGCTCAAGGCGTACCCGCAGCTTGCCGACCCGAGTTGGCTTGATGCCAACGCTTCCGATTCGCTGCTCTACTGGAGTTACCGTTCATGGTATTTCAATCATCATTACGCCGGTCCTGCTTCGTTTGATACGAATTCGATGGATTTCTCGCCGAGCGCCAATTTTGGTGATATTGGCGCGCAGTTGGAATCAGGTTTTGCTGATATTCAATCGACGATTGCCGCGGCATCTCCGTCCAGCAGTTACGGTGGTTCCGGTGGTAGCTTCTCCGGCGGTGGTTTCGGCGGTTCCTCCGGTGGTTCCGGCGGCGGCAGCTTCGGTGGTCGCTGATCTGCGGCATTACGTATCGCAACGTATTGCATCGCAACACAATCCATCAAATCGTAATTTGACAAATCGTAATTTGTATAATTACGATTTGATGTATGACGTTTATAGGCAGACAAGATGAACTGGCGTTTCTGGAAGACCGCTATGCCAACAACAAAGCGCAACTGGTAGTGCTGTATGGTCGTCGCAGAGTGGGAAAAACGGAACTGCTGGCGCAATTCGCGCGAAACAAGCAGCATGTGTTCTTCGCATCTCCATCGGCGACCAGAGATGAACAACTCGCTGCTTTCTCGCGTCAGATGTTCGAAGCGGGAGCACCGGCAGGCCGATATCTGCAACAGTATTCCGATTGGGAATCAGCGCTGGCTGACATAGTCAATCTTCCAACGCAAGACGGAAAACGCAGATTAATCATCATCGATGAATTCCCCTATCTCGCGAAAAGCGATTCCTCCCTGCCCTCCGTACTGCAGAATCTTTGGGATCACACATTGAAGGATTCCAACGTCATGATGGTGCTGTGCGGCAGCTCCATGAGCTTCATCGAAAAAGAGATGCTTTCGGAAAAATCGCCATTATACGGGCGTGCCACTGGCGTGCTGAAGCTCCTGCCGATGCCGTATTGGGATGCCGCGCAATTCTTCCCCGATTACAGTGCGCAAGACAATGCGCTCGCGTATGCCATACTCGGCGGAATTCCGCATTATCTGGCGCAATTCGATCCTAGCGAAAGCGTCGAAAACAATATTCGGCGGACGATCCTGCGTCGCGGCATGCCCTTGTACAGCGAAACGGAATTTTTGATGCATCAGGAATTCCGTGAGCCGGCAACCTACAACACCATTCTACAGGCTGTGGCGTTGGGAGCCACCCAACTGAACGATATAGCCCAGCGAACCATGCTTTCCGGTTCGGCGGTGAGCACGTACCTCAAGAACCTTATGGAAGTGCATATTGTGGAGCGTGAGTTTCCAGTGGATGCCAAGCCTGTGGAGCAGTCCAAGGCCATGCGCGGACTCTACCAGGTGTCTGACAGTTTCTTCCGTTTTTGGTATGCGTTTGTAGGGTCGAACCGTTCGGAACTGGAAATGGGGGATGCGAAAGGTGTGTACGAATACGAGATAGCGCCATATTTGCATGATTTTGCGGCGGCTTCATTTGAGCGCATGTGCGCGGATTGGCTGCGTCGAAAGAGCATGCAAGGCGAGCTTGGTTTCCGTGCGAGTCATGTTGGGCGTTGGTGGGATTCCACGCGTGAAATCGACGTTGTTGCCATCGACAAGACGAACGCACATATGCTGGTCGGCGAATGCAAATTCCGCAACAAGCCCATGGATAACGCCATGCTTGAGTCGTTGCGCAACAAATCGTTGGCGCTTAAGGGGGCGGATCGCGACATACTATCTGTTCTCGTTAAGCGGTTTCGATAGGGGAGTGCAAGCCGTAGCCGATCGCGATCCAAGCGTGAAACTCATCGGCATCGACGATTTGTACGACCTGTAGCGGGATATCGGTTTAGCTGTGGGGCTGTTGATTGGGGCGACTGGTAAGGTTGCGTTGGAAGCATTGTTATGTTGTTGAAGGAGATCGGGATGGCTTTGTTCCGTAATCTTGGACCGTTCCGCACCACGGCCATCGGCCATGGTGAAATGCCGTTGACCATTGAAAACAATCGTGGTCACGATGTCGGTATCGAAACATTGCACGCCTCGTTGGATGCCGGATGCCGTCACATCGACACCGCTTGGGCGTACTACACGCCGGGCGAAGAGGAACAGACCGGCGAAAAGCTGGTGCGTGAGGCGCTTGACTCGTGGAAGGGCCCGCGTGAGGAAGTCACCGTGGCCACCAAGGTGGGCTTGCGCCGCGCTTGGGAGGGTGACAAGCCGGTTTGGCCGCGTGACGGCAAGCCGGAGCATCTGATCGAATACGGCAAGCAGTCCGCGATGGCGCTTGGCGTTGACAGCATCGATCTGCTGTACCTGCACCGTCATGATCCGGAAGTGCCGTACAACGAGTCCTGCGAAGGCATCAAGGCGCTGCTCGATCAGGGCGTGGCCCAGTGGGCGGGTGTTTCCAACGTGAGCATCGAACAGTTGAAGATCGCGCAGGAGATCCTCGGCGACAAGCTTGTGGCTGTGCAGAACCAGTATTCTCCGATTCATCTGGACACCCAAGATACGCTTGACTATTGCGCCGAGCAGGGTCTGGCGTTCGTGTGCTGGAGTCCGTTGGGCGGCTACCGTCACCCGTACGACGAGCACCTGTTCGATCCGTTCCGCGAGGTGGCCGAAGCCCGTGGCGTGAGCTACCAGCGTGTGGTGCTCGCATGGGAGCTGGCCAAGGGCGACCACATGTTCGTGATTCCCGGCGCCCATCGACCGGAAACCATTCTCGATTCCCTCAAGGCCGACGAGCTCGAACTCACCGAAGAGGAACTCGCCAAACTCGGCTGAGTGTCAGATTCGCAACGTTTTGCGTCAAGGCGTCCGTCTCCACGATGGACGCCTTTGTTTTCCGCATGTGTTTTTCCTCGTATGTATTTCCCGGATGCGGCAGAAGTGTCCCGTGAATAGTCGAGAATATAGAGCGGAAAAATCGAGTAAGAGGAACAAGCGTGCAAAGAAGAAACAAGCCTGAAGTATTGGCTCCCGCGGGCAATCTGCGAGGACTGAAAACCGCCGTCGATTACGGTGCGGACGCCGTCTACTGCGGAGGTAAGGCGTTCGGCATGCGTTCGGCGCCGAAAAACCTGAGTTTGGAGGATTTCGAAGAAGGCTCCCGTTACGCGCATGAGCGTGGCGCTCGCGTGTATGTGACCTGCAATGTGTTGCCGCGCAACAATGAAGTCGAAGCGATGCGCGAATACATCGGCCAGCTCAAAGACACCGGCGTGGACGCACTGATCGTTTCCGACATTGGCGTGATGCTCATGGCTCGCGAAGTGGCGCCGAACCTGGAACTGCATGTGAGCACGCAGGCGGGAGTCACCAACTATCAGGCAGCGAACGCCTTCTACCAGTTGGGCGCACGTCGTGTGGTGCTTGCCCGTGAAATGGATCTGCAGGCCGTGCGAGACATTCGCGCGCGCATTCCCGACGATCTTGACATCGAATGCTTCGTGCATGGCGCGATGTGCATGGCGTTCTCCGGTCGTTGTCTGTTCTCCAATTATCTGACCGGACGTGACGGCAATCATGGCGAATGCGCTCAACCGTGCCGCTGGAAGTATTCCATCGTCGAAGAAAAGCGTCCCGGCCAGTATTTTCCGATAGAACAGACTAAGGAAGGCGCGTATCTGTTCAATTCGCAGGATATGAACATGCTTGCGCATATCGACGATCTGCTTGATTCGGGTGCGACCAGTCTGAAAATCGAGGACGTTCCAAGAGCGCCTACTATATTGCGGCGATGACGAACGCTTACAAGACCGCCGTTGACGCATACATGGTGCAACGCGGTTTTGAAGACGAGGATGGCACTGTGCTGAAGCCATTCCATGACCGTGTGATTCGCCCGTCTGATCCGGATTACGGCAAGCCGGAAACCACCGATTTGATTATGGAACATGCGGATGGCGCGTTCGCGGGGAAGCCGGATATTGCAACCGTTCCAGTCGCTTCCGCCGGCGAACCGGATGATCTGAGCTACCATGCGCGTAGTACGAGGCGTAAGTCGAACACGGCTGCGGAAATCCTGCCGGAAGGCTGGTATCACGCCGGAGTGCGCCCGGCGGAACACGTGTCCCTGCCTGACTGGTTGCTGGACGAGCCAGACAAGGTGGCGCACCGCGACTATTCCACCGGCTTCTACTATCCGGAACACAAAGTGCAGCAAAGCACCGACCGTTCCGCGTATTTCCGCGCTTGGCTGGTGGTTGGCGAAGTGCTCTCGTGGAGCGAAGAAGACGGCGGCCGTGTGACCATTATGAGCCGCAACAAAATCGAAGCCGGTCAGGAAGTCGAATTCGTGCTACCGGGCGCGGCGCCGCTCGCCTACACCGTTCCCGCAGGCGGATTCCGTGACGCCGACGGACATTGGGTCGAATCCATCAACAATCCGGCGCATGTCTTCTCCATGCCATGCCCGCAGGAAGTGCCCGTGAACGCAGCCATCCGATCTCGTACCAAAAAGCCGACGCTCAAAGCGGAATAATTGCGAAAAACATCGTGTAGACGCAGAAAATCAGCAGAAATAAGTTGAAATAATCGTAGAACAATCAAGGAAAACAAAAAATGACTGACAAGCAGTATGACGACGCGATTCTTGACAGCAATGCGATCGACCCGACCGACGTGGACGGCAATCCAATCCCGGTGACCATTCCGATCATGCTTGCGCCGGGCGTCAAAGTCGTGTACACCACGCGACTTGGTGGCACCAGCGAAGGCGATTATGCGCACTGCAATCTCGGAGACAAGTCCGGCGATGATCCGAACCATGTGCTCGCCAATCGTGTGGCGCTCTCCAACGCCATCGACGCGAAGCTGAGCCTGGTCAGCCAGGTGCATTCCGGCGTTGCCGTCGATGTGGACGAATTGTTCGTCATGAACCGTCCGTTCGGTTTCGACGTGTCTGGCGGCAAGGGCGAAACCGCTCAGCAGGTGGGCGAAACCGCGGATGAGCCGGCAGTGGTTGAAGCGGACGGCCAGGTGACCGCTCAGAAGAACGTGGCGCTCGGCATGTTCGCGGCCGACTGCCTGCCGGTGCTCATGGCCGATCCGGAAGCTGGCGTGATCGCGCCGCGCATTGCGGCCGTCGTGGGCCTGCAGAACGGTGTGATCGGCGCCACCATCGAAAGATGGTGTCCAAGGGAGCCAGGCCGGAGCGTATTGTCGCCACGCTGGGCCCGTGCATCTGCGGCGACTGCTACGAGGTTGGCGGAGACATTGCCGACGAATTCGACGCGCAGTTCCCCCGGAACCTTCACGCTGAGGCCGTTTCGGCCAGCCGGGCATCGATATTGCGGCCGCCGCGCTGCAGGAGCTTGCCAAAGCCGGTGTTCCGGCTGATACGTCGTTTCCTCCGCGCCCGCGTCAACGCAGCCACCCAGTATCTTTCCGAAGACGAGGAATTGGCGGAAATCTGCCAGGCCGATGGCGAAGGCGAACCGCAGCTCGCGGAACGTTTCAAGAAAATCCGCCGTAGCCTGTGCACGCTGGAAAATCCGCTCTGGTTCTCGCATCGCCGTGCCACCATCGCAGGCAAAGCGCACGAAGGTCGTATGCTTGCGCTGATCGTGCGCGAATAGTGGGAGAGCGGCGCGCTATTGCGGATTGCGTGCAGAACGTAAGGCAAAACGCGCTGCAAACCGATTCGGGGGTTTACGGTGGGACGTATGAGTGAGAGAGAGCAGATGCAGGAACAGAAGATGCCGGTTGTGGCCGTGGTGTTGGCGGCCGGTTTCGGCACGCGATTCGATGAGAACAATCCCAAGCAGTTGGTTTCGGTGGGGGATAAGCCAATCGTCTGCTGGAGCATCGAGGCGTTCGAACGCAACGATCGCGTGAGCGACATCATCGTCGTGGTCAACGAGCGTGTCAGCAATATGGTGAACATGCTCATCGACGAAGCCGGTTATACCAAGGTGCGTGCCGTGATTCCGGGTGGCTCCGAGCGTGTGGACAGCACCCGCTCCGCGCTTGATCTGCTCAAGCAGGCAGGCATTCCCGATGGCGCGAAAATCCTCATCCACGATTCCGTGCGACCGTTCGTCGAACAGCGATCCATCGACGGCTGCATCGACAGCCTCGACCAGTTCAACGCGGCGACCGTGGCATACGCGTCCACTGACACGATTCTACTGACCGAAGATCTTGGAGAGCGCAAGGTGGTGCGCTCCGTGCCTGATCGTACGAACGCATTCCGCGCGCAAACCCCGCAGGCCTTCCGTTTCGGTACCATCACCAAAGCCTACGAGCTCGCCACCGCCGATCCCGACTTCCACCCAACCGACGACACCCGCGTGGTGGTGGACTATCTGCCGAACGAGCCGGTCGCCATCGTCGCCGGATCCGAAACGAATCTCAAAATCACCACACAGGCCGACATGCCGATCGCCGAGAACATCGCGCGCAGCCTCGACCCGGAACATGCCAAACAAGAAGCGAAAGCGCGCATGCACGCGGTGTTCGCCGAAGCATTCTCACAAATGCATAAGCACTGATCGTAAACGAACCCACCTTTCAACCACGTACACTGGAACACATGCAGCAGATCAACATCGTCATCTCAGGTTTCACCCCGTACGACGGCATCGACGTGAATCCGGCCGTACTTGTTCCCGTGGCGCTCGCCGAATATTGGAATGATCCATCTCAATCCGTGGCGCTGTCCGACGATCTTCTGCAGGATGTTTCCATGAGCGTGACGACGGTGACGCTTCCGGTCAGTTTCGCCAATGCCTGGCCCATGTTGCTGAACGCCATCGAACAGGCGAATCCCGATATTGTCATCGCCACCGGTTTGAAGCGTTCGGCCCGCGGCGTGCTGTTGGAGCGATGCGCCACGAATCTGATGGACGCGGCCAAGCCTGACGCCGACAATGTGATTCCGCCTCGCCGTCCGATCAATCCGGAAGGGCCTGCGGCATATTGGACGCGCCTGCCGTTGCGTTCGATTCTGCGCGATTTCGCCAAACATGAGATTCCCGCCGCGTTGAGTTCGGATGCGGGCACGTTCGTCTGCAATTCGCTGTTCTACCATTTGCTCGACTGGTCTGCAGCGCAGGAAAAGCGCATTCTGTCGGGTTTCGTAAGCCTGCCGATCGTCAACGAGCAGCCACATCCGCAACATGGACTGTCAATCGCGCAGCAAATCGCCGCAGGTAACGATGTGATCCGCGAATCGGTGCGTTATTATCTGCAGCCATCCTCAAGTGAGATTCTGCTCGGCTGAACGGCGTCGGCGTTTCCTCGAACGATTTCTGTGCTCTCTGTGAGAATTATGCGACTGCCGTGTGCCGAACGTTTGTTCTGCGCTAAAGTTCAAAACGGATAGGCGCGGGCAAGATGCGCGATGGAAGGGAATTCGTGAAAGGAATACCATGGTTGAGCAGTTCCCAATCGTGTTGAGGGGGTACGACAAGGAAAGGGTCGATGAGGCGTTCGCTTTGGCTCAGGAGACGGTGGACCGTCTGCGTGATCAGGTCAAGGCCGACGATCAGACCATCCTTGAACTGCAGGCACAGCTGCAGGAAGAGAAAAACAAGAAGGCCAACCCGAATTCGTTCGCATCTCTGGGCGCCAACGCGCAGCAGATGCTCGCCAGCGCGGAACAAACCAGCGCCGAGCTGCTCGACCGTGCCAAGAAAGACGCTTCCGCGGCACGCGCCACGGTGCAGCTTCAGGCCGAAACCCTGCTGAACAACGCCAAGCTCGACGCCAAGCGTATTCTCGACGAGGCCAACGCCAAGGCCGAAGCGGTGCTGTCGAAGGCCAATAATGATGCCGACACGTTGAAGTCCAACGCCCAGCGCGAAGCGGACCAGCTGCGTGGCGAAGCGCAGAAGGCCGTGGTGGCGCAGCGCCAGACCGTCGATCTGGAATTGACGAACTCCCGTGAGGAGCATGACAAGCGTCTCGCATCGGAGCGCGCCACGCAGGAGCGCGAGCTCTCCGATCTGCGCGCCGAAGCCACCGAGCAGATCGCGGCGCAGCGCAAGAACGCCAATGACGAGATCAACCGCATGAAAAGCGAGACCAACGACCAGATCGAATCCGCGTTGGCCGAAGCCAACAAGAAGCTGGCCGACGTGCGTGAGCAGGTGTCCAAGATGATGACGGACGCGCAGCGCCGTGCCTCGGAAATCACGGATACCGCCAAAGCCAAGGCACAGGAGATCACCGACGAGGCCGAAGTGCATCGCACCAAGACCATCAGCCAGGTCAATGCCGAGGTGGAGCAGATCCGCGCCGACATTTCCGCCCAGCAGGATGAGGCTACGAAGAAGGTCAACGAGCTGCTCGCCGACCTGAACGAACGCCGTGAAATCGCCAAGAAGCAGTCCGACGAGCTGATTTCAGAAGCGCAGCATACGCGCGATGAGGCCGAGGCATACGCTTCCGACAAGCGTGAGGCAGCCGACAAGCAGGCTGCCAGCATTCTCAAGCAGGCCACCGAAGAGGCCGACGAGCAGATCAACGAGCGTCGTGAGGCAGCCAAGAGCGAGCTTGAAGGTGTGCAGCAGCGCATCGCCGACCTGCAGACCCGTGAGGCGCAGATCACGCAGCGTGTCAGTGAACTGCGTGCCATGTTTGCCAACGCGTTCTCCGGTTTCGGCGCGAACGGCCTGTCCGTGGTCAATTCCATCGACGGCGAACAGCATGATTCCGCAGCTGAAGCTGAAACTCCGGCGGAATCGCACGACGAGAGTGGCGAAACTGTTGCGGGCGAACCGGAAGTGACCTTCGACGAGGATGTTGTCTCCGACGAACAGCAGAATAATGACGATTTTGAAGAACCGTCCGAAGACGAGCAGTCTGACCAGGGCGAAGAAGCACAGGAGGAACAGAACAATGACTGACATCACGCCGTTGAGCGCTGATGCATTGGCAACGCTGGTTGAGGATTTCGAAGCCAGCGACCACAACCGTATGGCCATGAACGCGGTCACCGCGGCTGGCATCAACAAGGTGGCACGCAACTATGACCGCGCCCGCCTGATGCAGCGCCGATTCTCCACCATTGTCGACAATGGCACCGCCACCCATCAGGATCGTTCCGGCCGTTGCTGGCTGTTCAGCTCGCTGAACGTGGCTCGTTTCGTGGCCAAGAAGAACATGGGGCTGAAGGAATTCGAGTTCTCCCAGAACTATGCCATGTACTACGACAAGCTCGAGCGCGTCAACTACTTCCTGCAGGACGTGGCCGAACTGGTGAAGGCCGGCGAGCCGTCCGACTCCCGCCTGATCCAGCATCTGCTCGCCGACGTGATGGGCGACGGCGGCCAGTGGACCATGGCCATGAACGTGTACAAGAAGTACGGTGCCGTTCCGAAGGATCTGTTCCCGGAAACCGAATCCTCCAAGAACACCGGCGAAATGAACGTGCAATTGCGTCGCCTGCTGCATACGGCCGTCGCGCACATGTATGCTGATCCGGCTTCGATCGAATCGGTAATCGCCGAAGCGACCGCCGCCGGACACCGCATTCTGACGATTCACTTGGGCGAGCCGCCGAAGAGCTTCGACTGGGAGTGGACCGACAAGGACGGCGAGTTCCACCGCGATGGTGAGGTCACGCCTGTGGAATTCTGGCAGAAGTACGTCGGTTCCGCTGATTTGGAAAGCTACGTGTGCCTGGTCGACGATCCTCGTCAGGAGCATGCGAAGGGCAAGAAGATCGGTATCGAGCACTTGGGTAATGTGGCCGGGGGAGACCCGACCGAATACCTGAACGTGCCGAACCAGTTCATGAAGGATTGCGTGCGTCAGATTCTCGAAGAGCAGGGCATTCCAGTATGGTTCGGTGCTGACTGCCACCCGATGATGGATCGTGAAAACGGCGCTTGGGCTACTGATCTGTTTGAATACGGCAAGGTGTATGGCGTCGACTTCGATCTGAACAAGGAAGATCGCGTGCGTTTCGCCGATTCCGCGATGAACCACGCTATGGCGTTCGTCGGCGTGGACGTGGCCGAAGACGGCACGACCACCCGTCGTTGGCGTGTGGAGAACTCTTGGGGCGACAAGATCGCAGACAAGGGCTACTTCACTATGAGCGACGACTGGTTCACCGAATACGTGTACGAGGTCGCCGTGCCGAAGGCGCTGCTCCCTGCCGAATATCAGGCCGCTCTTGACGAGCCAGCCACCATGCTCCCCGCATGGGATCCGATGGGCGCTCTGGCTGACTGATACGTAAACCGACAAACCGATTGACGAATGCCGACTGCATGGGACTTCGCAAAAGTCCAGCATGCAGTCGGCATTCGTGTTATTCCACTTTTATCCGTTAAGGTAACTTCGGTGATTATCATCCATGCACAGTATGCATGAAGCAGGTATGCAGGTATAAGGAGGAGCAGAAGAGATGTCAGGTCTTCGCGGTCCAGATAGTTCGAAGGATGCGCAGTTGTTGGATAACGCCGTGTTTCCGGAGACCGTGGATATCAATATTCGACAGCTAGACCCGATTCCGGCTCCCCGATATTTTCTGAAGGAAATTCCACTCACCGACGAGATGAGCGATCTGGTGTTGAAGTCCCGTCAGGAAATCCGCGATGTGCTCAACGGCAAAGACGATCGTCTGCTTGCCATCGTCGGTCCATGCTCGATTCATGATTCGAAAGCGGCGCACGAATACGCGGCAAAACTCGCCGCGGTCAAAAAAGAACTGGAAGACCAACTGGTCATTGTGATGCGCGTGTATTTCGAAAAGCCACGCACCACCATCGGTTGGAAGGGTCTGATCAACGATCCCGATCTCGACGGCCAGTTCAATATTCGCAAGGGCATGTGGCTCGCACGCAAGGTGCTGGCCGATGTGCTGAGCCTTGGACTCCCGGCAGCCACGGAATGGCTTGACCCGATCACCCCGCAGTACATCTGCGACCTGATTAGCTGGGGTGCGATCGGCGCTCGCAACACCGAAAGCCAGGTGCATCGCGAGCTCGCGTCGGGCATGTCGATGCCAATCGGCTTCAAGAACGCCACCGACGGTTCGATCAAGCCGGCAGCGGATTCCTGCTTCGCGGCCGCCTTCGAGCATCATTTCCTGTCCATCAATCTTGACGGACGTGTGATTTCCGCCGAAACCAAGGGCAATCCCGATTGCCATCTGGTGTTGCGCGGCTCCTCGCACGGCCCGAACTACGATACCGAATCCGTGGCGAAGGCGTTGGCCGATCTGAAGGTTTCCAAGGCGTCCGGCCCGAGCGAACACGGTCTTGTCATCGATGCGGCGCACGGCAACTGCGGCAAGGACGAAGTGCGCGAAGCCGAAGTGATCGAAAACATCGCCTCCCGCATCGCAACGGGGGAGTCGGGCATCAGCGGCATCATGATGGAAAGCTTCCTGAAAGCCGGCAATCAGAAGCCCGCTCCGCTCGACCAGCTCGAGTACGGCAAATCCATCACCGACGCCTGCGTGCCGTGGGAACGTACCGAACAGTTGCTGCACACGCTTGCCGAAGCGGTCGAAAGCCGTCGCAAGCTTGTCGAATAATCGCGAATAAGCGTAAATAATCGTAAATAGAAAACCGTGCGAAAACCGCGTAATCTGCGTAATCGCACGGTTTTTGCATAGCGACTGCCATTTGATTGATATTCTTGGGGAGATAGGTGATTGTCAAGGAGAGCAGTGAAATGCAGCAGCAGCTGAACACGCCTGAAGAGCTTCGCGCCATCCGCGAGGCCATGGATGAGGGAAAGAATCCGCTGGTGGCTACGGATGTGCCACGCTGGGAAGATCAGGTCGGCATCAGCCGCATCGTGAACCGCAGGGTGCTTGAATTCGAGGTGCTTCCCACGCCGGCGCAGGTGTTGGGGGACCTGCCGCTCAGCGATCAGGCGCAAGAGATCGTCGCCTATTCACGCGATGAGATTCGTGCCTGCCTGTACGGCCAGGACGATCGATTGCTGGTGATCGTCGGTCCGTGTTCCGTGCATGATCCGGCTGCCGCACTCGATTACGCCCGTCGCTTGGCCGCGTTGAAAGACGAGCTGGGCGGAGAATTGCTGATTGTGATGCGCGTGTATTTCGAAAAACCGCGTACGACGGTCGGTTGGAAAGGCTTGATCAACGATCCCGACATCGACGGCAGCTGCAATATCAAAAAAGGCCTGCTTTTGGCCCGTCGTACGCTGCTTGGCGTATTGGACGCAGGTTTGGCCACCGCCACGGAATTCCTGGAACCAACCAGCCCGCAATACATTTCCGACGCGGTCAGCTGGGGTGCGATCGGCGCTCGCAATACGGAAAGCCAGGTGCACCGCCAGCTCGCTTCGGGCATGTCGATGCCGATCGGCTTCAAAAACGCTACCGACGGTTCCATCAAAGCGCCGACCGACTCGTGTTTTGCGTCGGCACAGCAGCATACGTTCTTCGGCATCGATCATATGGGTCGTGCGGCCGTAGTCAAAACGCTCGGCAATCCCGACTGCCATGTGGTATTGCGTGGTTCGAGCAGCGGCCCGAACTATGACGCCGAATCCGTGGCGAATGCCATGAAGCTCATCCGTGAGGAAATGCCGGTCGAATCCGCGGCGGCACACGGTCTGATCGTGGACTGCTCGCACGGCAATTCCGGCAAAGACGAACATCGCCAAGTCGAAGTGGTACGTAATATCGCAAGCCGTATCGCCGAAGGTGAGGAAGGCATCACCGGCATCATGATGGAAAGCTTCATCGAAGGTGGCAGTCAAAAACCGGCACCGCTCGCCGAACTCACGTACGGTCAATCCATCACCGACAAATGCTTGAGCTGGCAGATTACGGAAGCGTTGCTGCGCGAACTTGCGCAAGCTGTGGGCAAGCGCCGCTGGAAGTGAGCGAAGCGAAAATAAGCGAAACCGAGCGAAAAGCGTGAAGCAATCGAAAGGAACGAACGCATGAGCACAATCGCCATCATCGGCGCCATGGACGAGGAAGTCGCCAATATCGCATCCGCATTGAGCGACATCACCGTAACGGAGGAAGCCGGCGTCAGCGTGACACGCGGCACCATCGAAACCAACAAGGGCACTCGCGTCAACGTTGCGGCAACGGTCGGCGGCATGGGCACCGTCAATATCGCCGCCACCACGCAGCATCTCATCGACGCGGACCAGCCTGACGCCGTGATCTTCTCCGGCATCGCAGGCAATCTCAACACGCATCTGCACATCAACGACGTGGTGCTTGGCGGCACGTTGCGCTACCTCGACACCGACATGCGTCTCGTCGGCCAGTGGAAGCCAGGCACTGCGGACCAGCCGGTGGAGGAATTCCACTCCGACGACCGTCTGATCGAAGTCGCCGATAAGGTGCTGACCGATCTGAGCGTGCATCACATCACCGGCATCATCGCCACGGGCAACTATTTCGTGGACGATCCGAAGAAAGTGGAGCAGGTGATTCGCGAAACCGGCGCGGACGCGGTCGAAATGGAAGGCGCCGCGGTGGCGCATGTCGCGGCGCGCAACGGCCTGCCCGTGCTGGTCATCCGCGCGTTGAGCGACAATGCCGACACGGATTACGTGGAATTCAAGGAATTCGACATTTCCGAATATGCCGACACCGCGGCGAAAATCGCGGTGAACATCGTCAAGCGCATGTAAGCGCATGAAAGACGGCCCGTCCAACGCATCGGTTGCTGGACGGGCCGTCTCATATTTCGGTATGGCGAATCTCACGAAAGTGAACTGCGGGGAAACTTCCGATGGCGTGAGGGAATCGCGCACGGAAATCGCTTTCCGGAACCGCTACTGTTGAAGAAGAATGACGGATTATCGGAAGGTTAACGTATGACGCTGGAGCACGTGGTGATGGCGATTGTGGTTGTTGCCGTCGCTGTGGTCGCCTTTTTGCTGGGGCGTGCCCGTGGCGTGCAATTGGGGGAGGATGAGATCGACCCGAACGATCCAAGCCTGTTCGGCGCGCAGAAGAACATGTCGCTGTTCGGGCCGCGCGTGCCCGTGCAGTCCACGGAACGCCAGCTGATCGCCGTCATGCCGGAGGCGTTGATCGTCGTCGATTCACTGGCGTCGGTCACATACGTTTCCCCGGGCGCGCAACGTTTCGGCATTGTTGAGGACAGTGCGATGACGCTTGCCGAAATCCGCGATATTCTGCGATTGGTGTCGACCGACAGCGTGGTGCGCGAACGCGAATTGTCGATTCCGCTGGATCGAGCCGCCCGTGCGGCCGCGAAAAACACCGACGGCAAAGGCATTGAGGCAGGTAAGTTCCATCCTTCCGACACGCTGTATCTGCATGTGCGGGTCGGCCAGATCTCCGATGATCTTTTTGCGATTTTCATTTCGGATATGAGCGAGCAGCGTCGTTTTGAGATTATGCGACGCGATTTTGTGACGAACGTTTCGCACGAATTGAAGACTCCTGCCGGTGCGATTTCCCTGCTTGCCGAAACGATCGGCGACGCTGCGGACGATCCCGGCATGGTGAAGTATTTTGCGGGCCGCATTTCCAAGGAATCCGAACGATTGACGGAATTGGTGCATCGCTTGATCGACTTGCAGAAGGCGCAAAGCGCGGCTGCGGTGCTGAACGCGGAACGGCTTTCCGTGCTTGCGTTGGTACGCGAGGCGATCGTCGAAAACCAGGTGAAGGCCGAATCGAAGCATATCAATCTGGTGCTTTCGCTGAATGGCAAGCAGAAGCTGGTGCACGTCGAGGGTGCCGTAAACGCTGTCGATGAGGATGATCTGTTCATCAACGCCGATCATGAAACCATCAAAACGGCGGTGAAGAATCTGGTGGAAAACGCCGTCAACTATTCTCCGGAACACACCACCGTCGCAGTCGGCATCGGCAGTGGCGATGACGAGGTTGCGATTCGTGTCGTCGATCAGGGCATTGGCATTCCGGAATCCTCGCTGGATCGTATTTTCGAGCGATTCTACCGTGTCGATCCCGCACGTTCCCGCGAAACAGGGGGTACAGGATTGGGTTTGGCCATCACCAAACATTGCGTGCAGGATTGCGGAGGCACTATCGCCGTGTGGTCGCGTGAGGGGGAGGGATCGACCTTCACCATCACCCTGCCTCAGGCACAGGCGGTGGAAACAGCGGAAACTGCAGAGACTGCGGGAAACGTACAAACTGCGGAAGCGGATCGCATGGAAGTGACGGGCGAAACCGAACGCATCGAAACTACGCAATCCGAGTAATCCGAATAATCTGAGCTAAACCGAATACAGCAAATAACAAGCAACGTTCCCATCAACAGAGCAATGGAGGAGAAGCACTGATGACACGTATTCTGATCGTCGAGGACGAGGAATCGTATCGAGAGCCGCTGGTCTACCAGCTCACCCGCGAAGGCTACGACGTGTCCGCCGCGGCCACCGGCGAGGAAGGGCTGGAACTGTTCACCAAAGGCGGCATCGATTTGGTGTTGCTCGATCTGATGCTGCCCGGGCTTGACGGCACCGCGCTATGTCGCAGAATTCGTGAGCAAAGCCGCGTACCGATCATCATGCTCACCGCGAAAAGCGCGGAAATCGACAAGGTGGTCGGTTTGGAAATCGGCGCGGACGACTACATCACCAAGCCGTACTCGTTCCGCGAGCTGCTGGCGCGGGTGCGTGCGGTGCTGCGACGCAACCAGATGGTGGCCGACGCGACGGAATCCTCCGATGACGATATTCCGCTGATCTGCGGCGACATTTCCATGAAGATCGGCCAGCATGAGGTGATGGTGCGCGGAGAGAACGTGTTCTTCCCGCTGAAGGAATTCGAGCTTCTCGAATATCTCATGCAGAACAAGGGCCGTGTGATGACCCGCCACCAGCTGATCGACCGCATTTGGGGGTCCGATTACGTTGGCGACACCAAAACGTTGGATGTGCACGTCAAGCGCGTCCGCTCCAAAATCGAGGAGGATCCGGCGCATCCGAAATATCTGACCACGGTGCGCGGTTTGGGCTACAAAATTGACGTTCCTGCGGAATAAAGCGGAAATATCGCGATAGATGGAAATATATAAGATAAAACACTGCGATTCCAGTACTCATCGTAAGTTTCCGAATAATTGATTATTAATTGATAACTGAATGTAAGACCGTGGTATCACGGTAGTCGCCGAAGATCGGTGAATGGAAATGACGAAAACGTCCGAAGTGTCGTAGAGTGTTCATCTTCCGTTCACCGATTTTGGTTTTGCGGGACCCAAACCACCAATAGGCTTGACAGTGTCATGAAGAACGATGGCGACAACAGCATATGAAATGTCAGAAACATACGCCATCAGAATGTTGACAGAGGGAAAAGAATAATGCGTAATTCCATTCTCGTACGCTCCATTGCAGCTGTGTCCGGCATTGTGATGCTGGCTTCTGTCGCGGCTTGCGGCGACAACACTGCTTCCAACACTGATTCTTCGGCTAGCACCGACACCAAGACCACCGAAGCCGTGTCCGGCAACTTCTCCGGCGCTGGCGCTTCCTCCCAGCAGGCTGCTGTGGAAGCCTGGATCGCCGGCTTCCAGGGTACCAACCCGGATGCCAAGGTCGCCTACAACCCGTCTGGTTCCGGCGCTGGCGTTTCCACCTTCCTGACCGGCGCCACCGCATGGGCCGGCTCCGATGCCGCCCTGTCCAATGACGAGGTCGAGCAGTCCAAGAGCGTGTGCGCTTCCGGCAACGCCTTCGACATCCCGGTCTACGTCTCCCCGATCGCCGTGGTCTTCAACCTCAACGGCATCTCCGGCAAGGGCAAGACCCTGAACATGGACGCCGACACCATCGCCAAGATCTTCGACGGCAAGATTACCAAGTGGAACGATGACGCCATCAAGCAGCAGAACCCGAAGGTCGACCTGCCTGATCTCGACATCACCGTGGTGCACCGCTCCGACAAGTCCGGCACCACCAAGAACTTCCTGAGCTACGTCAAGGATGCCGCTGGCGACGCTTGGAGCTACGAGCTCGGCGAGAACTGGCCGAACGAGGTTGGCCAGGGCGCCAAGGGCACTTCCGGCGTGATCTCCACCGTTCAGCAGGCTGACGGCACCATCGGCTACGCCGATGCCTCCCAGGCTGGCGAGCTCGGCACCGTTGCGGTGAAGGTCGGCGACGATTACGTGCCGTTCTCCGCTGAAGCCGCTGCCAAGGTTGTGGACGCCTCCCCGCTCGACGAATCCGCCACTGGCGACAACCGCGTGGTCGTCAAGCTCGACCACAACACCACCGAGGCTGGCGCCTACCCGATCGTGCTTGTCTCCTACGACATCGCCTGCCCGGCATACAAGGATGCCGACACCGCCAAGTTCGTCAAGTCCTGGCTCACCTACGTGGTCAGCGACGAAGGTCAGCAGACCGCTGCCTCCGCAGCAGGCTCCGCTCCGCTGTCCGACACCATGCGTCAGAAGGTCCTCAAGTCCATCGACGCCATCGAACCAAGTGAGCTTTGATACAGTAAGCGATAGGCTCTCGGTGAACGGCAACTGACCGTCTGTTTCAGGCCGCAGCCGCAACATGAAAGCGGGTGCGGCCTGAAACGGTACCTGCAGGTAAAACAAAAAACGCAGTCATCGCAAGTAATCGCAGATCTGTTTCAAACAATCGCAAGTTAAGGAGAACCCGTGAGTTCGCAAAGCAAAACGGCACAGCAGCCGGTGAGCGGCAAAAACGCGGACAAGGTGTTCAAGGGCGTGGCCTACGCCTGCGGCATCCTGATCCTCGTAGTGCTCGCCGCCGTCGCGCTGTTCCTGCTGTTCCGCGCATGGCCGTTGATCGGCGGCGATCAGCAGGCCAACAGCGACACCATCAGCAACTTCACCGGCGGCAAGGCCTCCAGCTTCTGGGGCTACGTCGGACCGCTGCTGTTCGGCACCGTGCTGATCTCCGCGCTGGCACTGCTGATTTCCTTCTTCGTGTCGGTCGGCATCGCACTGTTCATCTCGCACTACGCGCCGAAGAAGCTCGCCACCGCCTTGAGCTATGTGGTCGATCTGCTCGCCGCAATCCCGTCCGTTATCTACGGTCTGTGGGGTGGCCTGGTGCTGGTGCCCGCCATCTACCCGTTCTGGAATTGGGTGGCCAAGTATCTTGGCTGGATTCCGCTGTTCGCAGGTCCGGCCGCCAATCCTTCCCGTACCGTCGCCACCGTGGCCGTGGTGCTGGCAGTCATGATCCTGCCGATCATCACCTCCATGTCTCGCGATATCTTCCTGCAGACCCCGCGCCTTCAGGAAGAGGCCGCGCTTGCTCTTGGCGCCACCAAGTGGGAAATGGTCAAGCTTGCGGTGCTGCCGTTCGGCAAGTCCGGTGTGGTGTCCGCTTCCATGCTTGGCTTGGGTCGTGCGCTTGGCGAAACCATGGCCGTGCTCATGATCCTGTCTCCAGGTCTCAACTACTCCATCAAGCTGCTGCAGGCTTCGCAGAACCAGACGATCGCAGCCAACATCGCCGCGCAGTATCCGGAAGCCAACAATCTCGGCGTGTCCGTGCTGATCGGCACCGGCCTGGTGCTGTTCCTCATTACTTTCGTGGTGAATTTCATCGCTCGTAAGCTTACCGAGAAAGCGAGTGCGTGATGACCGCAGTGAATAACAACGCTTCTCCGATGGACGGTGCCCCCGTCATCGATTTCGACAAGTTCAAGCCGACTCGTTCCTTTACCGCTGCACGTAAGCGCAAGGATCTTGCGATGCGCGTGCTGATCGCTCTTGCGTTCATTGTGGCGCTGATTCCGCTGTTCTCGGTGCTGCTCACCACCATCGTCAACGGTGTCAAGAGGCTGAACCTCAACTTCCTGAGCTATAACATGACCGGTGTGGTCGGCGGCAATCCTACGCCGTCCGGTGGTTACGGCGGCATTCAGCACGCCATCATCGGTACGCTGGAAATCACGTTCGGCGCCATGATCATCTCCATTCCGATCGGTCTGATGTGCGCCGTGTACTTGGTGGAATATTCCAACCGTGGCAAGCTGGCTCGCGTCATCACCCTGCTGGTCGACGTGATGAGCGGTATTCCGTCCATCGTCGCAGGTTTGTTCGCATTCTCGATGTTCACGATTCTGATTGGACCTGGCACCATCAACGGTTTCGAAGGTTCCGTGGCACTGTCGCTGCTGATGCTGCCGACCGTGGTCAAGTCCTCTGAAGAAATGTTGAAGATCGTGCCTCACGACTTGCGTGAAGCGTCGTATGCTTTGGGTGTTACCAAGCAGCGCACGATTACGAAGATTGTGTTGCGTACCGCTTTGCCGGGCATTGTTTCGGGTGCGATTCTCGCCGTCGCCCGTGTGATTGGTGAGACCGCTCCGTTGCTGATGACCGCAGGCTACATCGCCTCCACGAACGTCAACCTCTTCTCCGGCCAGATGACCACCCTTCCGGTGTACGTCTACCAGGAGTACTCCAAGCTCAACGCGAATTGCCCGGCTTCCGCCGACGCTTCCTGCGTGACCACCATCCCGATGGAACGCGCATGGGCCGCGGCTCTCGTGCTGATCCTCATCGTGCTTATCCTCAACCTTATCGGTCGACTCGTGGCGAAGGTCTTCGCCGTCAAGTCGGAACGATGAGCGGTAGTCTTACATACAGAAACAACATATAAGGAACCAAAATGGGACAACGTATTGATGTCAATCATCTGAACATCTACTACGGCGACTTCCTGGCCGTTGAAGATGTGAACATCAACATCGAAGCCAACAAGGTCACCGCTTTCATCGGACCTTCCGGCTGTGGCAAGTCCACGGTGCTGCGCACGCTCGACCGCATGCACGAGATCATTCCGGGCGCTCACTGCGAAGGCGAGGTGTTGCTGGAAGGCAAGAACCTGTACGACAAGGACATCGACCCGGTTGCCGTGCGTCGCGATGTCGGCATGGTGTTCCAGCGTGCGAACCCGTTCCCGACCATGTCCATCCGCGAGAATGTGCTCGCTGGCGTGAGGCTCAACAACCGCAAGATCTCGAAGTCCGATGCGGACGATCTGGTCGAATGGGCTCTGCGTGGCGCCAACCTGTGGAACGAAGTCAAGGATCGTCTTGACAATCCTGGCATTGGTCTTTCCGGTGGTCAGCAGCAGCGTCTGTGCATCGCCCGCGCTGTGGCCGTGCACCCGCAGGTGCTGCTGATGGACGAGCCGTGCTCCGCTCTTGACCCGATTTCGACGTTGGCTGTCGAGGATCTGATCAACGAGCTCAAGAACGACTACACCATCGTCATCGTGACGCACAACATGCAGCAGGCCGCCCGTATCGCCGACTACACCGCGTTCTTCAACCTGAAGGCAGTCGGCCAGCCGGGTCACCTCGAGTACTTCACCGACACGACCACCATGTTCAACAACCCCCAGAACGAAGAAGCCGAGCGCTACGTATCGGGACGCTTTGGCTGATCGGCAAAAGCCGATCTGCCAAAGCGTAGCGTTGACCCAGTGGGTCAACGCAAGCGAGCTTTAGCGAGCCAGCAAATTATGTTTCGCTTTGCGAAGCTCCTTAATTGCACGCGGCTGATCGGCAAAGCCGATCCGCCAAAGCGTAGCGTCGGCCCAGGGCGACGCCGTTAAGCAAACAGTCCAGTGGACTGTTTGTAGGCGGCGCCGAGATGCGACAGTATCGAGGCAGGAAATAGTGCCTTGCCTTGGCAAGGCTCCTTTTCCTGCGAGCTTGCACGCGGCTGATCGGCAAATCATCTCTTACTCCCGCTTGTGGGGGATTGTCGCACGGATGTGCGGTCGAAAGTGGTTGCTTCGCTAACCATTTCGATCCCATTCGTGGCGGCCGTTCCCCTGAGCGGGAGTTTTTTGTATGTGATACCTGATCGCGACACGCTCTATTGATAATGATTCTCAATTAAGTTATGATGGCGTTATATCACGTTAGGGAGGATCTATCATGTACCGTATTGTGAGAATTGCGATTGCCGCACTTGCTTCTGTAGGAATGCTTGCGTCGGTTGCTGCGTGTGGAAGCGGCCGATCGTCGTCCGAAAAAAAACGGAACCATCGAAGTGGTCGCTTCCGTGAATCAGTGGGGTACCGTGGCGAAAACCTTGGGCGGTGGGCAACCTCAACAGTGAACCAGCAATCATCAAATTCCACCAATGTGGATGCGCATGATTACGAGCACGACGTCGGATATCGCCAAACTGCAGAAAGCGCAAGTCATCATCGTCAATGGAGCCGGCTACGACGCATGGGCGGTCAAAGCGGCGCAATCCGCCAACGCAACCATCGTCAATGCCGCTGCAGTCGGCGGGGTGAATGACGGCGAAAATCCGCATGTTTGGTTCTCCGCCGATGTGCGCAAGGCAGTGGCACAGGCGATCACCGAAGCGTACGAACAGGCCGACGCCGCGAAAAAGAGTGATTTCGACAAGCTGCACGATCAGTGGAAATCTGAAGAAAACAACGTCGAAAGCAAAATCGCCGAAGTGAAACAGAAATCGGATGGATTGGCGTACGCGGCAACGGAATCCGTGGCAAGCTATCTGGCGGAAGACATGGGTTTGACCGACGCAACGCCAAGCGGGTACGCGCGAGCCACCGCGAACGAAAGCGAGCCGACATCAACGGATATCAAACAGTTCACCGATGCGCTGAAGGCGGGTGAAATCAAACTGTTGATCGTCAATACGCAGGAGGAAAGCGAGCTGACGGGCAAAATCACGAATGCCGCGAAATCCGCAAACGTGCCCATGGTTGAACTGACCGAACAGATGCCGGAACAATACGATTCCTTGACGGCCTGGATGGAAAGTCTGGTTGACGCCTTCTCGAAAGCCATCGCATAAGACGGTTCACTAAAAAGCAGTACGAAAACAAGCGATACAACAATAGGGGCGACTCCGCAGTGAGAGCGGAATCGCCCCTATTCCATTTTGCCGAATTTAAATTTATTTTACTGAACCAGTAATTTCGGCTGGTGGTCAGGTTGAACCTGACGTTCAGAACTACAGGATCGCGGTGATGATGAAGTCCAGAATGAACAGCAGCGACACAACCCAGATCACCGGGTGCACTTCCTTGGCCTTGCCCTTGCAGGTCTTGATCAGGCAGTAGGTGATGAAGCCGCCGGCGATGCCGTAGGAGATGGAGTAGCTGAACGCCATGAATACGGAAGCGAAGAACGCCGGCACGGCCTCGGAGATATCGCCCCAGTCGATTTCCTTCAGCGAGGACGCCATCATGCAGCCCACCACCACGAGCACGCCTGCGGTTGCGGCGGACGGAATGGCGGAGATGACCGGGGAGAGGAAGGCGGACAGGGCGAAGCAGATGGCCACGACCACGGAGGTCAGGCCGGTGCGGCCGCCAGCGGCGATACCTGCGGAGGATTCCACATACGTGGTGGTGTTGGAGGTGCCGCAGATGGCGCCGATGGAAGTTGCGATCGAATCGGCGAACAGGGCCTTGTCCATCTTGGAGGAGAAGCCGGAACCGTTTTCGAGGGCTTCCTCGTCTTCCGCGGAGAAGATGCCGGTGCGGCGGCCGGTGCCGATGAACGTGCCGATGGTGTCGAAGGTGTCGGACATGGAGAATGCGAAGATCGTCAGCAGAATGATCGGCAGCTTCGACATGTCGGAGAACAGCGATGGGAAGCCTTCGGCGCTGAAGATAGCGCCAAAGGTCTGCGGCAGCTGGGCGAAAGTGTCGCCGATGGAGATGGAGTTGGCCATGGTGGTCTGACCCATCGGAATGCCGGCGATGGCGGTGACCGCGATGGCGATCAGCATGCCGCCGCGCACCTTGAGCACGGTGAGGATGATGGCGAGGAACAGGCCGATGATGAACAGCCAGATGGTCGGATTATTCATGACGGCCAGACCTGGGGTGGCCTGCACGGTGTCGCCGTTCTTGGCGTCGGCCTTGGTGGTGAAGGTGAAGAAGCCGACGTTCAGGAAGCCGACGTAGGCCACGAACAGGCCGATGCCGCCGCCGATGGCGTTCTGCAGCACTTCCGGAATGGCTTGGATGATGATCTTACGAATCTTGGTGACGGTGATGAGAATGTTGATCAGGCCACACAGGAACACCATGCACAGGGTCTGCTGCCAGGTGAAGCCGAGGCCGAAGCAAACGGTGTAGGTGAAGAACGCGTTGAGGCCCATGCCGGCGGCCTGAGCATACGGAACGTTGGCGAACAAGCCCATGACGAGCGTGCCCGCGATGGCTGCGATGATGGTTGCAAGGAACACGCCGCCCCACGGCATTCCCGTTTGCGACAGTATCTGTGGGTTGACGATGATGATGTACGACATTGCGAAGAACGTGGTCAGACCGGCCATGACCTCAGTGGACACGGTGGTGCCGTTCTCCTTAAGATGGAAGAACTTTTCCATTTTTCCCTATCTCTATTTCTCTTGGGTTGGTAGGAACGTTCCGACTATTGGGCGGCGCGTTCCGGCGAGAATTGCGACTCGCCTTGTGGAATCGTGGGATTCCGAACAAGGCTTAACCGTAACACTTGAGTGAGTCATGAAGATTTCGTAAAGCGCGACACGCCCGGATGACGGCAAGTCCAAGCATGACCGTAAGTTATTCACCTGTAAACCACAGACCGTTGGTTGGAGCGTGCAAGCGCTCACGAAGTTTGGTTCGCCAAGCCAACGCAGGTTGAAGAACATACGCCCACCAAGGGCTTTCCGCTTAGCGGTCGAATGTTGCTCTGCCTGCGTGCAGGGCTTTTTTATTGTCCGGCGAAACGTTCCTGCTTCACAGTCAATGGTTGACTAAGGAAGGAACGCCATGAAGAGGCCCGAAAAGGAAGCGGTGGTCGCCCAGCTTACGGATAAGTTCCGTGAAGCTGACGCTATCTACCTGACCGAGTACCGCGGGCTTACCGTTCCGCAGATCTCTGAACTGCGCGAAAAGCTAGGCCGCGATACTTCCTACACTGTGGCTAAGAACACGCTGATTCGCATCGCAGCCAAGGAAGCTGGCATCGAAGGTCTCGATGAGATCCTCGCCGGTCCGACCGCTGTGACCTTCGTGAAGGGTGACTTCATCGAAGCTGCGAAGACCCTGCGTGACTTCGCCAAGACCAATAAGGCACTGATCATCAAGGGCGGCTTCGCTGATGGCACCGTCTACGATGCTGAAGGTGCCCAGAAGCTGGCAGACCTCAAGTCTCGCCCGCAGCTGCTCGCCGAGTTCGCCGGCGACATCAAGGCTACGATGTCCAAGGCCGCGTACCTGTTCAACGCTCTGCCGACCAAGGCCGTGCGTACGATCGATGCGCTCCGCGAGAAGCAGGAAAAGGCTGCCTGATTTCATTGCGGTTAGCCGCGTGAATGATAGTGACCATAAAAGAAAGATAATTGTTTTAGGTGACGGTCACCTCTTCAATCAAACCGTCGCCAAGAATGAAAGGAAGCCATTATGGCTAAGTACACCAACGATGAGCTGCTCGAAGCTTTCGGTGAGATGACCCTGGTTGAGCTCTCCGAGTTCGTCAAGGCTTTCGAAGAGAAGTTCGACGTCGAGGCTGCCGCTCCGGCTGCTGTCGCCGTTGCCGCTCCGGGCGCTGCTGCTCCGGCTGAGGAAGAGAAGGACGAGTTCGACGTCATCCTCTCCGCCGTTGGCGACAAGAAGATCCAGGTCATCAAGGCCGTCCGCGCTATCACCTCCCTGGGTCTGGCTGAGGCCAAGGCTCTGGTCGACGGCGCTCCGAAGGCTGTCCTGGAGAAGGCCAAGAAGGAAGACGCTGAGAAGGCTAAGTCCCAGCTCGAAGAAGCCGGCGCTACCGTCGAGCTCAAGTGATTCGCGCGGCTTGAAGCCGCATATCACAATCTTGAGTGGAAACCCCGTTCGCCACAAGGCGGCGGGGTTTTCCGCATATTACGGGATTTTCTTTCGCTGACGATCCAATAAAATCCGATTTAGGCATGAATGCTTCCATATCGTGCCATACAATGGGGGAATTAGGCGAAAGTTGTCAATTAATCGCGTCATAATCCTGAAATACGTGGCAAGGCATGACACAATGACAAGTAGTGGTATGTGTGAAAGGAAGGCCGACAACGGTGAGCGAAGATCAACGAACGGCACAGCAGTGGACCGTCAAGGTTGATGGAACCGAACTGAAGAAGCTGGGCAGCGGCGAAAGCGTGGAAATCGGCCGCAAGCCGTTACGTCCTCTGGCGGATGACGGATTCGCGCGCCTTGACATTATGGATACGAACAAATCCATGTCGAAACGGCATGCCATTGTTTCAGTCGACGCGCAGGGCAACGCTTCCGTACGTGATCTCAAGTCGACCAATGGTTCGTTTGTAGTGGCCGACAACGGCCAATTGATGCGTCTGCCCGCGGATGAGGATTTCAAACTGCCATCCACGCCAATGACCTTGCAATTCGGCGACGTACGCGTCACTTTTGAACGTGACAGCGTGAGCGCCATGCCCGAATCCGAGAGTACCACGTCAGCTCCGGTATCTAATCTGTTCTCCTATGCAGTGTCCGATGAGGCGTCGCAGGAGCCCGACGCCGCCGATATGTCGGTCGACGACATTCTCAATCTGCGTGCCGGAGAGCCGACCGCATTGTTCAACGCGCGCAACGTCGCCAATCGTGTGAATCTCATGCAACGCTCCGAACGTCAGTCTTTCGCGCCAGTTCGATCCAACGAGCCGGATTATGGGGATCTCCCATCCGTTTCGCTGGTGCAGCATAACGACGTCGTGGATAACGCGCCACGTGACCTCTTCGCCGACGCCGCAGCCGAGGCAGATGCCGTGGCGGAACAGCAGGCGGCGGAAGAAGGGGCCAAGAAGAACGCCGCCGAAAAGGAAAAGCCGGCTATGCTGCCCGAATCCCAATCGCGGACGCAAGCCATCGCAGGCAACGACGTCGAACACGACACGATTCCCGTGAGCAAACTATTCAGCGCAAGACCAAGCAAGCCGATTATCGTGGCATTGCCGGATAGCAGCGACATGCCTGAACAACAAGCGGAAAAAACGCACGAGCAGCGCAATGAAATTGCAGAACAATCCGGTACCAATCCGATTCAACCGGAAGAAGCGGCGCAACGGGCCGACGACGAGCGTTTCAGGCCGCATAACACGGAGCAGCCACAGATTGTGAGCGAGCCGACACCGGACGAAACCAGCGTATTCAAACCGGCTTTTGAACCCGGATCGGTGTTCGATCGAGTCGCCAAGGGAGAGCTTGCCAAGCAGGAACAGACCATTGAAGTCGACGGACTGACGTCGGATGATGCCAAACGCACCGACGATTTCACCGTGCAGTTCGAGATGGCACGTCATCCGGAGCTGCTGCCGTTCCTTGCCATGAACCCGTCGCTGTACGACGATTTGTACGCATGGCTGGGAGCTTTGGGCAATGCAGACATCGACGCGGCCCTGTCACATAATCCGGGGTATGCGGAATACCGCAAAGCGGTAGGGAAGTGAGTCAATACATGAGCGAAAGCAACGAGACCGTCACCGCGCTGGATCGTATTCGGGGGTGGCGTGAGAAGTACCGTCTTGGTCTATGCGCCGTCGCCGCTTGAGGACGTGACGCAGCTGAGCGCCCAGCTTGACATGACGCATGCGCATCCGTCCGGCATCGCGCAGCTGTTCGCCAGCGGGCATGTGCAACTTGATTCCTTGTTCCGCGACAACGGCATGTTGCGTGCCGCCGGGCGTCGTGTGGAGCGTGTGCTCGACGATCGTGAGGCGAAAAGCCGTGTCAGCGGCGTGGGCGAACTGTCTTTGGTGGTTGGCGTGGCCATCTGGAAAGGCAACCAGATGCCGGTACTCATGTATCCGGTCGAGGTGCGCAAAGAAGGACGCAATATTGAAAACGGTACGGTGATCGCGTTCACAGGGCGCGTACGCTTGAATGCGGCTTTCGCCGCCGTGCTGCGCGAGAACAACGTCGTATTGGACGAGTCCAAGCTGTTCGACGGTTCGAATTACGAAAGCGGCACGCCGGAAACATCCGCGGTGTTCGCTGCCATCACACGCCTTGCGGCCAACGCGTTCCCTGATTTTGAGATCGAACGGCACATTATTCTCGGATGCTTTATGGATCCGGCATCGCAGATGCTGGTGGAAAGCCGGAAGATCATCGACCAGTTGGCGCAAGGTCCGACCGGCAATACCGCCTTGGACGCTTTGGCGGGAGACAAGTCCGCCGCCGAAGCGTTGGAAGGTGCCGAAATTCCGGAGTACAGTCCGTTTGATGCCGATCCTCATGGCGAGTATGAGGTCGGCGATGCGGACAATACCGTCCGATACGCCTCGCAGCTTGCTTCCGCGGGCCATTCGCTGTTTGTGGATAGTGCGATCGCCAACAATACCGCCGAGCAGGCCGCGGCGATTGCGTCGCGTTGCGTGATGAACGGACGGTCTGTGCTCTATGTGCCGTGTGTGACCGATCAGAAGCGTCGTTTTGTACAGGCCGTTGCCGCAAACGAAATGAGCGGACAGCTGCTGGATATCGCCGATGATGGTGCCAACGCTGCGATTGACCGTCAGCTGATTGCAGCCGTCGGCTTCCAATCGGGGGTTGCTTCCTCCCGTTTTGATCAGATTGCCGATGAGCTGGTTGGCGTGCGTTCGCGTTTGACCCGTTATCTGGGCGATCTTCACGGCGTGAGTCAGGAGTGGGGTGTATCCGCCTACCAGACGATTCAGAATCTCGCGCAGATTGCGGCATTGCCCACCCATCCGACCACGCATGTGCGTTTGAACAAGCAGACCGCGCATTCCATCGCGGACAAGATCGAGGATTGGGCTGCGAAACTGCAGCGTGCGGGCGAGCTTGGCGAATACACCATTACGGAGAACGACACCGCATGGTATAAGGCATCGCTGTATTCCGAAGAGGAGGCGGTGAGCGCATACCAGCGTGTGGTTGAGCTGTTGCGCAAGGTGTTGCCCGCCACCCGAGAGCAGGTGGCCAGTACGGTACAGACCTGCGGATTCCCGATTCCCACGACCGCGCAGGAGTGGAGCCGTCAGGTCATGGTGCTGAAGAACCTGCGCCGTGTGCTTGACGTATTCCAGCCGGAGATTTTCGAACGTGACATTGCATCCATGATCGAGGCGATCAAGCCGAAGGCCGAGCGCAAGGCCGAAGGTACGTCCATGGGCTTTTGGGAGCGTCGCCGCCACATCAAGGAAAGCCAAGGGTTTGCTGCGCGTCGGTGCCCAAGTGGAGAACCTGCATGAGGCGTTGCTGGTGGTGTCCAAGCAGGCCGATCAGTGGCATATGTTCGTGCCTCATGGCGGCTGGCCGGTGATTGCCCGCCAAGCTGGATGACATTATCGAAACGCAGGAGAATCTCAATCGGGATATGACCGCGTTGAATGCGGTGCTTGCCACAACTCCGCAGGGCGGCAATCTTGAAACCGTTGATTTCAATCAGGTCGAAGAGCGTTTGAAGGCCCTGTATGACGATAAGCAGTCGCTTGATATTCTGCCTGAGCGCGCCCGTCTGGAACGTGAATTCCCATTCGGTCGGGCCCTCGACGAGCTGGTCGAAGAATCTGAACAATCGTGGCGTTGCCAACGATGCCGTTGCAGGGAACTGCAGCTGGCATGGTGGACCACGGCGTTCGAAGACATCGTGAAATCCTCCGCGATCATTTCCAATCAGGATGGGTCGGCATTGCAGGGCGCTGCGGAGCGGTTCGCCCAGGTCGATGTGGAACATGTGCGTTCGGTCGGTCCGATGGTGGCGCAGGAATCCATGCGCCGTCTGTGCGACATGCTGTTCTCGCGTACGCAGGAGGCCAATCTGCTGCATACCACGCTTGCCGGCGCCCGTAATGTTTCGCTGAACTGCCTGCATAAGGAGCATCCGCAGATTCTCGCCGCGGCGAAGCCTATTCTCGTTGCGACTCCTGCCACGCTTGCGGCCATCACCGATCCGGCGCCATTGGCCGACGTCGTGATCATCGATGCCGCAGCGCATATTCAATCCATCGAACTGCTCAGCATCATCAGCCGAGCCAAGCAGGTGGTGGTGATCGCGCATCGCGAAACCGTCACTTCCGACGGTCTGAAGCGTCTCATCGCATTGCTGCCGAGCGTGAAAATCGCCAATCGTCCTGTTCGCCGTGCGCCGAAGCTCAACGCGTTCCTGGAATCGGAAGGCTACGGTTCCGTGCCCTTCGACGTGGCCAGGGAAGGCGCGCAGGGCGAGGTCGCCTACCATTTTGTGGCCGATGCCAATGGCGTGCCGGTCATCACGTCCGGACTGGTGGAAAGCAGCCAGCAGGAAATCGACGAGGTGGTCAGGCTGATCACCAAGCGTGCCGCCGGTTTCACGATCGTGCCTGCATCGTACATGCTTACCGTGGTGACGCTGACCCATACGTTCCGCACCCGACTGGGAGCCGAGCTTAAGGCGATCGCCAATAAGAACAAGGCCATGGGCATGTTCTTGCGTCATGTGCGCATCGTGGACATTTCCGATGTGGCCGGCGCGCATGCCACCGATGCGATTCTTGCGATGTGCTACGCGAAGACTTCTCATGGAAGGCTGCTGCAACAGTTTGGAGCGTTGGAATCCGAAGGCGGACGGGGTATGTTGCTGGATGCGTTGGCCGTGCCGGATCGTCATCTTGACATCGTGTCCGCATTCTCGTCAGCTGACATGGATGACGAGCGCCTGCACCAAGCTGGTCCGAAGATGCTGAAAACGGTGCTTCGCTGGGCGGAACAGCTCGATGACAGCGTGGTGCGTCCAGTCGTCAAGACGAACGGTTCGAACGTATTGCTCAACGATCTTGCCGACCGTATTCGTGCCCGCGGTTTGAATGTGGCCGTCGACTACGGTTTCGACAATGGTTCCAAGCTGCCGCTGGTGGTTGGCCTGAACGACAAGCCGTTCGCATTGGCCGTGCTTACCGACGATGCGCAGTTCATGGGATTGCAGTCCACCAGGGAACGCCACCGCGTGCTTTTGCAGAACATCGAATCGCTTGGCTGGTCCGTTATGACCGTGTGGAGCGTTGGCGCGTTCGTGAATCCAGACAAGGAAGTGGATCGCATCGTGGCACGCTTGAGCGACCTGTATCAGGAGGTCAAGTGAGCGTCGACGAACCCTCCATCCAAGAGTCCGCGGAATCTGACCAGTCTGCCGTGCGTGTGGTGTCCGGATACTCCGCCACCCGCCGTACGGCGCGCAAACACAAGCGTGTGGTTCGGCAGGGTACGGAACTGTTCGATGCCGATGGCGTCAAGCTTGAACCGTCCGATGTGCTTACCGAACGCCAGCGCAATGCTGACGACGACAAGCGTATTCTGGGCGAGCTGCCACCGCATTGGGGCGTGTTCTCCGAGCGGGAGCGCTGACGTTCGTCTGCTATACGGGAGGTTCTGATACGTTCAGACCTCCCGAATTTCATATATTCCGCATGATGGTGCTGCGGATTCGCTTGGGAATGCCGTTACGAACCGACGATGGCGATGATCGCGCTGTATTCTTGGGCCTGCAATACGGTTGCCGCCTCATGAGGAGGCATGGCAAACACCGCAAGCGTGTCGCCGTCCGCATTCCGTGAAGGTTTCGCGGTCAATATCGCTCCCGTGCACAGCTCACGTAACGACACCGCATCCATATCCGGTACCGTTTCCGGCGTGGCCTCGCTGAACATCGTGGCGCTGGAAAGCGTCACCGTATCGCCAATCGTCAGACTGTCGGCGGAACTCGCCAACCGAACTTCGACCGCCGTATATCCTTTGGGAACAACGGGGGAAGCGCGAGCCATGGCCGAGGTGACGATGCTGCCTTCCGCAATATCCACTTGGGCAATCAGCCCGACGGCATCATCGATATCGTGAGCAACGCTGCGCAGGGCCTCATCGTATGGAATATCTCGCAAAGCAAGCGAATCCGCGGAAATCACGCCGCCTTTGGCGATGGACTTCGCCGCAATGACGACGGATTGCGTGGAAATCGTCAATCGCACGCACTGCAGGGCCGCAAATATGGCAAGTCCGGCGCACAGCGAAGCAAGTAGACGATGCAATTGCGCGTTTCGTCGTCGTCGATGAGGCGCCGAAGACGGTGCGCGGTTCGTGTGTTTGCCGTCCGTGCCTTGCAGACGTTGGCTAAGGTCATGAAAAAAGGTCACCATTCATGCATGATGACCTTACGAATAGTTGCTGCGCAAGCCGGATCGAGGGTTGTGGTCGGAGGATGCGAGTTATCCACAGGATTCGGCGTGTCGCCTTGTTTTCCAAGGTTTGCTGACCCTGGTTATTTGACTCGTTTCCTTGCTTCGGCTGCTCGGTTACGTGTATTCGTTTTCGCTCACTTGGACTTGTCGGTGCGATAGAAACCAGATCCCTTGAATTCGATCGGCGGGGCGGAATACACCTTGCGGACCTGCTCTTCGCCGCATTTCGGGCAAACGGTGATCGGATCGTCGGTGAATGACTGCTGTTCGGTGAAATCGTAGTTGCAGTTCTTGCAACGGTAATGGTAAGTAGGCAAAGTATCCTCGCTTCAACCAGGTTCTCAAATTTCTTAACGGGACATATCCTAGTACGTTCCCTGAGACGGCTGCGTGAACGTCTTATCTTCGGACATCTTATTCGCGTATGGCCGTAAATCCGTTCGGAGTGAGCACGCCATCGACGGGAATATCGTGGTCTTCGTGCGGAACAGGCTTGTCCGTCGGCTCCCACGGCCAGCAAACCGCCACCACCCGTGCGCCGGCCGCACGATACTCGAGCGCGCGGTCATACCACCCTCCGCCACGTCCCAGACGGAATCCCTCTTGGTCGACGGCAAGGGCGGGAACAATGATCAGACCGGCGTTTTCAGCGCTTCAGGTCCGTTTGCGCTATTGCCCGGCTCTTGCGGGCGGTGCGTATTGATGGACCCGTCGCTGTTGGTCTGGTCCTGCAGATCGTGAATGTCGCCAAGTTCGCTCCAGCCAATATCCATGCCGGATCCGAGCCGTGGCACCAGCACGTGGCAATTCGAATCGAATAATGCCTGCAGCATCGGCATCATCGACATTTCGCTGCCCATGGACGCGAATGCGGCCACCGTGGTGAACGAATGAATGAGATTCGCCTTCCGCGCCTGTTCGGCCAACTTGCGGCCGGCTTCCAGTCGTTCCTCCTTACTGGTCTGCTTTCTTCGTGCGATTGCGTGTGCGCGCCATTGCTTTTCAGCTCACGTTGGTTCGCGGCTTCGTCACAGACGCTGTTTTCCATGACGTCGGCTTGCATGTTCGTGGTCATACCGCATGTTGTACCACGGGATGGCTGCGCGAAACGGAATGTTATGCGTATGGCAGAATGAGGGCGTGACGATTTTGCGATCTTTACGGGGCATGATGCGTTCGGATCCCAATGCCATTGATGTTCCGCGGTTCATTCAGGCACATGGGCTTCACGTTCCCATAATCCTGCGTCCGCTGACTACTGACGACTGCGACGAATGGAACGAAGTCCGCTGGCGCAACGACGATTGGTTGAAGCCTTGGGAATCCGGGGATCCGGTGCATGGCGCGTCGATGTCGTTCAACGAGTGGGTGCGTGCGATGCGATGCAACGAGCGAAACGGCACCGGAGTGGTGTTCGCCATCGAGCATCATGGGCGTATCGTCGGCCAGATTTCGTTAGGGGCCATCTGCTATGGCGCCATGCGTACCGGCGTGGTTGGCTATTGGGTCGATGAGCGGTGTGCGGGGCGTGGATATGCGCCGATGGCTGTTACGCTATTGGCTGATTGGGCGATGTTCGACCCTTCCGGGCCGCAATTGCATCGTGTGGAGATCGACTTGCTTCCCGAAAACGAACGTTCACGTAAGGTGGCACTCAAAGTGGGGGCATCCTATGAGGGGATGCGCAAGGCGTACATGTTCGTGAACGGGCAATGGCGTGACCATGAATCGTATGCGTTGCTGCCGGAGTACGCACCGAATGGCTTTACCGCACGGTTGATGGGCGAGTGAGCCGTTGGCGAGGTTCGACACGCGCTTTCGCGCACATGTTCGACACGCGGGGGCGTGCACCCCGGAGAATGTCGGAATGTCACCTATTCTTATGAGTTATGGGTTATGAATCGTTAAGCACGGTTGTGGTGCTTGCGATTGTGATTATTCTCATGGTTTTCTGGCTGCCCAAACGGACGGTCAAAGGCATGAAGCGGGTAATCGAGCACCGAGAGGACCGCTTTTCGCCGTCGCTGCATCTGGTGGATGCCGACAGTGGAACGCGATTCTCCGATGAGACCGCCGCAAAGGCGAAAGGGGCAATAATGCAGTCCAACGAGACGCATGAGGGCAAGCTGACCGACGAAAGGATCGCGCATGTCCGTGCCCTTCGTCGTGCCGCGATCCGCAGAAGGCGGATTATTGTTGTCTCGATGCTGGTGATCACAATCGTCGTGTTGATGTGTGCGTTTGTGTTGCATTTCAGTCCGTTGTTTGCTTTGATTCCTGCGTCGCTGCTTGCTGGAGTGCTCGCTTTGGGGGTGAGGGCCGCCAAGCAGGCCGCAGCGTGGGAGCGGAAAGTCGCCAAGTATCGTTCCAAGATGAGGAAGCGTGCTGCGGCAGAGCGCAAGCGCGCCCAGGAAGAGCAGGCGGAGCGCGCTCGTTTGCGGGAGCAGGAGCTTGCGGAAATTCGCAGGATCGCCGAATCTCAGGTGCCGACCGATGTTATGCCGGAAGGTGAGATCCGTCAGGCGATCGATCGCGGCAAGGCCGACCGTGATGTTGTTGTAAGCAAACGCAAGGAGGAAACCGAAGCGAAATCCGCTGCGGAACCGAACGTTGTGGATGCGCAAGTCGTGCCGGATAAGAAGAACGGTCTGTCCATCCACGATGAGCGTGATGAAATCGCCAAAACCGAGGGTGTGGATGCATGCGATGCGGATTCGTCCGCCGTGGCCGGCGCGTCGCAGGATCTGATTTCGTTCTCGTTGGGATCGCCACGCAACGGTAACGATATCGCGCCAGCCGCTCCGGAAAGCATGGAAATCAAGTCCACTCGTCAGGTCGCCAAGGCCGTGCCTCCGACTGCGAGTACGGTTTCCGACAATGTCGAGCCGTTGATTGTGCCGACCGACGCGATCAGCAGCATGGATTCCGACGAGGCCGCAGCCCGTGTGGAGGCTGGTGTGCATCTGCAGGACGTGGGTACCGTGGGATTCCACGACTCCGAGGTCAGCGCCGACGTTGAGGCTCCCAGCGTCACCTCCGATTCCCTGGGCGTGGGTTTGGCGTCCATCATGGCCCGTCGCGGGGCGTGACGGAGGGAAAGCGAACGCACGAAACGCACGAAACATACGAACAAGCGTAAAGAACATCAGCCTGAAACCGCATGGTTTCAGGCTTTTTCGTATATTTTGCTCTCAGCGTTAGCACTCGAGTTGGCAGAGTGCTAATAATCGCGCTAGGATATGTTTCAGCGCGAAAGGACGACGCCGTAAGTGATCGTCAGCCTCTTGCTAGCGGGTCCCGGCGCGGTAAGTAACGATTTCTCTTAGAAAGAGGAGGTCCACAGTGTCGATCTCACTCACACCGTTGGAAGACAAGATCATCGTCAAGCAGGCGGAAGCTGAAACCCAGACCGCATCCGGTCTGTTCATTCCGGACAATGCCAAGGAGAAGCCGCAGCAGGGTGAAGTCCTGGCTGTCGGTCCGGGCCGTCGCAACGACGCCGGCGAGCGCATTCCGGTCGACGTCAAGGTCGGCGACAAGGTGCTGTACTCCAAGTATGGCGGCACCGAGGTGCACTATCAGGGTGAGGATTACCTGATCGTCTCCGCCCGCGATATTCTGGCCATTCTCGGCTGAGCGTAGCGCGTAGCTGTTTGAAGACCCCGTCAGCGAACGATTGGTGAACAATCGTTGCGTTGGCGGGGTCTTGTTGATTTCAAGCACTTGGGGTTCCTGCAATAGGCCGTGCGCGGCCGATGTATGCCGTGTTCATTGGCGTTGGCGTGCTGGTGTTGGCGTCGCTGTTCAGATGGTCTGCAGGGAAGGTTCGGAAGAAATACTCGTGTTTTTTCTTTTTGGAATTTTTTTCGGGAGGATTTGCTCTGATTGACACCGACATGTGGCTGATAGTGAGAAATCGTTGGAATTTCAACGATTTTGAGACTTTTTGGTTTCCGCGACACGCCGTATTTGCGTTAATCGCATGATCTGTGGCATACTAAACGGGTTGCCGGTTGGGGTTCAACCAAACAGGCAGCACGGCGGATTTCCCAAGCGGTCAAAGGGAACTGACTGTAAATCAGTCGCCTCGTGCTTCAGTGGTTCGAATCCACTATCCGCCACGCCTCGATAGCTCAGTGGTAGAGCACTTCCTTGGTAAGGAAGAGGTCGTGAGTCCAATTCTCAC
>ENA-OPZZ01000287-OPZZ01000287.1-human-gut-metagenome-genome-assembly--contig:-NODE-287-length-40652-cov-3.921875_pt1 | contig 40652 bp, 32 predicted proteins | sample MGYA00242487_ERZ504511 | MGnify/ENA primary metagenome ERZ504511 (study PRJEB26092, sample SAMD00036241) | human gut metagenome | host: Homo sapiens | study: EMG produced TPA metagenomics assembly of... | reverse complement strand
CCGATATAGCCACCGGAAGCCAGACGCAGAGTTATATTCGGAGCGAATTTCCCATTGCTACGCCAGTACTCATGTGTACACTCCACATATTGTTCTACGGCAGGCCAGAAATAATCGGCAAACTCCGCTCCCTCAATCACCACATGAATTTTAGGATCAAAGCGACTCATTCCATTGGCGGTGCCTACAATATAATCTTCCGCAATCGGTGCACTGAATACACGGGCTTCGCCGAATTCCTGCTGCATACCTTTGGTTACATTAAACACGCCTCCTTTTTCCCTGTTTGCCACATCCTGTCCCCAAATAAAGGTATCGGGATTATAGCGGAATTCAGCTTTCAATGTTTCATTAATGGCATTGACCAGAAAAGTCTTCTCCCCTTCCGCCTCATGTGTACCATCTTTATATTTCTGTGGCTGATAAGGTTCGGGCATTACAAAATCATAAATGCTTTTAGGATCGGGATCGGGAGCAGCCAAAGCCTTCCGGTTGGCAGCAGACAATTCTTTCTTTGCATCAGCTTCTATTTGTTGCAGTTCTTCCTCGGCCAGACGTTTATAACGCAGCAGCATCCGGCGGAACTTCATCAAGGGATCAGCATCTTTCACATATTCCAATTCATTCTCATCCCGATACAAGGTGTGTTTATCTGAATTGGAGTGCGAACCGATCCGGACACAATTCGCCTGCACAATAACCGGATTACGGGTACTGATAGCATATTCCCGCGCTTCGGTCATAGCATTCATCGAATCGAATACATCCTTTCCGTTACAATAGATAATCTTCAGGTTCTTGAAGCCCGAGAAGTTTCGGCTACTTTACGGTTGGCAGTCTGTTCCGATTTGGGTACGGAAATACCATACCCATTATCTTGTATTTACAAAAATCACCGGAAGACGTTCGAGGCTGGCACCATTGATAGCTTCGTAAACGAATCCTTCGGAAGTAGCCGACTCTCCGTGAGAAGTGATAGCTACGCCTTTATGTCCATAATATACCATTGCTCTGGCCACACCTGCTGCGTGAAGGTCGTGTGTACCAGTAGCAGAGGAGATGTTTTCAATGTGCCATTCCGGTTTGGCGAAATGGTTCGACATGTGACGTCCTCCGCTACCCGGGTCCGTTGCTTTGGAAATACCGTTCAGGATAACTTCTTCAGCGGTCATTCCGGCGGAAAGCACGGTTAACATATCCCGGTAGTATGGGAACAGGAAATCTTCACCGAGGGTGAATACCTGACCGACAGCAAGTTGAATACCATCATGCCCTGCATAGGGAGCATGATAAGACCAACCCAAAGATTGCAACAGGTAAGACGGTGCCTTTTCGTCCAAGGCACGCCCCAATGTCATCAGATGATACCACTTTTTCAGGGTTTCTACATCTGTAGTTTTTATATCATATTTCTTTTTCATGAGTAATGAAGTTCTTAATGAATGAAACAATCAGTTATCAGCCTTTCCAATTTTCGAGATAGTCGGCTATAAAATGCAGGAAGTTACCTCCCAACATTCCATCTACTACCCGATGATCGTAGGACAAAGACAAGTACATTTTATGCCGGATTGCAATCGTATCACCCTCCGGAGTTTCTACAACAGCAGGTTTCTTCTCAATATATCCTACTCCCAGGATAGCTACTTGCGGCTGATTAATGATTGGCGTACCGAACAGGCTCTTGAATGTACCAAAATTGGTTATCGTAAATGTACCCCCATCAATATCTTCCGGCATTAATTTGTTATCCCTTGCTTTCAAGGCCAGAGAATCGATGGCAACAGCCAACCCGTTCAGATTCAGATGATCGGCATCATGCACCACAGGAACAATCAGATTTCCATCATTCAAAGAGACGGCAATACCGACATTAATATGCTTTTTGAAAAGAATATTGTATCCATCTACCGATACATTCACCTGTGGATAGGCAGCCAATGCTTTTGCCACGGCTTCCGTTATCACAGGCATATAAGTCAGTCTCACTCCTTCGCGACGGAAGAAAGCGTCTTTATTCTTTTCACGCCAACGTACCAATTTGGTAACGTCTACTTCTACTACATTGGTCACGTGAGGAGATACTTTCTTAGACATAACCATGTGGTCGGCAATAATCCGGCGGACACGATCCATCTCTTTTACTTCGACTCCAGGCATTGCTACAGGAGCAACCTTCGGACTTGCCTGTTCAGAAGAAACAGCAACTGATGTTTTGCTTGCGGCCGGGGCAGCAACAACAGATGCCGGCTTCGGTTCAACACTACCTCCTCTTTTCTTCTTTTCAATATAATCTTTTATATCTTTCTTACTCAATCGCCCTTCATAACCAGTTCCTTGTATAGCATCCAGCTCTTCTTTCGGAATTTTAGCTTCCCGCGCCAACTGAATCACAACAGGAGAGTACCAACGTTCTTCCTCTGCAACAACAGGTTTCGATGCAGTATTCGCTGATTCGTTTTTAGCAGTTTCCGCTGATGATGGTGATGATGGTGATGTTTCAGAAACATTTGCAGCAACCTGACCAGCATCGGCTTCCTCTCTTACAACTCCTTCGCTTACCGGCTCCGTTCCTGAAGATTCTTCTCCATCCAAATCAATTATAGCGACTACTGTTCCTACAGCAACCGTATCGCCCTCCTTATATAAAATCTCCACCACTTTTCCCGCTACGGGAGAAGGGATCTCCGCACTTACTTTGGCAGTATTCACTTCAAAAAGCACATCGTCTTCCTGAATCATATCACCTACCTTTACAGACCAAGAGACGATTGTCCCTTCGGTTATACTCTCGCCCAACTTAGGCATTTTTATTTCGAATTTTGACATAGACAGTAAATTTATTATTCAACCTTGATATATTACAACAACGGGCTGAAATAGAAAGTTTTAAGTTAAGTAAATTTTAACCGGATGCTGACAAAGCCAGCCCGGACATCAACGACTATATATCCACTCTTTCTGAATATATTTCCCTTCCCGGAGCTGATTAACAGCCTCTATTTCCTTCCCGGTAAAAGCACTGACAGATTGGGACTTACTGAAATACTGAAAAGCCTTCTCTTTAAAATCAGTTACAGTTCCCTCCGGTAAATAACTCCGAATATTGGTTACCTCACTCCGAACGGAAGGAACGGCATATACTGACGATAAAGTTTCATCATCAACCATCGGTTCCGGATTCAAAGCTTTATGCAATGCTGTCAGATCCGTATCATACAATAAAGTGCAATGATACAACACCCGATTCTTATGTACGCATTGCGCACTCCCTGATATTTTCAATCCATTCAGATAAATCCCCAGTCGTTCGCCTCCTTTTGCCATCAGGCCTATAGAGTTCAGGAAATCCAATGTCCGTTGCAAGTACGTAACAAATTCCGGCAATCGGGGAGCCGTTTCTATAAAAGTCAGATTGATATTGCCCAAATCATGGTACACCGCTCCCCCACCCGAAAAACGACGGGCAATATGTACTTGTTCCTGTTCCGCCCATTTCTTATCGACTTCCGACCGCAACCGCTGATGCTTACCTATTACCACAGAAGGAGTATCCTGCCAAAGCATGAAAATATTTTCATTTCCCTGCTTCAACAGATACTCTTCTGCTGCCAAGTGAAAGTAAATATCAGTAAACGGACTATAGATACATCGAATCATAGATCAAGCGGAATAAGAGTTAAAACATAATTTCGTGATAAATCTCTCCAACCGTAGGATGTGGAAACACAGTCTTCTGGAATTCCTCCACCGTGTACCCTCTCTGAATAGCAATACCTGCTATCACAATAAGTTCTGATGCCGGATTTCCCAACATGTGACAACCGATAATCTTCCCATCTTCATCCTGAATCAGCTTACAGAGTCCGTTTCCCTGTTCATTCTCCGCAACGAACCGTCCGGAATAAGCCATCGGTAATTTTGAAACACGGTAAGGAACTCCTGATTTTACCAGTTCTTCTTCCGTCTTTCCCACTCCCGCCACTTCAGGGTTGGTATAAACGACTCCCGGAACACAATCGTAATTCATCCGGTCTTCCACTCCTAAAATATGATTGATGGCGACTTCCGCTTCACGGATAGCAGTATGCGCCAATAAAGAGTAGCCTGTAATATCACCACACGCATATACACGAGGATGTGAAGTCAACAGATGTTCGTCTACTTTCACTCCATTCCGATGCAGTTCTATATTCAGCTTGTCCAGTCCTACCTTGGATAGATTTGCCTTACGTCCTACACTAAGCAAGATCTTCTCCGCTTCAATAGTAGACGTCTTGCCTTCTTTTTCTATCACAACTCCATGAGGATTTACTTCCACCACTTTCGTATTCAAATAGAAAGTGACTCCCCGTTTGGCATATTCGGCACGAAGCATACCACTGGTTTCCTTATCCATCGCTCCCAGAATCTCCGGCATCATTTCTACCACATGTACTTTCACGCCCATACTGTTGAAGAAAGAAGCAAACTCCATCCCGATCACTCCGCCACCAATAATGACCAGTGTCTTAGGGAGTTCCTTTATCTCCAAGGCCTCCTTGGAAGTCCAATAGCTGATTTCTGACAGCCCCGGTATGGGAGGAATCACTGTATCAGAGCCGGTACATACCAGCAAATATTTCACGGAATAGGTTTCTCCGTCACAAGTGATGCGTATTTCCCCATCTTTTTCTCCTTCTATCAGAGCTTCCTTTTCTACAATAGTCACTCCGTAAGAATTCACAGTCATCTTCACACCGCCCGTCAACATTTTTACTGTTTTATCTTTACGGCTCATAATCTTGGATAAATCGAACGAAGGAGATTCGGCAGAAACGCCGTATTTGGAAGCACTCTTGATGCTATCCAGTATTTTAGCAGAATATAACAAAGTTTTAGTAGGAATACACCCCTCATTGAGACATACTCCACCCATTGCCTTTTTCTCAAAAAGAACGGCCTTTAATCCGTTGGCCCCTGCCCGTTCGGCAGCTGTGTACCCGGCCGGACCACCACCAATAATAGCTATATCAAAGTTCATAATCGTATCTTTTTTAATAATAATACGATTATAACAAATGAGAGAAGAGATAAGTTGTTGGGAAAAGAAATACCTGTTACTTAATTGTCAGCTTTTTAAGTTCCTCTAACGAGCCATTGAACACGTTCAGGTCTACGTCTTCTTTGATGCCGGGAACACTTCCTACATCCGTATGTTGCCAAAAGTCCCATTTTCCCTGATACTTTACAGAGTCAACATAATAATGGGCAATCCAGTAAGGGTATGTATTGAAGATGGAATCGTCCAGATAACGGGTTTTAAATTTATAAGAAGTATAAAGAATAGGTTTCACTCCATAATGAGATTCCACCCGGTCCAGCCAGCGTTTAATGCCTTGCTGCAATTCCTTTTTTTCCTTCCGCCCGGTCACTTCCACATCAAGTACGGGAGGTAAATCACCCGTATCCAGTTTCACCGTACGAATAAAGAAGTCCGCCTGTTTCAAAGCATCCGTACCAGGAATATAAAAATGATAAGCACCACGGATAAATCCATGGTTACGGGCATTGGCAAAATTTGCCTCAAATGTGGTATCGTTATGGTCTCCTCCTTCTGTGGCCTTCATAAAGACGAAATGTAAAGGAGTAGCCGTCTCCTTATTCTGCAACAGCTTCTTCCAGTCAATCTTTCCCTGATAGTGAGAAATGTCAATACCATGAATATCATATCCGTCAGGGATGCAGACACCATATTCCTTTAAGCCATGGCAAGGTTTCCATCGATAAGCATAAGGGCGAATAAAGAAATAATAGAAAGCGACGGAGAAACAACCGACAATCATCACTGCCAGAATATTACGAAGCCAGGTAGGCATCACAGTTCGATGCTTCACCTGTTCCTTTTTTGAAGTACGGGAAGTCTTGGAAGAAGAAGTCGTTCCCTTTCTTTTAGTGGTGGAAACAGTTCTTTTCTTCTGTACGGCAGACATCGGGTTGTTGCGTTGTGGCATTTACTTTAAACGATCAATGTTTTTAGAGATAGGCACGGATTACACGGAATACAGGGTTATAAGAAATAACTAAAAACCGTATTAATCCGTGTAATCCGTGCCTGAAAGAACCCTTCATTGCAACTGTTGTATCAACAACTGCTCTGAAGTGTATTTATTTAGCTTGTTCCAGTTGCAAAGTCTTAGTTGCCTGGTCGCAAACTTCTGTAGGACCGAAGTATTGGATCGGCCCCGGATATACATAATCCGTTTCGATAGCCCAACGTTCGCGCTGTGAAGCAAATGCTTTGAAAGGAGCACCATCCAGTTTTACCAATGCTTTCTGGATAACTGGCTTCATTTCACCGTGACGACGTTCCATGTTCATCATCATAGTAATAGGCACACCACCAGCAATCCATTCGGCAGCAGGAGCTGTTGTGTTACGTACAGAAGACATATAACCAGTCTTACCGTTAGCAATCAACATAGAAGCTGTGTAACCCAAAGAGTAGCAATAGTCAGCGTCAAAGTTTGACGGAGCAGCACAACGTCCTTCATAACCGAAGAAGTGGTGTTGAGCAGCAAATTTACCAACATACTTGCCTTCTTCTTTCCATGCAGCCAACTTAGTAGCTACCATTTCAGACAACAGTTTTCAGTTTCGATCAATGATACCTGAACGTTTCCGTGCGGGTCACGATCCAAAGTCAACTGACGTGCAACACCTTCCGGCAGACTTGCATAGATAGCAGAGTTTTCCGGAGAAAGTTTGCGGATGATATAATCACGTTGGTGAGATTTCTTAATCTGACCGAATTCTTCAGCATTAGCAGCCAGGAAGTCGTTCAATTCAGCAATCAGACGTTTCATGGCAGGAATGAACTCTACCAATCCTTCCGGAATCAAAACTGTACCGAAGTTGTGTCCTTGTGCTGCACGGTCTGCTACCACTTTAGCGATAGATGTTACTACATCGTCCAAAGACATATCTTTTGCTTCCACTTCTTCTGAAATGATACATACGTTAGGCTGTACTTGCAAAGCACATTCCAGTGCGATGTGAGAAGCCGAACGACCCATCAATTTGATGAAGTGCCAGTATTTACGTGCAGAGTTACAGTCACGTTGGATGTTACCGATTACTTCAGCATAAGTCTTACAAGCTGTATCGAAACCGAAAGAAGTTTCAATCATATCGTTCTTCAAGTCACCGTCAATTGTTTTCGGGCAACCGATTACCTGTACACCATACTTCTTAGCAGCATAGTATTCAGCCAATACACAAGCATTTGTATTAGAGTCGTCCCCACCAATAATAACCAGTGCCTTGATGCCCAGTTGTTTGATGATTTCAAGTCCTTTTTCAAACTGGCTTTCAGCTTCCAGCTTCGTACGTCCGGAACCGATGATATCGAAACCACCTGTGTTACGGTATTCGTCGATGATATCAGCAGTCAGCTCCATATAGTTGTGATCTACCAGACCACCAGGACCCAGAATAAAACCATATAATTTGTTTTCCGGGTTCAATTTCTTGATACCATCGAACAAACCGGAGATTACATTGTGTCCGCCCGGAGCCTGACCACCGGAAAGAATTACACCTACATTCATAGCGGGAAGAGCAACAGCTTCACCAGCTTCGAATGTAATCAACGGCATTCCATACGTGTTCGGGAATAATGCTTTGATAGCTTCCTGATCGGCTACAGATTGAGTAGCAGCACCTGCTACAGCCTTAACAGCTCCTGATGCCAATGCTTTCGGAAGTTTGGGCTGGTAAGCAGCCCTTGCGATTTGCAATGCACTTTTAGTCATTTTCTTTAATTTTTTATTTAAAGGTGTTAGTAAGTTTCTTGTCAAACTTGAAAAGCGTTGCAAATTTCGCATTTTTCCTCGAATTATGAAAATTCTTCTGTTGTTGTTTTTAAGACAAAATGAAAGAAGAAAGAAAAATTAAGGCTATCTCCCGACGTAGGAGATAGCCTTTACGTTTTCTTCAGCGAGCTAATTTATAATATAATTCTAGGGATTCTGCTCCCAGCCTCCGCCAAGAGCCTTATAAAGTTGAACCACCGCAATCAACTCGTCACGAATGGCATTACTCAATCCGATTTGGGCATCAAAGTATCCACGTTGGGCATCCAACACATCCAGATAGTTGATGACTCCATTGATGTACTGTAATTGTGCCAGGTCCATGTAGCTCTTGGCTGAACGTTCCAGATTGGCACGAAGTTCGTACACTTCCTTAATCTTGTTGAAGTTGACAATCGCATTACGTGTTTCCTTGAAAGCTTCCAGTACGGATTTCTCATAACTATGTACTTCAGCCTCATAAGCAGCCTTTTTCGCTTTCAATGCCGCACGGTTCTTTCCCCAACCAAAGATAGGAGTTAATAAAGCTCCTTCCATAACTGCATAGGGAGATTTCAAGAGTTCCGACAAAGAAGTACTTTCACTACCGAAACCACCTGTCAGGGCAAGACGCGGGAACATATTCGTATAGGCCACTCCTACTTTTGCATTGGCAGCAATCAATTTCTGCTCTGCCTGACGAATGTCGGGACGGCGTTCCAACAAAGTAGACGGCAACCCTACAGGAAGTGTTTCCGGAGAATTAAACTCCTGAAGCAAACGGGAACGGGCTATCTTATTAGGATATTCACCCGCAAGATAAGCAATATCGTTCTCTTTCAGGGAGATTTTACGTTCCAAGTCAGGAACCAAAGTGGCCGTACGTGCCAACTCCACTTGTGCCTGTCGATAGGAAGTCTCGGAAGTCAATCCACCGGCAAACCGGATACGCGCCAGGCGCACCCCTTCTTCACGGGCTTTCAATGTCTGTTTGACAATATCAAGCTCTGTATCCAAAGCTACCAGTTCATAGTAAGCCTGTGCCACTTCAGCCACAATCGTCATCTGCAATGCACGTTGTGCTTCAATAGATTGCAGATACTCGGCAATGCTGGCCGAACGCGCCCAACGCAGATTTCCCCAAAGATCGACTTCCCACGAAACGAGGAATTGTGCTTCAAAGGTATCCGATCTCTTGAAAGCATCTCCTCCATGATTCTCGAGTTCGCGTTCCCCTGTCACTTTTCCTTTAATATCCGGAAGCAATGCAGCCGTAGAAATTCGTTTCTGCGCAGCCATTTCTTTCACACGGGCAGCAGCAATCAGCATATCTTTATTATGATCCAATGCACGCTCTATCAGACTTCTCAATGTAGCATCTGTATAAATATCCCTCCAGTCCTGGTCACCGAAGCTAACCGAATCCTGTGATCTTTCCAAGCTGTCGGGTAAATGAAGATCAGGACGGACATAGCTTTTCCCTACCTTGCAGGAAGTCAGTACTCCGGCAAGTAACAGGATAGCAATATATAGTTTCTTTCGTTTCATTATTTCTTATGTTTTAAGATTTTCGACTTTGTTTTATACACCATCACAAAGAAGAACGGCACAAGAATGATACCAAATACGATGGCAAATATCATTCCGAAAAATACACCTGTACCGATTGCCTGCCGGCTTGCCGAACCCGGACCACTTGCCAGTACCATCGGAAGCATACCGAGCACAAAGGCAAGAGAGGTCATCAGAATCGGACGGAAACGCAATTTGGCTGCGTATATGGCCGATTGCACCAAGTCTTCACCTTTATCTACCTGCACCTTTGCGAACTCTACAATCAAAATTGCATTCTTAGCGGCAAGTCCGACCAACATAACCAAGCCAATCTGGAAATAGACATCGTTTTCCAATCCGCAAACCCATACTCCCAAATAGGCTCCCAAAGCAGCCACAGGTAAAGAAAGCAACACAGCAATAGGCACTGTCCAACTTTCGTATTGTGCAGCAAGGAAGAGGAAAACGAACAAGAATACCAGTGCCATCACCATACCCGTCTGACCTCCCGCCTGCTTCTCCTGATAGGAAAGGCCGCTCCATTCCAGTCCGATATTATCGGGAAGATGATCGCGGGCAATCTGTTCCATGATCTCCATCGCCTGTCCGGAACTATATCCTTGCGCAGCTGCTCCACGAATAACGGCCGTAGTAAACATATTGAAACGTTTGATACTTCCCGGTCCTGTGGTATATGATGCATTTCCCAGAGAAGTCAATGGTACCATCGCTCCATTGGAGGCTTTCACAAAAAACAAATTAATATTGTCTTTGTGTTCGCGATAAGGAGCTTCTGCCTGAATATAAACCTTATATATACGGTTGAACATATTAAAGTCGTTCACATAAACCGAACCGGTATAAGCCTTCATGGTAGAAAACACATCAGCCAAAGGTACACCCAGCATCTTCACTTTGTCTCGATCCACATCAAAATAGAGTTGTGGGATTTCCGACTGCAAAGAAGATGACAAGCCCGCCAACTCTTTGCGTTTGGATGCGTAGTACATTAATGTATCTGTCGCGTCTACCAAATTATCAAAAGTGGCTTCTCCACGAGCTTCCAGCTGCATCTCAAAACCTCCCGAACTACCGAGCCCCGGAATAACCGGAGGAGTGGACAGATAGACTTTACATTCCGGATATTCCTCAAGATGTTTCTCTACCGTATGCATGATCTTCTCAATAGTGGTACTCTTCCGTTCCTCCCAAGGTTTCAGGATCACCGTCAGTTCTGCACGTCCCTGGTTACTTCCGACACGAGGACTACTTCCCGTTACATTCTGTATATACTCAATGTACGGGTTCTTTTCCAGATAAGCAATGGCACGCTCTGTCACGATACGGGTACGTTCCAGAGTAGCCCCTTCCGGCAGTTCCAATTCAATCTTGAAATATCCCTGATCTTCCACAGGTAAGAAACTGGTCGGAATAATGCGATGAATCAACATGATAGCAATCAACACCATACCAAAAGCACTCAAAACTCGACGAGGATGCTTAATTGTACGAGTTACGGCAGCTACATACTTATTACTACCGATACCCAGCCATTCATTAATCTTCCGGAAAACGATATTCTTTTTCTTCCCGCTATCCGGTTTCAGAATCAGCGAACACATCACCGGACTCAATGTCAGAGCCACGACCGTAGAAATAAGCACGGATACTACAATTGTCACCGTAAACTGGCGATACAACTGTCCTGTAATCCCACTTAAAAAGCTAACCGGGACGAACACAGCCGCCAATACCAGCGAAGTGGCAATCAAAGCACTGGCAAGTCCGTTCATCGCTTTTTTCGTAGCTTCATAAGGACTTAGGTGCTCCGTTTCCATGATATGTTCCACACCTTCCACCACCACAATCGCATCATCCACCACAATACCGATCGCAAGGATCAATCCGAGCAATGTCAGGATATTCAATGAGAAACCGAAAATCAACATGAATCCGAAAGTACCGATCAATGAAATAGGCACCGCCACTACCGGAATCAACGTTGCACGCCAGCTCTGCAAGGATAAATAAACTACCAGAACCACCAATACCAACGCTTCAAACAACGTCTTATATACTTCATGGATAGATTCGGAAATATAAGTCGTCATATCGAACGGAATCTCATAGCTCAATCCCTCCGGAAAGTTCTTACTAATCTCATCCATTGCCTCTTTTACTCTCTCGGCCACTTCCATCGCATTAGCACCCGGTAACATATAAATACCAAGCACGGCAGCATTTTCACCGTTGATACCACTCTCTGTATTATACGAAGAAGCTTCCAGCGATACACGTGCCACATCTTTCAATCGAATGATAGAACCATTCGCATTGGCACGTACTACGATATCTTCAAATTGTCCTACAGTGGAAAGACGTCCCTGTGTCGTGATAGGAATCGTGATATCCAATCCTTGTACAGGCTGTTGTCCCAGCACACCCGCTGCTGATTCACGATTCTGATCTTTCAATGCATTCTGCAAATCCTGTACGGTCAGTCCGAAGTTTGCCAGCTTATCCGGCTGCGCCCATATCTGCATGGCATAATAACGGCTACCGATATTGGATACACGTCCCACTCCGGGAATACGGCGAATCACATCGAGCACATTGATGGTAGCAAAGTTACTCAAGTAAATCTCATCGAACTTTGGGTCGGTAGAAGTCAAACAAAGCGTCATCAACTGACTGGGAGCCTGTTTTTCTACCGAAATACCATTCTGAATCACTTCCGCCGGCAAACGGGATTCTGCCAGTTTCACACGATTCTGAATCTCAACAGCTGCCAAATCCGGATCAGCAGATACATCAAAAGTAACTGTTGCCGAAAAACCTCCGGAGTTAGAACTATTTGATTCCATATAAAGCATCCCCGGAGTACCATTGATTTCCTGCTCAATCGGGGTAGCTACTGCCTGTGATACAGTAAGTGCACTCGCACCCGGATAAGAAGCACTAATCTTCACCACCGGAGGAGTAATCTGCGGGTATTGATCCACCGGAAGCATCGTCAGACCAATAATACCGACAATCACAATCACGATGGAGATTACAGCCGAAAAGACCGGCCTATCTATAAAAAAAGTAACTTTCATCGTTTATTCTCCTTTCGCGTTATCCTTCGTTCCGGTAACATTTTCTTTCGCCCCGGCCACTTCATTTTTTGTCGCAGTTATACTATCCTGGGCTTCTGCATCCGGTTGGCTCACCCGTACTTTCATACCCGGAGTCAACTTATGGAACCCTTCTACAACTACCATTTCTCCTTCTGCCAATCCTCTTTCTACCACCACATTATTCCCGACTTCCGGTCCTAATTCGATAAAACGTTTCTCTACTGCATTATCCCTGCGCATGGTATAAATATATGCTCCACCCTTTTCGATGGTAACGGCTTTCATTGGAACAACGAGTGCTCCTTCACGAACATCCAGCAACAATTTCACCTTTGTAAACTGTCCCGGCAACAATACTTGTTTCGGATTAGGCATTTCTGCACGTACAGAGAAAGTGCCGGTTTGAGGATCCACCTGGGGTTCGGCAAAATCCACGTATCCTTTGAATGGATAGACTGTGTTATCTGCCAATGTTATGGTAATATTGGGCTGCCAGGAACGGGTAGAATCCTGCTGTCCCAAATTAATATTTCTTTCTTTACTCTTCAGATAATCGAGTGCCGTCATACTAAAATCAACCAACACCGTATCACTCTTCACAATAGTAGCAAGCAATGATTTTCCCCCGGGTCCCACTAACGTACCCAAATCCACATTTCTTTCACTAATGTGTCCCGACAAAGGCGAACGGACAATGGTGTAGCCCAGCTCCAATTCAGCCTGTGCCAAATCCGCCTCACTCATGGCTACCGTTGCCGCAGCACTTTCATAAGCAGCTTCCGCATTATCCAAATCCAACTGGCTTGCAGCATTCTGCTCAAACAACGGACGGATACGTTTTAAATCACGCTCCGCCTTCAAAGCCTGCGCTTCGTCTTTTTTCAACTGCGCTCTGGCCTTATCAGCTTTGGCACGATACTGGTCCTGATTAATGACAAACAAAACCTGATTCTTATTGACATATGTACCTTCGGCAAAAAGCATATTTTCCAGATAGCCTTCCACCCGGGCACGGACTTCGACGAACTGTTGGGCACGAATACGCCCTACATACTCCCCGTATATCTCTACATCATCTTTCACTACCGGTTCTACAATGACTGTCGGCATTTCCGGCGCAGCCTTCTGAGGTCGGGTCAGTATCCAATACACACCCAACACAAGTACCACACATATAATAGCAGCAATGGTTCTCTTTCTCCTCAGTTTCAACTCATGTTTCGAAAAGAATAATCTCATATCGAATCTTATTATTTAATTTAACTTATGTTTGTTCTATACTCTTTCTTGCAATTAGTATGCCAAAATTCATTACACCTATTATTTACTGGTATTCAGTCTATTATATTTTGCCTTAAGAAATGTAGAAATGTAGAATCCACCAGATAAAATGTAGAAATTATCCACATTTCCGACTTTTGGAACATTTTTTTTAATTCCCATTTCAACAACTAAACAAATTATGCTCTACATTTGTATTATATTAAACATCAATACTAGACCATGTCCTAATGAAAAAACAAATCTTTTCAACATTAGTTTTATCAATTGGCATCTTATTGCCTTTTTCTTTGCATTCTCAGGAACAAAGAAAAAAGGTAGGTGTCGTTCTAAGCGGCGGCGGTGCTAAAGGAATGGCACACATCAAAGCACTGCAAGTGATCGAAGAAGCCGGAATTCCTATTGATTATATAGCCGGCACCAGCATGGGAGCTATCGTAGGCGGTCTTTATGCCATCGGTTATACTCCGGAACAATTGGATAGCATGGTACGAAAACAAGATTGGACATTCCTATTGAGTGACCGTATCAAAAGAAGTGCCATGTCATTAACAGATCGTGAGCGATCTGAAAAATATACAGTCTCTATTCCTTTCACCAAAACTCCCAAAGATGCCGCTACCGGAGGAATCATGAAAGGACAGAATCTGGCTAATCTATTTTCAGACCTTACCGTAGGGTATCATGACTCTATCGACTTTAATAAACTTCCCATTCCTTTTGCCTGTGTAGCAGCCAATGTTGTTAATGGAGAACAAATTGTATTCCATGACGGAATACTCTCTACTGCCATGCGTGCCAGTATGGCTATCCCCGGTGTATTTACTCCGGTACGGCAAGACAGTATGGTATTAGTGGACGGTGGCATTGTAAACAACTATCCGGCAGATGTTGTGAAAGCCATGGGGGCCGATATTATTATCGGAGTAGACGTACAGAATGCTCTTAAGAAAGCCGACAAGCTCAATAGTGTACCCGACATTCTGGGGCAGATTGTAGATATCACCTGTCAGTCTAACCATGAAAAAAATGTAGACCTCACAGATACCTATATTCGTGTCAATGTAGATGGATATTCATCCGCCAGTTTTACTCCAGCCGCCATTGATACCCTGATGCGTAGAGGCGAAGAAGCAGCAAAAGCCCAATGGGGTTCATTGCTTGCTTTGAAAAAGAAAATAGGAATAGCCGAAGATTATACCCCGAAACAACATGGTCCTTATTCTTCTCTTTCTAATGCGCGTACGGTTTATGTGACGGACATCTCATTTTCCGGTGTAGAGGTGGATGATAAAAAATGGTTGATGAAGAAATGTAATCTGAAAGAAAACAGCGATATTTCCACTCAACAAATAGAACAGGCCCTGTATCAGTTACGTGGCAGTCAGTCCTACTCCAGTGCCAGTTATACGTTGAAAGAGACACCTGAAGGTTATCACCTCAACTTCCTGTTACAGGAAAAATATGAAAGAAGAATCAACCTGGGCATCCGTTTCGATTCGGAAGAGATCGCATCTTTGTTGGTCAATGCAACAGCAGACCTCAAAACTCGTATTCCTTCCCGCCTGGCTCTTACCGGTCGGTTGGGTAAACGATATGCTGCCCGCATAGACTATACGCTGGAACCAATGCAACAGCGTAATTTCAACTTCTCGTATATGTTCCAATACAATGATATCAATATTTACGAGGAAGGCGACCGTGCCTATAATACAACTTACAAATATCATCTGGCCGAATTCGGCTTCTCTGATGTATGGTACAAGAATTTCCGTTTCGGACTCGGTCTTCGTTTTGAATATTACAAATACAAGGATTTCCTGTTCAAGAAACCTGAAATTTCCGACCTGAAAGTAGAATCCGAACACTTTCTAAGTTATTTTGCCCAAGTGCAATATAATACCTATGATAAAGGACGTTTCCCTTCTAAAGGAAGTGACTTCAGAGCCGCCTATTCACTCTATACGGATAATATGGCACAATACAACGAACACGCTCCATTTTCAGCACTGAATGCTTCGTGGGCAAGCGTCATTCCTGTAACCCGCCGTTTCTCTATCATTCCTTCCATTTATGGACGTATCCTGATCGGAAGAGATTTTCCCTACCCGCTGCAAAATGCCATTGGCGGTGACGTACCTGGTTTCTATATTCCACAGCAATTACCATTTGCCGGGGTTACCAATCTGGAATTGATGGATAACACCATTATGATTGCATCTATTAAGTTCAGACAACGCATGGGAGCCATTCATTATCTTACACTGACGGGTAACTACGGACTAACAGATAGTAATTTCTTCGATATATTGAAAGGCAAGCAATTATTCGGTATCAGTGCAGGCTATGGAATGGACAGTATCTTCGGGCCATTGGAAATATCATTGGGATATTCCAATCAGACGGACAAAGGAAGTTGCTTTGTGAATTTAGGGTATTACTTCTAGTCAATTAAAAAATTATAATAGCATTCCAAAGAAGACCGGTTTTAATTTTGTGTTATAATAAGAAACATCTATCTTTGTATGACTACCAATTTAAATAGCCAATTATGAGCAAGACATATCCTATCGGTATTCAGAATTTTGAAAGTCTTCGGAACGACAATTATTTTTTACGTAGATAAAACCAAGCTTATTTATCAACTGGCTAGATCGGGACGTTATTATTTTCTTAGTCGTCCGCGTCGTTTCGGAAAAAGTTTGCTTATCTCTACGCTCGAAGCATATTTTGAAGGCAAGAAAGAATTATTCAAAGGTTTGGCTATAGAAAACCTGGAGAAAGACTGGATAAAATATCCTATTTTACATTTAGATTTGAATATAGAGAAATATAATTCACCCGATAGCCTGGATAAAATACTTAATGATAAGTTGGAATATTGGGAAAGCATATACGGTACGCGTCCATCAGAGACATCATTTTCCTTACGTTTTGCCGGTATTGTAAGACGTGCCTATGAACAAACCGGACAACGTGTTGCCATTCTTGTAGACGAATATGACAAACCTATGTTACAGTCAATTGGCAACGAAGAATTGCAAAGAAGTTTCCGGGATACTTTAAAACCATTCTACGGAGTACTGAAAAGCATGGATGGCTGCATCAAATTCGCATTATTAACAGGAGTCACCAAGTTCGGAAAGATCAGCGTGTTCAGTGACTTGAACAATCTAAATGACATTTCAATGGACGAACGTTACATTGAGATTTGTGGAATTACAGAAAAAGAGATTCATGAGAACTTAGAAGATGAATTACACGAACTCGCCCGCAGGCAAAAAATGACCTATGATGAAGTATGTAAAGAATTAAAAGAATGTTATGACGGTTATCACTTCGTTGAAGACTCTATCGGTTTATACAATCCCTTTAGCCTACTCAACACTTTTGACAAGATGAAATTCGGCAGTTACTGGTTTGAGACCGGTACGCCCACTTACCTGATAGAGTTATTAAAGCAAAATCACTACAGTCTCCAACGTATAGCACATGAAGAAACGGATGCAGACGTATTGAACAGTATAGATTCAGCATCTCAAAATCCGGTTCCCGTAATCTATCAAAGCGGGTACCTTACCATCAAAGGCTATGACCGCCGCTTCGGAATGTATCGCTTAGGGTTCCCTAATCGGGAAGTAGAAGAAGGATTTATTAAATTTCTACTTCCTATGCTAATGTAGATAAAATAGAGTCACCTTTTCAAATAAGCAAATTCGTCCACGAAGTGGAACAAGGCGATTATGATGCTTTCTTCCGACGCCTGCAAAGTTTCTTTGCAGATACCCCTTACGAATTGGTACGTGATTTGGAGTTACATTATCAAAATGTGCTTTTCATCGTATTCAAGCTCATTGGCTTTTACGTAAAAGCAGAGTATCACACCTCGGAAGGACGTATCGACCTCATACTACAAACTGATCAATTCGTTTATATCATGGAGTTCAAACTGGACGGCACTGCAGAAGAAGCAATCAAACAAATTAATGATAAGCATTATGCGCAAGCATTCAATGCTGATAAACGTAAACTCTATAAGATAGGTATCAACTTCAGCAATAAAACCAGAAACATAGAGAGATGGATAGTGGAATAAAAGTAAACATTTAAGGATAAACCCGATTTTATCAATATCATTTCTAATGTAATACAGTATTTTCGAAAAGCAAAAGAGGAGACCGCTTCACAGTAACCTCCTCCTTCTATACTCTATATGAACATGCCCCAAAGGGTTTATTGGAAAAGGAGCATATTCAAAAGGGTTTTATCTTAGATACTACCACCCTTACCACCGCTATGTGTCGGATTATAAGTAACCGTTTTATATTGATGGTCCGTACCGGTATAACGAGTTGCTGTAATCGAAACAGACTTTGCAGTACCCTTAAACTTGACATTAGCCGTCAACGTGGTAGTACGGACTTTTGCATAGCAAGTATAACTCATGGTAGTATATCCGTTTACATTTACAGTGTTATAAACACGTTCAGTTTCCGTAATGCCAGATACCGATCCCATTAATGAGAACATACGAGTTTTCATAAAAGCAACCATTGCATTCACCGTTTTTGTATCTTCAGCACTAGCACCAGCTCCTAATTGCGATTTAACTTCAGCAACAAGACCAGCATCATTCTTATCATAGTCCCAACCAGACTTTTCCTTATATTTCAGTTCAATGCCAGTCACCGCTTTAGCATTCTCGCTATTATCACGACTAGCTTGTCCTAGAATATTAGTTGTCACAGTTTCATTACTAATCTTGCTATATACTTTATTCTCTATAGCATAAGCAGAGAAGTGATCGACTTCGGCTGTATATGCAGTGACAGCTCCACTTTCTGTAGTAGAAGATATGTTTTTAATTACATTTCCATTATTATCTTTTGCATCCCCCCATTCTCCTGTATTTGGATTCTGATAAGTAAGTATCATATCAGCATCAGCGAATGTTATTCCAGGGATAGGATTAGGAATAGAAATCGTAACAGACTTCTTAAATTTCAAACCAGACGGTTCAAATTTAGCAGCAGCTAAAGGTATGCTTTTAGGTACATCTCTATTCACGTCCTCTGCCTTTACTTCAGTAGTTACTTCTTCAGGAGCAGGAACAAAGGTTGTCACACTAATGTTGACTTTACCATCTTCAACAATTCCTGCTTGTTGTTGAGATGCCTCAATTGCATCTTCCGGTATTGTCAGTTCGACTTTCACGAGCGGTTTATCCTCTACCACTTCTTCCGGAGCAACTTCTCCCGGCTTTTCAATTGCCTGATTCGATTCACTATTATCCTCTACTTTAGTTTCTCCTGTAGCCTCTATTGACACAGCAGTTTTCGGACTCTCCTTTGTCAAAGCCAGAGCTACCGTTACCACACTACGATTCTCTGCATTATTTGCAATGACAACTGACGTTTTCTGTGAAAGATATCCATTAGAAGACGCTTCAATACTATAAGTACCTGTAGCACTTTCTGTAACAGAGAACTTACCATTCGAGTCGGTTGTGTAATTTTTACTACCCACTTTTACCTTTGCCCCATCCATTGCTGCTCCTCCGGAAGTCACCGTCCCCATAATGTAATACTCTACAACCGGTTTCGGAGTTTCAACAACTTCCCCTTCTGCCGGTTTCGGATCGTCATCATCATCGTGACAGGCTACTGTCGCAAAAGTTAACATACCCAAGGCTATCGCCATGGCACCCACATAAAACCATTTTACACTTTTCATAATGTTCAAATTTGTTAAAAATACTAGTTTAAATATCAATCATGTTTCACTTCTCACTCGTTCTAATCAAATAATATCGAATATAATCCGGCTGCCAGAAGTGTGAATTCTCTGCCGACTTAGGTTCAACACTATAACTTTCGCCCAATGAACGATGGGCGTATTCATTCCCGCTACGCATATCATACTGAAAAGCAAAATATTCGGGAAGCATCACCCGTAGCAGATGTCGCCTGCGTTTCTTTCCCGGTAATGGAATAGAAAAGTTGAATCCTGCATTCGTTGCTCCATTTGTATACATACCATATATACCTACAATATATTCGCCGAAATAGCGTGAAAGAGTTCCGCGTACTCCATAATCTCCATAAATAAAGCGGGCCCCTTCTACTTTCACCAAGGTATTCACTTCCGGCACATAATATCCTACGCTAATCTGTCCATTGACTCTTTTCCACTTACTCATTTTCCAGTCACTGCCATAGAAATGGGAAGAACCGGTAATTCCTCCTCCACCTTCTACCGTCCACCTGCCGTTTGCTGAAAAATAGCCGATTCCTGCAGCAAGTCCCTGACGGTCATTAGAGAAACTACCGCCAGTGAGGTATCCTTTCCAATGGTTAGCCAAGCGAAAATCCTGACGCAAAGCCATGAATCCCAAGCGAACGCAGTTCCACTTACCATCTTCATTACTTACAATAGGCAAAGAAACCTGCATCCGTAGCGAAGCTCCTTTCCATAATTGCATTTCCAGGGCAGGTTGCAACTCGAGTGCCGCCTTATACAACTTATAAGTTACATTATTGACTAACATCACGTTGGGATATATCACAAAATCTACCTTACCGAAAGAACTTTCTTTTCGTTTTACACCTTTCAGCTGACGCACAGCAGTTCCGGTAGAAGTAGTCATCCCCATCTTACGATACACTCATCCAACGTACATTCACCGGACTGACATTTTTTCGAATCAAATTCTGCAGGGATAGTTATACATAATTGTGGTAGGGCATTATCTAATATAAGTAGCTGCAAAGTCGGTATTTCCGGTATAGCAACCAAATGGCGTATAGCAATACCGATTCCATTATAAATACCTCTATAGGCAGAGGTCTCAAAAGCCGCAGTTATCGTGTCCCTTTTCTCCACAACTGAAATATTCTCCATTTCCAATTCTTTCAGTGTCTCACTCACACGAACTGGCTGTGCCTGTAACAAAGAAATACCACAGAGAAAAACAGCAGTCACACTAACAATCCTTTTCATCTTCTTTTAATGTATTAATGTACATTCATACCGCAGACCAGCGGAAACACACGTAAATTCACGAGTAAACACATTGACGGACAAATGCTTCCAAAAGCGCATGGCAGCCCCCATATTCCATCCATGCGTATCATATTCCACCATCAATTTCAATTCTTTGCAAAAAGAAGGCGTGTAACGGACACCTCCGAAAGGTCCTTTATTAAATACCCGGCAATCGCCTTGATGAATATACCATCCGGCTGTGACAGCCAATTGATCTCCTGAACGAAATCCGATAGTCTTTGTCAACACACCATAATAAGCTCCCCAATATGGAGTCTTCTTCTCAGTCAAAAGATCATCTCCACCAATCACAACAGCCGGAAAATAGCGGCTTTCTTTTATTGGACGAATGCGAATCGTATTAGAACGGTCCTGATTATGATAACCCGTTCTGCCTGTGCCGGTTGTCATTTTGAGTAATGTCATCCGATAAGTGAATTCGATAAAAGAGAAAAGAGTCATATCTACAAAATAGTTCATGGTAGGGAAACTGAAAACCGATGGAGTAACCTGTTCTGGTAAGAAATTGACTCCTCCCATAAATGTACCGGTCTCTTGCATTTCAGCGGTAGGTATCATCAACTGCCCCGTTGTTCCCATGGAATATTGCGCATGAATCAGACCGCTCATCGGAATGAGTATCAGAAATAGAATACTACCTTTTAACGAAATAAATGGCTTATTCCTAAAAGCCGCTTTAGTTTGTTTCATCTTTATTTGTATGTTATACTTTTAAATAGAGATATTCTCAAAACTTTTTTGATTAATCCACTATTTTTACCTTATATAATTCTGTTACTTCTTAGGTAACAGTAAACACACAATCGAGACCAACCGGAATGAGAACAGAGAAAAACATCGACAATTACAGTGAGAGAAGAGCTTTTGCCTTTAGCGAAGGGGAAAATTCTTTTTAAAACAGGACATATAAATCATTGGGCATGAAGATATAATTATTTCATGTTCGGATTTTTTTTTGCCGTATGCATCAGATAAAACGAAAAAAAATGGGAGAATATTTGTTTGCTATTTATATTTTTGTCTATCTTTGCGTCATATTTGATTCCGTTACCTAAGAAGTAACAGATACATTTAAATGCTGATTATTAAAGTTTTGTCTATATATTACCTGCCTGCATTGCAATCTCTAACGTAAGATAAATTCTTTCTATTTACTTCTGTACGTTCTCTTAATCCAAAGCCTTTCAGATATATTTGTGTGGTTTTAATAGATTTGTGTCCCAACGATTCACTTATCATTTCAATAGGAACTCCGCGGTATTTGGCAGTAGTGGCCCAAGAATGTCGGAAAGTATATGAAGTGACAGGCGAATTTAAGCGCAACGCTCTCGCCAAATCCTTCAAACAATTATTAAATCTACGAAGAGCAGACTGATATTCCTTATATGCTTTTTCATCTTTTCGCTTCTTATCACTATGTAAAATATCGAATAAATAGTCGGGACAATCAGGAAGAGCAGGTTTATTGCTTCGAAGCTGATTCATCATCTCCTTTGCACTTTCGAGAATTTCCAGGCTCATTGGTGTTTTAGTCTTGATACGATTATATTGAAGCACATTCCGGTCTAAAGCCGACTTCTCTAAATGCGCCAAATCTGCGAATGACATTCCACAAAACTGAAACATTAAAGCGGCAATCGTCTGCGTACGACGCAAACGTTCGGATTTCGGGTCCTCATATAGAAGTTTGTGTAACTCGGTCACAGGCAATGCTTTCTTTTGCCGGATATCCACGCCTGTATAAACATCATGAAACAACCGGGGAACATAAGGGGCACTTCCCGCTTCTACTCCCCGATTGTAGATACTACGAAGCATACGCATATAAGTAGAAATCGTATTGAGCTTTAATCCGGACTCGTAAAGATGCTGTCCATAGCAACGTAAACATTCCCGCGTGACTTGCCTGAACGATATGTTCAATGTTCCACAAAACTTACTAAAAGAAAAAAGAGCATTCTTATAAACATGAGCGGTAGAATATCGCCCTTCTTTCCGCAAACGCTCAATGTACGCTCCGGCACATTGGCTAAATCCATTTTTATTCATCTTTTGCATCACTAGTTATTTTAGATTATACAATAATAAGAGAAAGAACAAAAGTAAGCTACTTTATGATTTCAACCAATATAAAAAAAGAAAAGTAAAAGAAAACCTTCACTCACGTGGAAGTTATTCTTTTACTTTCCTATAACTTAATGAACAAACTTAATAATCAACCTTTGACTTAAATATCTTAAGTACGTATCACAAACATAAAATTATCCTTTCTTAAAGTTTGAAAGGCATCATCTTTAAATATACCCGATAATCCTTTATCATTCCCGTCTTGCCGGCTTCCGCTCTTGGCAAATAAGAAAATCCCGTCACTACCTTATCCTCACCAAGATTAATCACAATCTGATGTGGAAATTTATGTTTAGCAGCTGAAGAATAACTAGTATGCCAGAAAGTAGACTCCTGTAAGTCAAACACGTTCGTTGCAATATTATTTGCCTCTTCAGTTTCTTCACTATCTGCATAAATAACCTTCCAATGCTGGCGTGACAATGGTTTACCATCGGCTCCTAACAATTCCAACTCTGCAATAGCTGCAAAATCTTTTCCATCATGAGCATTCAATGCTTCGAGACAGAAGAAACGAGTTTCCACTTCCTTTCCGAATTTCACATGCTGCCAACCGTTACCGGATTTGAAAGTACCTACATAAACAGGTTCTTCCCCTGTTAAATCCAAATTTTCACCGACCTTACGATGTGCATAGGCAGCACCGTGTACACGCAGGTTATCAAGAATAGGTTGTTGCAATCCTTCCATCTGTGGTTGTACAGGACCAGCCATATCCAATATAATCACTTCGTTCTCCCCTTTTTTCAACCAGCATCCCGGCACATATAAGGTTTGTTGTGGCCCGATTTCCCAGTAACGTCCAATAGCATAACCATTCACCCAAACCATGCCTTTACTCCAGTTAGTCATATTCAAGAAAGTATCACCTGTTTTGTCCAACATAAAGGTCCCTCGATAGTAGGCAGGATATTTTAGGGGATTATCCTGCTTCATAAATTCCTTATTTTGCGCAAAAGCATAATCAACCGGGATATTATAAACTTTCCAGTTCTTTAATGAAGTAATAACACCGTTATTCGACTGGATTTCAACTTTTTCAGTAATACCCTTCCAATCATAAATGCCTTTACCAAAATTCATACGTCCCATTGCTTCTACCAAAATATCCAGCTGGGCCCCTTCTTTCATTGGAGGAAGAATAACCGTACCTTCACCTTTTAAACGACTTAACGTAGCTAATTTCTTACCATCCAAGAAAACCTGTGCCCAGTCATGAGCCTCTGTGATTGTCAACGTCTGTTCTTCTTTAGATGCCGGTAGTGTGGTCCGGTACAGAATACTTCCCCATCCCTGATCGAACGCCTCCATTGACTGAATATTTTCGCTAATCTTCGGCTCCGGCAAATTATCAAACAGTATCGCCACTTCATTCAATTTAAATGAAGGAATGGCAATAGTCGGAATAGAATCCGGAATTTCTGACAATGATTCACCTTCCGGCAAGTAGTTACTTAGCAAATTACGTACTTCAAAATATTTGGGAGTGACTTTTCCTGATTCATTAATGGGTGCATCATAATCATAAGACGTACACGTCGGAGAGAAATTAGGGAAATTTGCTCCTCCCCAATGCCCGAAACTAGTACCTCCATGGGTCATATACAAACTAAATGAAATATTTCGGTCAAGCATTTCTTTCATTCCTTTTACCAAATCCTCCGCACTGCGTGTCTCATGCTTCGCTCCCCAATGGTCAAACCATCCGGACCAAAACTCACTACACATCAACGGTATATCGGGACGAAGTTCCTGCAAACGCTTAAATTGATCGTCAATATTGGCTCCTGTACCAAAATTGATTGTCCAAAGCAAATCATCCAATGCATTATTCTCAAAGTTCGAATTCCAGTCACATTGGAATAAAGGAACTCCTGTGAAACCTGCCTGTTTTACAATATCACGTATTTCAGCAATGTATGGCTTGTCTATCCCGAATGATCCATATTCATTCTCAACTTGTACCATAATGATATTACCACCTTTATTAATCTGAAGATCAGTAAGCTGTTTACCCACTTCGTTCATGAATAATTTCACCCGCTCCATATAATACGGATCCTGTTCACGAAGCTTGATGTCCTTCTTCTTCAACAACCACCAAGGTAATCCACCCATCTCCCACTCTGCACAAACATACGGTCCGGGACGAACGATCACATACATTCCGTTTTCCTGCGCCAGCCGACAGAAAGCCGCAATATCTTTTTGACCGGTAAAGTCATATTTTTCCCCTCTTCCGGCTCATGAAAATTCCAAAAGACATAAAGACAAATGGTATTCATACCTAATGCCTTACACATTTTGATACGATGCTCCCAATACTCTTTTGGTATACGGGGATAATGAATTTCGGCTGCTTTTACCACAAACGGTTTTCCGTTAAGTAAAAATGTCTTGTCCCCTATTTCAAATGTCTCTTTCGAAGATTGGGAACAGGAAGTGCTGAAAACAGTCACTAATAAAATAAGCAAATACAATAAAGGTTTCTTCATTTTCTAATCTATTGTTTTCATGATACAATACTATTTCCAAATAAATCCACCATCGGTCAATGTTTCCATTCAGACCGACAGCGAATTTGCAAACCAATCGATGTGTTACCTAAAAACTAAAACTATTACCTATTGAAAACTAAATGCATTGCAAAGATGAGATATTCTTTTTATACAAAGGTCTTCAAATCGGTCAAAACAGGACAATATTCATTCAATATAGTTTAAATCTTACTTTTTAACAGCGATTTTTTTATTCATTATAAAAAAAATCCCGCCAATACATTTTACAGTATTGACGGGACCAACATATATAATAAAGGTTAGTTAGTGTAATTTTTTAAATCTGTCATTATAATACAATAGGCCATTCATTCCCTCAATGAACCGTATGTCACATTATCCTCCTTTACGTTCTTAACGTTATGGACTTTTTTCACAAAATCGTTCACCTTATCCACATGTACGTCTTGAATAACTACATTTTTGACAGGCAATTTTGCGTCCCCCTTTAACTCATATATCGCATCAGCGGAATCACAAATCACATTTTTCAAATAAATGCCATCAATACGAGTAATACGTTCTTCATAAGTAGGAACAAGCTCCCTCCACTGATAGAGCACATCTGTATCTATTTCCAGCACACGTTGTACATGTCCGGTTCTTATATTTTCCATGTGAATATTTTCAATAAACGCTCCTCGTCTATGATTTGTCTTCACAAAGAAAAGTCGTCGTACAGATTGTGGTGCTTTACAATCATGCATATACACATTACGAATACCACCTGAAATTTCACTGCCAATTCCTAATAAAGTATGCCCTTCCAAAATATTACAATTACGAATTACAATATTTTCAGTCGGAGTGTTTAATCTCCAGGCGTCACGATTACGACCGGCCTTAATCACCACCGCATCATCACCTTGGTCAAAGGTACAATCCTCCACTAAAAAATTACGAGTCATCTCCAAATCAATACCGTCATTATTGTGTCCATGCGCTTTAACATCCAGATTACGTACTATCCCGCCATTGCACATATACATATGAATCGTCCAAAAGGGGCTTTCACGAATCTTAAAACTATCAAGCAGTACATTCTCGCAACGATTAAAATGTATCAGATGCGGACGAAGATGGTTCTCACCTACCGCCATCTGTCGTTTTTCAACAGGTACATCTTTGGATGCCATCGTATACAACTTTCTAAGTGCATCCATGTGAGCCTTAGGACGGGCAAACCACTTCTTCCAACAATCCATCTTCGGACTTAACAGACCTGTTCCTGTAATAGCCACATTCTTGCACTCAAGAGCATAAATCAAAGGTGAATAGTTATAACATTCCATCCCCTCCCAAGACGTCATTACGGCTGGCAAATAATGAGAAGGATTATCCGTAAAACGTAGTACCGCCCCTTCAGCCAAATACAAGTTTACATTACTCTTGAGATGGATTGGTCCGGTCAACCATTCTCCTTCAGGTATAACTACTCTCCCGCCTCCTGCCTGATTACAAGCAGCTATAGCACCCGCAATTGCATCAGAAACATCCGCCTCTCCTCCTTTTACAGCACCATAATTTACAATGGAGAAATCTTGATCAGGATATATAAACTCTTTTATTGGCTTCATTGAAAATGGCGCATCCACTTTCACATATTTGAATTGTCCCCACAGAGTTGCAAAAGAGACAGCCAACAGTCCTATAGTAAATAAAAATTTCTTCATTTAATAATGTATTGCATGATCTTTGGGAAATTCATGTCCACTCCATGCCTTTTTGGAAGTCCAGTCTTGAGGTTTTGCTGTCCAAAATGAATGACTGGCGGGAAGTCCTAACGGCAGGAATACCTCTGATGTAATATACATACTTCCATTATTACTATACCAGTCCGCCAAACCAGTCTGATGCCCCGCAAAGCCTAATTGCAAAAATCCTTTCTCATTGAAATTACCATCAACAGCAAACAAACGTTTCATGACACAAGTTAATGCATTACGTACCTGACCTTCCGAAAGTTCTTCGGGCAGCATTTCTTTCCAGCAAAGCATTGACAATGGCTGAAAAACTCCCAAACGATAAGTCATCGAACGACCGAATACCGGAAAAGATGCTTCAGGAGATATAAAACGTTCCAAAATCATTCCGAAACGCTGCATGCGTTTCTTAGCCAAATCTTCTGTTTTCTTTTGCATCTCCAAACTACGGTCATGCAATATTACTTTATGATCGTTGACAGTCTGCATTACTTGTACAAACATAGGTTGAATCACATAACTATTATAGTAATCGAATGCAAAAGTTTCTCCATCCGAATACCAGCCATCACCTACATACCACTCTTCTGCTTTTCGAACAGCTGTATGAATGCGGAACAAATCGTATTGTGCATCAGCTTCCATCAAAAAAGATTCAATCATAGCCGAAAACAATAACCAATTTGTGTATGGCGGATCAATCCGACGCAATAACTGAAATTCTTTAATATAACGTTGTTTTGTCACTTCATCCAATGGTTCCCAAAGCTGCTTTTTAGCACGAAGAAAGCTACTGGCAATATAAGCCGCATCTACCAAAGGCTGTCCTTCATTTCTCCATAAGAGATAATCAGGGCTATCCGGATTAACAGCATGTGCATAGCTCTTCAAAGCCCATTCACGCAATTGCCTGCGCATTTTACCTTCTTCCGTATCATCGTCCGGCAAAGAAAGCCAAGGAGCAATACCGGACATCAAGCGTCCGAAACATTCCATGTACGTCACATCCTTACTGCGTCCATCCCATGTCGGACTGATTTCCACCTGCATATTTTTCTTCAACTCCCCTTTGCTCATATTACTCAATACAGGAGCAGCAATCTTATATGCCATCTGTGCCCAATATTCACGGTCACTGATTTCCTTTTCTACCTTCCCCTTTTTAGCATAAGTTACTGTACTGAACACACACAATAAAATGAAGACCAGGATATTTTTATTTTTCATCATTACATTCAAATATAAAAAAACAATTTTAATTATTCAGATATTTCACCATTTCAGAACCCGCCAACAAGAAAGCTCCTACTCCAAAGTCCGCAGTCGTCTCTGGTCCGACATTCTTATGTTGATCTGCTCTTTCACCGATTGGCTGTACATAGCCTATCTTCCCATTAGGTTGCAAAGCTATTTCAGTCAAGTATTTCCAGCCTTGTTTTATAACTGGTTCATAAATTGATTTATCCAAAAGCCCATTATTCACGCCCCAAAGATACCCATAAGTAAAGAAAGCTGTCCCACTCGTTTCACGTCCCGGAGCCTGCACCGGATCCAACAAACTACGAGTCCAGTATCCCTCTTCCTGTTGTGCAGTAGCCAATGATTTAGCCATAGCCTGGTATATGGTAATATATTCAGCACGATGTACATCATTTTCGGGTAAGTCTTGCAAAACCTTCGCCAAACCTGCAAACACCCAACCATTACCCCTAGACCAAAAGTCTTTCAATCCTTGATTTGTCTTATGTTTCGGGTAGATGTATTTTCCATCGCGATAAAACAGAGCACTTTCCTCATCATACATGAGATTTTTAGCATAAGTAAAGTACTCATAGAGTTTATCCAAATATTGCTGATTATCTGTAACCTTATAAAGTTTGGTCATCACCGGCATTACCATATACAATCCGTCTGCCCACCACCAAAAGTCATTGTTGGGAGTTGACATTTCATATTCCATCACTTCCTTGGCACGGGCTATTTTATACTCTGCCGGCTCACGGTCCATGTTATACAAGTCAATATAAGTCTGGAAACAAATCTGCCAATCTCCAAAGAGAACATGTTCCATCGTTTCACCATAATTATATTTCCACTTGGATTTATCATCAGAAGTAGCTCCTTTCCATTGATTCTTTTCAGCCCATGCTTCCGAATACTTCTTGTAAGTCTCATTACCGGTTACTTCATAAGCTGCAATATTTCCGGTATGATAAGCAGCCGGATGCCAAAAAGGCAAATGCCGGTTCCGGATTCTCCGCCTGCCAATAGTCATTTACCTTCTTAATAGTCTCAATAACCTTTGACTTTGTCCATACACTATCGGTAATTGTTTCATTCTGACTGTTACTCTTACCTGATTTACATCCTGCCATGCTAATACTGAAAACACAGCTTAATACCCAAAAAGAAATTTTTCTAAAGTTCATTAATTATACAGTTTTTCGTGGTTATTATTTAGGAAACAAAGATGCATGCTTTTTAGGACAGAAAGGTTCTAAAATGCGTCAAAACCGTACAAAAATCATTCAATATAATAGAAATTGTCTTTTTGAGGAAAGAAATCTTATCAGAATATCCTTGTTATAAAGCATACAAACTAACAAGCCCACCATAACTAGTCAATACAATCAATAATAACCAAAGAATCTGAATGTGCCATGCTATTTGTTTTTTTTATCATATATCTAGTACCAATAATGCAAGGCACAATAAACACTATTAATATGGATAAAACGGAAATAAGATAGAATACAGCCATAACTACTTTCAAACTTTTATTTAATCCAGTATTTAACAAGCAAAGAAATTACAATGAAGCAATAGCTCAAAACATTTCCACTAAGTATCGCCCACATCAATGCCCGGCTCTTATCTTTAAAGATCCATCTCACGGTCAAGTATTCAAGCCCGAAACTTCCGGCAAACATCAGAATCCAAGTAATGAGCATAGTCGGAAAGAAATCCGAACCAAACAGAAAATCAATTAATATACTGGCACATCCTATAACAATAGTCCCAATAACTCCAGAAACCAAGTTTCCAACTGTAGAGATAAGTAATGATTTTCCCCACAGATGAAAAGTCATCAATTTAATTATTACCATTTCAATAACAATGGTAGCCGGTATTATATACCAAAAACGAATAAAGCTTTCTCCTATAAGGACACCGCTCCAAACAAAATTCAATAATACTAAATTCATATCCTAATTATTTTTATAATATTTCGTCCAATACTCTGCGATTCTTATACAACACTACTTTTATATTCTTGCCCTTTCTCTTCCTCACCCTCACACTCTTCGTTTTCATACCGGGGTAATTAACCTTCAAAACTGCTCTCTTTCCGGATATTTGAAGGATGAATCGCCCATTGAGGTCAGAAAGCGTCCTATGAGCAGTTCCTTTTTCAACAATTTCTGCTCCTATTATCGGATGACCGCATTTATCCATTACTATTCCTTCTACAGAAACAGAATGTCTATCTTGTGAAACAAGAACAATTCCTCCAGCAACAATCGAAACTTTCTTAACAGTCTTCCGTCCTACGATCTCTACTTGTGGAAGCATAGTACAATTGTTCTTCAAACTATCTTCTCCCACCTTTTGTCCATATAAAGAAGTAGTCCCCATAGTAGACATTCCCAACGAAACACCTACTATTTTGACAGCCAGCCCTATTCTTTGACGAAAAAGAAGTTGCTCTTCTAAATAGCGGACTTCAGCTTCACATTTTGGACATGTACCTAGGCAATCTCCCCGATATCTACATTTAGATGTTACAAGCTTTATGTCATTCGCTTCCGCTATCTGCTTCCGGATTGTCTTCAATATCCGGCACTTTTGCTTACCTTCTTTCATCTTACCAAAAACACATTACTTCTTATAATTTGTCGAGACTACCAACCTTATATACTGGGGCGGTAAAGCAATAGACTCCGAATTATACCGGAAATATGCCCCGCCACCGGCTCCTCTGAAATCAATTGTTTCGGCATGATACCCCTCGGGTTAATTTCAGTATCAGAATTAAAGAGCGGATAGCATGACGTTTTAACAACGACTTTCTTTGTTCGTAAGAATCACATTTGATATTTTTTATAGCTGTCATTATCAAATCCAACGAGCGTAAAGGGCATCCTTGAATGTTTAATGAATGCAACTTCCTGTTTGAACTGAAATCTAACTGCGCAATCTGATTCCCACTGCAATTCAAAATTTCCAACTCCTTGTTAGCACTCAAATCAATCTTCTCCAATTCATTATCTTCACAATTCAGTTCCTTCAAATAGGGGAAAATTCACTAAATACAGAAATAGCTTCCTTTCCTACTTCCGCTATCGAAAGTTTACGGAGATAAATGCCCGCTTCATTTTCTTTTTGACGTGGAAGTGACAATTTTCTCAACAGACGGTAATCTTCATTACGGTTGCGTATCCATGTATATCCTTGCTGCCCACATACAAGCGACTCCAATTGGAAGTTTTGATTCAAGTTCAATTCGCCTATATAATTTCCAGCACAATCCAACTCCCGCAATTCCGTATTACACGACACATCCAATGTTTTTAATTTATTCCAACTACAATTCAATTGTTTTAAATAAGGTAGGCGGCCTATATCCAGATTCTCCAATCTATTTCTTGAACAATCCAGCTTCAGAACCCCCTCTTTAGCATGTCTGTTATCCGGGAGCAACAATTTGACCAAAACGCCGGGTCTTTCATCTCCATCAAGTACTCCCCAAGCAGTCTGTCGTTTAAGAATCACAGATTGAAGTCGGCGATTGCGACTCAAGTCTACTGTGGATAAGTTATTAAAAGAGCAATCCAGCTTCTGCAAATAAATATTTTTCCGTAAATCCAATGTTTCCAAACCACAACCAGTACAAGTGAAAGAAACCAGGTCCCGACAACCGCTCACATCTACAGCAGGTAGATAAAAATCTTTGATTTTCAGTTCACGCAACTCTTTAAATACGGAAAATGAAGGAATATGCAAAATGGTATCACGCCGTCTCCCTTCTATCTCAAGGTATCGCAAAGAAGTAAAGTATTCAAGTCCTTCCAACGAACTAATCTTAAAGCTACAAGATTTTCTGGATTGTCTATCCCAAACACGAAAGTCTGTTTGCAATTCCAGTTTTTCGATCGCTTTTATTTCCAAAAGTGAGATATAAGAAGTATCGGAAATCATCTCCTCCTTTAACAACGCCATCTTCAAAGATGGATGAATCTTGTCTGCTAGATTGCCTTTAAAACCGGGTAACGTAGCCGAATAGACATGTAAACTTGTGAATAACATCATTCCCCATATTAATATTCTCATTATAGTACTAATTTAGAGAGTCAAACAATCAATTTAATATATTCTTTTGATGAATGGGCACAAGATAAAGAGAATAAATGGAATCAAAGAGGAAATTATGTACCCAAAAAGTTTACATTTTTTCAATAACCTCTAAAGACTCCGAATAATACCGAAAAAAGTTACAATGAAGAATCACTGATATTTTGAAAAGTAACATAGTATTTATATCAGAATGAGAGAAAATTTTATAGATATTACTTCGAGAACAACATAGCTGCTCCGCAAACCAAGTAATCATGACCGATTTGACGTATATTTCATTTTGGGGACTTTCCATAATATTGTGTAAATAGAAAACTACGGGATTCTTCTCGTAGTTTTTTTATTTATATATTAACTTTGTAAAAAAGCAGATTTTATGGACATCCCCAAAGAATTTTTAAGTAAAGAGTTCCTGTCTCAGTTTAAGACAGGTGAAGATGTTACCGCTTTCATGAAAGAGCTTCATACTCGTGTCTATGAGCAAATGTTGGAAGCTGAACTTGATAACCACTTAGGTTATGAGAAACACTCCAATCAAGGCGATCATAGTGGCAACTCCCGCAATGGTAGTTATAAGAAGCAGATTCAAACAGAGATGGGAGAATCTGTTATTCAGGTTCCCCGTGATAGAAAAAGTGAATTTGAGCCAATTGTAGTCCCTAAGCATCAATCCCGTGGCTTGTCTATTGAACGTCTTGTAATCTCTCTTTATGCCAAAGGCATGAGCGTATCTGACATTGAGTCAGAAATGCAAGAAATATACGGTATCAATCTTTCCACCTCCGCTATCTCTATTATTACCAATAAAGTCAGCCAGGCTGCTTCAGAGTGGCAGAATCGTCCTTTGGAGAGCTTATACATGATTGTCTGGATGGATGGTATCGTATTTAAAGTCAGGGAAAATGGTAAGGTCATCAACAAGACCGTTTATTTATGTGTAGGTCTAAATAAGGAAGGCTTGAAAGAGGTATTGGGAATGTGGGTTGGTAAAAATGAGAGCGCTGCCTTCTGGATGGGCGTTTTAACGGATCTCAAAGCCCGTGGTGTAGAAGATATTCTGATTACAGTTACTGATAACCTGAATGGATTTACAGAAACTATCAAGAGTGTGTTTCCAACATCTACCACTCAAATATGCGTAGTGCATCAAATAAGAAACTCCTGTCGGTATGTGGTCTGGAAAGAAAAAAAGGAGTTTACTTCTGATTTAAAGAATATCTATAATGCACCTACTAAAGAAGCCGCAAAGATGGAGTTGGAGAACTTTGAGCAAAAATGGGGGACTAAATATCCATATGCGATACGCTCATGGAGAAATAATTGGGAAGAACTCACCGTATTCTTTGACTTCCCGGTTGAAATTAGAAAGATCATATATACAACGAATCTCATTGAGAATCTGAACGGAAAAATTAGAAAGTACACCAAAAACAAGCTATCATTCCCAAATGATGATGCCTTGAAAAAGTCTGTGTATCTGGCTATTACAGAAATAGAAAAGAAATGGTATCAACCTATTTGGAATTGGGCATTGATTTTTAATCAATTTATAACTATATTTGAAAACAGGATTCAAGTATAAAACTCGAATCCTCTAGTTTTCTATTTACACAAAATCGTGGACAGTGCCTCTTTTTGTATCAACTGACCTATATGTACCATGTTCCATCAAATTCATAAAAAGAAAGTTATGGAAGGCACATAAAGCCTTCACATAACTTCTACCAATAATTAATCCTTAAACAATCTTTCTATTAAAACTAAACACACATCTATCTATTTACTTTGGGGAATAATCAAAAAACTAAACCCACACGGCCCGCCACCTCCATTCTCCAGCCGAACCAAAACCTTATTCCACCCCTGTCGAAACTGAAAAGGAGCGATATGTTCATCAATATTATACCAACTGGTTCCATAGTCACGCCATACATCCTTTCCGTTAATCCATACACGTCCGCTGTCATCCGTACCAATAGCCACCAGCATCGTAGTAGCCTCATCAAAGTAAAGCTCGGTATAAGCATAGTAAGTTGAATGTCCGGTAGTCACAGGTGGGACATTGTGCATCGATTCACTTTGCATAAACTTCCAACGTAGCGTCCCGTCAAGCTGTACCTCGTCTCCGATAACTTTTAGCGGATCGGAATCCGTTTCCGCAATTCCTGTTCCTATCTGTCCATCAGTATATACAGCATCAAAGTCAATAGAAACTTCAGGTGGATGAACGATGGAAAAATCCTCTCGACCGAAGCTCTCCCACGGTCCAATCATATACCATGTATTGATATAGAGCCATCCCTTACGTTCTGCATCTTTAGAGAAACGCCGTCCGGGCAACGCTTGTGCTTTCACCATTTCCTTGCTCAACTTCGATCCTGAATAAGCACTGAATGTTCCCTTTCCGCCTCCGGGAGCAGAAACTTCTCCACTTCCTCCCATACCAGTTCCATTTCCATTACCGCTACCATTACCTCCAGAGCCTCCATTACCCGAGCTGCCATTACCTTGTCCCATTCCGTTTCCAGGATTACCTGCCTGACGAACTGCCCCGAACAGACCTTCCAAACGAGATTGCGCCAACCCTGCCTGACGAGTAGCTTGTCCGAGCAACCCACGATAATTATTCAAATCAGCAGTACTCTTTATCTCTAATCCTCCACTAGCATTACTACCTGCCGAAGTTGCCCACTCACCATCCCTTGACTGCATCCTTATCAATTCATCAAAACTCGGCATACGTGAATTACCCGCTTTCAAAGAACTATACACTTCAGGAAACGACTGTCCCTTGGATAAAGACTGTTTAGCAGCACTCACAGCCAAATGGTTTTGTTGGATTTCAGCCTCATAGTCACGTAATACAGCATAAAGTTCTTCGACAGAAGCATTGGCTGACGGATTTCCTGCTTGAGGAATAGCCCGTGCTTTCGATGTATCATTCGCATCAGCAGGTGCTCCCCACGGCAGTTTTCTTTTTTCCACTTTCGCCAACATATCGTCTTTACGCCGTCTCATTGTTTCAGCCATCGTTTGAAACTTCTTCACCTGCTCTTCCAGATTCTTCTTTACCAAAACTTCCGACTGTTCTACCAACTGTCTGGCATAATTAGCAGGTAGTGCCCGTTGTGCCTGTTCCTGTTTTACCTTTTCCGTCAAACTCTTTCTGGACTTTTGATTTTTCTGCTGTTTCATTTGCAAATCCATCGCCTCCTGATCCGGAGACGGCATCTTCCAAATATAGAGTGCTCCGCCCACAAACAAATCAATGCTATCATCCATGATAGGATAACCGTCAGACGGCTACTCCCTGTTGTAGTTCTCGTCATACGTCCTGATTCCTATATTAGTTAAGTTATAAAACTGGCAAGCATCCATCACTTCTACAAAACGTCCGAACGGAGTATGCCTGTCCATATCAATGCGAATACGCTTTCCCGGGTCAGTGATACATGTCTGTCGTAACTGTTCCATCATAAAATTGGTAGAACAAGGTTGCCCGTCCCAATAAAAATTACCATCGGCATCCAATCCGACAATAGCCTGCTTATCATCCGGCTTCAATTTAACAGCCGATTGTGAAGTTGGCAGATCAACGGGAATATCCCTATTTTTCACTTTCGTCATGGTAGATACCAGAAAGAAAATAAGCAATAAGAACACACAATCAATTAAAGGAGACATGGAAACTTCCGGTTCATCCTCGTTATTAAATAATGATAGTCTCATAGGCTTAATAAGGTTTGCTTCCAAGGCGTACACGTGTATGTGTAAACCCCTGTATTTGACATTGGTCGAATATCTCTATTACTGTACTTACCGGTACAGTACGATAGGCCGTCACATCGATATTTGTTTCCACTCCCCGACTATTGCGTAATTCAGAAAGAAAAGCGCTTAAATCTTTTACAGGCAAGTAAGTACTTTCCCCCGAATAGGCATCGTGCCCAACTACCTGATACACATTCTTCTTTTCATCTACTGCGATAATCACCGCTTCCTTGCCTGCCCGTGTAGTGGAAAGGCTTGAAGTCATTGTAGGAAGCGTTAACGGAATCTGCATTTCCCATTTTTTCATCATCGTAGTTACTAAAAAGAAAATGAGCAGCAAGAACACACAATCTATCAAAGGAGACATTTGCACTTCTACCTTATCATCGTCATCATAATTCAGTCTCATTCTTTTCCTCCTTGTTGTCCAGATACAATTTGGTAATCACTTCTTCCACTTTTACCTCTACCAGTGAAGCCATACGCATGATACGATTCTTGATAATAAAGTATAAAGCAATGGCAGGAGCAGCTATAATCAAACCGGCAGCAGTTGTTATCAATGCTTTGGAGATAGAATCAGACAAAATAGAAGCACCACCTTCATCACCATATAAAGCAACCAGGCCGAACGCCTCGATCATACCGACAACAGTACCTAACAAACCAATCAACGGAGCCAGTGAAGCAATAACAGAAAGAGGATATATACGTGCCAAATGTGTACGAATATCACGTGCAGCCATGTCACCTGCCGTCTGGCTTACAGCCTCACGCCCGGCTTTTACATGCTCAAAAATAAAACGCAGTGAGTTCGCTAGCGTAGAAGGATACTTGTCACAAGCAGCCAATGCTCCTTTCAAATCCCCATTTGCCAAACATTCATTAACACTTTTGCACAAAGGTTTCGGAGCCAGGCGACCTTGACGCGAAGTTATCAGTCTCTGAATTGCAATTACAAGAGCTATCAATCCCAACAAATACAATGGATACATCATTGTACCACCTGCCTTAATCTGTGCTCCCCAGTCGATTTGTACTCCCTGATCAGCAGCGATACTATCTGATGCAACTTCATCATACATCAACTCATCATCTTCCTCCACTGCCGGAACAACAGTAGCAACCTCACTCGGAAGTACTTTCGGAGCATTTTTTATATCATCCTGTGTTTTTGCCAAAAAGATTTCATCAAAACCAGCATCACGCCTTTCAGGACAAATAAATGACATTCCGGTTAACGTAATATTACCGAAATCCTTCCAAAGGTCGCGTGTCATCACCATCCAGTGTCCAGGCTTGTCACCAAGATCCAGACCTTTCAACTGGTTTATCAAATCTTTTGGTTCTCCGGCGATATAAGTAAAATCATATTTCTTTCCTTTTTGACTGGCTGACTTTTCGGAAACATGAAATTTCATTCCAATCTGTTCTCCCCCCCATTTCACCCAGGCAAAAGTAATATAACGATATTCACCCGGTCCCGGGTTTTCTCGGATAGGGATGGATAAACCTGTCATTTCTGCAGGACTTTTAGCAGCTCCTACATATATATAGTTTTCTGTCTTTTTTGAGTACCCTCCTTTCCGAACATACTTATTATCTTTTACCCATTGTGCCCCATCCGGCAGTTTAGTACTAAACAGTTCGTACAGCCCTTTACCGGATTTACCATTCGTTTGTGCCGAAAGCGGGGTAGTAAACAATAGTATTGCTCCCAAGATGCATACACCCACTATCCCTTTCTTTAAACCAAATTTCATTTTTGTGTAATTCATGTCTATTCTTTTTTTATTATTAACTTTAAATTTATAGCCAACGTAAGTCATCGAACTAATTCACAATGGCAAAGTTCTTAAAAATAATAGAGAAACGGGTACTCTAATCATTCAAAAAGTTCCAAATCTTTAATATACGGCTTTATAAAAAGTCCGATAATCATTCAAAGAGGGACAAAAATAAATCATGCCTGAATCTTCCTTCATAAACAGTTGCTCATACGCTATAAATTAAAGGGGATGTGTCAAGACTAAGACACATCCCCAACATATAAGTAAGCCGCATACCTAAACTGTCAAAGATTAGTGTATGCGGCTATTCGATATCAATAGCACTTGGCATCTTAAGAATTATCTTCCACTATTTTCCATTCCACAATTCCACGTATCTCGGAAGAAAAGTTCACACCGATCTTATATAATTTACGAGAATCCTTGGCGAAAGGCAAAGCATACCCTTTTTCCTCTATTTGACGTAAAGCCTCGTCAGCGCTACCATCCAATTTCAGTTCCATCACATAGATATAGTCTTTGGTTTGCAGCACAACATCGATACGACCATTGCTGGTAGTACGTTCCACATCGGTATAAAATCCCATCATCTTAAATACCAAGTACATCGCATTCTGAAAATAAAGTTCCATCTTCCCCACTATCTTATAGTCGGTATCGGCAAACATAGATTGCAGACGCTGCATGAAACTATCCACATTACCTTGACGTATATCCATAACAAAGCTGGTAATAATAAAACTGGATTCCTGTTCTGTCACAGGCGTATAAAAAGGTAACAGATACTTAATAAAACCATTCTCAACTTCCTTATTTGGAAAACCTAATCGATAAATACCAAACTCTTTATCATATCCTTTTATTGTCAAATATCCGCTTTGATAAATAACAGGAATGGGATTGCACGACATAGAATCTATACTATTCAGTAAATCGCCCGAAACCTGCTCCTCGGTAATCCTATCCAACCTATAGTTGGAATGTTTCAGCAGATAAACCAAGAAAGACGGAGTACCTGTCTCAAACCAATAATCGGAGAACTTCAGCTTAGACAACGTATTAAAGATACTGAATGGATTGTAAAGTCCTACAGTATCATAATCGAAATGATAACCGTCATACTGTTCTTTCAACTTGACGTAACATTCCTCTTTCGTCAAGCCGTTCCTTTCACCCAATAATGCCACATCGCCATCAAAGTTTTCATGAAGTTCCTTATCCGTAATGCCGCAAATATCCATGTAACGATAGTCCATCGATATATCATTCAGATTGTTCAAATCACTGAATACGCTCACCTTGCCGAATTTCGTCACACCGGTTAGGAAAGCCAGCTTTATATATCTATCCTGCGACTTGAGTACGGAATAAAAAGCTTTCAACAGATTACGATATTCCGCCTGTAATGTCTCGTTACCAATAGCCTGCAACATAGGCTTATCGTATTCGTCCACCAAGATAACCACACGATGCCCTGTTTTCTCGCAAGCACGTCTTACAATCCCTTCAAAGCGCAACGGCAAAGAGATCTCCACCGCCCTTGTACCATAAAGTTGCTCCCAATAAGAAAGAGTACTGTCCAGCCGTCTTCGCAAGCTATCCGGTTCTTTGTAGTTCTCCGTATTCAGATCCAGATGCAGGATAGGATGTTCTTCCCATTTCTGTTCCAGCTTCTCAATGGCAAGCCCTTTGAAGAGTTCTTTTTTTCCGCTCAAATAAGCTTCAATGGTAGATAACAGCAGACTCTTCCCGAAACGGCGGGGACGACTAAGGAAATAATAACGACCGGTAGTCGCCATCCTATACACCAACGCTGTCTTGTCTACATATACATAACCGTCGTTTATCAAACTCTCGAAATTCTGTATACCAATAGGAAATTTGCGTATCACACTATCCATAGTTATTCTTCATTTAATAATTATTCAAAGATAAACATTATTTTCGAGTGACACTCTCACATTCCAAGTAATTTTTATAAGCCCTTCACCTTTTCGCTACAGAGCCCTATCCATAGGCTAAAGCGGGTGAAGGTCTCCCCCTTCACCCAAGCCGTCACTCAAGTCATCACCCAAACCGGTTCTCTCTTACCCAATTTTTACCACCCGATACACATTTCCAAACTTAGTATGCTTACGTTCTATCCCCACCGCTACCAATATTTGCGCCAAACTTGCCGGATTTGCACCACGCATAGCTGCAGGATTCCTCCTTTTTAAACATTGAAATATATCAGCCGCAGAAAGAAGATCACACTCCTCTCTTCTTTCCGCCGACCGATAACAAGCACGCAACACATCTTCCACTGGCCCTTGACGGTAAAACGCCAGATTGCTTTTTTGCAATTCCTGTTCTTCTTCTTTCGTAACCAATAACGTTGACCGGACATGAATTGCCACTTTCAACTGCGCATAAACGTTGTTCATGTTCAATCGCTTCACAATCAATAGGATGCTCTATCTTCCACACAAATAAACCTGCGGCTACCAGTCGGGTC
>ENA-OPZZ01000279-OPZZ01000279.1-human-gut-metagenome-genome-assembly--contig:-NODE-279-length-40958-cov-5.863511_pt1 | contig 40958 bp, 38 predicted proteins | sample MGYA00242487_ERZ504511 | MGnify/ENA primary metagenome ERZ504511 (study PRJEB26092, sample SAMD00036241) | human gut metagenome | host: Homo sapiens | study: EMG produced TPA metagenomics assembly of... | reverse complement strand
AAAATGTATCAAGAAAGCAGAGCTGATCGCATACGAAGATCTGGGTGCAGAAGCACTGAGAAAACTGTATGTAGAAGATATGCCTTTATTTGTTATCATCGACTGCGAAGGAAATAACCTGTACGATGAAGGACGTAAAGCTTATCTGGATACACAGGATAAATAAAAGTTACGGCGGAGGTTTGTGAATGTGCAAATGAACGCTGTGAGAATAGGTGTATGAAATAGGACGCCATAATGATTCGAAAACAATCTCCTGCTACCGTCAGTACGATTTGTTTTTCGAATTCATTATGGCTGTATTGTTTGCAAGCTATTTTTTACAATACCGTTAGTTGCACATTATCCAAAGCTCCTGGCCTGCCAGGGGTCGCTGAAGCGGAAGGTTTTTAAAAAAATATAAGATTATATAATGCCAGAGGTACTATGACGGAGACTTGCTGTTGTCACTGTGCCTCTGGTTTTTTGTTTTTTCAGCACAATATACATTAAAAAGAATTGCTTGATTTTGTGGAAAAATGTATTAAGATAGAGATAACTATTCGGCAGCTTTACAGTTGCGATAAGGTTTGAGCTGTATGAAGTTATTACAGACAGAGATACAAGAACTGAAACAAAAAGACGAAAGAAAAGGAGGGCAGACGAGATGGGAGAGTTATTCGACAAACTGGCAAACTATGGAAATTCCGGTATCTATCCGTTTCATATGCCGGGGCATAAAAGACAGAAAACGGTTGATTTTAATCCATATAAAATTGACATCACAGAGATAGAAGGGTTTGACAATCTGCATCATGCCGAGGGTGTTCTCTTGGAGGCACAGAAAAAAGCGGAAAAACTTTATGGTTCGGAAGAATCGCATTTTCTGATCAACGGCAGCACGGCGGGCATCTTAAGTGCTGTTTCTGCATGTGCGAAAAAGACCGTTCTGATTGCACGTAACTGCCACAAAGCAGTTTACCATGCAGCACTGATCCGAAATCTGGATGTATATTATGTTTACCCGGAAATTCAGGAAGAATTTATGTTAAATGGCGGTATCAATCCAGCAGATGTGGAGCGTTCTCTTGAGGAGCATCCGGAAATCGAGGCGGTCGTGATTACTTCGCCAACTTATGATGGCATTGTTTCGGATGTGAAGAGAATTGCAGAAATTGCACATGCACATAAAAAACCATTGATTGTGGATGAAGCTCATGGAGCACATTTCGGATTTTCCAAATATTTCCCGGAAAATTCCGTGCATCTTGGGGCAGATATCGTGATCCACAGTCTTCATAAAACGCTGCCTTCTTATACACAGACAGCACTGATCCATATCAACGGAAAACTCGTTGACCGTCAGAAAGTCCGGATGTTTCTGCAGATGTACCAGACCAGCAGCCCGTCCTATATTCTGATGGCTGGAATAGATGAATGCATTCGTTATGTGGAAGAGCAGGGAACAGATGCTTTTGATAAATTTGCTGAGAGGCTGGATCGCATTTATAAAAGGGCAAAAGAATTTCGTTCCATTCATTTGGTGGATGAGAGCGTTGTCGGAAAAAACAGTATTTATGATTTCGATCGTTCGAAGCTGATTTTTTCTGTAAAAAAATGCGGAATCGCCGGAAATGAACTTCAGAAAATGCTGCTTCGTACTTACAATATCGAAATGGAAATGGCAGCGGGAAATTATGTACTGGCACTGACCTCGCTGTGTGACACGGATCAGGGCTTTCACAGACTGTTTTATGCCGTAAAAGGTATTGATGAACAGATCAACCGTTTCCAGACCGCAGAAGGCAAAAAAGAAGGTAACTGGATTGAAGATGGAGTTACAAGAAATACTATCATTTGCACGATGAATAAAGCATTTGAATCCCAGAAAGAAAGCATGGCTTTGCAGGAAAGTGAGGGACGGATTTCCGGGGAATTTCTGTATCTTTATCCACCTGGAATCCCGATGATCGTGCCGGGTGAGAAGATAGATGGCACACTTCTGAAAAAACTGGAAGGGTATAAGAAAAAAGGCTTTCAGTTCCAGGGGTTGAGGGATTATGGAGGAGAGAAAATTGAAGTGGTGAAGTAAATAAAAATTGACCGAGCTCTTTAGAGCGAGGGATGCTTCTTGTCCGAAGGGCAAGAAGATGGGCCTTAAGAAAACTTATACGTAAAATATAACGCCATGATGATTCGAAAACAATCTCCTGACACGCTGCGTTTCCTGTTCGGTTCGCTCGCCGGTTAGCCGCCCTTCGCCTAAACTCGCCTCTTCGAGGCTCAGACAGCGGCTCCTTGGGGCGGCAGCATCGCAAACCTCACGACGGAAGCCTTGCTACCGTCAGAGCGATTTGTTTTCGAATTCATCATGGCTGTATTATTTTACGCACCATGTTTTACAATGCAGTTCGTCTGCACATTGCCAAAAGCTCCTGGCCTGTCAGTGAGTGCTTAAGCGAAAAGCTTTCTCAAGCCAAAATACAGAACATTAAAAAGCAGAAGTAAAGTAACGAAAATTTGCCGCCGTCACTGTGCCTCTGCTTTTTTACTATCTTGATGCGGAACGTTTTGATTCTAAAAACTTTCTGCGTGTACCAGCGTGGCAAAAGGCTGTTTCCTGCCAGCGTGTAAAATATGATATGAAGTGTTTTTAAAAACTATGGCTGTTCAAAAATGTACAGCAATGTGCAAAATGAACAATTCCCAAGAAGGCACTTTTACGTGCCCTTCGGGGAATTCGTTCATTTGCACATGCAATACTATTCTTTTGCAAACACTATTTTAAAATGTGCGGCATTTCCATTCCTTACACCTGCCAGGAAACCAACGGTCAATTTTTATTTGGATGTTTTTAAGAAAAGAAACAAAAAGGTTGACATGAATCACATATACAAGTATAATAAACACAAACAAATTCAACACATCAAATCTTATTCGATATTCTATGCCATTCGGCAGGAAAATCCAAACATTAAAGACCTGCGCGAAGCGGTAGCAAACAGCAGCATTTCAGTCTTAGCAGCTTCGTGCCAAAAACAAAAGAAAAGGAGCGAAGCCTATGGGAGAAAAGGACATTACAGAAAAAATTCTGGAAGATCATAATGATGTGTTTGCGGATATCATAAATGGCTTACTATTTGATGGAGTTCAGGAAATCAAACCGGAAGCTCTGGAAAATACAACCGTTCATGCACAGTACAAAGCAGAGGATGACAAGGTTCACGAACTGGAGCGTGATATTGCAAAATACTGGAAAGAGGAAAAGGTAGAACTGGCAATCTGTGGGATTGAGAACCAGAGCAAGGTGGAGAAGCATATGCCGTTTCGCATCATTGGATACGATGGGGCGGCATACCGGAATCAGTTACAGCAGGAAAGAAGAAAAATGTTGCCGGTGGTGACAATTGTATTGTATTTCGGGACAGACAGGCACTGGAGCAGCAGAAAAAAGATCAAAGAACTGATGGAAATCCCAAGATGTCTGGATATGTATGTAAATGATTACCAGATGCATGTTTTTGAGGTTGCATGGCTGACAGAAGAGCAGATCAGTCGCTTCCACAGTGACTTCAAAGTAGTGGCGAATTTTTTTGTACAGAAAAGAAAAAACAGAGATTATATCCCGGATGATCCAACAGAGATCAGGCATGTGGATGAAGTGCTGAAGCTTTTAAAGGTTATGACGGGAGACAGACGCTATGAGGAAATTTTCAGGAAAAAGAAAGGAGTCCGGAGTATGTGTGATGTAGCAGAAAGACTGGAGAAAATGGGAATTGCAAAAGGAATAGAAATTGGAAGAAGTGAAGGAAAAATGGAAGGAGAAATAAAAGGGAAAATGCTGGTATATAAAAATTTGTGCAGGGAAGGTTTCGGTGAAGAAGAAGCCAGAAGACTTACGGAGTTACCGGAAGATATGAGTTTGGAACAGTAAAGCAAAACGAGGAATGCCTTGAATGGAAATGGGATTAATGTTAGTATCAGATATGAGATTATGAAACAGAATGCCCTCAACTGTTCGGGGCATTGTTATATCAGACGTGAGGAGATTCCCGCCTGCAGGCGGTGAACAACAAGAATATCAGAAGTATTCTTGGAAACAAGTAAGGAAAAACATGGGAAAAATATTTTATATGATGGGCAAAAGTTCATCGGGAAAAGACACGATTTTTAAGGAAATATTGAAAAAAAAGGAATTAAATCTGCACCAGATCGTACTGTATACGACAAGGCCGGCAAGAGCGAATGAGACGGATGGTGTGCAGTATCATTTTGTGGATGAAAAAAGGCTTTCAGAGCTTCAGGATGCCGGGAAGGTGATTGAGCTGCGGGCATATCAGGTCGTTGGCGGAGTCTGGAAATATTTTACGGTAGACGATGAGCAAACAGATCTGGATACAAAAGATTATCTGGCAATCGGAACATTGGTTTCCTATGAAAAACTGCGGGATTATTATGGGGCAGAACGAATTGTGCCGATTTATGTCGAGGTTGAGGACGGGATGCGTCTGGCAAGGGCCTTGGATCGGGAACGCAGTCAGATAAAGCCGAATTATGATGAGATGTGTCGGCGTTTTCTGGCAGACAGTGCTGATTTTTCGGAAGAAAACCTGGAGAAGGCAGGAATAAAAAAGCGTTTTCAGAATAAAGAACTGCAAAAGTGTGTTGAGAAGATTACAGAATTTATTTTTCAGAGTAAATAATGTATAAAGCCATGAGTGACTTCGATTTGGACGCAGAGAAGCATTCCCCCGCTTCAAGTGTGCAAAGCACTAAGCGACTGCGTTCATGAGCAAGTAGCGAAGCGGATTGTGAATGTCCGCTTTACTTTGCGGAGTAAGCAGTGTATAAAATCAGGATTTTATAGTGCTTCCGCTATAATGAAAACATAAAATCTGGCAAGGAGGGATCTATAAATGAAAACGTGTTGTTTAGTATGGGAAATTCCTGTAATAGAGGGAGAACATTATAATCCAATTGTGAATGTCATTTATATGCAAAAAGCAAAGAAATTTTCGAATCAACTAAATCGATATTTTCAGGATAAGAATATGGATTGGAAGTGTGTTTTGGATCGTTCAGCATGTACTTATAATGAGATTTTTTCCAGTGAAAATCAAGCAGTTATTTTTGCTCCGGAAGCCAAAACAAGACAATGGTTATATAAAAAAGAAATGCAAGCGGTAAGTATTCCAAAATATTATTTGGATTTTGCAGAATATAATGAAGGAAAATTAGATAAAATAGCAATTTTCTTTATGGAATACGGGTTTTAGAATGACGCTCTGAACTTTCCACATTAAAAGCAGGTATTCACGCTGCTTTTTTTGATTTCCAGTGAATCTTCTGCATCTATCCACATCTGTAAATTCTCATCAGGATATAATCTTACATAATAAAACTGGTCAGTCGTTTACAGGTATCTTTTTTCAAAAAGAAATGTATCGTAAAGAAAAAAACTCTAGGTAAAGCCGCTTATTTATGATATAATAGAAAATCATTGGGTATACGAATGATAAAATCAGAGAGGGGTGAGCATATGCCTGGATTTGAGGAAATCGTAGGACATGAGCAGATTGTTACGCATCTGAAAAGTGCGATGAAACTTGGGAAGGTGTCCCATGCGTATATATTGAGTGGAGAAAAGGGATGCGGCAAAAAGCTGTTGGCAGATGTTTTTGCGGAAACACTGCAGTGTGAAAAGGGAGGCACAGAGCCTTGTGGCAGCTGCCATTCTTGTGTACAGGCACAGAGCGGCAACCATCCTGACATCATACATCTGATGCACGAAAAGCCAAACAGCATCAGCGTGGATGATGTGAGAACACAGATTGTGAACGATGTATTGATCAAGCCATACAGTGGAAAATATAAAATTTATATTGTGCCGGATGCGGAGAAAATGACAGCGGCTGCACAGAATGCACTTCTGAAGACAATCGAGGAGCCGCCTGCATATGCAGTGATTCTGCTGCTTGCAAACAATGCATCAGCACTTCTGCCGACCATCTTATCAAGATGCGTTATGCTTTCTTTGAAACCGGTCGCAGACGATAAAGTCAAGCAGTATCTGATGGAGCATGTACAGGTGCCGGATTATGAGGCGGATGTCTGCGTGGCATTTGCACAGGGCAATATCGGAAAAGCCGTACAGCTGGCAACATCGGACAGCTTTAATGAAATCAAAAATTCAGCACTTCATCTGCTGAAAAATGTATCTAAGATGGAGATCAACGATATTATCGCAACGGTGAAATCCGTATCCGAATTTAAGATTGATATTCAGGATTATCTGGATTTTCTGGCGGTGTGGTATCGTGACATCCTGTATTTTAAAGCGACAAGAGACAGCAATGGGCTTATTTTTAAAGATGAGCTGAATGTGATCACCGATCAGATCAATAAAAGTTCCTACGAAGGTATCGAAAATATTCTGCGGGGACTCCAGACAGCGAAAACGCGTCTGAATGCAAACGTTAATTTTGATCTGACCATGGAACTGCTGTTTCTTCTTATAAAGGAGAATTTGGTATAATGATAAAAATTGTTGGTGTCCGTTTTCGCACGGCCGGGAAGATTTATTACTTTGATCCGAAAAAACTGCCGATCAAAAAGGGAGACCATGTGATCGTTGAGACAGCAAGAGGAATCGAATACGGCAGCGTCGTAGCCAATCCAAAGGAGATTCCGGATGACGAAGTAGTTCAGCCGCTGAAAGCCGTTATGCGTATCGCAACACCGGATGACGATGCAAGAGTAGAACGCAATTTGGCAAAGGAAAAGGATGCTATGCGTATCTGTGCCGAGAAGATCCGCAAACATAAGCTGGATATGAAGCTGATCGATGCAGAATATACGTTTGATAACAACAAAGTCCTGTTTTATTTCACGGCGGACGGCAGAATCGATTTCCGTGATCTGGTAAAAGATCTGGCATCCGTATTTAAGACACGTATCGAGCTTCGTCAGATCGGTGTGCGGGATGAGACAAAACTGCTTGGAGGTATCGGCATCTGCGGAAGACCGCTTTGCTGCCATACATTCTTATCTGAGTTCGCACCGGTTTCGATCAAGATGGCAAAAGAGCAGAATCTTTCACTGAATCCGACCAAGATCTCCGGTGTCTGCGGAAGACTGATGTGCTGCCTGAAAAATGAAGAGGAGACTTACGAGTATCTGAACAGCCGTCTGCCGGCAGTCAATGATACGGTGACGACTGAGGACGGTTTAAAAGGAGAAGTACACAGTGTCAACGTGCTTCGTCAGACCGTAAAAGTGGTTGTGGAAGTCGGGGACGAAAAAGAGATCCGTGAATACGATGTCAAACAGCTCAAGTTCAAACCTCGCAGAAGAAAAGAAAAAAACGGCGGGGCAGGGAAACAGGAAGAAAAAGAGCTGAAGAAACTCGAAGCAATGGAGAAAAAGGAAGGAAAATCAAAACTAAATGACAATTAAACTGTATCCGGATGAGAGACTGGATGATCTGCAGAGAAGCGGGTACCATATCATCCAGAATCCGAAAAAATTCTGTTTTGGAATGGATGCGGTTTTGCTTTCCGGATTCGCAAAGGCAAAGCCGGGTGATAACGTTCTGGATATTGGTACCGGGACCGGAGTTATCCCGATCCTGATGGCGGCAAAGACAAAAGCCGGACATTTTACCGGTCTTGAGATACAGCATGAGAGTGCGGATATGGCGATGCGAAGCATTCGGTATAATCATCTGGAAGAGCGAATCTCTATTGTAGAAGGCGATATCAAGGAGGCCGGGACATTGTTTGCTTCGGCTTCTTTTCATGTAGTCACAAGTAATCCGCCGTATATGATCGAGCATCACGGTCTGGTCAATCCGGATAATGCAAAAATGATCGCAAGGCATGAAGTCTACTGCACGCTGGAGGACATCATCGTCCAGACAGCAAAACTTCTGAAAAACAGCGGAAAGTTTTATCTGGTACATCGACCGTTCCGGCTGGCGGAGATTTTTTATCTGCTTGTGAAGTACGGACTTGAGCCAAAGAGAATGCAGATGGTGCATCCGTATATCGATAAAGAACCGAACATGGTCCTGATCGAAGCCATGAAAGGTGCAAAATCAAGGATCACCTGTGAGCCGCCGCTGATCGTGTATGAGAAACCGGGCGTGTATACAAAGCAGATTTATGATATTTACGGATACAATGATGCCAGGGTCAAAGAGCATTCGGAAAGGTGAGAAATATATGAGCGAAAATCAGGGAAAACTGTATCTATGTGCAACTCCGATCGGAAATCTGGAAGACATTACGATGCGTGTTCTGCGAGTGCTTCAGGAGGTTGATCTGATCGCGGCGGAGGATACCAGAAACAGCATCCGGCTTTTAAATCATTTTGATATCCATACTCCGCTGACGAGTTATCACGAATACAATAAAATCGAAAAAGCCTATGTTTTAATAGAAGAAATGAAAAAAGGGAAAGACATCGCCCTGATTACCGATGCCGGTACGCCGGGCATTTCCGATCCGGGTGAAGATCTGGTGCGTCTGTGCTATGAAAACGGTGTTGAGGTGACTTCCCTTCCGGGAGCCTGTGCCTGCGTGACGGCACTGACACTTTCCGGATTATCCACCAGACGTTTCTGTTTTGAGGCATTTCTTCCATCGGATAAAAAAGAAAAACAGGAAGTTCTGGAAGAATTAAAAGACGAGACCAGGACGATCATCATTTACGAAGCACCGCACAGGCTGGTGCGTACCTTAAAAGAACTTCTGGAAACACTTGGCGACCGCAGAATGACGGTTCTGCGGGAACTGACGAAAAAGCATGAGACAGCATTCACCACGACACTTTCAGAGGCAGTGGCGTACTATGAAGCGGAAGCACCGCGAGGCGAATGTGTACTGGTGCTCGAGGGCAGAAGCCGGCAGCAGATGAAAGAGGAGAGTCAGGCAGCCTGGAAAGAGATGGACATCGAAGAACATATGCAGAAATACCTGGATCAGGGCATGGATAAAAAAGAAGCGATGAAACAGGTAGCAAAAGACCGCGGAGTCGGAAAAAGAGATGTCTACCGGGAATTAGTTGACAGAGACAAAGCCTGAAAAGCAGAAGGAGGAAAGCTGTGAGTACGACATACGACACGTTAAATAATGTTCTGGTTCGATTATTCCATGATATTATGACACTGGAAGAAAAAGCGATCCGGACGGGGGAATTCAGCGAGATCTCCAATAACGATATGCATATCATCGAGGCAATCGGCATTGATGAACCGCGAAATATGTCTTTCGTAGCCAAAAAACTTTCTGTTACGGTCGGAACGCTGACGATTGCGGTTAACAATCTTGTAAAAAAGGTTATGTAAATCGTACACGCAGCGAAAAAGACCGAAGGGTCGTGCTGATTTCTCTTACCGAAAAAGGTCGGAGAGCATATGAGCATCATCGCCTCTTTCACGACAAAATGATCAAGGCGACGATTGCAAATATGAGTGAACAGGAAGAAGAAGTGCTGGCACAGGCACTCACCAATCTGATCGGCTTTTTTGAGCAGTATCAGCAGTAAACGACATTTTGACCTTTAGACCCTGGCATCATGCAAATAACCGCAAAATTTATTATGATTTTTGCAGAACGTATTTATACAATACTGGAAATGGACAAGGACCTGTTTCCAGTATTTTTTTATGGAAATTTTTCAAAGAAAAAGAAGCACCTTCTTTTTTCAGGGCTGCCTGTTTTAAATCTTCAAAACAAAGATAGCCAACATAGTATTTCAGATAGTTTGCAGGAGCCTCCAAAATGGTGTTGAAAAAGGCATCGGCAGTCCCTTCTCCATTTAATCCAAACTGCGAAAGAACCTTTGCCGTCTGCGAGCGGTCATATCCATAATAATGGATCAGAATATCAAGAAAAGAAGAGATGCCGAGGTTTAAAGAACGGTTCAGGCGATAGATTTCGGCAATGATAGTATCAGAACATCCGTAAGAAAATGACTGCATTTCCACGTAGGTTGCCCAGCCTTCCACATAACCACCGAAATTTGTCAGACTGCGGACAGGGCGGATACCGGAGTCGTTCGAGAAAATCGTCTGGTACAGATGGCCCGGATAACCTTCGTGTGCAAGTGTTGAATAGAGATCCAGTCCACGGTAACCGATTTTCGGATTTATGTAGATGACATTCTGGTTGCGGTTGTCGAGCGGTGCGGTCAGATAAAAAGCCGGGCTTAAATAATCTTCCAGAGCTTTTTCAACGTATTTGACTTCGTATGTCACGTCCGCGATTTCCGGAAAATCCTCTGCCATTTTCCGTTTCAGATCATTCAGAATCGCCTTTGGATCAGAAGAAATCTGATCATTCACCGTTTTCAGCGTTTCATCCCCGGAATCGGAAAATAATTGTGGATTTTTCTGTGCGATCTGACGCAGCGTGTGGATATCTTTTACGAGCTGTGACTGGATTCTTTTAAAAATCGTTTCCACGCTGTCATAACAGCCGGTCGTGTCTTTGACAAGATAAGCATAATAATTTTTGCCATCCGGAAGATAACAAAGACCGAGAGCGTTTTTGCTGCTGTCTTTTAACGCAGAAATCCCTTTGGAAAGTTTCCGGTAAGTCGGGATAACATAGGAAGCAAGGGCTTTCCGATTCAAAGAGCAGTATTTCTCTTTTTCGGTTTCATTTAAAAAATCAAGAGAGGCGATGCGGCTGTCAAAAGTGGTAAACAAAATATTCTGATCGCCGGTCTTAAGAAAAGCATCGCACTGGTCGATCACGCCCTGAGCGACAGAAGCATCCATGAAAAGTCCGGCAGCTGATTTGGCACATTCAAACTGCAGAATGCTGTCATAGTATTCCGGAAGCCCGGAAAGAAGAGCCAGATACGTTTCAATATCTTTTTTATTATGAAAACTGTATTCTGCAAGCAGAACCGGCAGCTGTGCCTGTGTGCCGAGAGACGGACCGAGCGGCTCATCGTAAAGCAGGTATTTTTCACCCTCTGCCTGTAACGAAAAAGCACTTGTTAAAATATCATAAGTGAGACGGTTTTTTGTGGAAAGCCAGTCTTTGGGAAACTTGAAAAGTTTTTCCAGATAAATATTCTGCTGTGAAAAAGAATCTGCGAGAACTTCCGGGTTCATGGAACCAAACGAAACATCCGGATCAGAAAGATTTAAAATTTCCGGGTTTTCCAGTGTATAGTGCAGATTTAAAGTATTTTCTGTAATTTCATTTCGAAAGACCGTATCACAGAAAGCGACAAAAGAATGATTGATTTCATAATAAAAAACAGAACAAAAGAGAAAGATAAGAGCAGGAAGAAAAGCAAGCAGAAGTTTGTGCCTGCGAAGTCTGGAAAGAAAGGAGGACATAGGCAGATACCTGAACTGTTTTTTACAGTGTACGTGCAGAAGGGAAAAAATATGTGCCATTAAGAAGCAATCTTTACAAACCATATCTGCTGTGATACAGTTATGAAAAAACAGGCAGGTGGTAAGAAATGAAGAGTTTAAAAAATGTCATCCTGATCGGCATGCCGGGTTCAGGAAAAAGCACCGTTGGTGTTGTGCTTGCAAAAGTACTGGGATATCGTTTTATTGATTCCGACCTGGAGATCCAGAGTCAGGAAGGAAAGAGGCTTCCGGAACTGATCGAAGAATTTGGTACGGAAGGATTTCTTGATATTGAAGCACGCGTCAATGCTTCCATTGAGGCAGAAAGATGCGTGGTCGCAACCGGCGGAAGTGTTGTATACAGAGATTCTGCGATGCAGCATTTAAAAGAGATCGGAACGGTCGTTTATCTGAAACTGACCTGCGAGGAGCTGGAGGAGCGACTCGGTGACCTGCGGTGCAGAGGTGTCGCACTTCAGGAAGGCCAGACCTTGCAGAGTCTTTATGAAGAACGCATTCCACTTTATGAAAAATATGCTGATATCACCGTCGATGAAACGAACATGAGCGTGGAAGAGACCATGGAACAGGTGGTTTTGCGATATCAGAGCAGAAAATAGCGGTTGTTACAAGAATGTTACGGAGAATATAGCTAAAATCCACGGTTCCTGAAATGTATCTTCGTTGCTTTTTACTGAAATCTTAATTTTTGTTTACAAACACCAAGTTTGTGGTATAATAAAAATTATGATGTTAGGGGAATCGCTTTTTGTCCTCGGCACATATTCGCAGGTGTTTACGTCATTTCCGGACGTTTACAGAATTTCGTTAAAAAGTAAAAAAAGCAATTTAAAAAATGATGATAATGATGCAGAGCGGTAACGGATGCATCAGAGATAGAGAGTATATTTTAATAATAGAGGTGTCTATGGAACAGTATGTAATTAAAGGCGGCAATCCCCTGGTGGGCGAAGTTGAAATCGGCGGAGCGAAAAATGCGGCACTTGGTATTTTGGCAGCGGCGATTATGACAGATGAGACCGTGGTAATCGATAATCTTCCGGATGTCCAGGATATCAATGTCCTGCTCGAGGCGATCAGTGTGATCGGAGCCAGAGTTGACAGGATCAGCCGTCATAAAGTGGCTATCAATGGTTCTATGATCGGTCAGGTAAGTGTAGATTACGAGTTTATTAAGAAAATCAGAGCTTCCTACTATCTGTTGGGAGCACTTCTTGGAAAATATAAAAGAGCAGAAGTACCGCTTCCGGGCGGATGCAACATCGGCAGCAGACCGATCGACCTGCATCTGAAAGGATTCAAAGCACTGGGAGCGACAACGAGCATCCGAAACGGTTCCATCGTTGCAGAGGCAGAAAAGCTGAAAGGAACACATATTTATTTAGATATGGTTTCCGTAGGTGCGACGATCAACATCATGATGGCAGCATCTATGGCAGAGGGATACACGATCATTGAGAATTCAGCACGTGAGCCGCACGTTGTCGATGTGGCGAACTTCCTGAACAGCATGGGTGCCAATATCAAAGGTGCCGGTACCGATGTGATCCGTATCTGCGGCGTTCAGAAGCTTCACAGGGCAGAGTATTCCATTATTCCTGACCAGATCGAAGCCGGAACCTTTATGTTTGCAGCAGCAGCGACCAGAGGCGATGTCATGGTTAAAAATGTCATCCCGAAACATCTGGAAGCAACGACAGCAAAGCTTGTCGAGATCGGCTGTGAGGTAGAAGAATTTGACGATGCTGTGCGTGTGGTAGCATCCAAACGTTTAAATAGCACAAACGTCAAGACACTGCCGTATCCGGGGTATCCGACCGACATGCAGCCGCAGATCGTAGTTGCCCTGGCTCTGGCACACGGTACCAGTATCGTGACAGAGAGCATTTTTGAGAATCGTTTCAAATATGTGGACGAGCTTACCAGAATGGGTGCGACGATTAAAGTAGAAGGCAATTCTGCTATTATCTACGGAACCGATGGGTTTACAGGAGCAAGAGTCAGTGCACCGGATCTGAGAGCCGGAGCAGCACTGGTGATCGCCGGACTGGCAGCAGAAGGTGTCACCGTTGTCGATGATATTGTCTATATTCAGCGTGGATATGAGTGTTTTGAAGACAAGCTCCGCAGCCTTGGTGCTGAGATTGAACGAGTTAGCACCGAAAAGGAAATTCAGAAATTCAAACTGAGAGTTGGTTGAAAATTAAATAGCTTCTCTTATTCAGAGTGATGGAGATACATAGGATCTGTGAAGTCACGGCAACCCCTTAAAGGAAGGTGCCAACCTGAGCGAGTATTCGAACAATAAGAGGATTGAACTTATCATTGGAATAAGAGGTCCGCTTTTTGTGGACCTTTTTTCGTTCTACAGAAAACCATTCTGTGGGATTATAAAAAGAAACCATGTAGTTTCATATTATCAGGAACTATAAAATTACCGATGTCAGAATCGTAAAAATTCCATACAGTTCAAAGGCATCATACATTCATTTATTAAAAAAGGAGAGACAAATGGAGAAATTATTATTTACATCCGAGTCTGTAACAGAAGGACATCCGGACAAAATGTGCGACGCGATTTCTGATGCGATTCTGGACGCACTGCTTGAGCAGGATCCGATGAGCCGTGTAGCATGCGAGACAGCAACAACAACCGGTTTGGTACTGGTTATGGGTGAGATCACCACAAAAGCATACGTTGATATCCAGAAAATCGTAAGAGATACGATCCGTGAGATCGGATACACCAGAGGAAAATATGGCTTTGATGCTGATACCTGCGGTGTGATCACAGCAATCGATGAGCAGTCCGGCGATATCGCTATGGGCGTAGACAAAGCACTGGAAGCAAAAGAACACAAGATGACCGATGATCAGATTGAGGCAATCGGTGCAGGTGACCAGGGTATGATGTTCGGTTTTGCAACAAACGAAACCGATGAATACATGCCTTATCCGATCGCACTGGCACACAAACTGGCACGCCAGCTGACCAAGATCCGCAAAGATGGAACACTGCCTTACTTAAGACCGGACGGAAAAACTCAGGTTACCGTAGAATATGATGAAAACGGAAAACCGGCAAGACTGGATGCAGTTGTTCTGTCTACGCAGCATGATCCGGACGTAACACAGGAACAGATCCACGAAGATATCAAAAAACATGTATTTGATGCGATCCTGCCACAGGAACTGGTAGATGAGAACACCAAATTCTTTGTAAATCCGACCGGACGTTTCGTGATCGGCGGACCTCACGGAGACAGCGGACTGACCGGACGTAAGATCATCGTAGACACCTACGGCGGATATGCACGTCACGGCGGCGGAGCATTCTCCGGAAAAGACTGCACAAAAGTAGACCGTTCTGCAGCTTATGCAGCACGTTACGCAGCAAAGAACATCGTAGCAGCAGGACTGGCAGACAAATGCGAGATCCAGCTCTCTTATGCGATCGGTGTGGCACAGCCGACTTCTGTTATGGTAGATACCTTCGGAACAGGCAAACTTTCTGACGAAAAGATCACAGAGATCGTTCGTGAGAACTTTGATTTAAGACCGGCCGGCATCATCAAAATGCTGGATCTGAGAAGACCGATCTACAAACAGACAGCAGCTTACGGACACTTTGGACGCAACGACCTGGATCTGCCATGGGAAAAACTGGACAAGGTGGATGCACTGAAAAAATATCTGTAATCTGACTGAGGCAGACAGAATTATGTGTGGAGAAATGAAAACGGAAAACAGCAATCAGAAACAATGTATCAAAATGGTAGGGAATATAGGGATTCTGTATGAGGATCCCTATATTCTCGTATGTCGCAAACCGGCAGGAGTTCCGGTTCAGAGTGCAAATGCCAGAGTCAAAGATATGGTCAGCATTCTGAAACTGTATCTGCTGGAAGAGTCCGGGAAAACGGGAGAGCCATATCTTGGAATTGTGCATCGCTTAGATCAGCCGGTCCAGGGCGTGATCGTATTTGCCAAGACAAAACAGGCAGCAGCCAATTTAAGCAGTCAGATTGCAGACCGGAAGGGCAGCGGTCAGGTCGTGAAACGATATTGTGCAGTTGTGCGTAGAAATGCCGATATATACAAAGAAACAGAAACAGCAGCAGAATATCAGGAACTGACTGATTATCTTCAGAGAGACCGCAGGACAAACACTTCTTATATTGTGCCAAAGGGAACGAAAGGTGCAAAAGAAAGCAAACTGCGTTATGCGATCCTGGAAGAAACAGAGGATCTCAGCCTGGTAGATATCGAACTTCTGACCGGCCGGCATCATCAGATCCGTGTACAGCTTTCCGGAGCGGGCATGCCGATTGCGGGTGATAAAAAATACGACGAAAAATCCGCAAAAACGACAGGAACACGCGAAAAAGAAACTCCGGCACTCTGTGCTTACAGCTTAAGTTTCCTGCATCCGAAAACCGGAAAACAGATGGATTTCACCGTTCTTCCGGAAGGAGGAGCGTTTGAAAAATTCCGCAAAGAATAGCAATATCCGGTAAAAACAGGATAACAGAATGAAAAAAATTATGTCGTACATACTAAATCCGATAAAAGAGGATAAGGAAGGTGCGGCGAAGATGAATACAAAAATCAGAAAAGCAATCGGAATTGTGGGAATCATAATGGCGGTATATATCATTTTTAAATATATATTCGTCTATGTGGCCCCATTTCTGGTGGCTTTTTTGATTGTAAGGATTTTAAATCCGGCTGCCATCCGTCTGCAAAAATATCCGTGTTTTCGGAAAGTAGGAAAAGGGAGTCTTTTGTTCTGCATGATGAGCCTGATCCTTGGAATAACAGGCGTATGCATGTGGTTCCTCGGTGTGCGGTTGTTTGCACAGATCCGCAGCATTTTTCTGCATATTGATCAGTACGAGGCAAAGATGGAAATGATGATCGACGGATGCTGTGTGCTGCTCAATCAGAAATTCGGGATAAAAAGCGAAGCAGTCAGGGAGGTTGTTTATCAGAACATTGAAAAAATGTCGGAAAAAATACAGGCAGTCAATATCACGCAGGTTTTTCGATATTCCGTGCGGTATGCAGTCGTTGCCGCAGAATGGTTCAGTGTGCTCTTTGTGATTTTTGTGGCTGTCCTGCTGATCATCAAAGATTATGATGAAATCTGTCAGAAATTGCAGAAATACAGCACGTTTCGTCATCTGGTGCGGATTGGGGAACGTCTGTGGCAGATGGCGGGTCTGTGGCTTCGGGCACAGCTTCTGATCATGGCGGCAGTGATGGCAGAGTGCGTGGCAGGTCTGTGGGTTTTGCAGAATTCCTATGCCCTGCTGGTCGGGATCCTGATTGGTTTTCTGGATGCACTTCCGTTTATCGGGACAGGGACGATCCTGCTTCCGTGGGCGGCACTGGAACTGTTTCGCGGGGACTTCTTTCATGCCGCAGCTTACCTGACTTTCTTTCTCATTACCAACAGCACGCGGGATTTCCTGGAGCCACGGCTTTTAGGGGAAAAGCTGGGCGTATATCCCATTGTTATCGCAGTTGTAGTATATGTGGGGATCTGCATCTTCGGACCGGCGGGAGTTTTGCTTGGTCCGCTGATGCTGCTTGTTATCAGAGAGGTGGTCAGGGAATGGCTGGAAGCGTAAAAAAACCTTTTCTATTTCCGGAAAAAATGGTATGATAGGCTTTGATAGTAACTGAGGGTTTGGAGAAGATGCAATGAATAAGAAAAAGAAGGTAAGGCACAGCGGAAAATTAAAATCCTATATGCAGTGGCCGGCAGTCGTGGCGGTTTTACTTGTGATGCTGGATATCCTGGTTTTTGCGATCGATGTGAAAGCAGGATTTCTGGTATTTTGTTTTACTGCCGCTTATTGGGTTCTGATGTCTGTTCTGATGCTGCGTTACCGTCCGTTTGTTCTCCGTGAGATGATTGCGTTTGCATCCCAGTATTCCCAGATCCAGAAAGGGATGCTGAAAAATTTTTCCATTCCGTATGCGGTACTCGATACGGATGGAAGAGTACTCTGGATGAATGATGCATTCTGTGATGTGACAGGAAAGGATTCCAGGTATCGGAAAAATATTTCAAACCTGTTTCCGGAGATTGATGCGTCTGCACTTCCGTGCAAAAAGGAAGAAACAGATGTGCAGATTTTTTACAATGAAAACGATTATCAGGCACATCTGCAGAAGCTTTCAATGGGAGATCTCAACGAGGAAGTATCGATTGTGGATATTCCGCAGGAAGGGAATTATCTGATCGCACTGTATCTGTTTGACAATACGGAGCTGAATTATTACATCCGTCAGAATCAGGAACAGAAAATGGTTGCCGGACTGATCTACCTGGACAATTACGATGAAGTGCTTGAGAGCGTGGAGGAGGTAAGACGTTCCCTTCTGCTTGCCCTGATCGACCGTAAGATCAGCAAATATGTGGCGAATCTGGACGGTATCACAAAAAAACTTGAGAAGGACAAGTATTTTGTAGTTCTGAAATATAAGTCACTGGAAGAACTGGAAGCAAACCGTTTTTCCCTTCTGGAAGAGGTAAAGACGGTCAACATCGGAAACGAAATGAAGGTCACTTTAAGTATCGGTATCGGAGTGAACGGCAGTACTTATGCACAGAATTATGAGTTTTCAAGAATTGCCATTGAGCTTGCTCTTGGACGCGGCGGTGATCAGGCAGTCGTAAAAGATAACGATAAAATTTCTTACTACGGCGGCAAATCCCAGCAGATGGAAAAGAGCACGCGTGTAAAAGCAAGAGTAAAGGCACATGCACTTCGCGAATTTATCGGAAGCCACGAAGATGTGGTCATCATGGGACACAAGATCACGGATATCGATTCTTTCGGAGCAGCCGTCGGCGTATGGCGTGCGGCAAGGATTCTTGACAAAAAAGCCCATATTGTGCTCGGAGATATCAATGGATCGATCCGTCAGTGGGTGAATCTGTTCCTAAATGACAAAGAATATCCGGAAGATATGTTTGTGACACATGAGCAGGCGAGAAAGATCGTGGATCACGACACTGTTGTGGTGGTTGTTGATACGAACCGTCCAAGCATGACAGAGTGTTCCGAGATCCTGAATCAGACCAGGACGATCGTTGTGCTTGACCATCACCGCCAGAGCAGCGAAGTGATCAAAAATGCGGTTCTGTCCTATATCGAGCCGTATGCATCATCCGCATGTGAGATGATTGCAGAGATTTTGCAGTACTTTGCAGATGATATCCGTCTGAAAGGAAAAGAAGCAGACTGTATTTATGCAGGTATTATTATTGATACCAATAATTTTATGGCGAAAACAGGGGTCCGCACCTTTGAAGCGGCAGCATTCTTACGCAGATGTGGAGCAGATGTGACGCGTGTCCGCAAGATGTTCCGGAATGACATGAGTTCCTATAAGGCGAGAGCAGAAGCGGTTCGCCACGCAGAAGTATTTGAGCAGTATTATGCGATCAGCTGCTGTCCGAGCGAGGATCTGGAAAGCCCGACTGTAGTCGGTGCTCAGGCCGCAAATGAACTGCTGAACATTGTCGGTATCAAGGCTTCTTTTGTATTGACAGAATACAAAGAGCGTATTTATATCAGTGCACGAGCCATCGATGAGGTCAATGTGCAGATCATTATGGAGCGTCTCGGCGGAGGCGGTCATCTGAATATCGCCGGGGCACAGCTGGACGGAGTGACACTTGAAGAAGCAAAAGATAAGCTGAAAAGTACGATAAGAACGATGATAGAAGAAGGAGCGATTTAAATGAAAGTTATTCTTGTAGAAGATGTAAAAGCACTTGGAAAAAAAGGTGAAATGGTAAATGTAAGCGATGGATATGCAAGAAATATGCTGTTCCCGAAAAAACTTGCACTGGAAGCAAGTGCAAAGAACATCAATGATCTGAAACTGAAAAAAGCACACGATGAAAAAGTTGCAAAAGAACAGCTGGCAGACGCAAGAGCATTTGCAGAAGAACTGGCAAAGGCACAGGTAAAAGTTTCTGTAAAAGTAGGCGAAGGCGGAAAAGTATTCGGTTCTGTTTCCAGCAAAGAAATTGCAGAAGCTGCAAAAGCACAGCTTGGATATGATATCGATAAGAAGAAAATCCAGATGAAAGATCCGATCAAGGCAGTCGGCACAACAAGCGTTGCGATTAAGCTGCATCCGAAGGTAACAGCAGAGCTGAAAGTCGTAGTAGAAGGTATTTAACAGGGGGCATAAAAATGGAAGAAGCACTGATCAAGCGGGTATTGCCCCACAGTGTTGAGGCAGAGCAGTCTGTAATCGGTGCTATGCTCATGGATCAGGAAGCCATCATCAAAGCCTCCGAGATCATAAGCGGAGACGATTTCTATCAGCATCAGTATGGCATTGTTTTTGATGCGATCGTAGAGCTTTATAATGACGGCAAACCGGTAGATCTGATCACGCTGCAGAATCTTCTGCGTGAAAAAGACGTACCGCCTGAGATCAGCAGTCTGGAGTTTGTCAAAGATCTGCTGACTTCTGCACTGACCTCTACAAATGCAGATGCCTATGCACAGATTGTACATGAAAAGGCAGTTCTGCGAAAACTGATCAAAGTCAATGAACAGATCGCAAATGACTGCTACAGCGAAAAAGAAAAACTAGAAGATATTCTGGAATCAGCAGAAAAGCGGATTTTTGATATTGTTCAAAAACGAAATTCCGGAGACTTTGTGCCGATCAAAGATGTCGTGTTGCGGGCACTCGACCGGATTGAAGCGGCATCGAGAAACAAAGGAAGCGTGACCGGAATCCCGACCGGATTTATTGATCTGGATTACAAGACAACCGGTATGCAGCCTTCCGACCTGGTACTGATCGCAGCTCGTCCTTCCATGGGAAAGACCGCATTTGTACTGAACATAGCCCAGTATATGGCATTTAAGAAAAATTATACGGCAGCGATCTTCAGTTTGGAAATGTCAAAAGAACAGCTGGTCAACCGACTGTTCGCACTCGAATCACAGGTAGATTCACAGCAGCTTCGTACCGGAAATCTGAGCGATGATGACTGGGCAAAGCTGATCGAAGGAGCCGGGATCGTCGGACGTTCCAACCTGATCATCGATGACACGCCTGGTATTTCCGTTGCGGAGCTTCGCTCCAAATGCCGCAAATACAAAGCAGAAAAAGGTCTGGATGTCATCATGATCGACTACCTGCAGCTGATGACAGGAAGCAAACGTGCAGATTCCAGACAGCAGGAGATTTCCGATATTTCGAGATCCTTAAAAGAGATTGCCAGAGAGCTTCAGGTTCCGGTGCTTGCACTTTCTCAGCTGAGCCGTGCGGTAGAGCAGAGACCGGATCACAGACCGATGCTTTCCGACCTGCGAGAGTCCGGTGCGATCGAGCAGGATGCCGACGTTGTAATGTTCCTTTATCGAGATGATTATTACAATAAAGATTCCGAGAAAAAGAACATTGCAGAAGTCATCATAGCCAAACAGCGTAATGGTCCGATCGGTACGGTAGAGCTTGCATGGCTGCCAAACCTCACCAAATTTGCAAACTTAAAAAAATAACGCCGGGAGTTTCCGGGATGAAAAAGGTGTCGCTTTTTGCGATATCTTTTTTGCGTTTTTGAGAAAGAAATATGTTACAATCATATGAGAATGCCAGGGTACAAATTCGTTGGCATTCTCATGTAAATATGCCAGGGTCAAACTCGCAGGCATCAAAAAGGGACAACGTCCAAAAACATAAGTAATGATTCAATACAGATGGAAGCAGTTGCTTTAACTGGTTTTGCATTGTAATTGCGAAAGTATTGAACGGTTACAATATTGGGAGGTAGAGGATGAGCGAGATCAGATACATGATTTCCGATGCCGCCAGACAGGCAGGGGTGGAGGCACATGTACTTCGAAGCTGGGAAGAAGAGCTGGACATCAAAGTGGGCAGAACGGAACTTGGACATCGCTACTATACCGATAAAACGATCTATATCATGAAGAAAGTCAAAGAACTGCGGGACAAAGGATTTCAGCTCAAAGCGATCAAGGTGCTGATTCCGGAAATACAGAAAAAAGCAGAAGAAATAACGGAAATCGCAGAAGAGAAAAATGCAGTAATGAAAGACACAGCAACAAAAACTGAAAAAGCAGAACATACAGAAAAAACAGATTCGGATGCGAATTTAAAAGACAGCACACAGGAAGTCCCGAAACCACAGACCATACTTCCGTTTGTAGATTCACTGGACAACCTGGAAAAATTTCAGGACATTGTCGGTGATATCATGAAACGTGCTCTTCAGGAAAATAATGTGGAGCTGGAAAATCGGATTGCAGACAGTGTTTTAAAAGAAATGGAGATCCTGATGAAGATCCAGGAAAAAAGAGAGGAAGAACGTTACCGAAATCTGGATGAAACCATTCGCTCCTTTCAGCATAACCGGCAGATGGTGGCAGCGACAAGAGAGAAGGAGAGCCATAAAAAATGGTTTCGGATTTTTAAATAAAAAGAAAATAGAAAAGCAAGGGGAGCTGCTTACGCAGCTCCCCTTGCTTTTATAAAATTTTTTAATTATTCACCTGCTACGATAGCACCTGTAGGACATTCTCCTTCACATGTACCGCAATCCAGACATGCATCTGCATCGATTACATATTTGCCATCGCCTTCGCTGATAGCTTCTGCCGGACAGGCTTCTGCACATGTACCGCAAGCTACACATTCATCTGTAATAACGTATGCCATGATAAAACCTCCTTATTTTTATGAAATATGTTTTCAACAGGATTCGGCTCTCCGAATCTTTATCCCATTTTAATACATAAGTCTGGAATATACAAGAGGTTTTTTCTATGCCTTGCATAAAGTACAAAAACATATTATAATCAACCTGTCAAAAGAAATCAGGTACAGATTTTTATGAGAAATTTAAGTCTGTACAGAATGATAAAGGAGGAAAATCATGCAGAAAATAACCAAGGATATGATTATCGGCGATATTTTAAGAATGGATCCTGAAATGGCAGGCGTACTGGTAGCAGGCGGCATGCACTGTATTGGATGCCCATCCGCACAGATGGAGACCATCGAAGAGGCAGCTCTCGTTCATGGTATCGAGCCGGATCTGCTGGTAGCAAGAGTAAATGCATTTGTTGAAAGCAAACAGGCATAAACAGACAGCAAAAGTGGATTGTGAATATCCATTAAAAAATAAAAAGCGTTTCCACCAGGATTTTCCAGGCGGAGACGCTTTTTCTACACTCTATTTCCGTTTGCAGCGAATCGGTTCAGAAACTCTGACTATCGATTTCATATCAATCAGATCAATGCAAGCTTCTGCAGAGCCTCATCCGCAACGATACATTCCAGATGCTCTTCAAAGAATGCTTCGTTGCCCGGTGTGTATTTCAGGCTGGAAGCATACTCGGAAAGGGTATTGCAGACTTTATTAAACTCTTCTGGTGTGTGTGCAGATTTGCTGAGTGTCAGCAGATATTCACGGCCTTCCGGATTCTTATAGAGCGTGTTGCAGCCCTGGTAAGAGTTCTGCAGAATATGAGCTGCACGGATCACAGTGTCCAGATCGCGGAAACGGTAAAGTTTCGTCAGATGAAAGGATTCCGGATTGATCTCCGGTTTTGCAGGAGTCTTTTCTTTCTTTTCAGAAGTTTTTGCTGCTGCATTTTCAGCCATCTTTCTTGCCTCGTGGATCTTATTGAAAAGATTCAGGATATCATCGGCTCCTTCAAGAGGTGCCGGTGCCGGCGGAGTGATGTTGTTGTTCTCTTCGCCGTTTGACGGTGAAAATTTTGCAAAACGTGTATCAAGTTCTTCCGGATCTTCCACCTTGGTAACGATCAGAATTACAGAGTCGGAAGAAATCGGGATCGCTTCTATCATCAAAGGAATGTCATTTGCTTCAAAACCAAATTCGTATGCGGCCTGCTGCATCATATCACGAAACAGCAGCTTTGCTTTTTCTGTGCCGTAAGCAAGTTCACTGAGCTTGATCTCACGGTCTGCCAGATCCTGACGTGTAAGCGTGCAGCGAATCTGATTATCGTTGATTTTTTCTATCTTCATATTATCACATCCTATCTATGATATGTTAACCTTTTATTGGAATTACTATGATTATGATATTGATTAAGGTTAAAAGATGCCATAAAACCACTCCTGTGCAAGCACATTGTGTCTTCAGACTTTTGACCTTGGCATCTTATTATCTTATAATTATATCTGCATACTATCAAAAAGTAAAGTAGATTGCCAGTGTAAAATTATAAAAAGAGTGTAAAAACATCTTGCATTTTTCAAACATAAAGTATATAATAATCAATGTGAGGATGAAACAATGCTTTAAGCAACATCAAAAATCAAAATGAATAAGAAAGCGAATTCTGTCGCTTTTTATTATCTTATGCGGGATTCTCCGCAATATTCCAAAAAAATGATTGTACCTCCATAAAGCAATATTGAGCTTAAAAGATGCCATGTAAACTCTTTGGTACTTTGCATTCGTACAATGAATGTTATCTGGTATCCTGAAGTACTGTTGATCGGAACAAAAAAGAACGTACTGCACTTTGCAAAAGAATAGAAAAAGGCTTGAATGTTTCTGATTTACAGATTTCGTATACGGTGTTGTTTTCGTGTCAGCAATGCTGACCGGAATTGCATGTCAGGCAGCAGCCTTATGTGTATTCGATTTAAATTCTCACGATAATGTCAGCAGAATCTTTAAGTTTAACGAGAGGGGGGTGGAACTATAGGCAGCAGAAAAAAACGGAAACATCGACTGCAAAAAGAATTAAATGCATATGCCAGAGCAGGCATGAAGCTGTGGTTGAATGGAAAGCCAAGTACACCTTCGGATATCATGCACCAGTGCATGATCCGGGAAGAAGAGGAGTATATGAGAGATTTTGTAAGCGATGATGACGATCACATTATAGGAATCGGATTCGACTATATAAAAAAGAAAGAGGTCTGATGACAAATCCCCATAGTACAGAAGACAACCATACAGGTCGAAGGATTATAAAAAATGTAGACTTAAGTCATCTTTCGTTCATAAATCTATGATACACTGAATCAAAACGATGTATTCCGTTGTAAAAACGATGTTGCAGTATGCGAATACTGAGGCGGATTGTGGGAGTGCACCGCACGGAACAATCCGCAGGCATCATAGTATGGAGGTACAATGAATGAAGAAAAAGAAAAGTCCTGTGAAGGTCGTAGTGCCGCTGATCCTGGCGGTGGCTGCGGCAGGCGTAGGATATAAAGTTGTAAATCGATATATTCCATCCAAAGAAGTGATGGATGGCAATGAATATTTTGGCACTTCCGGAGGGGAGGATGCAGCAGTCGTACTTCCGGACCGTCTGGAACAGGGGAAAGCACTTGTGAAGGATGGCACGGCATATGTAGAATATGCGACTGCAAAAGAAAATCTGAACGATCATCTTTATAAAAGCGATGAAGAACAGCAGGTCATACTGACAACGGCAGTGGATATTATCAAACTTCCGTATGACAGCAATGAATATACAACGCTTACCGGAAATGGCAGCATGCCGTATCAGATCGTTGTTTCGCAGGATGGAAATGTCTATATTGCACTGGATTATCTGGCACAGTATACAGCACTTCAGTATTCGGTGGAGCAGGAACCGCTTCATATTATTATAAACAATCAGTGGGGAACGAAAACCTTTTCGGATGTGATAAAAGAAGAAAGCGTACGTCTGGATGCAGATATTAAAAGTCCGATTCTAAAAAAAGAAGCGACCGGAGATAAAGTGACAGTTCTGGAGCAGGAAGAAGAGTGGACAAAAGTTCTGACTGCGGATGGATATATTGGCTATATGAAGAGCAAAAAGCTTTCTGACAGCTACGAAGAACAGGTCACCAGTGATTTCCGGGCGGCAGAGTACACCAGCATACATAAAGATTATGACATGAATCTTCTCTGGCATCAGGTGACGAGCCAGGATTCAAACGATGCACTTGCAGCGGACATTCAGGATGTAAAAGGGGTCAATGTCATTTCACCGACCTGGTTTTCTATCAGCAGCAACGATGGAGATATTTCTTCTCTTGCAAGCAGTGACTATGTAGATACCGCACATCAGAATGATATGGAAGTCTGGGGACTGATGGACAATTTCAGTACGGATATTGATACCGACACTGTGCTTGGCACTACCACATCCAGAGAGAACCTGGAAGGACAGCTGATTACCGAAGCACTCAACTATCAGCTGGATGGCATTAATATCGATATCGAATCCTTACCGGAAGAAACTTCCGAAAGCTATGTGCAGTTTATGAGGGAACTCTCTGTAAAGTGCAGGAATAACAATCTTGTACTTTCGGTGGATGTCCCGCCGCCATACAGTTTCAATGAACATTACAGCCAGAAAGAGCTTGGCGAAGTCGTAGACTATGTGATCATTATGGGCTATGATGAACACTATGTCGGCTCCGATGCCGGTTCCGTGGCATCCCTTTCCTATGAAAGAGACGGCATTACCGGAACACTGGAAAACGTTCCGAAAGAAAAGATCATCAGCGGTATTCCGTTCTACACGAGATTATGGAAGACCAATGCTTCCGGTGAAGTAAGCAGTGAGGCGATCGGCATGGATAAAGCAGACCAGATCTTGTCCGATTACAAGGTGACTGCCGGATGGAGCAGCGAGACATCACAGGATTATGCAGAGTTCACAGATGAAGATGGCAATTTCTGTCAGATCTGGCTGGAAAACGAAGCATCGATCGAAGAGAAGATGAAACTTGTGCAGGAATATGGCCTGGCCGGAGTGGCAGAGTGGAAGCTTGGATTTGAAAGATCATCCATATGGGATGTAATAGCGAAATATGTGAATTAGATCATGATTCCGCTTCAAAGTCAGGTTTGGCTGCGAGGCGGAAACATTGCAAAAAAATAAGAAAAAATACTTGCCTGTCTTGCAAAAATATGATAAAATCAAGAATTGTGAGTGGCTGCAGACAAGCAGCCATTTTGAAACATTGAATTCCTTGCTCACGAAGGTAATAGTGGGCCAGAGACCATAAGGAGGTGCGAAGAGCATGAACAAATACGAATTAACCGTTGTTGTTAACGCAAAAATTGAGGATGACGTAAGAGTAGCAACTGTAGAAAAAGTAAAAGAATACGTTGCACGTTACGGCGGAACAGTTACTAATGTTGACGAATGGGGTAAAAAGAGATTAGCTTACGAAATCCAGAAGATGAAAGAAGGATTCTACTATTTCATCCAGTTCGAAGCTGATGCTACAGCTCCGGCAGAAATCGAAAGACATGTCCGTATCATGGAAAATGTTATCAGATATTTATGCGTAAGACAGGAAGCATAAATAAGGAGATTTAAAATGAATAAAGTTATTTTAATGGGACGTTTGACCAGAGATCCGGATGTTCGTTATTCCGCAGGGGAGAGCGGCACATCAGTTGCAAGATATACATTGGCTGTAGATCGCAGATTCAACAAACGCGATGGCGAAGCAACCGCTGATTTTATCAGCTGTGTAGCGTTCGGACGCAGTGCAGAGTTTGCGGAGAAGTATTTCCATCAGGGACTGAAGGTAGTCGTTACAGGTCGTATCCAGACAGGAAGCTATACCAACAGAGATGGCAACAAGGTTTACACTACAGATGTAGTAGTAGAGGATCAGGAGTTTGCTGAAAGCAAAGCTGCGTCTCAGGCAAATGGAAATAACTATACACCTGCAAGACCGGAACCGAGTGCAGCCAGCGGCGATGGATTTATGAATATCCCGGACGGTATTGACGAAGAATTACCGTTTAACTAGACATTAAAGGAGGTTTACAGCAATGGCTTACAATAAATCTGAAAGACCAGATTCTCCGATGAAGAGAAGAGGCGGACGCAGAAGAAAAAAGTCTGCGTTTTCTGTGGTAAAGAAAACAACGAAATCGATTACAAGGATGTAAACAAACTGAAGAGATATGTCTCTGAAAGAGGAAAAATCCTTCCGAGAAGAATCACAGGAAACTGTGCAAAACATCAGAGAGCTCTGACAGTAGCTATCAAGAGAGCACGTCACATCGCTCTTATGCCATACGTTCAGGACTAATCAAAATTTGAGAATATAAAGATTATAAAAAGAGCGGCGAACCTTTCTATAGCATGCAAGTGCTGTAGGAAGGTTTTTTTTTGCTGGACAAAACAGTAAAAATATAGTAAATTTGAATAATCACAGGAGGGAAAATAAGGAGGAAACTATGAAAAAGAATGAAAAAAGAAAACTGTGGAAACAGGGGCTTGGAACAGCTCTTGTTTGTGGTCTTGCAGTAGCTGTGTTTCCGGCAGCGAAAGCAGACGCAGCAGACTTGCTGAAAGCAGGTCCGATCAACACGACAGCAGAGCATGTAACACAGAACCAGCCGTTTGCAGAGAGAACAGCGGGAAGTCAGTATTTCCGTATCCCGGCATTTATCGTTACGCAGAAGGGAAATCTTCTGGCAGCAGCGGATGCGAGATATTCTACAACCGGTGACGGCGGCGGACTGGATACGATCGCTTCTGTATCAACCGATAATGGTAAGACCTGGAATTATTCATTCCCGCTGTATTTTCCGGACAGCGATGGTTATATCGGCAATACGGCAACTACGATCATCGATCCGGCACTGGTACAGGGAAAAGACGGAGAAATTTATTGTATTGCCGATGTAAACCCAACCGGCGTAACGACAATGGGCGGTTATAAAGCTCCGGGAGAAGGAACCGGTTATGTTAAAGTAAACGGAAAAGATTATCTGGCAGTAACGGATAATTATGACAATGTAAACACACAGCCAAAAGATGACGATGCCACAACGTATGCTTATTATGTAGGGGACTGGGATGAGAACGGATATGCAAGAATTTTAAAGCGATCCGATCATTCGGAAACAGAATATGGCGTGGATAAGTGGTACAACCTGTATAAAGTAGAAAATGGAGAGTATAAAGATACCCTGACACAGAAACAGGTTAATTCCAATACGGATATTCAGCAGAATATTTTCTATAAAGGATCTGCATTGCATGTATACAATACCGGATATATGATGTATGCAAAAACATACGATGATGGATTTACCTGGACAGATCCGGAAATCCTGAATCCACAGATCAAACGTCCGACAAAAGAGACAGCACTGCTGGTATCTCCGGGGCAGGGGCTACTGACTTCAGATGGTACGATCGTCATTCCATTCTATGATCATGGCGATGGGGAAGAAAATGCAAGCATTATCTGGTCTGATGATAATGGAAAAACATGGGAAAGATCCAATGACGTACCAGGAGCAGCCGCAGGTGGTTACTGGTCATCCGAAAGTGAAGTCGTAGAGCTTTCAGACGGAACATTGCGTATGTTCTTCAGAAGCGGACAGGGAGTGGTCTGCTATTCAGATGCAGTAAGAAATACATCCGGTGATTATGTATTTACAAAGCCGGTCAAGACAGGCGTTTCTTGTACATCAACCTGTAATGTGACAGCGATCAGTTATTCTAAAACGATTGATGGAAAACAGGCAATCCTGGTAGCTGCCCCGGGCGGAAGTGGACGAGCAAACGGTAAAATATTTACATTTCTGGTAGAAGAAGACAAGACGCTGACTTTAAAAAACAGCTATTCAGTAAACAGCGGCACTTATCAGTATTCCTGTATGTCAGAGCTGAAAAACGGAACGGTAGGACTTCTCTGGGAAAATGGCGGAGGAAGCATACGCTATGATAATTATGATATCGCCCAGCTTGCGGCAGATGGTTATATAAATGATTTAGAGCTTGGCGTAGAACTTACCAGAAATGAAACTTATACAAGGTCTTACCAGGTGGCAGAAGAACATAAAACAGGTATTACGACGGAAGCAGATCAAAAGATTGCAGATGTAAATTATGCAAAAGTAGATGGTGTAGAAAAAGAAGTTGTGCCGATGTATGCACATATAGCAAACAATAATTCTGACCTGAGCAGTTTTGCAGCAAAAAATGATATATCACTGAATCTGACAGATGCAGAGTTTACCTTTACTTCAACCGGAACAGCAAATGTGTATGCAGTATATAATGAAAATAAAAAGGTATATCTCACCAATGAAAGCGGTGCAAATTCATTTTTCAGTGCAGCAGCAAAAAATAATATGCTGGTAACGCCGACAGATGGCAGTGATACTTTCCGTATCTGCAAAGAAAACGGAGAACGATATGTAATTTTCTATTATACAAACATGGACTTCAACGCAAACAGACTCTATAATGCAAGCTTTACAGCTGGAACCTATGAGGTGGTTCTGCTTGAGAAAAAGGACAAAGCAGAAGCAGGAGATATTGTTCCGGGATATCAGAGAGTATCAAAAGTTACTTCCGGTAAAAAATATCTGATCGCCAATATCTTTAATAAAGACAATAAAGACCATGTTATTGTTCTCTACCCAACGAATGGAACAGGAAATCAGACAAAACTTCTTGGAGCAGCAGAGAAACGAATAACACCGACGGAAGCAACCGTGACAATCAAAGCAAACGAGATCGGAAGAACCACAACGGTGATCGACGGTGTGACATATAATATCGTATGCGATGAGCCGGCAACGGTAAACGATAAAACGACCTTAAGTACCGATGCACAGGTTGCAGAGAGAACTTATCTGGAAAAAGATTATCCGGAAGGAACTTTTGCCAAGTCCGGTATCGCAGAGGCAATCGCAAAAGCAAAAGAAGTTGCACAGAAAGAAAAAGTAACCAAACTGGAAATCAAAGAAGCAGACGATGCTTTAAAGAAAGCACTGGGCAAACTCGATGAAGTAAAAGCCTCCGGCAAAACAGAAGTACAGACAAAGATTGCACAGGCGGCAGAAAAGAAAGAAGCAGATTACACAAAAGAAAGCTGGGCAAAGTTTTGCAAAAGCAAAAATGGGATGCAGAAATGGCATTTGCTTCTGAAACAGCAACTGCAAAACAGCTGAAAGATGCAGCAGATGCATTAGACATCGCCATGAAAGCACTGGAAGCAAAGAAACCGGATAATAATAACGACAACAACAACGGTAATAATGGAAATAACAACAGCCAGATCCCGGCAATCGGCAGCGTGATCGCAGATGCATCCGGTATCTTTAACTACAAAGTTACCGGAAATGATACGGTTGAAGTGAAAAACATGACTGCAAAAGGCAAAGCAAAGAGCAGCGTGAAAATCGCAAAAAACATCAAAGCAAACGGTAAAACTTATAAAGTAACCGCGATTGCAGCCAATGCCCTGAAAGGCAATAAAAAAGTAACTTCCGTAAGCATCGGCAGCAACGTAGAAAAGATCGGAAAGAAGGCATTTGCAAACTGCACGAAACTGAAAACTGTCACGGTAAACGGAAACAAACTGAAGACCATCGGAAAGAATGCTTTCTCTGGTGATAAGAACTTAAAGACCGTAAACCTGAAGAAAGTAAAAACACTGAAAACTGTTGGAAAATCAGCCTTCAAGGGTGTTTCAAAGAAGATAACGGTTAGAGTGCCAAAGAACAAAAAAGCAGCTTATGTAAGAATCTTCAAAAAAGGCGGGATCGCAGCCAATAAAATTAAATAATGAAAAAACAATTTATAGTAATAGTGTTAGTGGTTCTTGTAAGTTTAATTGTTGATTATGGAATAAGGGGATATTATTATCCTCAAAAAGATGATTTTGAATCAAGTGGTACTGGATGGATTCTTAAAAAGGGAGCACCGGAAGCTTTTCTGTAAAAGGCAAATAAGCAACAGACAGAAAGCAGAAAACCGTAAGCGGGAGAAAACATAAAAATGTGCAGGCAGAGGAAAACTCAAAGCCTGCACATTTTTTGAAATTTAACCAAATCAAGGAAGTCCCCTGCTTCAATTGCGAAAAGCAATAAGCAGTGGGTGGGGACTTGCTTGTATCAGGAGGAGTGCAAGCTCGTTCTGATAAACTGCGGAGCAGTTATTTGGTTATGAGCAAGTAGCAAAGCGGATTGCGAATATCCGCTTGACTTGATAAAAATAATTGGTTTCAGAATTCAGGTTAAAAATTGAAGACTAATTGAAACTGCGTGGATCCGGATATTTATCAGGAGAAGTACTATATCCATTCTGATATTTAACGGTCATGTAAATTGTTTCATCGCCGTTTTCGATTTTGACATAGCAGACATTGTCCTTGTCGAATTTGTCGGTGATCTCTATTTTCTGATTTTTATAATAAACCCATACGCTGTCATCATCGAGATATTCTACGTCCGGTGCGTTCAGTTCCTCTATAATTTCGTCTTCGGTCAGGGGACGTTCGTTTCCGTCTGCATCGAAGGCAACACCGCCTCCGCCCTGAGTGACGGTGTTTCCGTCGGTATCTTTGTATTCAAGAGAATAAGAACCGTCGTCGGTATTTAAATCAAGAGTGGCACTTGTCTGGTCACCGTGCATCCAAAGCTGGATAGTTCGCTGGATTCCGCCGACATTTGCCGCGTAAGCCGTTCCTGTTCCGCCAACGATCACGCAGACTGCGATTGCAGCCGCCGCAAGTTTCATTTTCTGCTGTTTTCTTAATTTTACCATATATTTGACCTCCCCTTCAGAGATATCGGAGGTATGCAAAACCGAAAAGGCCTGTTTGTATTTTTCTTTATTCGTCATTTTCCCATTCCTCCCTCAGTGCTGTTTTCAGAAGAGAGCGTCCGCGTGACAGGCGTGTTTTTACGTTGCTTTCCGAGAGCTTTAAAATATCGGCGATTTCCCTGACGGAATAATCTTCATAATAAAATAAATGAATAACGATGCGATATTTTTCGGGAAGTTTCAGAACTTCTTCGAATAAATTCTCAGATTCCGGATTTTCAAAAGTTAACGTTTCTATATAATCCTCCAGCGAACGTCTGTTACGCCGCCAGAAAGCAAGCGTTGTATTTTTCGCTTTATTGATTACGATACGGATCAGCCACGCACGGATATGCTGCTCATCTTCAAAATCTTTGCTTGTCGTGTAATACTGGATCAATGTATCCTGAACAACATCTTCTGCATCTGCCTGATTTTTACAGATGTTAAAGGCGATGGCGTAGAGATTGTTCTGATAGCGTTCGATCAGTTCCTGTACAGGTTGTCTCATGAGTACTCCTAAAATATAAAATTTGATGTAACTGTTCAGAGCCAACCTCCAAAATGCTACGCATTTCGTCGGTGTGGCGTATCCGCCAAATAAAATTTCAAAAACAGTTTTAAAAATGCAAGCATTTTATACCTGTTTTTTGAAATTTTGCTTGGCTCTGAACAGTTACAATTTGATAACAATTCATTGCAGATTGAAGTATTTGCTGCCTGAATCGTAAAAATTGCAAGTCCTTGATCAAGGTGCTTTCAATTATAATACAAATCAGCAGGAAAAAAGGTTACAAAAAAGTATTTTCGTTTATAAATTTTTGGATTGATTATGATAGACAGGACAGAATGATTATGGAAAAAGGAAAACTGACAGAAAAAGAAAAAATACTTGCAGAGATGTTGTATGATGCCGATCACAGTCGGAAATGATGTATGGATTGGAGCCGGCGTGTGCGTTATGCCGGGTGTTACAATCGGAAACAATGTTGTGATCGGCGGCGGAAGTGTTGTCGTGAAAGATATTCCGGATAATGTGGTAGCAGTTGGAAATCCGGCGAAGATGATCAAGACACTGGATGCAGAGAAGTTCAGAAAAGAACCTTCTGATTTACAGAAATAAGAATTTTTGATAAGATTAAGTCAGCAGAGAAAAGGGGATTTTCGGGGGAATTGATATGGGAATGTTTTTAAACAGTATTGAGCCATATGATAAATACAAAACAATTACGAAAGGTCTTTATTTTGTAGACAAAACAGAGCTGCTGGAAGAATTAATACCGGCTCTGGAACAGGAACAGAGATTTTTCTGTATCACAAGACCAAGGCGTTTTGGAAAAACGGTTATGGCGAATATGATAGCATCTTTTTTTGAAAAATCGGAGGGCGGTTCCGATATTTTTGACAGACTTAAAATTTCAGAATATCCAAAATATAAAGAGCATTTAAATAAACATGATGTGGTATATATTGATTTCAGTGAAATGCCGAAAGAATGTGATAGCTATAAAAAATATATTTCTCGCATTGAAGAGGGAATATATTATGATTTAAGAGAAAAATATTCGGATTTGTATTTAAAGCAGGAAGATGCTATATGGGATATTTTTTCGAAAATATTCAATGAAACAAAAAAGAAATTTATTTTTGTTATGGATGAATGGGATGCGGTATTTCACATGTCATTTATGACAGAAAAGAACAGAGAAGACTATCTGCTTTTTTTGAAATTATTATTAAAAGGACAGAGTTATGTTGAGCTTGCCTATATGACAGGGGTGTTGCCGATTGCAAAATATTCCGACGGATCGGAATTGAATATGTTTCTGGAATATAATGTGGCAACACGTATTCGTTTCAGTGAGTATTTTGGATTTTCAGATGAAGAAGTAGATAAGTTGTATGAAAAATATCTTCAGAATACAAAAAAGCCTCAAATTGACCGAGAGGGCTTGAGGGAATGGTATGACGGTTATCACACAGCATCCGGTCAGAGATTGTATAATCCGCGTTCGGTTGTATGTGCATTGTCCGATAATCAGCTGTCAAATTACTGGGTCAGCTCAGGAAAATATGATTCCGTGTTCAGCTATGTTAAAAACAATATAGATGACGTACAGGAAGATCTGGTTCTCATGTTTGCAGGAGAAAAAATACCATCGGGTATTGAGGAATATGCAGCAACGGCACAGCAGCTCGATACAAAGGAAGAAATATATTCGGCGATGGTTGTTTATGGGTTATTGACGTATGATAATGGCTGCGTGTTTATTCCAAATAAAGAGTTACAGGGAAGCTATGCATCTATGATGAAAAAGGAAAAATCCCTGGGATATATATACAGACTTGCAAATATTTCTAATAAAATGTTACAGGCGACTTTAAATAAAGATACAGATACTATGGCTGAAATTTTGCAATATGCACATAATACGGAAACGCCAATCTTATCTTATAATAATGAGGTGGAATTATCGGCGATTGTAAATCTGGTTTATCTTTCTGCAAGAGATTTTTATAGGATAGAAAGAGAAGATAAAGCTGGAAAAGGATTTGTGGACTTTATTTTTTATCCTGTCAGATATGAAGATAAGGGCATCATATTGGAATTAAAAGTGGATCAGACACCAGAAGAAGCTATCAAACAGATTAAAGAAAAAGATTATATATTACGTTTCAAAGGAAAACTGGGAGAACACAGACAATGCCCGCAAAATATTCTGGCAGTGGGGATTTCATATGATAAAATAACGAAAAAAACATACCTGTAAAATAGAAGAATTATTAATAAATAGCTAAGTAAAAAAGGAAGAAAAAGTGAGGTATGAATCAGATTTATCGATATTATGGCAGGGAGGGAAATTGATATAGATAATTGTTTTCTATGGTTGTGCCTTGAGTTAAAATAACATAAAACAGTTGATTATTTTAAAATTTATGCTATAATTTGGAAATGTAAATAACAGTCAGATATAAATGATAGGTTATAGGGTAATTATCGGACTGTTAGGAACGAATATTTGAAATAGAATAAGAAGCAGCTGGTGCTGCCGCAAGGCGGAGAATAGGGAAACAGGTGAAAGACCTGTGCGATCTCGTCACTGTAAACAGGAGTGTGTTGCTTATTATGCCACTGAGATATCGGGAAGGCGGCAATGTGCGTTAAAACTGTAAGCCAGGAGACCTGCCAGACTGTGGTGCGGGGAATAGATATTCCAGGTCACGAGGATTGATTGTACCGAATTGAAATAGAAACAGCGAAGCCGAAGAAATTCTGGTTTGGCTGTTGTTATCCAGTATACAGTCCAACGACGTGTGTTCGTTGGATTTTCTTTTTCTCCCAAATCTTATTTGTTTCAAATAAAAGTATTATTTTGGGAGGAAAGGCAAATGAAGAAAAAACTGGTAACGATTTTATGTGTAACAACAATTACAGCATCTATGCTGGCAGGATGCGGAAGCAAAACAGCAGAGACAACTGCTCCGACAGAGACAACTGCAGTAACCGAGACAGCAGCAGCTACCGAAGCGGCAACAACCGAGGCAGCTTCTGAAACAGCAGCAGCTACGGAAGCAGAAGATGATCAGGCAGCAGCAGATAAAGTAGCAGCTCTGATCGATGCAATTTATGTTCAGGAAAGAAATGAGAACACAGACGAGCAGTGTAAAGAAGCAAAAGAAGCATGGGATGCTCTGACAGATGCTCAGAAAGAACTGGTTGAAGGCGAAGAAGCTGATCCGGATTATTTCGGAAGAGATACCGGTGATGCATCCAAAGATGATCCGCGCAATGGTGATGAGATCGGTGAAAACGAACTCCTGGTTGTAAGCTTTGGTACTTCTTTCAATGACAGCCGTGTTGCTGATATCAAAGGTATTGAAGATGCACTGCAGGCTGCAAATCCGGACTGGTCTGTAAGAAGAGCATTCACAGCACAGATCATTATCAATCACATCCAGGCTCGTGATGATGAGCACATCGACAACATGGATCAGGCTCTGGAACGTGCCGTAAATAATGGCGTTAAAAATCTGGTTATTCAGCCTACACATCTGATGCATGGTGCAGAGTATGACGAACTGATGGATGCCGTAGATGCATATAAAGATAAATTTGAATCTGTAAAAGTAGCAGAACCGCTGCTGGGTGAGGTCGGAGATGATGCAGATACTGTAAACGATGATAAAAAAGCAGTAGCAGAAGCAATCACTTCTGAAGCAGTAGCAACAGCAAATTATGATTCCCTGGATGCAGCAAAAGAAGATGGCGTTGCATTTGTATTTATGGGACATGGAACTTCTCATACAGCAAAAGTTTCTTACAGCCAGATGCAGGCTCAGATGAAAGAGCTTGGTTATGAAAATGTATTTATCGGAACCGTTGAAGGCGAACCGGAAGAGACAGCATGCGAAGAAGTGATCAAAGCTGTATCTGCAGCAGGATACAAAAAAGTAATCCTTCGTCCGCTGATGGTTGTTGCTGGAGATCATGCAAACAACGATATGGCAGGCGATGATGACGATTCCTGGAAGAGCCAGTTTGAGGCATCCGGAAAATTTGACAGCATTGATACACAGATCGCAGGTCTGGGTGAGATCAAAGCAATCCAGGATCTCTACGTTGCCCATACAGCAGACGCTATGAACGAGTAATAAGTAATACATGAGGTGTACCTCGCAGCAGAAATGTCAGAGGTATTCTTGAAAAAGAAGCAAAACAGAAGGACAGGAACAAAAATGAAGAAAAGAATCATTACATTAGCAGGATTAATGGCACTTAGCTGTGCACTGGCAGTTGGCTGCGGAAACAGCACAAGCCAGACAGAAACACAGAGTGCTGCACAGACAGAGGCAGCTTCTGAAACACAGGTACAGACCGAAGAAACACAGGCAGCGGAGAGTGCAGCAGAAACGACAGCAGATACAAAGACAGCAGAAGCTGCAGTACTGGAGGATGGAACTTACACTGCTGATTTTAATACAGACAGCAGTATGTTTCAGGTAAATGAGACATGTGACGGAAAAGGAACTCTGACCGTAAAAGACGGAAAGATGACCATTCATATCACGCTGCGTTCTACAAATATCGTAAACCTGTATCCGGGACTTGCAGAAGATGCACAGAAAGATGGAGCAGAACTGCTGCAGCCAGTTGTGGAAACCGTAGATTATAATGACGGTGAACCGGCAGAAGAAGTGAATGCATTTGATGTTCCTGTTCCGGCTATCGACGAGGAATTTGATCTGGCACTGATCGGAACAAAAGGAAAATGGTATGACCATAAAGTCAGCGTTTCCAATCCGGTAAAAGCAGAAGAATAAAAAATATCAGATTTTGCGAAAAGCTGCTGCGATATGTATCTACATATTTTGCAGCAGCTTTTTATCTTGAAAAGGAGAAATCATGACAGCAGAGGAGCTAAATTTAAAAGACGGTGAATACACCGCAGAAGTTACGATGGAAGGCGGAAGCGGAAGAGCAACGATCGATTCTCCGACTGACATTTCGGTAAAAGATGGAAAAGTAACAGCTGAGATTAAATGGAGCAGTTCACATTATGACTATATGCTGGTTGACGGTGAAAAATTTCTTCCGGTCAATACGGAAGGAAATTCTGTTTTTGAAATTCCGGTTGCAGAATTTGATGAACCGATGGCTGTAACGGCAGATACGACTGCGATGAGTGTCCCGCATGAAATAGAGTATACGCTGACCTTTGCATCAGACACCGTGACAGTGTCCGGTTCCGGATCGGGTATGAGTGGATCGGTAAATATCGCATTGTGGATTGCAGTTGCAGTGGCTGTGTTCATGCCGGTTGTTACCAGGATGAGACGAAAGGAAAAGAAATGAAGAAAATAGTGGGGGTACTCGGTGTTGCATTCTGCCTGATGCTGGCAGGCTGTGCATCGCAAAAACAGGATACGATTGAAAAGCGGAATACCGATATCAGCAAGGATCTGACATATGATCACAGCATGGAACTGGAGTACGCAAAGATGTTTGCGGTGGATTATTATCAGAATGATTATGCACTTGTCACGATCGCAGATGACGGGAAATATCTGATCGTACCGGAAGGAGAATCTGTGCCGGAAGATATGGATAAGGATATCACGGTGTTGCAGCAGCCGATCCAGAATATTTATCTGGCGGCTTCGGCGGCGATGGATATGTTTGTGGCGACAGATGCACTGGATGCGGTTCGATTCAGCTCGCTGAAAGCAGATGGCTGGTACATAGAAGAGGCGAAAAAAGCCATGGAAGATGGGGATATTATTTATGCCGGGAAATATTCAGCCCCGGACTATGAGATGATATTGAATGAAAACTGTGGGCTTGCCATCGAGAATACCATGATTCTGCATACACCGGAAGTAAAAGAGCAGATGGAAAAATTTAATATTCCGGTTCTGGTCGATCATTCCAGCTATGAGACAAATCCGCTCGGACGTACTGAATGGGTCAAACTTTACGGGCTGCTGACCGGGCATGAAGATCAGGCAGAGCAGGCGTTTGATGCAGAAGCAAAAGCGTTTGAACAGGTGAGTGATCAGGATGCAACCGGAAAAACGGTGGCATTTTTCTATATCACGACAAATGGGGAAGCAAATGTGCGAAAAAGTGCGGATTATCTGCCGAAAATGATTGAACTTGCCGGCGGAAGCTATATTTTTGATGATCTAGGTGACGAGGAGGAAGCGACATCTACAGTTTCCCTTCAGATGGAAGAATTTTATGCCGGAGCAAAAGATGCAGACTATATTATTTATAATAGTACAATAGAAGGAGAATTGTCTTCTATGCAGGATCTTCTGGCAAAAAGCCCGCTGCTTGAGAAATTCAAAGCGGTGAAAGAAGGACATGTATACTGCACGACCAAGAATCTCTATCAGTCAACAATGGAACTTGGGACAATCACATCCGATATTCGAAAAATGCTGACCGGAGACGATGCAGACCTGACTTATCTGTATAAGGTGGAGTGATACGATGAAAAAAAGCAGATATGGTGCTGCATTTATCATTCTTGCAGCTTTGTTATTTTTATTTTTGGTTTTGAATATATGCATCGGAAGTGTAAATATACCGGTTTCGGAGATACCGAAAATGCTGTGGGGAAATGGAGCGGATGAAACCTTTACGGATATTGTGATGGGAATCCGTTTTCCGAGAGCAATGGCAGCGGCAATCCTGGGCGGCGGGCTGGCATTGTCCGGATATCTTTTGCAGACTTTTTTTCATAATCCGATCGCCGGACCGTTTACACTGGGAATTTCCTCCGGAGCAAAACTGGTCGTGGCACTTGTCATGGTAGCTTCCCTTGGAAATGCCCTGCATTTAAGTTCCTGGGTGATGATCATGGCAGCTTTTGTTGGTTCCATGATCTGTATGGGATTTGTGATCCTGATGTCGAAAGTGACCGATCAGATGTCGATGCTGATCGTCAGCGGCGTTATGATCGGATATATCTGTTCTGCGATTACCGATTTTGTGGTAACATTTGCGGACGATGCCGATATTGTCAATCTGCATAACTGGTCAAAAGGAAGTTTTTCCGGGATTACCTGGGATAATGTAGTGATCATGGCGATCGTTGTCGGGATCACTTCGATCTGCGTTTTTCTGATGTCAAAGCCGATCAGTGCCTATCAGATGGGAGAATCTTATGCCCAGAATATGGGACTGAATGTACAGCTGTTTCGCATACTGCTCGTGCTGTTATCCAGTATTCTGTCAGCCTGTGTGACAGCCTTTGCAGGACCGGTATCCTTTGTTGGAATTGCTGTTCCGCATCTGGTTAAAAAATTTATTCGGCACCGCAAAACCGATCATCATGATACCCGCGTGTTTCCTTGGCGGATCTGTTTTCTGTCTGTTTTGTGACCTCTTGGCAAGAATCATGTTTGCTCCGACAGAACTTTCCATCAGTACGATCACAGCGGTATTTGGGGCACCGGTGGTAATCTATATTATGATTCACAGAAAAAAAGAAAAAGTGTGAAATCAGGAATCATGGAACAGTTCATGCAATGCATAAGGTATATCTTGCAGCAAGAATGTCAGAAATATTTTTGAAATAAGGCTACCGCAATCCCACTGGCTTTAGACGGTGGGTTAAGGTAGCCAAAAATCAGAAATTATAGTATACTCATGGCATGGGAACCTGGAAATCTAAAAACAGACACAAATACTTATGATGTTGGGGTCAAAAGATGCCATACGAATTGTTCCGTACTTCGTACTTCCACAATTCTACCCAATATTCGCATATCGTGAAGCTTACGCTCCACTTTTATGCTCATATCGGGGCGGGTCATTAAGCCATAAAACCACTTTTGTGCAAGCACATCGTGGTTTCAGGCTTTTGACCCTGGCATCTACTTATTACAATATCACATTATTTTCGTCTGCAAATATAGGAAGAAATTACTGGTTTCGAGGCAGATATCAGATGATATAAAGCAGTTTTCATATGAGATATGCCAAAAACACAGTGTTATTATCAGATATATGGAAACAGATAAAGACCATATTCATTACATGATAGAGACAGAACCGACAATGTCTATTAGTAAGATTGTAAACCTGATGAAGAACTATACAACATACCATATATGAAAAAGTTATCCCCAATATTTACGAAAACAATTTTGGAAAGAACATACCTTTTGGACAGATGGATATTTTGCATGTAGTGTAGGAAATGTATCGGAAGAAATGCTGAAAAGATATATAGAAAATCAAGGTTGAGAAAGAGGGTGACAGTGGATGTTAAAGGCATATAAATACAGAATATACCCTAATAATGAGCAGAAAATACAAATTGCAAAAACATTTGGCTGTTGCCGTTTTGTATATAATCAGACACTGGCATACCGGAAAGAAGTATATGAGAAAGAGAAAAAATCAGTTAGTAAAACCGACTGTAACAATTATTGCAATAGACAAT